>Ga0105046_10013081_pt1 | contig 12864 bp, 12 predicted proteins | sample MAT03_FD_78385 | JGI IMG/M metagenome (GOLD analysis project Ga0105046, IMG submission 78385) | Freshwater microbial communities from Lake Fryxell liftoff mats and glacier meltwater in Antarctica - MAT-03 (megahit assembly) | ecosystem: Environmental > Aquatic > Freshwater > Ice > Liftoff... | reverse complement strand
CTATGCGCAGGGCCAATACAAGTTGAGTGAGACGGCACTATCCAGCAAAGACATGATCCTTCACCTCATGCAATGGCTCAACGACTATCCGATTATTAGCATCGAGGATGGGCTGTTTGAGGAGGATTGGGCGAACTGGCCCACGCTGCGCCACGCGGTAGATGGCCGCGCACTGGTGCTCGGCGATGACTTCCTGTGCACGAACCCGGCCCGCATTCGGCGTGCCGTTGAAGCGGAAGCGGCCAATGCGCTGTTGCTCAAGGTCAACCAGATTGGCACCCTGAGCGAGGCGGCCGAGGCGTGGCGGCTGGCGCGCGAGGCCGGCTGGCATGTGACTGTGAGCGCACGCAGCGGCGAGACCGAGGATGATTGGCTGGCCGATCTGGCCGTGGCCTGGGGCGACCAGATCAAGGTCGGCTCGATTACGCAATCCGAACGGCTGGCGAAATACAACCGGCTACTGGAGATTGAGGCCAAGACGGGCTGGCCGGTGGTGGGTGCGTAAAGCCAGTCAAAAAAATCGTGCACGTTTGACGTGTCGCGTGCACGAATATCCCGCACCACCTGCTGGCACCCAATTTTTTACTGCCGCGTCAGCTTAAACCGCACCTCAAGCGTGTCCGGCGCGTCAGCATCCAAAGTTACGTCGTCTTCGGTGATGGTCGTGTAGCCTTTCGCGCCAATGCCCATGCTATAGGCCACGCCACGCTGCAACGGCTTGCTCATCTCGAAGTAGCCCTTGCGATCGGTCGTCACGGCCTCGTAAATTTCATCGTCGGTGCCCTGCGAGGTGGCCCAGGTGACCCCTTCATTGAGCACGAGGAAGACGGCATTGGCCAGCGGCTTGCCCGTCACTGCATCCTCAATTTTGCCCGTCACAATCACGCCGTCGGCAACTGGCTCTTCCACAGGCTCGGTCGGCTGCTGAGGCTCGACGGGGCCGGTGGGATCTTCAATGGGCTCGCCTGGCGTTGCACCCTGAGCCTTCTCGATAACCGGCACCGCCACATTCACCGGCCGCAGCGAGTTGATGAAGCCACCGATGGGCACACAGGTGTCGGTCTCATCGACGCTGCCATCGCCGTTCGTGTCCGTCACCGGTCGGCAATCCACGATGTCGTTGGTTTCACCCGCACCGCCGCGGGTGGGAATGCCAATGAGCTTGCCGGTGTCATCGACGCCGGTGCCACCGCTATTGCCGCCGGCAATCGTCGCGCTGGTTTTGATCCAGCCACGGCCGCCTTCCACGTTGGGGTCGCTGGCAAAACCACTGACTGGCCCCTCGGTAAACGTAATGGTGTCGCCACCGATGCCGGGATAGCCAAAGATGTTAATTTTGTCGCCGAGGTCCAGCTCATCGCTGTTGCCCAGCGGCACAAACGGCAGATTCAGGTCATCGACATTGACCTCCTGGCCGCTCAAATCGTGGGTGATTTTTAGCACGGCCAGATCGAGGTCGGGATCGTTGTAGATGCCGGTGGCGATAAACGCCGCCACGGGTGGCTGATCGGTGCGCTTCGTCACCAGCACCATCAGGCGATCTTCCAGCAAACGCCCACCTGCTTTCTTGGCGGTGGCTTTGACATCGGCGGTGTCGAACACATGGTTATTGGTGATGATGTAGCCGTCTTTGCTGATGAGGGTGCCGCTGCCCCATCCAAACCAGCGCAACACCTCTTTGCCACTCTTGTCCTTGATGACCATGACCGGCCCCAACTGCACCGATGCCTTGGACACCTCCTGGATAATTTTCTTCTCAAGCGCAACGGTGTGCTTCACCGGCGCAATCGCCACCGTCATGAAGGTCAGCATCGCCGCCAGCGCAGGTGCGATAAAACGAGTCAATCCGTTGATTTTCATTTGATGAATCCCTTTCTAAACAATATGAGCTTGCTTGAATGAATGCCAATGATCTAAAGCCTAGGGCAATGTGGCTGAATCGATGAACGCGCGATATTTCTTGAGGGCCAGGGGCCGATTGGCTTCGGTGGATTGCAGGCTGAACACAAACACGCGGCCGCCCTTGCGCACAAACGTATCGTCGCCCAGCACCACCGCCGGCAAACGCTCCTGCAAAAAGGTGCCGGGCCGGCTGACAAAGACATAGCTCCCTTCGCCACCGGGCAAATCTTTGACCACCTGCTCAGGGCCGACGGCCAGGTCAAACACCTTCAACGAACCAAGACTCTGCCCGCGATTCACGCTCAGTTGCGCGTAGGCCTGGGCGATGGCGGCGTCGTCTTTGGCCGTCGGGTCCACGCCAATGCTTTGGACTTCAAGCGTGGTGGCAAAGCTGCCGGCATCATCGTCCCGTGCGCGCACGGCACCGGACGCGGCGTTGCGTGTATCCAATGTCCACCAGGCTGGGTAGTGAATCGAGATGCCGGCTGGGTCGGTATACGGCTTCACCCGCGCCTCGACCGCATCGCGATAGAGCAGGCCGATCAGCACCGCCACGGCCGTGACCACAATCGTCAACATTAAAGAATTGGCGTTGCCCAACTCGCGAGACTCGGTGGCAATCGCATCCATGTTGGCCCGGCGCATCAACCAGAGCAATGTGAACAACACCGCCACGGCCACAACAGTCTGCCAGATGAGCGCGGGCCAGGGTGAGAAACCGCCGCCGCCTGCATTGATCGTAATCGGCACAACGCTGACACTGGCCCGCACCCACGCAGACAGGCCGTTGATCACGGCCGCCAGCGCCAGCCCCAGCGGCATCCACCAAAAGGGCCTGTTTTCCAGGCGATTGCGGCCCAGGAAGTAACCGGTCAACCCACCGACTACACCATGCGCCAGGGCGGTCACAACAATGCGGACCACGCCCGCGCCCAAATCAGCAAAACCACCCGCCGACAACACAGTGGTGATGTTGAGCGCCGTGGCATAGCCGACGCCAGCGGCAATGCCATACACCACACCGTCGATGCGCTGATTGAATTCGCTGGAGTTGTAGACGCTGAAGCGCACGGCGATGTATTTCAGAAACTCTTGCGTAAAGCCGACCACCAGAATCGAGCCGATGATCTCGGTCAGCGTGTCGCGCTGCAGCCAATCCGCGGCGCGAAACACAGTGTTGATCAGCGGCTGACCAATGGCGGCGGCCAGCAAGCCACCCAACACGGCCACGCCGGTGACGAAGTGCAACGGCTCCGGCTCGGCGCGATCCTGCGCATAGAAGAACGACAGCCACAGGATGGCGGGGATGGCCGCCAGCGCGATGCTCACGATCAACGCCACATCGCCGGTGGGTTGAATATTGAACAGCGAGACGGCCAGTTCGACGATGCCGACAAACAGCAGCAGGCCGAGGATTTCGATGATGCCGGTGCGCCAGATACTCTTCCGGCCCAATGTGGTGCGCGGCGCGGTGACGCGCGCCGGCGTCAATGGATTCGTCATTGCGGTGTGTCTCCTTGAAATAGCCTGTGAAAATTGATGAATATGAACGCGAATAAATACAGTGATGTCATTTGGCCGCGAGTTAGCGTTCACGCCAGCCAGCAACCGTCGTCATCTGTTGTGGCACGGCTGCATTGTATTGAACTCAACTCATCAGGACAATATTTGCCCAGCCTTTGGGACAAATTGATGGCGTGTGAATCGTTGTTGCAGGGCGCAAGGCGCATGGAAACGCCGCTACATGCCGGGCCGAGTCGGCGCACAACTCGCCCATCAGTGGCACTTTCAGCCATTGTCACTACAATTTTGCAAAGCAGGTCGGTATTTCCATCGGCCTTACGGTGCATTCCAATCCAAGATGAGATACGGCATCAATACTTTCCTCTTCAGCTTTCCGCTGACCAATGACAGCGCCAGGCTCTTTCCCCAGTTCAAGAAATGGGGCTTCGATTCGGTCGAGATCGCCATTGACGACCCCGAGGCCGTGGACCCGCGTGTGCTGCGCGAGGCGCTGGATGCCAACGGCCTGGTGTGCGGCAGCGTGTGCGGCGCATTTGGGCCAGACCGCGATTTGCGCGGCACGCCCGAACAGCAGCAAGCCAGCCTGGATTACCAGATGAAGCTGCTCGATCACATGGATGTGCTGGGCAGCAAAATGCTGGCCGGCCCGATGTATTCGGCCGTGGGTCGCGCCGAGGCCGTGGAGCCGAAGCAATACCAACAGCAATGGAAGACCGTGGTGAAGCATCTCAAAAAGGTGTGCAAGCAGGCAGAGAAACGCGGCATCACGCTGGCCATCGAGCCGCTCAACCGCTTCGAGACTGATTTCCTGAATACGGTGGATCAGACCTTAAAGCTGTGTGCCGATGTCGGCGCGCCCAACATTGGCCTGCACTACGACACCTTTCACATGAACATCGAGGAAAAGAGCCAGCCCAAGGCCATTATGCGAGCCGGTAAACAGCTAAAGCATTTTCACGCCTGTGGCAGCGACCGTGGCACCCCTGGCGGCGATCACATCGACTGGCCCGGTATCGCCACCGCGTTGAAGAAAGTGAAATACAACGGCGATGTCGCCATCGAATCCTTCACGCCCGATGTGAAAGTGATTGCGCGCGCGGCCGCCATCTGGCGACAGATCGAGCCGAGCAACAACGACATCGCGATCAAAGGCGTAAAGTTTTTGCGCAAGACGCTTTCAGGTTTGTAAGGTTCGTAACCTTTTTAAGGTTAAACGGTTGAACCTGATCAACCTTATCAACTTTACGCACCAAAATCACTCCTATGGCAACAGTTCTCCTCATCGGCACCCTCGACACCAAAGGGGTGGAGTTCGATTTCATTCGCCAGAAGGTGCGCGCGGCAGGGTGCGATGTGATATTGGTGGATGCGGGCATTGGGCTGGACCCGCCAGGTGCGCCGCAGGTGCCAACCGATATTTCTCGTGAAGATGTGGCACTGGCCGCAGGCGCAAATGTGGCCGAGTTGGCGGCCCAGCGCGATCGTGGCACTGCCGTCACGACCATGGCCGCGGGTGCCACAGCGATTGCGCTCAAGCTGTTTAGCGAGGGCCGTTTGAACGGCGTGCTTGGAATGGGCGGCAGCGGCAACTCGACGATTGCGGCCCAGGCCATGCGCGCTTTGCCAATTGGGGTGCCGAAGTTCATCGTCAGCACACTGGCCAGCGGCGACACGCGGCCCTACATGGGCGAGAGTGATATTGCCATGATGTATTCGGTCGTGGACATCGCCGGCATCAATCAACTCAGCGAACAAATCCTGACCAACGCCGCCAACGCGATTGCAGGCATGGCCCGCGGCCACGCAATTTATCAATCGCAACAGGCGGCCAAACCTCTCATCGGCGCAACCATGTTTGGGGTGACGACGCCGTGTGTGACCGAGGCGCGAGCCGTGCTGGAGCGACACGGCTACGAAGTGCTGGTTTTTCACGCCACCGGCAGCGGCGGCCGCAGCATGGAGGCGCTGGTCAAAAGCGGCTTTCTGGCCGGCGTGCTCGACGCCACGACCACGGAGCTGGCCGATGAACTGGTCGGTGGCGTTTTGAGCGCCGGGCCGGACCGGCTGGAGGCGGCAGGTGCAAAAGGTGTGCCGCAGGTGGTCTCGCTGGGTGCGTTGGATATGGTGAACTTTGGGCCGATGGACACCGTGCCAGCCAAATTTCGCGACCGCAAGTTCTACAAACACAACGCTGCAGTGACGTTGATGCGCACCACGCCGGATGAGTGCGCTGAATTGGGTCGGTTGATTGCGCGCAAGCTAAACCAGACGCACGGCCCGACCGCGCTATTTGTGCCGTTGCGCGGCATCTCCATGATCGCGACCGCCGGCCAGCCATTCCACAATCCCGAGGCCGACCGCGCGCTCATCGACCATGTGAAAGCCAATCTGGACACCCGCAAAGTTGCGTTGCACGAGCTCGACATGGACATCAACGATCCCCGCTTTGCGCAGGCAATGGCCGATGCGTTAATCAAGATGATCGAGGTAGTGGCCACGTAGCCGCGTCATTCCGAGCCTGTGGACCTGGGCGAGTTGGAATGACAGCCAGGTAAATCGTGACGGCCCCATGTATAAACACTCATCATGAATATGACACGAACCAAAATTCTGAAGCACCTTCGCCAACAGGTCAAAAAAGGCCGGCCGATTATTGGCTCTGGCGCAGGCACGGGGCTGTCGGCCAAATGCGTTGAAGCGGGCGGCGTTGACCTCATCGTCATCTACAACTCAGGCCGTTTTCGGATGGCCGGGCGCGGCTCCATGGCGGGCATGATGCCGTATGGCGACGCCAACGCAATTGTGGTGGATATGGCCAAAGAGGTGTTGACCGTGGTGAAACACACGCCGGTGCTGGCCGGCGTGTGTGGCACCGACCCCTTTCGGTTGATGCCGGTTTTCCTGAAGCAACTCAAAGAGATGGGCTTTGCCGGTGTTCAAAATTTCCCCACGGTCGGCCTCATCGACGGCACGTTTCGGGCTGGCCTGGAAGAAACCGGCATGGGCTATGGACTTGAAGTCGACATGATTGGGCTGGCGCATGAGATGGATTTGTTGACCACGCCATATGCGTTTAACCCGGATGAGGCGGCCGAGATGGCCAAAGCCGGCTGCGATGTGCTGGTCGCGCACATGGGATTGACGACCAAGGGCAGCATCGGCGCGCACACCGCTCTCAGTCTCGACGAGAGTGTGGAACGTGTGCAAGCCATTGCCGATGCCGCGCACAAGGCAGCGCGCAAAGCCGGCCGCAAGCCCGATGACGAGTTGCTGGTGATCTGCCACGGCGGCCCGATTGCCGAGCCGGAGGATGCCGCGTATGTGCTTGCGCGCACCAAGGGCGTGCATGGCTTCTACGGCGCCAGCAGCATGGAGCGTCTGCCGACTGAAGTGGCGATTACCGAGAACGCGTTGAGGTTTAAAGAGTTGCGGTTGTCGAAGCCGTAGGTTAAATCGGGCGCGTAGACGTAGACGTAGACGTAGACGTAGACGTAGACGTAGACGTAGACGTAGACGTAGACGTAGACGTAGACGTAGACGGAAAAAGTTAATGGGCTTCACTACTCAGTGAAGCCCATGTCTATGCCAGTATGTGCGAGATCGTTTACTCGATTTTTACGATCTTAAAGACGGTGACGCCGCCCGGCGCATTCACCGACACTTTGTTGCCGACACGCTTGCCAATCAGCGCCTGACCCAGCGGTGAAACATTGGAGATTTTGCCGCTCATCGGGTTGGCCTCGGCCGCGCCGACAATCTGGAACGTTTCTTTTTCATCGAAACCCTGTTCCTGAACGGTCACCCGCGAGCCAACGCCGACGTCGGATTTACCAACTGTTTCTTCGACCAGGACTACAGAACCGAGCAGCCGTTCCAACTGTTGAATGCGGCCTTCCAGAAAGCCCTGCTCCTCTTTGGCGGCGGTGTAATCGGCATTCTCAGACAAATCGCCCTGTTGAATGGCATCGCGCAGTCGATCGGCAAGGTCGGGGCGGCGCACATTGCGAAGCAGCTCGAGTTCGTCTCGCAGCTTTTGCGCACCCTCGGCGGTGAGATAGGTTTTGTTCGGATCGTGCTGTGCGTCCATGGAAATTATTTTACCGCGCTTAACGTTGGCGCATCGAATAGAAAGCACGCGCACATGCATAGGTGCATAGGTGCGCTTTGCTAACACAAAATGGGAGTTGAAAATTTCTGATGAAAAGCAGTAGCGGCGCAGTCATAGCCCTGCACACGCGGCCTATTCCACCACGGATGCAGGTGGCAGCGACCCAACCAGACCATTGGCGGCCTGTATCGCCTGGCCGAGCGTATCGTGAATGTGAAACACGGCGCTAAAGCCCACCATGTCGAACACATCACGCACATTACGCTTGAGCGCGCAAATGTAGAGATCGCCTTTCTTTTGCGTCGTATTTCGCTTGGCTGTAAGCAAGGCACGCAGGCCGCTGCTGGAAATATAGGTCAATTCGGCCATATCCAGCACCAATGCGCGCGCGCCTGCGGCCAAACTATCGGTCAGGGCTTTCTCCATGATGCTGACAGTATTGGCATCCAGACGGCCAGCAACCTTGAGCGTCGCAATCGACGCCTTGTCATTCGTCTCTTTGGTAATCTGAAGTGTTGAGCTCATAAACGTTTGATCATGGTCAGGCGGTTAAACACGCCGCGATGCCCAGGAACATTAAATTCAAAACATACATCGTCCATGGTCTGTCGCATCAAGTGTAGACCAAGCCCGCCAACTTTCAAACTGGCCACATCGGTTGCGGGCGTGCAGGGCACATAGATGGGAATCTGGTCCGGCGCAAAAATCCGGCCCGTATCCGACAGCACAATTCTGAGATAGTGATTGGGCTCGGTTTCGACCTCGATGTAGATCTGGCCGGCCTCGCCTGCATAGGCATGCTCAATGATATTGGAGCAGGCTTCGTCTATCGCCAGTTCAATGCGGCTTTGCTGGGTCGCATCAAACCCCACCTGTTTGGCCGCTTCCACGGCCAGAGCCGCGATATGTTGAAGTTGATCAAATCGCGCCGGAGCTGTGAAGCGTTGAATCTTGCTCATCGAATATCTATCTGACATCAAACCTGGGCGTCAGACTCTGGACTTGAGCGCGCTTAAAAGGCATCGACTGCATCCAGCAGGTTATCGTATTGAACAAACAGCGATTGAAACCCTACCAGGCTCAGCGTATCTCGAATTTTATCGTTGGCCTTGACGATGACGACATCGCCACCACTATTACGCGCCCCTTTCAAGGCCGTGACCATGGTACGCAACCCACTGCTACTAATATAGTCCAATTGCTCGAAGTCCAGCACCAATTTGTGTCGGCCACGGGCGAGTAAACCCTTGAGCGCAGTTTCAAATTCACCTGAATTGGAACTGTCCACACGTCCGGTTACCGATACGACATCGACCTGCTTGAGGGGCTTCACGCTCAGTTCCATAGTGGCCGCATTCTATCGTGAAGGGTTCGTCGAAGGAATGCCGTTTTCGGATTGCGGCGCAAGCGAGTTCGTCGCGAGCAGCGTGCTGGCCTGGGTGAGTGCAATCACGGCCCAAAACAGCATCACCGACACGTGAAAATCGATATTGAAAAAGTAGTGGTCAAAAATGCCGCTGAATAAAGCCCCGACCAATGCTGCATGAGCCCCCAGCCACACCGGCACCCACGCCTCATTCTGCCGCACCACCGGCCAGGCCCGCGCCGCGCTGACAAACACCGCGATCAACACACCTAAAAATGCCGCCGCGCCGAGCAAGCCCATTTGCTGCGTCACCAACAAATACATCGACGACACGCCGATATAGAGGTCAATATCGGGTGCGTCAATGAAGCCGACGCCGAACAGGGGATAGCGTTCGATCAGACGCAGGGCATCTTTGTATTCGCCAAAGCGCATCTGCGTGGCCAGATCCTGGCCGGCAAATCCCTCTGAGAAGTGCGCGACCAGCGCCCGCGTTTGCGGCAACACCAGCGCCAGCACCACCACAAGCAGCGCTACTACCAGTAATTTGCGGTACCTGAGGCCACCAATGATGAGCGCGGCCAGGCCCAACCCCAACATCGCGCCGCGCGAGACCGTCAGCACCAGCGTGAGCCCGATCAGCCCCATGCAGATGAACACCCACGGCCGCGGCAGCACAGGCCGGGCGGCAAAGAGTTGCGGCAGGGTTATCGCCCCGCAAAGGAGCAAAAATCCGCCAAATGCATTGGGATCGATCCACAGCCCCGTGGCCCGCTGCATCAGGGCCGGGTCGTCGCGGATATAGCGCAACACGCCCAGGCCTTCGGGGTAGCCGAAGATGCGCAGCGCCGATAGCCAGGTCGCGGCCAGGCTGTCGGGAATGACGTAGAAAAAGATGCCAGCCAGTGCCGAGAGCGCGCCGACCACGACGATCAGACGCACGAATTTATTTTGAGCGCCGATGGTCGGCCACACGGCCACCAGCACCCACACCGTCAGCAAACTGAGCAGCATCTCGGCAAAGCGCCGCAACACCAGGGGCGTGAGTGCACCGTTGGGCAGGCCCACAATAAACGTGGCGATGGCGACGGTGATCAGGCACACCAGCGGCACGGCAATGGCAATGCGCGGCAGGGCCCGCGAACGGGTGGCGAACCAGGCGATCAAAAAGCCGATCAGGGCGAGGTCGAGAAAGGTGGGCGTAAACCCACCCAGCCGCACCGGCGACGCGAAGCGCGGCAGCAGCCCAATCACCACCACAAGGGCCAGCAACATGCGATCGACGCTGCGCACCAGCCACAGTGCCAGCGGCAGCACCAACACACCGGCAATGAGAAACAGTGGATTCACCAGCAGGCTGGCAGCACCAATGCCAACGCCGACCGCGATGCACACCGCGATCATCCATCCTGTCCATCCTGTTTTTGAAGGCTTGGGTAAAGGCGTATTTGTAGTGCAGGACGGCAAGCGAAGATTCATTGAATTGAAGGGCAAGTGGGTTTAAGCATGGATTTGCGATGGGGAAGTCTTTACGTTCCAACGTCATTGTCATTCCTCACGGAGGCGCGGGAATGACGGCTTAAGCGACAGGCTCCGATCTATGCTGCTTTATCCAACGGCAAAAACGGTTGCAGCCCAATCGGCCGCCCCCCCACATCCAGAATGCGCGGGCCGGTCTGGCCGCGAATGGCAGCGGCATCCACGATCACCTTGCCAATGTCGCGCCGCGACGGCACCTCATACATCACATCCGCCAGCACCCGCTCGATGATGCTGCGCAAACCGCGCGCGCCGGTGCCTTGCTTGAAGGCTTCGTTGGCAGCCGCGCGCAGGCCGTCATCCGTAAATTCCAACTCCACATGGTCGAGGCTGAGCAGCTTTTGAAATTGCTTCACCACGGCATTCCGCGGCCGGGTCAGCACATCCATCAGCGCGCGCTCGTCGAGCGGGGCCAGCGAGATGGCCACCGGCAGGCGGCCGAGCAGCTCGGGAATCAGACCAAACCGCATCAAGTCTTCATGCATGATCTCGCCAGGACTCTCTTTCGCGAGATTGACCGCTTTGGATGCGGCCTGGGCCGGCTTCAACCCAATTTTGCGGCGCAGACCCAGGCGCTCGGCAACCACGTCCTGAATCCCATCGAAGGTGCCGCCGCAGATAAACAGCACATCGGTGGTGTCCATTTCCAGCAGATCGCCTTCCGGATGTTTGCGGCCAGTGCGCGGCGGCACCCATACCCGGTTGCCCTCGATGATCTTGAGCAGAGCCTGTTGCACCCCTTCGCCACTGACATCGCGGCTGATACTGGTGTTGGCCCCGCTCTTGCGCGCAATCTTGTCGATCTCGTCGATGTAGACAATGCCGCGCTCGGCCCGCGACACATCGTTATCGGCCGCCTGCACCAGCCGGGTCAGAATGGATTCAACGTCCTCGCCCACATAGCCGGCCTCGGTCAGGGCCGTGGCATCGGCGATGCAGAAGGGCACATCCAGCAGCCGGGCCAGGGTCTGGGCCAGTAATGTCTTGCCGCTGCCGGTGGGGCCAATCATCAACACATTGCTCTTGCCCACCTCGACATCGTCCAGCCGGGCTTTGTTTTCGATGCGCTTGTAGTGGTTATATACAGCCACGGCCAGCGCGCGTTTGGCCTGATCCTGACCGACCACATAGTCATCCAACTGCTTATAAATAGCACGCGGCGGCATGACCTTGGCCGTGTTGTGCAGGACCCGCGGCTGGTTAGCCAGCCGGCGCTCACCCTCGATGATGTTGTGACAGGTTTTGACACACTCATCGCAAATGGCGATGCCGCGTGGGCCTGAGATGAGCCGGTTAACATGCATCTCGTCCTTGCCGCAGAACGAGCACACATTGGGTTGCCGCCCAACTTGCGGGCTGGTAGTTCGAGCCATGTGAAATCTTGAATCAAACAACAGGCATGAATGCGATCAGCGTCATTATCCCAAAACTGGCTGAGGGAAAACTAAAAGCACCTGGGGTATGCCAGGTGGCACACCCTCAGGTGCTTTTGAGTCGCTTGCCAGTCGAAATGCGATTAGTGTGAGTTGGCCGAGACCAATGCCGCCGGCACATCGGCCTGGGGCAGAGCGGTCAACCGCGATGCGCCGAGCAGCTTCAGCTTGCTGTCGTTCATCTGGATGATCTCGTCGATGACGCCCAATTGCTTGGCCTGCTCGGCCGTGAAGTAGTTGTCGCGATCGGTGTAGCGCACCACTTCTTCCAAAGACATGTTGGTGTGCTTGGCCATGATATTGTTGAGCATGTCTTTGATGCGCAAGATTTCACGGGCCTGAATTTCGATCTCGGTGGCCTGACCCTGCGCACCGCCCAAAGGCTGGTGCATGTGGATGGTGGCATTGGGGAGCGCATAGCGCTTGCCCTTGGTGCCGGCCAGCAACACCAGCGTGCCGAAGCTGGCCGTGAAGCCCACGGCATAGGTCGCTACTGGCGCGCTGATCATCTGCATCGTGTCGTAGATCGCCATGCCCGGATAAACCGAGCCGCCCGGCGAGTTGATGAAGATGCTGATCTCTTTCTCGGAATCCTCACGATCCAGGAACAGCAGTTGCGCCACAATCAGGTTCGCCACATGGTCGTTGATAGGCGTACCCAGGAAGATGATGCGCTCTTTTAGCAGAAGCGAATAGATGTCATACGCGCGCTCGCCCCGGCCATCGCGCTCGATCACCATCGGGACGATATTCTGCGGAGCTTGCTTATTGATTGCCTCGATCTGGCTTATCTGGCTCGTCGTAAAGTACGAATTCACTTGTTTCCCCTTATAAAAAAGTGTTAGCCGCAGCGTGTTGCAATGCACATGCTACGGCCAACACTTTTACTCTTACAGCCCATTACATGCCGGGTTTTATAGCCGGGCTGTATTAGTTTGGAGTTAGAGTTTTCGCGCCAGTCCAACCGGCTTAGGACCCCAGTTCGGTCGGCG
>Ga0105046_10013080_pt1 | contig 12864 bp, 9 predicted proteins | sample MAT03_FD_78385 | JGI IMG/M metagenome (GOLD analysis project Ga0105046, IMG submission 78385) | Freshwater microbial communities from Lake Fryxell liftoff mats and glacier meltwater in Antarctica - MAT-03 (megahit assembly) | ecosystem: Environmental > Aquatic > Freshwater > Ice > Liftoff... | reverse complement strand
GTTTGAAGAGAGGAAGCGCCTTAACTACCGCAGGCTCACCCGCGTTCTGGCGAACACGGCTACGGGATGTTCATCCTCGCCGCGGCGCTGCTGAAGCCGCCGGTGCCGAAAGCGATGGAGATTGAGCCGAAAAATAGGACTGAACTCATCGTTCACGATGCGTCATCGGCCACAGCCGGCAAGGCTGCGGCGATCGGCGACGCATCATTGCACCCTTCCATCAACAACTGAACGCCCAGAATGTCCGCGTCGTTGGCGATCTGGTAGGTGTAGCCCTGTTCGGTCAGGAACATTTGGCGGTGTTGGGCGAAGTCGAGTTCGCGGGTGTCGCGCGTGACGAGCGTGTAGAAGTGGGCCTCTTCGCCGTTGGGTTTCGGGCGGAGGATGCGGCCGAGACGCTGGGCTTCCTCTTGCCGGGACCCGAAGGTGCCCGAGCACTGGATGAGCACGTTGGCGTCCGGCAAGTCGATGGCGAAGTTGCCGACCTTCGAAAGCACCAGATGGCGGATCTCGCCGGAGCGGAACTTGCCGTAGAGGTCTTCGCGTTCCGCGTGGCCGGTCTGGCCGGTGATCAGCGGAATGTCGAAACGCTTGCTGATCTCGCGGAGTTGCGCGAGATACTGGCCGATGATGAGCACGCGTTTGTCGGAGTATTGTTTCAGCAGCCGGTCGATGATCTCGTTCTTCGCCGGGTTCTCGCTGGCGATACGGTACTTGTTCCGCCACTCGGCCACCGCATATTCCATGCGGGCGTTCTCAGGCAGGGCGATGCGAATCTCGGTGCAACTGGCCGAGGCGATCCAGCCTTTGGTCTCGAGTTCACGCCACGGCACGTCGTATTTCTTGGGGCCGATGAGGCTGAACACGTCGCCTTCACGGCCGTCTTCGCGCACCAGCGTCGCCGTGAGGCCGAGCCGGCGGCGGGCTTGAATCTGGGCCGTCACACGGAAGACCGGGGCCGGCAGCAGATGCACTTCGTCATAAATGATCAGCCCCCAGTCGCGCTCTTCGAAAATCTTGAAGTGGGGAAAGTCCTCGTCTTTGTCCGGCCGATAGGTGACGATCTGGTAAGTCGCCAGCGTGACCGGGGCAAACTTCTTTGATTCGCCCGTGTACTCGGCCACTTGATCGTCCGCGAGATCGGTCTTATCCAAAATCTCGCGCCGCCATTGTTTGACGGCGGTGATGCTGGTCGTCAAGACAAGCGTGTTCCGCTGCACCAGCGCCATGGCGGTGATGCCGACGATCGTCTTGCCGGCGCCGCAAGGGAGAACGATGACGCCGCTGCCGCCGCGGGCGTCGCCGGCGGCGAAATAGATGTCGGCCGATTCACGCTGATAATCGCGAACGGTGAAGGGCAATCCGCTACGGCAGATGGTCCGGAGGGCGATCGGCAACGGCGTGCCTTCGACGTAACCCGCCACGTCCTCGGCCGGGTAGCCGACGGCGATGAGCGCCAGCTTGACAACGCCGCGATGGGCGGCCGACACGGCGAAGCTCGTCGGGCTGAGGCGCTCGCCCAGGAGCGCCCGGACCTTCGGCTGGCGGATCAATTCTTCGAGAAGCGGTCCATCGGAACAGACCAGCTTCAGTTCTTTGTCATCAACCTTTTCGAGGCGGATGCGCCCGTACCGGCTGACGATCTCTTCGATGTCGATCGGCAGATTCGCGGGGATGGGGAACTTGGTGTACGAGCGCAGCACGTCCACGATCTGATCGGCGGTGATCCCGGCGGCCGCGGCGTTCCACAGCGAGAGATTCGTGATCCGGTAGGTGTGAATATGTTCGGGGCTTTTTTCGAGCTCGGCGAAGGGCGCGAGCGCGTCGCGTGCCGCGGCGTACCGTGGGCTATTCACCTCGACGAGGATCGAACGATCGGACTGGACAATCAGAGGATTCGCAGGATCGTAGGTGGGCGGGCTGCTGCTAGTCTGCTTAAGAGTCGCGGGCATGGCACCATTCTGGCAAATATTGGAAGGGGGTTCCGTTCCCCGGCTCGCCCGCGGCAAGCACTCTAGGAAGTATGTTACGGTTCCGGCCGTTCCGGCACAAGATGGAGTGGTAGGACAGGCCTCCCGGCCTGTCCCATGCTCGGAAACAAATGGTGTTTGCCAAATGTGATGGGATCACGGGGACAGGCCGGGAGGCCTGTCCTACGATAGGCGAACTAACGTACCACGCTCAACAAATACTCAATCAAGTCCGCCGCATCCTGCTTGTTCAGCGTCTTCTCGAACTCCTCCGGCATCAGCGATTTCGCCGTGGCGGTGATCTCGTCAATCTGCGTTCGCAGGATCGTGTCTTCTGCTTTTTCCGCTCGCCGTAGCGTGATGCTCGCCGGCGATTCGACCGCGAGGATGCCCGAGAAGGTTTGCCCGTTCAGCGTCGTCACACGGTAATTGACAAAGCGCGTATCGAGTTCGCGGCTGGGGTCGAGAATGTCGATCAGAAGCGCGTCGCGTGTTTTGTTCCGCAGGGCGGCCATCAGGTTGGCGCCGACCTCGTTGCCGACATCTTCCAGCCGATGGCAGGCGGCACAGTTCTTGGCGAAGAGTGCTTTGCCCTTCGCGACGTCGGGCTTCAGATCGAGCGCATCCTTGAAGGAGTCAACGATCTTCTTGCGGTCCGTATTTCCCAGGCCGGCGAAGAGTTTGACGGCCCGCTCACGCAGCGGCTTGTTGGGATGAGTCTTCAGAAATTGGACGCGCGTCGAATCGAGTGACACGACAACTTTTTTGCTCTCCATCGCGTCGAGCAGTTTGTTGATGCGGTCGGGCCGGGCGAAGAGGGCGTCGAGTAACGAACTTCGAAGTGAAGGGCCGGCCTGGCTCCAGGTCTTGAGCAAGTGGTCCGCTATTTCCGGATCGTTCCGAGCGGCCAAGGCTTTGACAGCGGCTGCCTGGATCTCCGGCGGCTGACGAGGGTCGAGAACTTCGACCAAGGGCTTGATGGCGATCCGGGACGGAGCGTGCGTCAACGTTCGAATTGCCAACAACTTTTTTTCAAGCGGTTGCTGATCGTCTTTCAGCAATGCTACATAGGGATCGAAGACCTTCAGGGCACGGCGCACCGCTTCTTTCAAGACTTCCGGCGGCGCGTCGAGCATCGTGGCGAGGGGCCGTTGTGAGTTCTGCATTCCTTGACCGAGACCCGCGAGCACGAATTCCATGAAAGCGGCGTCAGTCGTTGAGTTCAACGCGCGGGCAATCTCCGCATCGTTCCCCTTGGCGCCAATCATCGACGCGATCCGCGTGACGAGGATTCCCGAGAGTGACTTCTCTTTCAAAAGCGTTTCGAGCAACGCGGGCGCCGCATCCGCCGCGGAAGAAAGGCCCGCCGTTTGAAGCCATATATCGGCATCAGGTCGCAGTAACATCTTGGCGAGGGCCGGCCCGGCATCATCAGCCGGCATGGCGCCCAGCGACAACGCCACTTGAAGGCGAACGTGCGGCGACGGGTCGTGGACGAGTTCGAGAACGGCCCGTTTCATTCTCGTGGACTTCGCGAGGAAGCTCTCCGCCACCCGCAACCCCACTTCACGCATGCCGGGCTTCAGGGATTGCAACGCGATGATGACTAAATCCTCGGTCAGTTGATCGAGCGCCTGCAGGAGATAGAGCTTGTGAACGATTCCCTCGGCCTTCATGATCTTTTGATCGGTCAGCTTGGCCGTCTTCGGGTCCGCTCGCGTGACGAGCAGGCGCTGAGCCGTCAGTCGTTGCCACAACACGGGCGAATCGAGAGCGGCGACCAGTTGCTCCGTCGTCGCCTTGTCGAGCGGTTCCCATTTCTTGTGCTTATACGCCTCCGGCACGATCCGCCAAATTCTCCCTCGCCCACGACTCTCCAGGTTCAGCTTCGCCTTGATGTCATCCGGCAGCGACAGCGGGGTTTCGATCGCCTCGCGGTAGAAGTCGCACATGTAGATGGCGCCTTCCGGGCCGACGGTGAGATAGACGGGCCGGCACCAATTGTCCGTCGAAGCGAAGAATTCGCAATCGGCATCGCCACGCTTCGCGGAGAAGACGCTGCCGCTCACTTCCAGGATGTCGCGATGGATCAAATTGTTGGCCGGATCGCAGACGAAGGTGTTCATGTTGAACTCCTTCGGGAACAGGTTAGCTGTGTAGACGATCGGCCCGCACGCGGAGGTGACGAAGCCGCCGGGGACCAGTTCGTTGCGGGCGAAGCGTTTCGAATCGGGGCCGTCTTTGCGGCGCGAGGTGCGCTCGACGCGCCAGCTTTCGAACGGGCTGACGCGGAAGAGTTTGCACGCGGCCCCATGGTCAGGAATGTCGAGCGACACGGCCGGCACGGTCATGTACGGATTGCGGCGCAGGTAGTGATCCGGCAGGACGATCTGCCGCAGGTGTTGGCTATTCGTCGCGGAGAACCAATGTTGAAAATCGTCGGTCGCGAGGCCATACTGACCGCCGCCGGAGGTCGGCTCCAGGCTGCCGGGAATGTCCGGCTTGAAGCGCACGCCGCGACCGCGAAGGACGACCGGCTTCATGTCCGGCTTCTCGGGACAGGTGATCTCGCCGCCGGTGCTGCCGACCAGCGAGTAGACCCAGTTGTCGAGCCCGTACTGCGGCGAGTTGACGATCTGCTGGATGTTGTTGAGCCCGAAGCCGGTGTAGAGGACCTTCTTCTGATCGGCTTTGCCGTCGTCCTTGCTGTCCTTCAGGTAGATGATGTCCGGGGCGACGGTGACGATGACGCCGCCCTTCCAGGGCATTACGCCGGTGGGGAAGCGCAGGCCGTCGGCGTAGACCTGCGACTTCTCGAAGACGCCGTCGCCGTCCTCATCGGTCAGCAGGCGAATGCGGCCGCGATTCTCCATCCCCGTGGCGACACCGCCGTTGGGGTAGCCGATCATCTCACAAACGAACATCCGGCCGCGCTCGTCGAAGCACATGGCGACGGGATCGACGACATCGGGCTCCGAAGCGACCAGTTCCGCCTTGAAGCCCTTGATGATCTTGAAAGTGGCCAATTCCTCACGCGGGCTCTTGGCGGTATCCGCCTTCTTCGGTTCCTGAGCGGATGCCGTCAGACCGAGAAACCAGAAGCCGATGAGAAGATAACGAACGTTCATGCCAACCTCGATCTGTCCGGATCTGAATCGCGAAGAAAGAGAGCGGAATCGCGCACGTGATTCCGCTTACACGGTCTGCTACTTGGACTTCTCGTCGAGAACCACGCGGGCGATCGGCATCGGCCGGCGCAGCAGGGCCTCGACAACCTCCGCCGTGCGCGTGATGGCCGCGTTCAGAAACAACTTGCCCTTCTCGGGGGTCGCCAGTTCGGAATAACCGACCGAGCCATTCAGAGTGCATTGGCTCATGTCTTCCGAAACATACAGACCGCGCAGGGCATCATCCTTGTAACGCGTGTCGTCGTTCTTCAACTCCTCGCGGCGGACGAGTTCCGGCCGTAGGGCCATTACCATCGATGTCTCGAACTCGCAGGCATGGCCCATGCTCTTGCGCGGCCCTTCCGCCAGGGCCGCCAGCTCGTCTTTCGCCAGATCCCAATACGAGGCGGCCGACATCAGGCGATCGCGGTATTTGGGTTGAAGCCGGCGCAGGGCGACCTGCATAGTATCGACGTTGCCGCCATGCCCGTTCAAGACCAGAATCCGCTGGTAGCCGTCTTCCAGCAACGGCGTCAGAATCTCGGCCACCATATTGATGTGAAGATCGACGGAAGCCGAGAGCGTGGCCCCGAACGGCAGATGATGATGGCTGGCCCCGAACCAGAGAGTCGGCAGCAGCATGACCTTCTGGGGCAGCCTTTGCTCCACTCCCTCGGCCACGCCGGTGACCAGGATCGTATCAGTATAGGCCGGCATATGACGGCTGTGTTGTTCGCAGGCCGCGATCGGCGCGACGACGACGACTTCACTGCGATTCACCTTCCGCAACAGGGGCCAGGTCATTTCGTGGAACTTCATGGATGCTCCCGGGGGTTCTTGATCTTGTCAGAGCGACGGCATCGCGGCATACTGCGCGTTCCGGAGAACGTAGTCAAAGGAAATGCCCCCGGCCACGGATGGATCGATCATGAAGCGATTTTTGTTGATGATGCTCCTCTGCCTCAGCGGCATCGGTTGCCAGCGCAACGAAGGCGAGAAGCTCGCCCGCATCGGCGGGAAGGTGGCCGAGAAGGTGCAAGCCCTCGTCCCCGAACGCCTGCCGTTCGGGATGAAAAAGGACGCGCTCGAGGATCGCATCAAGGAACGGATCCATCAGGATCGCTACCTGACAGCGGAGACCATCGACGTGACAGCCGACGGTTCCGGCGTGCGGTTGAGGGGAAAGATCGCCAGCGATGCCCTGAAGAAACGTGCCGTCGAACTCGCGGAATCGACCGTGGGCGTCGAGAAGGTGACGGACGAGATGTTCGTGGCGAAGTGAGGAAGGGATTTGCTATACTCTGTGTTATTGTTCTTCCGTGTGTGAAAGGGGCTACTGATGTCGGTGAGCGCGCCGCCCAAACTGATGACGACCGAAGAGTTGCTGGCCATGCCGGACGACGGCATGGAACGCTGGCTCATCAAGGGCGAACTTCGCGAGAAGTATCCCGATGTCGACAACGGAGTGCCCCTGACCGTTCGCAATCGATTTCATACTGAGACCACCGCTCTTACTTCGTACCATCTCAACGCCTGGAAAATGCAACAGCCGAAACCGCGAGGGAAAGTGCACGACGGCGAAGTGGGCGTCCGCCTGCCACAACAGCCAGATGTGACGGTAGGAATTGATGTCATCTATGTTGACGCCGCCACGGCCGCCCGACAATCGGATGAATCAACCGTCATCGTGGGCGTTCCGACGGTCGCCATCGAGGTGCTTTCGCCGAACGATACGACGGAAGACATTAAGGAGAAGGTCGATGTCCTTCGGGAAGCCGGCGTCCCGCACATTTGGATCGCGAATCCGTATGATCAGACGGTGACAGTCTATCGCCCGGGTGTTCGCCCGCAGATGTTCAATGCCGATCAGGAAATCGTCGCCGAGCCGCATTTGCCTGGCTTTCGCGTTTTAGTGGCGAACTTGTTCGAGTAAGTGAAATCGCTCCGAAGACTTCGCGTCGCGGCTTCACGTTGTGAGGAATCATTATGCTCCGCCGCTTGTTGTTGCTCGTTGTTTCCGTCACCGCTGTCGTCGTCGCGGTGTTTGCCGCCGAGGAAAAGAAGGCGCCGGTCGAGAAACCCAAGATCCCGGAAATGAAATTCAACGAGGTCGTCGAAGTCGCCCCGGGCGTCTTCTTCCGCTACTCGTCGATCAGCGCCACGGACAAGACCGTCCCCTTCGGCGGCAGCAACAACATCTGGGTCGTCTTCAAGGATTACGTTGTCGTCATCGACGCCAACTTCCCGAAGGAGGCGGCCGACGTCATTGCCGACATCAAGAAGACGACCAAGAAGCCGATCAAGTATGTGCTCGACACGCACCATCATGGCGACCACGCCTATGGCAATTGCATCTGGGCCAAGGAGGGGGCGAAGATCGTGGCGTCGAAGCCGACCGAGCGCTTGCTGAAGACCGGCGGCCCGATGGCCTGGGAGATCGCCGGCAAGGACCGCAAGGACATCAAGGACAATGAACTGAAACTCGTCGACATCTCGTTCGAAGATAAGTACGTCCTTGATGACGGCACGCAACGGGTCGAGTTTATTCAGGTCGGCCATTGTCACACGGCCGGGGATGCGATGGCCTATCTTCCGAAGCTCAAGATCCTCTGCACGGGCGACGCCTGCGTGAACGGTTCGTTCAACTTCATGGGCCATAGCAACTCCGCGTCGTGGGCCATGAATCTCGCCAAGCTGGAAAAGCTCGACATCGACATCATTTGCCCCGGCCATGGCAAAATGGCCGGCAAGGATCTTCTCGGCAAGCAGAAGCGTTACTTCGAAGACCTGCGCACCGAAGTAAAGAAGGGGATCGACGCCAAGAAATCGCTCGACGAGATCACCAAGTCGATCGACCTGCCCTGGTACAAGGAATGGACCGGCGTGGCGGTGAAGGACAAGGGCGACAACATCAAGCACGTCTTCGACGAACTCAACGGCAAGGTCGATCACGACCGGCTCGGCCGCCTGAACTCCCCGCTGGAATGGCCAGCCATCGAGCGAACCCAGCCGGTGACGACGCTGCTGCCGATACGGTAGATGCATGATGCAAAAATCAAAGCCCATGGACGGCCGTCCATGGGCTTTCTCGTTTACTCCAACGTTATTCCGTGCCGGGCATGCTCGCCGTGGGGCAGGAATAGCATCCATGTCGAATTGTCCGTATCCTAACGTCGACGAATACTCTCAAAACGAGAAACGACCATGATTCGATCCTTTTACTGTCTTGCTTTGCTTTTCGCTCTCGTCGCGAGTCAGGTGAGTTGGGGCCAGCCGCCCAAGATCGATCCGAAACTCAAGTTGAAGAATCCGCTTCCCTATCCGCCGAAGTTGGCCGATGACAAAACGTACGTGACCGAGAGCACGCCCGACTTCTTGAAGCCCGGACCGAACTTGAAGGAAGGCGTCCTCATCGCGGAGAAGGCGCCCACCGTCGATTTCGCTTTCTACCCCGAGCAGAACTACCCGGGCAATCCCTGGTCGCACCGCTCGGATGGGTTTGTGAAGGGTGATAAATACTACTCGTCGTCGAACGATCACCTGGCCCCCAAGGGCACCGCTCACCTCTGGGAGTACGACGACGCCACGAAGAAATTCCGCCACCTGTGCGACACCACCAAGTTTCTCGAATCGGTCAAGGCGTTCCCGGCTGACATGAACTATCGTCCCGGCGAGATGCAAAGCCGCATCGACATGGGCAGCGACGGGTATCTCTACTACGCCACCGATCGCGGCTCCCCCACGGTGACCAATGACGCTCACGGTTACAAAGGCGAATGGGTTCTCAAGACCCATCCGCAGACGCTCGATACCCAAATCGTCTACACGCACCCCATCGAGAAGCACACGATCCCGGCCAGCGTACTCGACCCCAAGCGGATGATCATGTACTGCGGCTCGGCCGTCGGCAAGGACGCACCCAATCAGAAGATTCAGTTCTTCGCCATCGACGTCAAAAACAAGAAGATCCTGAAGGTGGCCGACGACGGCCCGACACGCACCTTGATCTTCTCTCCCTCAACGGGCCGTGTGTTCTGGGAAGGCAAGATGTACGACCCCGCGACCAACGAGATTACGCCTTCGAAGGTTCCGCATGTGCGTTCTTGCTCACAAGAGACGCACCAGGGGATCGTCTACGGCACCTCGGGAACCAAGGCCGAGCTTTGGGCGTTCGACGTTAAGACTGGCGAAGTCAAGACGCTCGGCACCGCGGCGGTGGCCAAGCAAGAGTACATCGCCTCGATCGAAGCCGACCCCACCGGGCGGTATCTTTACTATGTGCCCGGCGCTCATGGCGGGGCCGTCGGCGATGGCACGCCGATCGTTCAATACGACCTGAAGAACGACAAGCGGAAGGTGCTGGCGTTCTTGCATGCGACCTTCTGGGAGAAGCATGGCTACGCCCTCGACGGCTCCTTCGGCAATGCCCTGGATGAAACGGGCGAGCGCTTCTTCATCTCATGGGACGGCTGGCGGAAGGGCCACCCGCGCGGCTGGGAAACCGCCGCCATCACGGTCGTCCACATCCCGGAGTCGGAACGCAAGCCGTGATCTTCGGTGCACGACATGGTTTGCTAAGAAACGAACCACGAATCAAACGAATCCCACGAATAAGAAGGCGGGGCTTCGATTTTCTTCTTCATTCGTTTGATTCGATTGATTCGTGGTTTCATCGTCTTTTCTACAAACCCTGTCGTGCAAGCCGTGATCTTTCGCATGAGGAATCGCCATGGCCCCATTCTTCTCGTGGAGCGCGTTTCTTGACGTGCCCGTCACTCCGGCTTCCGTTCCTCCCGTACCGTCGGCACACACAGAATGGTGGTGATGCCCACCAGCGCCAGGCAGCCGATGAGGATCTTCACCCACTCGGGCAGACTGCTGAAAATGATGCTGCACGAAACGACCGTGACGACCATCGTGATCGCGAAGATCTTGATCGGCCTGCGGATGCCGTGATGGGTTTCCCAATCGCGCAGCAAGCGGCCGAAGATCGGGGACCGATTCAGCCAGCGATGCAACCGGGGCGACGACCGGACGAAAAAGTAGCTGGCGACGAGCAGGAACGGGGTGGCCGGCAGGCCGGGCAGCAGGACGCCGAGGTAGCCGAGGCCGACGAAGAGCAAGCCGGCCGCCACATAGATCGCTCGCCGCCAACCGGTCGCTTGTTTGGGGGCCGGGGGTACGTTCATACACAGATTGTATAACCCGTGAAGCCGCGACCCGGAGGCTTTTCGAAGGGGAGCGTTGGAGGGGCAACGCTGAAAGCCTTGCGGATTGTGCCAGGCGTGCCGGCTATACCGATTGTTCCGCGAAGAGAAATGGGGAAGACGGGGAGAAGGACAACGGCAGCGAGAAATTTGCAAGCTATAATTCAGGTATGAACGCAAGCCCGCGTCCGCTGCGGATCGCTTTGACTGCGGACCTTCATTATGGAACTCGCCACACGGCAGGCAACCTGGCCACGCTCGAACTCGCCACGCGCTTGTTCGAACGTTCCCCGGACGTCCTGATCCTGGCCGGCGACATCGGCGCAGGCGACGATTTCGCCCGCTGTCTCGATCTATTCGCGAACCTGCCCTGCTTGAAGGCCCTGATCCCCGGCAACCACGATATCTGGGTCACCTCGACCGATCCCCGCGGCGATTCGCTCCGCCTCTATCAACAACTGTTGCCGCAACTGGCACACGAGCGCGGCTTCCACTATCTCGATCACGGCCCGCTTCTGTTCCCCGATCATCAACTCGCCATTGCCGGGTCGATCAACTGGTACGATCACTCCTGGTCCATTGAAGATTTGAAACAGACCACGCCCGATTGGTGCGAGCGCCTACGCTCGAAAAAGTTCATTCGCGGCCGGCATAACGACTATCACTACGTCCGCTGGCCCTATACCGATGGCAGCTTCACCAACGAATGCGTCGACACGCTCGTGAAGCACATCGATGACGGCCTGGCCCAGATGGCCCGCGCCATTGTCGTCACGCATCACCCCTCGTTCCGCGGGTTGAACTACCCCGCGCGGGAGCCTTACACCCTCGACGATTTGCTCTGGCGCGCCTTCTCGGGAAATCAGAAACTCGAAGACGCTTTACGCCAGCGCTCCGACCGCATCGCGTTTACCTTCAGCGGCCACACCCACTGTGCGCGCGAAAATCGGCTCGGCCGAACCATCGGCCACAACATCGGCGGCGACTACCACTTCAAGCGCCTCCTCTGGCTCGAATGGCCCAGCGGCCGCATCGAAGCCGAGGAATTCGGCAGCGACCAGGCCCGCGGTTAAACGAGATATTGTCCCACGTCACGACGATGACCAGTGCTTCTCGTAGATCAACTCTCGATTGACTCCACTCCATCGAGAAGCGAACACCATGGTTTCGAACGCGCCTTTTGAGTTCTTCGCCAGCCGTAAAATTGAACGCGCTCTGCTGAGCGTCAGCGACAAGACCGGCCTCGTCGAGTTCGCCCACGCCCTGGCCGAAGCGGGTGTCGAACTCGTTTCGACCGGCGGAACGCGCGAGACTCTAAAGAAGGCCGGGCTGAAGGTCAAAGACGTCAGCGAACTGACCCAATTTCCAGAGATGCTCGACGGCCGGGTGAAGACGCTGCACCCCTTCGTGCATGCCGGGCTGCTGGCCCGCCGCGACGACGCCAACCATCTGAAGACGCTGGCGGAACATGCGATCAAGCCGATCGATCTGATCGTCTGCAATCTCTACCCGTTCGAGCAGACCGTGGCGAAGCCGGGCGTCGCGCTCCATGAAGTGATCGAGAACATCGACATCGGCGGGCCGACGATGATCCGGGCGGCGGCGAAGAATTACGCGGCCGTCGGCGTCATCACCGAGCCCGACCAGTATGACGCCGTCGCGGAGGAATTAAAGAAGTCGGCCGGCGCCCTGTCGCTGGCGACTCGTGAGAAGCTCGCGGCGGCGGCGTTCGCCCGGATCGCCGCGTACGATGTCGCCATCAGCGATTACTTCGCAAGTCGGGCCGCGCCCGAGCCGCTCCCGGTGACACTCTCGCTGCAATTTCAACGGAAGCAGTTGCTCCGTTATGGCGAGAACCCGCATCAGAAGGCGGCGTTCTACGTCGAGGCCGGCCATCGCCGCGATTGCGTCGCCGGGGCCGATGTCCTGCATGGCAAAGAGCTTTCTTACAACAACATTCTCGATCTCGATAGCGCCCTCAATCTCGTGCGCGAGTTCGATCAGCCGGCCGCGGTCGTCGTCAAGCATAACAACCCGTGCGGGGCGGCCTTCGCATCGAATTTGGCTGATGCGTTCCAGAAGGCGTTCGAAGGCGACCCGACCAGCGCCTTCGGCGGCATCCTGGCGTTTAACCGGACGCTCGACGAGGCGACCGCTCTCAAGTTGGCCGAGCCGAACCGCTTCGTGGAATGCATCATCGCCCCTGACTTTGACTTGAAAGCGTTCGAGATTCTGACCACTCGGCCCACCTGGAAGAAGAACGTCCGCATCTTAAAAATTGGGCCACTCGACCTCGCCCAGCCGACAGCGGACTCGCTCGACTTCCGTCGTGTCGACGGGGGGCTGCTCGTGCAAGGGCGTGATCGCACCCCCGGTTCCGACTGGTGGCCGGTGACGAAACGGCAGCCGAACGCCGCGGAGATGGCCGACCTGAAGTTCGCCTGGAAGGTGTGCAAGCACGTGAAGAGCAACGCCATCGTGCTGGCGCGGGACGGCATGATCGTCGGCGTCGGCGCGGGT
>Ga0105046_10013079_pt1 | contig 12864 bp, 9 predicted proteins | sample MAT03_FD_78385 | JGI IMG/M metagenome (GOLD analysis project Ga0105046, IMG submission 78385) | Freshwater microbial communities from Lake Fryxell liftoff mats and glacier meltwater in Antarctica - MAT-03 (megahit assembly) | ecosystem: Environmental > Aquatic > Freshwater > Ice > Liftoff... | reverse complement strand
GTTCAGGCGGCACACCGGCATCCAGGTTCCTTCATTGTCGCCCGAGGTCATGGTGCCATCCGGCCCCAGGCCCATGCCATTGGGTGCGCGGAAACCCGTTGCCCAGCGCTCCAGTGTTTTGCCGTCCTTACTGATTTTGATGATGCAGCCGTGGTGTTCCGCAATGGTTTCGAAACCACGACCACCTTTTTTCACCGGCCCGGACTTGGTGTGGTAGAAGTTGCCTTCGGCGTCGGTGTGCAGATCGAAGGCGAATTCATGGAAGGCCGGCGTCGAGTGGATGTCGCCGTTGAAGAGCTCGTAGAAATCCGCTTCGCCGTCGTGGTTGAGATCCTTGAGCCGCCACAGGCCATTGCGGCAGAGGATATAGACCTGTCCGTCGACGATCTTGAGGCCGAGCGGCTGGTGTAGGCCGCCAGCAAAACGCCGCCACGTGGTGTTCTTCAGCTCCGCGTCGATGCCATCGACGATCCATACGTCACCGTTCCACGTGCTGAGCGCCGCACGACCATCAGCGAAGAAGTCGAGACCGCCAAACCGCAAACTGGCCTTCCAGGGATTGTCATCCGGAGTGGCGATGGTGTCGATGGCGTACGGACCATCGTCCTTGCCCAGGCTGCTGCTGGTGGTGAGTGTCTGATTCCATCGCGCAGGCGCACCATTGGTCAAGGTGGTAGGATCGACGGGCAGTTTGGTCGCGGCGAACTTTGCCTTGGCGGTCGCCGCGTCAGCCGTGGTGATCGCCACGGTGAAGGTCGCCGCATTGGCCGCTGAAAAATGCAGAATGATGCGCTCACCAACAACCGTTACTGAGGCACCAGCGGCATCACCGATGATGGCCGCGCTAAGGCTCGATTTTTCACCGGTGAGCGTGGCTATGCCATCGGCCGACGCGTCCTTCGCGCCGACCAGTTCCGCCACCATCATTTGCGTCGCATTCAGATCTCGCAACACCAACGTGCGGGTGAATACGCCGTCGGCGAAACCTGGCAGTTCCAACACACTGCCGGTACCGACGCGGTAACTCAGGACGGTCTGCTGGCCATGGCGGTATAATCCGGCGAATCGCGCCCATTCCGCTGGCAGGGGGCCGAAGGGTTCGCTGCGAGGATCGATGAACTTGCCATCCGGCGCCCAACCAGCCACGGCACTGGTGGTGAACGCCAGGGTGTTCACCACCTCGGGGCCACGGTTGTGCTGCCGATCGTAGGCGTCGCCGGTGTACTTGAGGAACCCACCGCTCCACGCCGCGCTGACACGCAGCAGGTCGAGGTCGTAACAGATGCCGCCAGCTTTGCCGTCGTCGCCGAACGGGATGGCGAGGCCCTTCGCCACATCGCCGCCCTTGCCGGTGATGGTGTCGAGCAGGAACGGTCCGTAGTCCATCAGCGTGTACCAGGGCGGCGGCTTCGGCGCGTCCTTGGGTTTCTCCTCGCCCGCCCACAGCGGCAGGGACGACCAGGCGAGAACGGCAGCGAGGACGAATGGACGCAGCGACATCAGCAGACTCCAGACGAGTGGACGGGCGACGTGAATACCACAACAGAGACGGCAGCGTTGGTCGCCAAGTCCACTCGGCAACCACTAGTGCTTTGGCAAAACGAAAATGCAGGTTGCCAGTTTGAGGAACTACAGGCTAGAGGCTACAGGCTACAGGCTACAGACCACAGGATCGTGCTGCGACGTCGTGTGCAAACCGGTGGTCTGTAGCCTGTAGCCTGTAGTCCCTCACATCGGAAGCCGGCGTTATTGATCTGACTAAGCACTCGTGCTTCGGCAAGTAGACGCACCGCACGAGGGATGCTGTGATTACCACGTGGGAGCGTCGGATCCGAGCACGATTGGCGCAGATCGGCTCGACCGGTCTAGCGTCAGTGAACTTAATGGTGTCTGCTCAGCGGCTTCGCCCCCGCGATCTTTCAGGCCTGCCCCCACGGGTTTGGTCGTGGCTCGGGTTCGTCGGCTTCGCCTCCTCATCCGTGGGCGGATGGGCTTCGCCCATTTTATCCGCCCACCGCCACTCGGGCACCCGCCCCATCGCGAAGCGATGGAGCACCAAGCCTGAGCAGTTACACTTAATGAACGTAAAAACGCGGTGCGCGGTGCGCAGTGGGACACCAGTCCGCAATGGCGTGGCACTTGTTCATCGTTCGGGTGAAGACCTGAGTGGTTGCAACATGGACGTAGAACGCCTCGGCGCTATCGCCGCCCAGCCATCCTGGCGACAGTTCCAAGGAGCACCTGTGCGCTGGTCCAAGTGTCGCCAGGGGAAGTGAAACGTAGCAAGCACCGGGATATGATGTGCGGGTCCAGGGGCGGCCGAGCCCCTGGCAGGCGTGAGCTACCAGAGTTCGCGAACAACAATCCCCGAGTGCGCCTGCGCACGCGAGCGGGGACGGGATCCTGGTTTTGCGCAGCAAAACACAGCGGCACAGCCGGTGTCGCCGACATCCACTCCGCCAGCCTTGGGGCGGGGTGGATCTCGGCGCAGGTTCAGAACCTGTGCACGATGCACGATTGACCTCCGCCTGACAGTCACTCACCTGTCCGCCCGTGATGGATGCCCCCGGCGATCTCGATCTGGTCAATGCCCCTGCGGTCGCGGGCGCTTATGACGAACTGCGTGTGGGCCAGACCTTGCGACCGCAATGGCGCATGCTCGACGACTGCCTGCGCCGACTGGGCGCCCGCGGCATGGCGCAGCGCTATGAACAGGCGCGCCGGCTGATCCGCGAAAACGGCGTCACCTACAACGTCTATGGCGATTCCCAGGGGCTCGACCGGCCGTGGCAGCTTGATCCATTGCCGCTGATGATGTCGGCCTCCGAGTGGGATGGCCTTGCTCGTGGTATCAGCCAGCGTGCGCGCCTGATTGAGTCGGTGATCGCCGATGCGTACGGCCCGCAGCGGTTGCTGAAGGAAGGCCACCTCGACCCGGCGCTGATCTTTGCCCATCCTGCTTTTCTGCGCGGCTGCCATGGCATCAACCCCGCTGGCGGGCGTTGGCTGCATACCTATGCCGCCGATCTGGTGCGCAGCCCCAACGGTTCGTGGCGAGTGTTGGCGGACCGCACGCAGGCACCTGCGGGCGCCGGCTATGCGCTGGAGAATCGCATCGTCTTGTCGCGCGCGTTGTCCGATGGGTATCGTCAGTGCGGGGTGCAGCGCCTCGCCGGTTTTTTCATCGCCCTGCGCCGCACGCTCACCGTGCTGGCGACCAAGTTGAAGGTTCGCCGCGACAATCCGCGTATCGTGCTGCTGACGCCTGGGCCGTTCAACGAAACCTACTTTGAACACGCCTACCTTGCGCGTTACCTGGGCTACACCCTGGTCGAGGGCGGCGACCTGACGGTGCGCGACGATCAGGTGTTCCTCAAGACTCTCGGTGGCCTGCACCGGGTCGACGTGATCCTGCGCCGCCTGGACGACGACTTCTGCGATCCGCTGGAACTGCGCAACGACTCGACGCTCGGCGTCGCCGGTCTAGTGGCTGCGGCGCGCGCCGGCAACGTGGTGGTCGCCAACGCCCTCGGTTCGGGCATCGGTGAAAATGCAGCGTTAATGCCGAGCCTGCCGCGGCTCTGTCGTCTGCTGTTTAATGAGGATCTGTCGCTGCCCGCGGTGGAAACGCTGTGGGGTGGGGATGCCGCCGGTCGACTGCGTGAACGCTTCGACGACCTGGTCATCCGTCCCGCGTTCGGCAGCGTGCGTGCGCCGGCGTGTCTTGGTCGCGAACTCGACCGGGAGGAACGCGAGCGCATGTTGATGCGGCTGAACACCGTCCCGCACACGTTGGTCGGTCAGTACTCACCGGTTCCATCAATCACGCCGGTGTGGAGCGAAGGCACCTTCGCCGCCCGTTCGCTGGTCCTGCGCGTGTTCGCGGTGGCCAACGACGATGGCGACTACGCCGTCATGCCGGGCGGCTTGGCGCGTATCGCCAGCGAAAACCAACCGTGGGCGGCGTCGTTTCAGCGTGGTGGCGGCAGCAAGGACGCCTGGGTGTTGTCCGATGGGCCAGTGGCACCAGTGACCTTGCTGCGGCCGTCTGGCGCGCCGGTGGAATTCAAACGCGGCGGCAGTGATCTGCCCAGTCGGGTGGCCGACCATCTCTATTGGCTCGGTCGTTACGGTGCACGCGCCGAAGATGCGGCCCGGGTGCTGCGTGCAGCGTTGACGCGCCTCGCGGGCGATCAGGAGGTTGGTGCCGACCAGGGACTGGAGACCGCCCTACGCGTGCTCAAGCACCAAGGTGTGCTGAGCAAACCGGCGACGGATGCCGTCGCGCTAGAAGCGCAATTGCTCGACCTGCTGTTTAGCGACACCAATTTCGCCAGCCTGCGTTCGGTGGTCGGGCGTCTGCATTATTCCGCGTTCTCCTCGCGCGATCGCCTGAGTTATGACACTTGGCGCATCATCAACCACTTGGACCAGGATCTCAGCCCGGAGGTCAAGCCGGAGCGCGCCATCGACGCCTTGCCGTTGCTCGATCGTCTGGTGCTCAATCTCGCGGCCTTCGCCGGCATGACCACCGAGAACACCACGCGTGGACCGGGCTGGCGTTTTCTCGATCTCGGCCGGCGTTTGGAACGTGCGACCTTCACTGCCGAACTGGTGCGTGGTGCGCTCGTACCGCGCGTCGATGAGAGCGTGCTCGATACCGTGTTAGAGATCGCCGACAGCGCGATCACCTACCGTGCGCGGTATTTGCTGTCGCTGCAGGTTCCGCCGGTGATCGACCTGCTGCTATGCGATGGCACCAACCCACGTGCGATGGCGTTCCAGTTTGAACGCATCGTCGACCACGTGGCGCAATTGCCGCGTGCTCCGCAAGCCCTGCCGACGCCGGCGGAACGCCTCGCACTGGGTGCCTACACCTGGGTGCGTCTGGTTGATCCGCAGGAACTCAGTCGCGAAGACGAGGCGGGTGAACGCTCGCACTTGGCGCACGTGCTCGATCACCTGTCGGCGGATCTCACCTTGTTGTCGGATACCGTGACCACGCAGTACCTCAGCCACGCGACGACCACGCGTCAGCCCTCGGTCGGACCGGGGGAGTGATGACAAGGTACCGCGTCTCGCACGTCACGATCTACCGCTACGGCGAACCGGTGACGGTGTCGCACAATGTGCTGCATCTGGCTCCGGCGAACACGTCACGCCAGCGCGTCGAATCGTTTACGCTCGACATTTCGCCAGTGCCGGCGGTGCAGCACCAACGTGCGGACTACTTCGGCAACCGCGTCGACTGCTTCACCGTGCAGGACCAACATACGCAGTTGATCGTGCGTGCTGAGTCGGTGCTCGAAGTCGAGCCGGCGTTTGCGCTCGATGCGCAGGTCACCAGTCCGTGGGAAGGGGTGCGTGATCATCTCTACCATCCGCAGGGTGACGACGAAGTCCTGGCCAGCGAGTTCCGTTTCGACTCACCGATGGTGCCAACCGGAGCGGAATATGCGGCCTACGCCGCGGAATCATTTACCCCCGGTCGCCCGCTGCTTGATGCGGCGCTTGATCTGGTGCACCGCATCTACACCGGCTTCGTCTACGATCAGAAGGCCACCGCGGTGAACACCACCGTGCCGGAGGTCTTTCTCAAACGCCGTGGCGTGTGCCAGGACTTTGCGCATTTCGGTATCGCCTGTTTGCGCTCACTCGGCCTGGCCTCGCGGTACGTCAGTGGCTACCTGGAAACCGAGCCGCCACCAGGGCAGGTCAAACTCATTGGCGTCGACGCCTCGCACGCCTGGATGTCGCTGTGGTGTCCAGGTATTGGTTGGATCGGCCTCGACCCGACCAACGACTGCTTGGCGAGTGACCGGCACTTGATCGTTGCGGTGGGCCGTGATTTCACCGACATCAGCCCGACCAAGGGCGTGATCCTGGGTGGCGGCACCCATGAAGTCCAGGCAGTGGTGGACGTCAGCCGCATCTGAGTGGCGATGCAGGACTCGATCCGCCTCCTTGGCAGTGGTTTATAGCGTAGCGCCGGCGCGTGCTCCTGTCGCGCACACCGTGGACCTCCAGGCGAAAACGTACTGTCTGGTTTGCTGTGCTGGAGCAGTCCCTGCTGCAGCGGGCGGTGTTGTCGGCCATGGTGGTCGATGATTTCGCGCCGGCCATCCGCTTAGGAGGCCCCATGACTAACGACAGGTCGAACGACAGGTCGAACAACAGGTCGAGTACCAGCCGCATCCGCAATCAAGCCCGTCCTGGGTCGGGCACCTCGCGCAGTGCGCGGGGCATGTCAGCGCAAAACCAAGTCCCCAAGCGCCGACGCGCAGATCCGGCCGCACCGACCTACATCGTTGCCGGCGCGGTGGTGGCGATCCTCGGCCTCGGTTTTGCGGTCGGCCTGGCGATCAGCCCAGGGGCTGCGGAACGGGCGCTCGCGCTGAAGATCCTGCCGTGGGTGGTGGCCGTCGGTGGCATCGTGCTGTCGCTCGTCGGCTTCATGCGGTTGGGACCGTCGCGTTCCGTCTGAGGCGTCACGCCTGTGGGGCTGCGACCGGCTTGTCCTCAGGATCACTGTAGTCCGGCCCGTTGAGGATGCCGGCTTGGCGGATCTGGTTGGTCAGTTCCTTGCGCACCAGGCCGATCGAATCGAGCAGGTCATTGCCCTTGGTCGCGACGCCCGTGCGGATGAGGAACTTCGCAATGGCTTTGTAGCACTGCATGGCGTGTGGGCTGAGCGCCATCTGCACGTGTTGTGGTGGCAGCGCCTGCGGTAGAACTTGGAGCAACAGACCGGCGAACTCTTGGGCTGCCAGATCGGCCAGCGGCGCGCGGATGGCCCGCACCGACAGTTGTTCGAGCAACGGCCCAAGCTGGCCGGCGAGTTGCCGCAGTGGCGCGGGTAACGCTTCGTTTTCCGGGCTGGTGGTAAAGGCCTTCCAATCGATCGGCTGAGGATTGCCGGGCAGCGCATCGTCTTCACCCGGAGGAACTTCATCGAGTCCATCGTCAACTGGTGGTTCTTCGCCAGCTATCGGCGCCGGCGTCAGCGCGGCAGCGGCAGGTGCCGCCGCTTTGGGCGCAGGTGCTGGTGATTTCGCTGCGGTTTTATCGGCGACCTTCACCGCCTCCGGTGCCGGTGCCGGTGCCGGTGCCTTGGGCACGAACAGCGCATCGGCGAACACCGTCCGCCAGGGGCCTTTCATGGCCTTGATGGTTTCCTGATCGCGTCCGTCATCCTGCACTGATTTGCGCAGGCGTTGAAGTTCGAAGCGGTCGCAGAAACGATCCTGGTCGATGACCTGTTGGATGAGCGAGGGCGTGCGGCTGTCGCTGAGCACCGCGAGTACGCGACAGGCTTGTTCGCCCAGGCCGCTGCCGCCGGCCTTCGCGCGGTCGATCTCCGCCTGCACTCGTGCGGCCATCGCATCTGCGAGGCCAGTGCTGGCGACACCGCGTGCGGAGAGTCCGGTGAGAATGCCGTAGGCGTTCTCGCGCACATCGAGGTCACCGTCAGCGAGTGCGGCCACGGCCTTGGCCTCGATGCCGTTGCTGGTCGAAGCCAGACGTCCGAGCGCCCAGGCGATGGTCTTGCCGGCGATGCCATCACGGTCGAGCAACGACAGCAACGCCGTGATGGTGTCCTGCGCGCCACGTTCACCGGCAATGAGTGCGAGCGCGGCGAGATGCGCGCCGCTGGCGTTGCTCAGCGCGGTCGAGAGTCCTTCCGCCGGTGCCGCGTCGATACGGTCAGCTAGCAACTTGCCGTCGGCGATGAGGTCGGTGGCGGTCAACATGGTGGAGTCCATCGTGGTTCCAGTGGATCAGCGGGGATCAGGGCTTGGTCGGCAGGGCGAAGCCTTCGCGCGCGGCGATCTTGTCCAGCCGGCGTTGATGGCGGGCTTCAAAGGTGGCCGACAGCCAGGTGTCGACCAGGCGCAGCGCGGTGGGCACGTCGACGATACGCGCGCCCAGCGCTAGCGCCTGGGCATTGTTGTGTTCCCGCGCCAGCCGCGCGGTGACGTCGTCGTGCGCTAACGCACAGCGGATGCCGGGAACCTTGTTGGCGACCATGCTGACACCGATGCCGGTGCCGCACACCAGCACTACGCGTTCATTGCGGCCCTTGGCCACCGATTCGCACGCCGGGCCGGCGTAGTCGGGATAATCGCACGACGCTTCGGTGGTGGTGCCGAAATCCTCGACCTGATGCCCGGCCTGTTTGAGGTGGGCGATGATCGCGCGGGTGTGTCCAACCGCGGAGTGGTCTCCGGCGACAGCGATGTTCATGGCGAACTCCGTGTGGATGAGCGGCGGGATTGAACCGCCACGACGCCACGACGCCACGGGGAAGTCCCGGTGGATGGATCCGATCGCAATGAACCTGCAAGATACTCCCGACACCGCTCATCGTGGCGCCGCAGCGTCATGGCGGTTCCAATAAAATCGGGTTAAATGCCGATGGCTGACGGCGCATCGCCATCAGCCATCGGTGCGCATCGGTGCGGTCGTCTAGATCAGCGACTCAGTGGTTGCAGTCAGGACCGTGGACGTGGCCGACGTCGCCATGGCCGGGGTTCGCCACGAAGCGGCCGAGGACTTTGTCGAGCAGCACTTCGAGCGCCTTGGCTTCGCGGATTTCTGCGACTACCTGGTTGATCTGGCCGCTCTTCTGCAGCTGGTCGGCGATCTCCTGCGGCTTGCGGTTCGAACGCATGGCCGCCATCTGGATCTGGCTCTCCAGGTCTTCACGGGTGACTTGCACCTGGTGCTGTTCGGCGACGGCGTCGACGATCAGGTGGCGCTTCAGGCCCTTCTCGACCTCGGCTTTGATCTCTTCGGTGAGCGTGGCGAGCTCTTCGGCGCTCTTGCCTTCTTCCTTGGCTTTCGCCAAGCGGGTTTCGAGGTTTTCTTTGAGCGCGTTTTCCACCAGGCGCGGCGGCAGGGTGATCTGGACCTTGGTCATCAGGGTCTCGGTGATTTCGTTGATCTGCTTCTGATGCAGCTCGGTTTCCTTCTGCTGCTTGAGCTGATCCGTCAGCCGCGTCTTCAGAGCATCAAGATTTTCCACACCCATGCGGGTGGCGAGCGCATCATCGGCGACGGCGGCGCGTTGGCGCTGCCCGGTCTGGATGGTGACGCTGATCTGGGCGTCCTTTTCGGCGGCGTCCTTCGGGCTGAAGGTCTTGGGCAGGGTGGTGGTGAACTCCAGGGTGTCGCCGATTTTCTTGCCTTCAAAAAGCTTGATCACGTCTTCAGGCTTGATCCCGAGCAGGCTGTAGCCGCCGACCAAGTGGTGGAAGTCGTGCAGCTTGCGCACTTCCTTGCCGTCGACGCTGACCGTGCCGGTCAGGGTCACGCCGTCGTCAACGACGATGAGCTCGTTTGCTTCGAGGGGAGCCTGGGTGCCGGCGCGTTTGCACAGGTTGTCGAGCGCGGCCTGCACGTCGGCGTCAGCGATCTTGACCTCGTCCTTGGTCACGACGATGGCCGAGGGTTCGGGCAGGGTGATAGTCGGCTTCACATCGAAGCTGACCACCAGCTCCAGGCCCTTCTCGGACTTTTGCGATTCCTTGGTGATCGGGCCGATGGGTTTGAGGCTGTGTTGCTTAAGGGCCTGGTTGAAACCTTCGTCGGCGAGTTCCTCTTGGGCCTGCTGGACGGCGGCGTTGCCGAAGCGCTTGGCCACCACCGCCTGCGCGGACTTGCCCGGACGGAAGCCGTCGAGTTTCACCTGACCGCTGAGCTTCTTGAGCACGGCAGCCTGACGGCTGGCGACTTCGGCTTCGGAGTAGGTGACGGTGACCTGCTTACGGAGGGTACCGGCGTCATTGATGGTGGCCTGCATGGGGGACTCGCTGCTGTTCAGGCGCTCGGGGGCGGCGCACAATTGGGTGGTGAAAAATGGGCCGGCAGCATGTGGGAATGAGCCGGCGGGGCAAAGGGTTCTTCTGGGCGGGCCATAGGCGGGGGAGAACCCCGATTTTTCGCCACAAGGCAGGAAGGCACGAAGGAAAAACAGGACTGCCGGGATATCCGCTGAGATGCTGTCCGGTGCGTATTCGCTTCGGGTTTTAAAATCCCCGGTTGTCCGGGTTCAGGTCGCCACGAAGGCGTCTATCACGGCTGGGGACCCGTCCGCCGCCAGCACCGCTTCCAGCACCTTGACGTTGTTCAGTCGGGCGGCGATGCCGGCCAGGACCTTGAGGTAGGTCGGGCGGTCCTCGGGGGGCGCGGCCATCATCACTAACACCCGCACCGGCTGGCCATCCTTGGCGGCGAAATCGACGCCGTAGGGGCAGCGGGCGATGGCGAGGGCGAACTCGCTGATGGAGGGGTGCTGCGCGTGCGGGATGGCGATGCCGCCACCGATGCCAGTGCTGGTCACGTCCTCGCGGTCATAGAGTGCTTTGAGCCAGCTGCGATGGTCACCGATTGCGGGATGGCTGGCAAAGGTACGCGCGACGGTGACCAGGATTTCACGTTTGCTCGGGGATCCGGTCAGGGTCAACACCCGTCCCGGATCCAGGAATGGCCGCAGGTCAGGGAACGCGCGGAACACGGTTCCGGCTCAGCGAGCCTCAAACTCGCTGAGCAGATCCACCAACGGCTGCGCGGTCGTCACTTGGTGCAGGAACGCGCAAAAATGTTCCTTACGGATCTGACTGGCGAAACTCTTCATCAAGGTCAGGTGCTGCTCCTTCATGTCCGGTGGGGTCAGCAGCAGAAACACGCTGTGGACCGCTTCGCCATCAAGGCTGTCGAAGTCGATGCCAGCAGTGCTGCTGCCGTACGAACAGACGATTTCCTTCACATGCGGTGTGCGGCAGTGGGGAATGGCGATGCCGTGGCCGATACCGGTTGATCCGATCGCTTCACGTGCCATAGCACCTTCGACGATCTCTCCAGCTTTGTCGGGGGCGAACTTTTTTACGGCGGCCAGACTCTGCACCAGCGTGCTGATGACCTGCCGCTTGTCCGCCTCAGTGGGCAGCACGGTGAAGGCCTTGGCGACAATCACCTGGGACATACGGATGGTGTTCATGGAGTAGTTTGGCTCATAACGTCGTGGCCGAGGCCTTTCTTGAGGATCGGCGGGAGCTTAGAAGTCGCGCGCGAACCCGTCAACGGGCGCGAAAATGGTGCGGTCGATGCAAACCACTGCCTGGACCGGAGCTTGATGCAGTCGCAACACTCTGGTGGGCTGTAGCAGGTGCGCCGGGCGGAAGCGACTGGAGGGTGTTCGGAGGCATTCGGTGGCATTCGGTGGCAGTGAGGGGTTGTGCTCCGGCGCTGACTGACAACGGTCGCGCGCCGCGATGAGCACCATCACCTCGCTCGATAATCCGCTGGTCAAACGCCTGCGGCGCCTGCACGAGGTTCGCCATCGGCGGACAGATGGCGCCTTTCTGGTAGAGGGGGTTCGTGCGATCGCGGCGTTCTTAGGACGCGGCTGGCAGCCGGTGGAACTGGTGCTCGCGCAGGAGTTGGAGCTGCCACTCGAATGGGCGACATGGACCGTCACGCGCGCTTCGACCGCAGTGTTGGCCAAGTTGTCGCAGGCGAACACGCCATCCGGTTACCTCGCCGTTTTTGCGCTGCCGGCCGCACCAGCGCTGGATCGCGCCGCTGGTGGATTAGTGCTGCACGGCATCGCCGACCCAGGGAACCTGGGTACGCTCATCCGCTGTGCTGCGGCCTTCGCCATCAAGCAGGTGGTGCTGGTCGGTGGCTCGGATCCCTTTGCGCATAAAGTGGTGCAGGCCAGCGCTGGCGAACTGGTGATGATCGACGTGCATCGCTACGACGCTGAGCAGGGCCTGGAGGCGCTCGCTGGTGGTGCGCCGTGTTGTGCTCTGGTGGTGCGTGGCGGCAGCGATCCGCTCGACTTGCCGAGAAAACCGCGGTGGTTGGTGGTCGGCTCAGAGGCCCACGGCTTGGATGAGGCGGCACTCGCAGCCTGTGCCGAGCGCGTGACCCTGCCGATGCCCGGTGGCACCGAGAGCCTCAACGCGGCCATGGCCGGAGCGATCGCGTGTTACGCGCTGTTCGCTGCCAACCGCCGGTGAACGGTCCTTTCCCTCTGCCGTAGTTCCTGAAAGACGGCACACTCCGCGGCATGCGGCCGAGGATAATTGGACGATGACCAGTCCCGTGAAGCTCGACAGTGAACGGCGTGCCCGCCTGGTGAGAGACCTCACCGAGCGTGCCCGCCTGCTGCGGCTGCCGGATGATTTGATTGCCAAGGCCTTGGTGCGTTGCCTGCCACGTGGTGATGGTCGCCACCTGACTCCTGGCGCCTTGGCTCCCACCGGCTCCACACCGAGCGGTGAGCTGGCGTCCGCGGTTCCGGGCACGCCGGCGTCGAGCCATCCGCCGGTGTCGACGCAAGTCGCCACCGCGCCGACGGAACTCGGCGATGAGCACGAACCATCGGCGGAGACCAAGGTCGATCGCCCGGTGACTTCTAGCCCGGTGACTTCTAGCCCGGTGATCTCCAGCCCAGTGACTTCCATCCCGGTGACGGTGGATCCTGGATTCAATGACGCGCTCACCCCGCGTTCGCTGGCGCGCCTGACCGATGAGAGCGGCCAATGGGACGCTCTCGCCGAAGGCACTATCATCGCCGGTTACCGTATTGAATCCGCGCTCGGCGCTGGCGCGATGGGGCAGGTCTACCGCGCGACGCAATTATCGATGAACCGCGTCGTGGCCTTTAAGGTGCTGGCGCCGAAACTGTCGGCGAACCGCAAGTTCCGCGAACGTTTCGTGCGCGAGGCCCGTGCCGCTGGACGTCTGCATCATCCCAACCTGATCGCGGTGCATGATGTCGGTGAAGCCGACGGCCTGATGTTCTTCAGCATGGAGTTGGTCGACGGCAGCACCGTCGCTGAACTTTTACGTCGGCAC
>Ga0105046_10013076_pt1 | contig 12865 bp, 6 predicted proteins | sample MAT03_FD_78385 | JGI IMG/M metagenome (GOLD analysis project Ga0105046, IMG submission 78385) | Freshwater microbial communities from Lake Fryxell liftoff mats and glacier meltwater in Antarctica - MAT-03 (megahit assembly) | ecosystem: Environmental > Aquatic > Freshwater > Ice > Liftoff... | reverse complement strand
TGCCGGTGTAAACACCGATCCGGTTATCAGCACCACGGGGCCTCCGCTGAATGGAAATATCGGTCAGGCTTCAAAAGGTTATTTAAAGGTATCTCCTGACGGAACCAAAATTGCTGCTGCGAATAATACTGATTTTTCTGTAGGCATTTATAATTTTAACAACGCGTCGGGTGTAATTACCCATCTGGTGACTGATGAAAATTACGTTGATCCGGGAGGATGGGATCCGGGCGGCCCTTATGGCGTAGAATTCTCCTCAAACAGCACAAGACTTTACATCGGCGAATGGAAGACCAACCGAAGAATATTCCAGTATGACCTGTCCTCAGGTGACCCGACAACGATTTTAAATTCAAGGATAGTAGTAGCATCTGTCGGACAGAGTGCCGATCCCATCGGGGCTTTGCAACTCGGCCCGGATAACCGCCTCTACATTGCCCGTTATGGCTCCAACTACATGTCGAGGATCAATCAACCCAATATCCTGGGTACCGACTGTGGATTTGTGGAAAATGCAGTCGGCCTGGCTGGCAGGCAATGCAATTACGGCCTTCCACCCTTCATCCAGTCTTTCTTTTTCCTCACCGCAGATTTTTTTTGGGATGAGCCTGCCTGTGATGGCTATACTGTGCAGTTTTATACCAGCGCGTCTGAGAATCCTGATTCCGTGAAATGGACCTTTCCCAATGGCTACACCTCTACATTGCTCGACCCTACTTATTTATTCCCGAGTGAGGGACTTTACGGCGTGAACCTGGTGGTATATATCAACGGACAATCAAAACCTGTGAATCGATTTATCAGGATTCAACCCAGCCCTGAGGTCTTTATCGGTAACGATACGACTATATGCGCCAGCGAAGCATTTTATCTGGATGCAGGCGAGCACAGTTCCTATCTCTGGCAGGACGGTTCTGTTTCACAGACATTTTTTGGCGACACAACTGGGTGGTACCGCTGCCAGATAGCCAATGAATATGGATGTACGGCCGTCGATTCCTTATATTTAACTGTCAATCCGAATCCCGAAATAAGTGCCGGGCCCGATTTAACCATTCCCGAAGGAACTACAACCAATCTGTTAGGTACTGTTTCGGGAAGCACATCAGACTTTACGTACCACTGGGAACCGGCATCCTTACTGGTTAATCCCAATGTATTGCAGGCCATTACACTGCCCATGACAACCACTACGCTGTTTACCCTTACAGTTACCAATATCCAGACCGGTTGTACCAGCGAATCTGATATGTTGCTTACAGTAACCGGAGGCATACTCTTTTGCTATGTAACAGCTAATCCGGGTTCTGTTTGCTTGGGTGAACAAACCCAACTGCTGGGCCAGGCTTATGGAGGTACAGGAGAATATACCTATTCATGGACGTCAATCCCTCCCGGATCTGCGTCAACACTGCAGGACCCGGTGTTTACCCCGAATCAGACAACAACTTACCTGTTATCGGTAAATGATGGTGAGACGATAGTAAGTAACCAGGTTCTTGTTACCGTTCATCCATTGCCTGTGCCCGAAGCCGGACCAAACCAGGTGATCACTTATGGAACCCCAACGACGCTGCAGGGCAGCGTCTCGCAGGGAACCGGACCTTATTTATACCAATGGGAACCTGCTGAGAAACTTGAATCAGCAAATGTGCCGAATCCCACAACGCTCAATCTTTATGAATCTACGCTATTCACACTTCATGTCACTGATCTGGGGACAGGTTGTATTTGCGAACAACCCGATTTCGTTTCAGTTACAATGGAAGGTGATGCTTTGAACACCAATCCCACTGCCCAACCGGACACCATCTGCTCGGGTCAATCGGTACATTTGCTTGCCCTTGCCGGTGGCGGTACACAAAATTATACGTATCTCTGGACATCCGATCCTCCGGGCTTCAATTTCAATATAGCAGAACCATTGGTAACGCCTTTAATTACGACAGTTTATACCATTGTCGTAAATGACGGATACAATACAACTACAGGAAATGTAACGATTACAGTGCATCAGAGACCACAAATCAACCTTATACCCGACGATCCGAAAGTGGTGCGTATAAGTTCAACCGAAATCGGTATCTGTGTTTTTGATACAGTTACTATTGATGGTGGTAATCAGGGATCAAGCTATTTGTGGAGTAACGGTTCGGTCGAGCAATCCATTGATATTCAAACTTCCGGCCTTAGTTTTGATGTTCAGGAATATAATGTCACGGTTACCAATTCTGCAACAGGATGTGGCAGCAACTCTAATATTGTTGCCTATTTTACCTTCCAGAATTGCAGTTATGGCATTGATGACGAAGATTTCAACAACAACCTGAAGGTTTATCCGAACCCTTCGGGAGACGGCGTGTTTAACTACCAGATCGAAGGATTGAAAGGTGAAACAGTTCTCGAAGTGTATAACGCCCAGGGTCAACGTAACCACAAGGAAATCATTTCCCTCTTACCGGGAAGTACTTATAAATCAACCCTTACCCTACGCCTCGCAACGCCGGGTGTTTATTATCTGAAGCTAACCAATAACGAGGCTGTTATTCTGCGAAAGCTGATCATTCAGAAACAATAACCTGCATCACCTTGGTCAGGATTGAGCAGAGATTGTTTGTAACTACCTGAATATTAATGATCAATATTTCACACGTTTCTGTGTGATGTTTCCATCACCTACCTTTAATGTTACCATATTGATCCCGGGTTTCAGGGAAGATAGGTTGATTTCATTGCCTGTAACCCCCGGAAGGTTCATGATTTCAGAGCCGTCCATAGCAGTAATGGTGATGCTTTCATAATCTGGCACAAGAACAGTGATCCGGCCGGTAGCAGGATTGGGTGAAAAGACAGGTTTTTGGGATGTGGCTGTTACAGGCCAACTTATTTCTTCAATGCCCGTGGAGATTGCATCACATCTTTGAATCATGCCATTGTATCCGGCTGCAAAGCCATGGGTTTCATCCAGGAAAAAGTAATTACGCACAAATGGCCAGTTTTCGTTACCGGTGTAAACTGTGTTGAAGTTGATTCCTCCGTCATGGGAAACGGCCACTCTGACGCCCCCCGTTGCGATCAGGGCTGTTTGCGGATCGAACATTCTGACATAATCAGCCGTGGTGGTGTTTGACTGTATCCAGGTTTCTCCGCCATCAGCCCCGGGACCACATAAAATTGTGAAGCCATCGGTAATCATAACATTGGTTTTGTGTTAATCATACCACCAAGGTAGACAGGCTGAGCCCGGTAGGCGACTTTTTTACAAATTTTAAGCGGAATTTGAAGAAGAGGCTATGTTGTTGAGGCTAAAATCCAATAGAGACGTCATGAGTGACGTCTCTATGATTTCAAATAAAATTTGATTCAATTGTAAAATTTCATAATCAATGAAATAGTCCTTTCTGGAATATTAATCCTGCTGATTAAGCGTTTTATTACTGGGTGCTGAGGTTCTCTATTTTGAATTATCCTGTTGCTGGATTACGCTAAAGGTCTTCTTTTCCGGCCCTACTCCTTTGATATTTAGGCTTTTCCAGTGCGCAGGAAGGCAGGGGCTTTTCTGAATGATCCCATTCTCTGTGATTTGCAAACCACCAAAACCGAAAATTACAGCCTGTAAAAGCCCTCCTGCACCGGTTGCAAAATATGTATTGTTGAAATCAGCGGTTTCAGCAAGTGCTCCAAACGGAGGTCGTTTATTCAGTTCAAAACTTTTTTTAAAAAGGCGAAAGGCCATTTTGTTGTCTCCCATTCCGGAATAAAGGATAGAAAGGATTGAATGACTCATTGCCGGGCCTTCAGGGGCAAGTTTTGACTCATAATATTCAAGGTCGCGTCTGATCTGTTCTTTATCCGTTATGACAGCCAGAGGGTAGGCGAGTAGGTTAACATCAACCTGCTTAATTATAGCTCCATCATAATCACGGTGCTCCTTTGTTACACCATTCTGCATCCTGCTGATTATCAGTTTATCAGAGACCTCGAGCCATTGTTCATTTGCCTCCAGGCCCAAAACTTTCATAGCAGATACGGCATATTTCAAAACGGCTTTTACGGCTCCGTTGGTAAATGCATTGTCGTTTACGTTCGGTGCAAATTCATTGACACCCACAACATTGTTTATTGACCATGATCCATCCGGATTTTTTTCTGCCCTGCTTACCCAGAACTTTGCAATTTCACTTAAAACCGGAAATCCTTTTTTTCTGAGCCAGGTAGTATCTCTCGTTACCCGGAAGTAATTCCAGAATGCTATTCCAATATCGGCTGTAATATGGTGCTCAAAAGTTCCGGTTAGTGCCCAGGATGGTGTTGCCTCCTCTCCGGTATCATCTGATTCCCAGGGATACATGGCTCCCTTATAGCCATAGGATGCTGCTTTCTGTCTGGCTTTGTCAAGTCTGTTGTACCTGTAATCGAGAAGAGAAGCTGCGATGCCCTGGTTAAAAACCAGCAAAGGAGGAAACATCCAAAGTTCGGTATCCCAGAATATATGTCCATTGTATATCCTACTTGAAAGCCCCATTGGAGGAATACTCAATCCAGTATTATCAGACGAGAATGAATAGAGATGGTACAATGCAAGGCGTATATCCTGTTGTGATTCCTGGTCTCCATCAACAATTATATCGCCCTGCCATAGATTTTCCCAGAGTTTCCGATGATTCTCAATCGCCATGTTTTTATTATTCCGCATCAGGTAAATAACCATTCTTTCCGACTCATTTTGTGGGTCAGAGAAATCCTGAGTTGTGCAGATGGCTCCGGCCCATGCAAAATCCAGGTTTTCGCCATCTTCCAATTTCCTGCTAAAGTTCAATTGGTGTTCAACGTTATTCACTATTATGTGTTCATAAGCAGGTTCATCCCCATCGAAAATGAATGTAGCCGTGGCTGCAAGCAGATGTCGTCCGAATTGACTTTTTGCTGTGGTTTGCATCAGAGGCATTCTTATCTCGTTGTCTTTTAAAACCCGGTATGTTGATTGTTCAACTTTCATTTCACCAGGGGTGGTGATTATTCCAGAAACATTCACATTAATCTTTCCTTTCAGGGATTTGATCCTGACGTCAGTTAAGGCCATGTAAGGCAATCCTCTCAAAGCATAAGTCCTGTATGATATTTCAGCTTTATCCTGAAATTTGAAAGAAGTTTCCAAAAAAGCCCCCTTCATGTTCAGTACCTGTTTCCATGAAGAAAAAGATTTGAGCTCCAGCGGCTTACCATCAATACTTATCCTCATATTGACGAAGTTAATTCCTTCCATAATTTTACTTACCCCGAGTTCCGACTCCTTCTCATAAACGTTATTTAGAATAACGGATTTCATAACAAATGGCTCAGCGGCTGGCATCACCCCTATTCTTCCGTTTGAGAGGGCGATTCCGATATAGTTATCAGGGTTTTTAACTTCTATGAGCCAGGAAGGATCATACTGAGATTCGGATATCTGAGCGAATACGCTACTTGACAATAAAATTAAAAACAGGAATATTTTGTAAATTCTCATGATTTGAAAAGTTGAAGGATTGATTATGGAATTCCGGGAAGGAAATGCTAATAAAGAGGGAATGGTAAACCCATTCCCTCAACACACAGCACACCAACCAACCAATTAATAACCGATATTTTGTTTAAGATTTGGATTTACATCCAATTCTGCTTGTGGAATAGGATAAAGACCCTTTCGTGCAGGCTGATACCCTAGCGTGCCCAATTCCTGTTCGGCAAGGCCCCAGCGAACAAGATCGAAGTAGCGTTTGCCTTCCAGGGCAAGTTCCACCCGACGTTCGTGCACTAAAGCTGTAAACAGGTCTTCTGAGCCTGTCAGGTCTGGAAGCACCTGCGCATTTCCGATACGTGCTCTTTGCCTTACCAAGTTAATTTTTGCAACAGCTTCTGCGCCATTGCCCAGCCTTAAGGCTGCTTCGGCATAACCGAGCAAAACATCAGCATACCTGATTTGCTTGAGGTTTTGTTCGTGTCTTTCAGCATTGCTTCCAACCAACACATCTACTACGTATTTTCCACAGCTCATTCCGGTTTCGGGTGCCCATGCGGCCTGGAAAGGAAAGTCTTTAACTTCTTCCGAAATTATATCTCCCTCACGTATTACAGTGTACCTGAGCCGGGGGTCGCCTACTTCAAACTCATCTACCAAATCCTGCGTTGGCATACAGAACCCAAGTCCGAAAATGGTAGATCCATTTCTGGGCCTTACCCAGAAGTTGAACCCGTTACCGTAGGAAAATTCCTCGCCACCTCTGAACTGAATTTCGAAAACCGACTCTACTCCGTTATCAAATTCTGGTTTAAACAGGTCGCCAAAATTTGACAGCAGGCTGTAGTTACCACTTGCAATCACCTGCTGGTAAGAATCAAAGGCATTCTGCCATTTTTCTTGAAACAGATATGCAGAACCAAGCAATGCCAGTGAAGCACCTTTATCAGCTCTTCCCAAATTGTCAGATGAATATTGATTTCTCCATGGGAGTAGTTCCGCTGCTTTTATGAGATCCTCTTCCACAAAGGCCCAGGAGGCTTCTGTTTTTTCTCTGGCAGGTGCGATATCAGCAGTTATTGTAGAATTAATCACTGGAACCCCACCGAAACGTATTATCAGATTGTAATAATAAAATCCGCGAAGAAAATGTGCTTCACCAAGGATTCTGTCCTTCTGTGCAGCGTCCATTTCAATTCCAGGAACATAGTCCAAAACCAGATTAGTGAGGTAAATAGCTTTGAAGTAAAGGTTCCAGATGGTTTGATTTACCCCATCGGAAGCACTGAAATTAAGGTTATCAAAATTATTAAGTGCAGCTAAATCAACGCCCTGACCCTTTACAGCGTCATCAGAAATAATGTCTCTCTTGAAGGAAATACTTTCCATCCAGAAATCCATCATGATGGTATAGCAAGCATTAACGGCCGCTTCAGCATCGGCAGCAGTTTTATAGAAATTGGTTGTTGATAATACCCCATTGGGCGATTTATCCAGGAATCCTTCATCCTTCTGACATGAAGAAACTGAAAAAAGAAGGATAAGAGACAGAATTGAACTAATATATACTTGTCTTTTCATCTTTGTTACGTTTTAAACAGGTGACTACAAAGTGATATTTAAACCTACCACAAATCCTTTATTCTGTGGATAAGTGACCTCATCAAACCCTACAGTGCGGTCTCCAAGGGTAGCTCTTGCAGCACCAACCTCTGGGTCATACCCGGTATATTTGGTAAATGTGAGCAGGTTGGTTCCCGATACGAATACCCGTGCACCCTTAAGTCTGATTTTACCGGCGAGAGCATCAGGAAGCGTGTAACCCAGTTGAAGATTTTTAAGCCTCAGATAAGAACCATCCTCAATATACCTGTCTGATCCCCTGCCATTTTGATTTGCATCTACCGTGCTCAGCCGGGGTTCAGTATTGCTTGTCCCTTCACTGGTCCACCTGTCAAATATGGCTGTTCCCTTGTTGTAGTTATAGCCTGAATTGGTTAGCCAGAACTTGGTGGCATTATAGATTTCATTTCCATACTGACCCTGGAAAAAGATGGAAAGGTCGAAACTTTTATAGGAAAGTCCGAGATTAAGTCCGAAAAACAGATCGGGGTATGGATTACCGATAAAGGCTCTGTCTTCACTGTTAATAACTCCATCGCCGCTAATATCCTTAAATCTGATATCACCAGGCACAGCGCCAGGTTGATCGGCAGAAGCGTCTATTTCAGCCTGATTCTGAAAAATCCCATCGGTAACATAACCGTAGAACTCTCGAATAGAATGCCCTACTTCAGTGCGGGTTGACATATCGAAAAACATTCCTGATGTGATGGCATCGTTATATTCGCCCAGGCGGATAACCTCATTCTTTGAGGTGGTAACATTTGCATTTATACTATAATTAAACGGGCCGGCCTTGTCTTTCCAGATTGCCTGAAATTCCAATCCTTTATTTTCAATCTCACCAACATTCTCATATCCGGTGCTTCCAAATCCCGAAGTTGCTGGTTGAGGAAGTATAAGTAGCATATCGCGTGTGTTCTTCTTGTAGTAATCAACTGATAGATATAACCGGTAGTCCATTGCTGAAAAGTCAAGTCCGAAATCAAGCTGGGAAGTCGTTTCCCATTTAACATCAGGGTTGAAATCAGAAGCCGGGAAATAGCCTAACCCGGGAATTTGAGAAATTCCAATCGGATAAAATACCTGTTGCAGCACACTGGAAAAAGCATAGAGCCCGATATCCTGGTTACCAAGCTGTCCCCATGATGCCCTTAATTTCAGGTCATCTACAAAGTCTGACTTAAAGAAATCTTCTCCCGAAATACGCCATCCGGCTGAAGCCGAAGGAAATAATCCCCAGCGATTGCTTCTCCCGAATCTGGATGAGCCGTCGTAACGCGCATTAACCGATAACAGATATTTATCGGCATAGCTATAGTTAATGCGGCCGAAGTAGGAAAGAAGTGACCATTCTGTGAGATTACCACGGGCTTTGTCATTAGCCGAACCAGCATCGAGGTATTGCAAATAAGTTTCGTTATTATTGAAACGCTCCCGATACCCGGAAAGAATGCTCGTTTTTGAATCCTGCATTGTATTGCCGATCAATACAGTAATTATGTTTTTGTTGAGGCTTTTGGTATATTCAAGCGTGTTTTCCCAGTTAATATCAAAGTAATCAACCTGCTGATGCGTAAGGCTGTTGATTAAACGGTTGGCATTCCCTTCAGAAAAAGTAGGGTCAAAATCGCGGGTTTGGAGTGAATAAACGTTCAGACCCAGATTCGACTTAAACTTAAGATCGGGTATAAATTCATAGGATGCGTATATGCTTCCGAAAAGTTTGTTGTTCACCGAAGATCTATCCGACCTCTCAGCCATTCCCAGCGGGTTCTGTGCATCGCCTTCATTCTGGCCAGGTCCTGCATAGGTACCATCTTCGTTATAAACCAGTATAGTAGGCGGCTGAAATATAGCCGATCTCACAACCCCGTTGATTTCGGTGTCAATAAGATCTTCAGCAACACGTGAAAGGTTCATGGTTGTGCCTACAATAAACTTATCGGTAACATTGGAGTTAAGATTAAAGCGCAGATTATAGCGCTTAAAATCAGAGTATTCTACAATTCCGTCCTGCCCGAGGTAGCCTAGACCCAAAAGATAGGTTGTCTTATCGTTGCCACTGCTTACCGATAAATCATATTTCTTAAAGGCGGCATTTCTGAAAATAGCATCCTGCCAATCGGTGCCTTTACCTATACCGGGATTATTCCATACCGGACTCAGACCGTCATTTATCAGAGCTTCATCCATTATCGTGGTGTACTGGTCGGCTGTGAGCAAGTCCAGTTTATTTGATATCTTCTGTACACCATAAATGGCGTTGAGCTGAACCTGTGTTACTCCTCTCTGGCCAATCTTTGTAGTGATCAGAACCACCCCGTTGGCAGCTCTGGCTCCGTAAATAGCTGCTGCTGATGCATCCTTCAAAATGCTGATTGATTCAATGTCGCTGGCATTAAGGCTGTTAAGATTTTCTTTAGTAGGAACACCGTCAATAACATACAAAGGATCACTGTCACCGATTGTTCCCATTCCTCTGATGCGTATCTGCATGCCTGCACCTGGTGAACCGTAATTCTGTGTTACCTGAACACCGGAAGCCTGCCCCTGAAGAGCCTGGTCGATTCCGGTAACCGGAATTTTCCGTATGTCCGAACTGGATACCGTAGAAACCGCTCCGGTAATATCACGCTTCTTCTGTGTTCCATATCCCATCACAACAATTTCATTCAGGTTCATAACATCCTGAACCATCAGAACATCAATTACGATGCGATCCTGAAGTGGTACTTCCTGTGTTTCGTAGCCAATGTAAGAAAATACAAGAATGTCTTCTTTCCCAGGCACAGTCAGAATGTATTTTCCATCCACATCTGTTACAGTACCTATGGTAGTTCCTTTAACCCTAATGGTTACTCCCGGCAATGTGCCTGATTTATCACTTACCACGCCCATAACCTTGATTCCAGACCCATATAAAACATTCCCCGGGACTGTTATAATCATTTGTCTTTTTGATAGCAGAATGATTCTGTCAAAAATGCGAAAACTCACTCCAGTACCCTCTAGCACGGTTTTTATCACATTCTCTATCAACTCATTCTGTACACTTACCGAAACCTTTTTTAGCACCATCGACCCAAGGTCAGCCTGATAGGCAAACTCAAATTCGGTTTGATTTTTAATTTCCGTAATTACCCTTTCAAGAGGAACATTCCTGTAATCAAGACTGATTTTTACTCTTTGTGCATAGCTTTCAGCGGCTGTCACCGATAAAAAAGAACTGAGCACCAATATCAAACTGATATTTGACATAATGAGAATTTTAATTAAAATACTCTTGTCAAAAGCAATAGCCTTTGCGACTTCTTTCATAACTTTGTAAAGATTTAGTTAACAAAACTGTGTAAGTCTTTTTGATTAAGTCTGATTGAACCGGAAAAATGTGCGAAATTTTTCCGGTTTTTTTTTATTCAGGGCCCCATGTTGTGTATGTTTTGGTTGGTTATTGGTCTTTTATCCGTCTCATGCTAAAGGATTATTTATCATTCGTTTTGCGTTTAACCCGGATGTCTTTTACAGGTGCCACAAACTTCAGCATCTCAAACACCGTATCGAAGCTTTGACTTTTTCTGAAGACAAAGTTGTATTTTGAGTGGTTGTTATTTATAAGCGCAGAGTCATACATGAATTTTACATTATATATTCCTTCGATTCGGGTTAGGATATCTTTAAGTTCTGTTTTTTTAAGAATAACAAGACCTTCCTGCCATGAGGTGTATAAGCGTGTGTTTACGGCACTGATCTCAATGCTGCCATCGCCAGGATCGGCACTTACCATCTGGCCGGGAAGTAAGGAACCAATTTTTTCACCTCCGGATTCCAGCAGGTTAACTGATCCTTCTACCAGAACTACCTGTACTTTTCCTGCGGCATTTGTGTTGACATTGAAAGAGGTGCCGGTTACTTCAATTGTCAGCGCCGGGGTGTTTACAAGAAAATGCCGTTTCGCATCTTTCGTAACTTCCAGATAAACTTCGCCTTCGACGGAAATCATGCGCCTGTTTTTCTCAAACCTGTCAGGGTAGGATAGCCGCGACCCTGTATTCAGCCATGCCACGGTTCCATCAGCAAGTTCAAGGCATTTTACCCCCCCATTAATGCTATTTACAATTGTAATCATTGTAGGATTGTTTCTGTGTATCTGCATCTGCCAGACAACCGCCCCCAAGCCTATCAGCAATGTAATTACAGCGGCATACTTCAATAAACGCATCTTCCTTATCCGCTTCTGGCCGAAGCTTATCAGGTCAATCCGTGCATTTATCTTATTTATGGATTCCTCAATCCCGGGATCACCGGTATATGTTGCGGCTTTTCGGGCCTGCCACAAGGCTTTCATCCTGGCGTAGATTTTCATATTCTCTTCCGATTCCGACAACCATGCCGCAATCATCAAATCCTCTGCCTCGTCCGTTCGGCCTTGTATCTTCTTTACCAAAAATGATTCATCAAAATCTGCCACTTCTTTACTTTTTTATTTTCTACTATACTAAAGACAACCTGTTCCTGAAAACTACTTAGTCAATCTCCGTATTTTTTTAAAAAATTTAGTAGTTATCTGAAGGCCCGGGTGCAAACGTAATCCAAAGCTCCGTTACCCGCTTACAAACGATAGGAAAGATTCCCGCTTTGGTTCACCGGAATTATTCCCTAAATACTTCTGATACTGATGCAGGATTATACTGATAATAAGTCAAGTCCGTTTAAATCCATGAGAAAAGCAAAGGCAAAAGGAGGTATGTATCTTTGAGTTTAATTCGCAGTTGCTTTAAGGCACTATAGATGTGGGCTTCAGCAGTTCGTTCTGAGATATTGAGTTCTGCTGCTATTTCTCTGATTTTCAAATTATCAATATAGCTTTTAACAAATACTTCCCTGCATTTCTCCGGCAGCTCAGTAATAGCCTTTTCTAATTCAAGGCCTAATTCAGATGAAAATATCCTTCTGATGGTTTCGTTTTGCTCAGGATCGTAGTACCTGAATTCTAAATCGATGGCAATAGTCTGAGTGTTTTTATAGATATCCCTTATTCTGTTTGATTTTATCCGGTTGAGACAAGTCCGATAAACAGATTTAAAAAGATAAGCTTCAAGGGAAGTGTGAATAATGAGGTTATCAGCATTGTCCCACAGATAAACCATAAGATCCTGAATAATATCCTCAACCGAATCCCTGTCGAGAAATAATTCACCATAAGCAAGAAGCCTGGGATAATACTCATGAAAGATGAGACTAAACTTTTCCCGTTCATTCCTGCCAGGTAGCTGAATCGTTCTGAGGTCGTTATTCATGAACAATAACTAATTAAAAGCAACTAACTGCTGCTTTTGGGTTTGAGCTCTAACGTTTTTGCAGAGGTCGTACCTTAAAGAAATGCCTGCAGCTGCTTATTCTTTATGGGCATCTCTAAAAACCACTTTTTTTTGATGCCAGTTTCGACACAAATAAATGGTATGGTTTTCTAAAAACCTAATTTTACCCCCCCTATTTTACATATTGCTGAATATCAATGCTATGCAGAACGGTGTCTTTCACGTTTGGACATGCCTATCCCATGGCAACAACCATTTTTAATTGAGTACAGCGACAAATATTGTAAGTGAGGTTCATCATCCCGATTTTGGCATTTGCCCTGGCAATGCCAATGGTGCGTACATTAGAGCCATGCATGCTATTTTCTACAAAACCGAACACGTGCTCGACCCTTGCGCGTATGCTTGATTTCTCTTTATT
>Ga0105046_10013073_pt1 | contig 12866 bp, 10 predicted proteins | sample MAT03_FD_78385 | JGI IMG/M metagenome (GOLD analysis project Ga0105046, IMG submission 78385) | Freshwater microbial communities from Lake Fryxell liftoff mats and glacier meltwater in Antarctica - MAT-03 (megahit assembly) | ecosystem: Environmental > Aquatic > Freshwater > Ice > Liftoff... | reverse complement strand
TGCGGAAGAGATTTGGACGACTCAACTCGCCGTTGCCGTCGAAGCCATGCGCGGCTTGAACGATGTCGCAGCCATCGGCATCACCAATCAACGCGAGACAACGGTCGTCTGGGATCGCGAATCCGGGAAGCCAGTCTGCAACGCGATTGTCTGGCAGGATCGTCGCACCGCTCCCCTATGTGCCAAGCTACGGGCCGACGGATGCGAGGCGCTGGTTCGCGAACGGACTGGACTCGTCATCGACGCCTATTTTTCCGGCAGTAAGATCGCCTGGATTCTCGACAACGTCACTGGCACGCGAGCACGAGCGGAGGCCGGGAAGCTCGCGTTCGGCACCATCGATTCCTGGCTCGTTTGGAAGCTGACTGGCGGCAAAACGCATGTGACCGACGCGAGCAATGCTTCCCGGACGATGTTGTTCAATATCCGCACGGGTCAGTGGGACGACGAATTACTGAAGCTCTTGAAGATCCCCCGCAGCATGTTGCCGGATGTTCGTTCCAGTTCCGAAATCTACGCGGAAGCTTCAATTCCGGAGTTGGCCGGCATTCCCATCGCGGGCATGGCCGGCGATCAGCAAGCCGCGTTGTTTGGCCAGCTCTGTCTCTTGCCGGGCCAAACGAAAACGACCTACGGCACCGGCTGCTTCATGCTGCAAAACACGGGGACGAGTCCCGTCGCATCGAAGAATCGTCTGCTGACCACGGTCGCGAACCGCATGGGTGGCACGACGTCTTTCGCACTCGAAGGCAGCGTCTTCGTCGGCGGAGCAGTGGTGCAATGGCTCCGCGACGGACTGGGCATTATCAAATCATCGGCCGAAATCGAGCAACTCGCAACTTCCGTTCCCGATTCCGGCGGTGTGTGCATGGTTCCCGCATTCACGGGCCTGGGAGCCCCGCACTGGGATGCGAATGCACGAGGCCTGATCATCGGAATCACACGCGGAACCACGAAGGCCCACATCGCACGGGCGGCACTCGAATCGATCGCGTTTCAAGTAGCAGATCTGTTCGATGCAATGAACGCGGATGCCGGTCTGCGAGCCAGCGAAATGCGCGTCGATGGCGGAGCCGCTAACGACGATTTTCTGATGCATTTTCAGGCTGACCTGCTTGGCGTGCCACTCGTGCGTCCGACTGTTTCGGAAACGACGGCTCTCGGGGCGGCTTATCTTGCGGGCCTTGCGGTCGGCGTGTGGAAAAGGCCGGAAGACCTGATTTCTCAACAACAGATCGCTCACAAGTACGAACCGCGAGGAGAAGTGAGCCGTGTGAGAGAGCAATGGCATCGGGCTCTTGAACGAGCCAAGGATTGGGATCGGGGCGAAACGTCATGAACCGCGATGAGATGATCGGACGCGGGCTGGCCAAGCGGGGACCGTGGGACATTGTGGTCGTCGGCGGTGGGGCGACCGGGGCCGGCGTTGCCGTCGATGCGGCTTCGCGTGGCTACGAAGTTCTTCTGCTCGAACAGCACGATTTCGGGAAGGGAACATCCAGCCGCAGTACCAAGCTCGTGCATGGAGGCGTGCGCTATTTGGAACAGGGAAACATTTCGCTGGTGATGGAAGCTCTCAAGGAACGCGGGTTATTGCGGCAGAATGCACCACATCTCGTTCACGACCTCGCCTTCATCGTGCCGAGTTACACATGGTGGGAATCCCCCTTCTACGGATTCGGCTTGAAAGTTTACAACATGCTTTCGGGCAGATACAAATTTGGGCCGACCAGGCGGCTATCGAAGGAAGAGACGCTCGAACATCTGCCCACAATTAAGACCGAAGGCCTGCGTGGCGGCGTGGTCTACTACGATGGCCAGTTCGATGATAGCCGGCTGTTGATCAATCTCATCACCACGGCTGCGAATCACGGGGCCACGGTCCTCAACTATGCCAAGGTCATTGGCCTGACTCGCGACGACGATGGCTTCATCAACGGGCTTCACGTGCGGGATCAGGAGACGGGCAACGAAATTCACACAGCAGCCCGCGTCGTGGTTAACGCGACCGGGGCCTTCTGCGACGGCGTGCGACGCATGGTTGATCCGGATGCCACCTCAATGATCGCCCCGAGTCAGGGGATTCATCTTGTCTTCGATCGTTCGTTCTTGCCGGGCGATAGTGCGATCATGGTTCCCCACACGCCGGATGGCCGTGTGATGTTCGCGATTCCCTGGCACAATCACACGCTGGTCGGCACGACGGACGTGCCCGTCGAAACCGCCACTCTGGAACCGCTCCCCACCGAAGCTGAGATCGACTTCATCTTGGAGACGGCCGGCCGATATCTAGAGAAGGCACCCACGCGGGCGGATATCCTCAGCACGTTCGCGGGGATTCGTCCCCTCGTGAAAGCAGGCGATGGCAAGAACACGGCCTCGCTGTCCCGCGATCACACGATTCACATTGATAATTCGGGGCTGCTGACGATCGCCGGCGGAAAGTGGACGACGTACCGGAACATGGCGGAAGATTGCGTGAATCAGGCAGCCACGCTGGCGGAGTTGGATGAACGGGACTGCGTGACGCGGAAGCTGCAGGTTCACGGTTATCACTTGTCGGTTGAGGAGTTTGGCGACCTGGCTGTCTATGGCTCGGATGCACCAGCCATCCAGGATTTGACACGAGCGAATCCTGCGCTGTCGGAACGGCTACATTCCGCCTTGCCGATCATCGCGGCGGAAGTCGTCTGGGCGACGCGGAACGAGATGGCCCGCACGGTGGAAGACGTGTTGGCCCGTCGGACACGTGCTTTGTTTCTGAATGCTCGGGCCGCCATCGCGATGGCTCCGCGAGTTGCAGAGTTGATGGCGAAGGAACTCGGCCGCGATGCCGAGTGGCAATCGAAGCAGGTGAGCGAATTCGAGAAGGTGGCGCAGGGATATTTGGTCTCGCCGGAGCCTGAAGCGCAAGCGAAGGAGTAATTGCTTTTTCCTTCGCTTGCGATTCAGGCTCGTCGGTCACTTCAGATAAACAAACTCATTCGCGTTCATCAACGCCCAACAGACGACGTGCAGCCCGGACTCCTTGATGGTCCTCGCAGCGAGCCGAATTTCTGCCTCGTTCGGCAATCGTCCCAGGGCCAGGCGATAGGACAATGCGATTTGAGCTTCAGGGTTAGCTCCTGCCTCTCGCTGCACGCGGTCCGCGAACGACTTGGCCAGGCGATTGGTGAACGGGTTGTTCATCATCGTCAGGGCTTGCAATGGCGTGGTCGTCGTGCTGCGCCTTGGTGTTTTCACGGAAGGGTCGGGACAATCGAGCACGTCAAGCACCGGATCACGCGACGAGGTCACGTTCATGCGATATACCGAGCGGCGATTGAAGTCGGGTCGATCCTCGTCGAACGGAAGGTAGAAGGCAGAGTTAAAGGTCTCAACACGGAAGGGTCGAAAGCTTGGCCCACCCGCCTCACGATTCAGTTTGCCGCTGACGGCCAACATGGCGTCGCGTACCGATTCTGCTTCCAGACGCCTGGGGGCAAATCGCCACAAGAGCTGATTGTCCACGTCCTTCTCGGCCGCCTTCGGATCGAAGGTCGCGGCCTGGCGATAGGTCGCGGAGAGAACGATCAGCCGGTGCAAGGCCTTGATGCTCCCGCCCGAATCGCGGAACCAGATTGCCAGCCAGTCGAGTAATTCCGGATGCGAGGCTCGTTCACCATTCTGGCCCAAGTCGCTCGGGGAGCGTGCCAGGCCCGCCCCGAAATGATGTTGCCAGACGCGATTGACAATCACCCGCCAGGTGAGCGGATTCTCAGCATGCACGACCCATTCCGCAAACGCCAGGCGACGCTCGGCCTCGCTGGCACCCTCTGGTGCATTGAATGGGGGAGGCCCTTTGACCACGGCTGGCGAACCGGCTGTGACGGGATCGCCGGGCTTCTCGACATCACCGCGTTTCAGAATTACCGTCGGGGGGTGAGGTTTCGGGTTGACGGCATAGGTCAGTGATGTGCGACGCAACTGGGCAAGCTGAGAATCGAGGCGAGTGATCGCGCTCTCGGCTTCAGTGTGTGTGCTCCTATCGGCTGGAGTCATCACGGCTCGCAGTTCAACCGAACTGATTCGCTCGATGCCGCCACGATACGAAGCGAGCACCTGTTCGGCAGTCAGAGCGAAATCGTAGAGCCGGGCTTCCTCGATCTCGCCTTGCAGGAAAGCGTTTCCACCGCCGCTGTGCCTCATTCCAAACACGACTTGTGAATCCTTGGCTGAGAACGAAACCTTACCATGTGGTGCCTCGACCGTGTAAGGCTCGCCGTAGAGTCTTCCGCTCCGGTATGCAGTGATTCGCCCCGAGCCATCGTAGGTCACGACGAGATGAATGAGTTCGCCCGGCTTGGCAGTTTCGTCGGGGCCATTCATGGCGCGAGTCCGCACGAATCCATTGCTGCCCGCGATCCACTTCATCGGCTTTTGCTCGCCAAAGACGATCGCGTCGAACGTTCCGCCATTGAGCGTTTGCACTCCGATCACTCCACCGCCAGCTTGTTTCAAGGTAGGCATTGCCACCCAGGCTTCGAGCGTCTTGGCCGTCAAATCGCGAGCCAGCGGCAGTGTTGCGGCAAAGGATTTTTGGCCATCGACCACGAGCCGACCGCCGACAACCCTCGCCCCATTTTTCAGTTCAGCGTGCAATGTGCCAATGGAATCTTTGCCATCCGAATCGAAGGCCCAGCGTGAGATCGGCCTGGGCAATGATTCATCCTTCTTTGCCGAAAGTTGGCCGCGCTGGGCGAGAACTTTCTCCCGCGCCGCTGATTCAAGCTTGAGCAGTAGCGATTTGGCTTCACGAAGCTGTCGCTCCATATTCCCGAGTGTTTCACCACGAACACGGTCCTCCGCGTTGGATAACACGGGGCGGTCGCCTGGCGTGACTCCCGCCAGCACCGCCTTCAAACGATAATAATCGCGGGCCGTGAACGGATCGAACTTGTGATCGTGACATCGGGCGCAGTTGAGAGTGACGCCCAGGAACGTTTGCGAGACCAGGCCGATCATGTCCTCCAGTTCGTCTTCTCTTGCTTTCAATCGAATCAACTGGCTCGCGGCTCCCATGCCGGCCTGGTCGTATGGACCGGCCACGAGCATTCCAGTTGCGATCACGCCATCGCTGCCCGCTCCGGGCAGCACGTCGCCTGCAAGTTGTTCGCGAACGAACTGGGCATACGGCTTGTCGTTGTTCAAACTGCGAATCACATAGTCGCGGTAGTTCCACGCGTGATCTCGCAAGCGGTCGTACTCGAACCCGTGGCTTTCCGAAAAGCGAACGACATCCAGCCAATGTCTTGCCCATCGTTCCCCGTAGGCCGGCGACGCCAGCAAGCGATCGACGAGTTTTTCGAATACACCGGCTGAATCGTCGGCGACAAAGGAATCGATCTCGCCGGGCGTTGGCGGAATGCCGGTCAAGTCGAAGGTCAGACGGCGAATGAGCGTGACCTTGTCGGCGGGATTTGCCGCTCGCAGCCCGGCCGCCTCCAGCTTGGATCGAATAAATGCATCAATTGGATTAGCATTCACGGGCAGATCGCGGACAAACGGCGGACTTTCCTTCCCGAGCGGTTGAAGCGACCACCAATCCGGTCCCGCACGGCCTGGCTCCGCGATTGTGGGAAGCGTGATGGCGAGCATGAAAGCCGCACAGAATATTGCACGCATCGACGGACCTCGTTACTTGGGCAGACCGATCCAGCCTTCCCTTTCAGTTTCGCAAATCGTGCGGGCTCTGTCGATGGCGCGGATCGTCGCATTGCGCGGTTTCCGATTGTTCCCGATGAGGCCAGTCGCCTCCCGTGAATTATCCGACTTTTGGTCCACGATGGTTCGACGGAGGCGATGCCATCGGGCAAGCTTATCTGCCGGGCAAGGGGTCGGGGACGCAAGAGCCCCCCGCGGCCCGGGCGCTTCATGCACAAGGAAATGCGTCCTATGAAGAAGATTCTGTTGGCGGGCATCCTGGCCGCGGCGGCCTTGGCTATTCTGCCCGAACGATCGCTGGCCGGTAACCGCGATCCGAACAGCTATGGATACGGATGGCTCGCCGGTCTCGCGTATCGGACCAAGCCCCGAATTCACCAAGCCCCGCTCTTCAACTACGGCCCCTACAACACGCAGGGCCTGGTGACGATGCACATTCCGCAGCCGTATCACGGCACCTACACGCCAGCCGACCAATCGTTGTGGAACCGGACCAATTACGGAATCCCACAGAATCAGGGTTATGGGCCGTACCAGTATGGGCCGGGCATGGGCTATCCCCAGTATCAGCAGCCTCAACCAGGCCCCGTTGCTCCTCGGGTCGTGCCCGCTTATTATCCGGGCCGCTAACGAAGCAGTCTTGGCAATCACTCCGCGTTCCACGACCGTGATTCGATTCGGTTCGTGAACGCGGGGATGCACGAGCCTCAATCGTGAGGCACTCTCGCAGTAGACGCAAGGCGGCGCACTCAATGGGAGCGGCGCCCATGTTCAGGGATTCGGACCATTAGCGAGCAATTCTCATGAAAAAATGGATGTTGGCGGCACTACTTGCCGCCGGGTTGGCGGGGGCTGAGGCCCAAGCCCAAGGGCCCGGGTACGGTGCGCCGGGAGGCGGCTACGGCGGCCCAGGCAATGGCGGTGGCTATGGCTATAGCGGCGTCGGCTCCAAATTCTCCGGAACGGGGAAATACTGGGCCAAGTCGTTCTTCGGCGGGCCGGTGCTCTCTTCCAGTCAAAACTTGACACGCATGCCAACGCTGCCTGTCTACATGGCCGCCCCGTGGTATCTCTACTGGCCATACGATGGCCATTTCCAGACGGTGGCTCCGCCAGCACAAAGCGCGGCTTTCTATCCTCCACCTGCCTATACGGGCAACCCGTATCTCAGCGGCCGGTATCCTGGGTACTTGCCGAACAATCCAGTGCCAGAATTCCCGATGGGGAAGAAGTAAACGAGTCGCGGGCGAGCCGAGCACCGTAAGGTGCCGGGTGAATTCACATTACCCGGCACCTTACGGTGCTCGGCTCGCCGATCATTCACTCCACATTCCCCGAACTCACTCCCGCCCCCTTCGGTATCGCCGCTCCATTCGCGAACACGTTGTTCGCGAAAACATTGCCGCTGCCGCCTTCCACCACGATCGATTTCACACCGTTGGCACCGAGCAAGTCGTAGCAGATCAAGCAGTCCGAGACGCGGCTGTTCGTCACATCCTTCAACGAAAGCGATGTTCCTTCGCAATCGAGGATCGAGCAGTTCGTCACATTGAATCGGCTGCATTTCTCGATGGCGACGGCCGCGGGGACTCCGCGAATTCCGTGGACGTGTAGGCCCGTCAGTGTGCAATCCTTGCAATCGTGGAACAGGATCGCGTTCGTGGTCGTCGTCGCGTTGCCGTAGTCGTATCTAGGATTGCGTTGAAAATCGTTTGGCCCGACGACGATGTGCTCCGACTTCACCACGCGGAGGTTGTATTCGTAGCCCATCCAAAAGGTGTTGCCGGTGATGGTCACGCCGCGAGCGGATTCGATGTCCACGTTTACTTTCACGTCCGAGAACACGTTGCCGGTAATCGTCACATGCCCTTCCTTGGTTTTGCCGGTCACGTTCTTCAGGCCGCCAACTCCTTCGCCGAGAATTCGAACGTTGGCCGATCCCGGAGAAGGCGATTCGTGTTGAATCGTGCAGCCAGTAATCGCGACTTCCGCAATGCTGCCGCCAGTGGAATCGAGAAGCACGTTGGCAGTGGGCTTGTTATCGGGGGACATATTCCCTTCGATGTCGCAGCCCGAAATATGCACGTTGCGAACTTCGCCGCCGACACTGACCACGCCTCCCTGTCTGCAATAGCTGATGTGCGAGCCGACAATATTCGTCTGATGCAGATTGACATGATCGAGATACACGCCGATGCCGCGATTGTTGTAAATGTGGCAGGCGGAGATGAGCACGTTGCGATTGCGTTTGACGAGATGGATGCCATGCCGGCACTCGCGAATGGTCACTCGTTCGACGGTCAACTGCATCGTTCCCTCTGCCTCGATGGCGTCGGCCTCGGCATGGTTGCCGACGATCTCCAAGCCGGCGATCGTGGGTGTTCGTTGCTTCCACACGTTGGGCAGCACACTCTTCGGGGCGGCCGTGCCAGCGTGTGTGCCGATGAACTTAATCGCCGGGCCAGGACCCTCCATCCTCAACGAGGCATTCCCGGCAGCCACGAACGCGACGGTGCCAGTCTTGTCGAGATCGACCAAGATCGTCTCGGATATTCGGAAGACGCCTCGCGGAAAGTTCAGGGTGCCGTCTTTCTGAAGAAGTTGCCGAATGGCTTCGGTGTTATCGGTCGTGCCGTCGCCGACGAGTGTCGGGGGCGGAGATTCTTTGCCAGCAGTGGCGATGGGACGCGGAAGGAACCAGCTAGCGAATGCAAGGATTACGAACGCCGAAGCGATGAGGAAGCAATTTCGCATAAGACTCTCGGGTGGAATGGGCGAGCGTCGAGGCGTCAGCCCGACGTGCCGGCGCGAAATCACGTCGAGCTGACGCCTCGACGCTCGCCACGCCAGTTGGCAAGTTGTTCCCGCGCGAAACCTACGCCATCACCGCATGAGTCTGCAACTCATCCAGCGTCACGAACTCCAGCGTGGACATGTGCGTGGCTTCCAAAATGACCGGCGGTGCAACGCCGGCATCCCGAGCTTCCTTCCAACGCTCGACACAAAGGCACCAGCGATCGCCTGGCCGCAACCCGGGGAAACCGAACTGGGGAACGCGCGTCGTCAGGTCGTTGCCCCGCGAAGCCGAGAAGGCGAGAAACTCCCTGGTCATTTCGGCACACACCAGATGCAGGCTGACGTCTTCACCGCCGGTATCACAGCAGCCAGTGCGATAGAAGCCGGTCATCGGATCGGTGGAGCAGTTTTGAAGGGGCTCGTTCAGTACGTTGCGTGCGCGGGACATGGTTGTTAATTGGTTAGGTGTGTCTGGAGATTCTATGATTTTCCTCGTTGGCAGACTCATCCCAACACCAATGCCGCCAGGCCAAAGTAGGCGGCCAGTGTCAAGATATCCGTGAGTGCCAGCGTAATGGGCCCGGCCGCGATTTTGGGATCGAGCTTCAGTGCGTGCAACCCCGTCGGCACGGACAGGCCAAAAAAGCCGGCCCCGAGAATCGAGCCTGCAATACCCGAGCCAATCACCACGGCCGCCATTCCTTCTCCGCGCCAGGTAAATACGACCCCACCCACGACTAGGCCACTTGCCAGGCCGATTAAGCAGGCAGTTCGCAACTCGCGCCAAACGGCACGAATGTACCAACGCAGGGTCGGTTTCACGGAACGCAGGGTCTGAATCGTCACGGTCATCGACTGGATGCTGACACTTTCGCATAGTCCCAACACCAGCGCCAGGAAGAACGCCAGCACCACATGCTTCTGCAGAGTCAGCTCAAAGAAGCTCGTCAACATGGCCCCGCCGACGCCGCTGACGATCGTGGCCATCAGCCAAGGGAAGCGAAAGCGGAACGCTCGCAATGGCGAGGCGTCGCGAACCTGGGCGATGCTGAAACCGAGCGCTTCGAACACTTCGTTGCTCGGCATCTCCCCGCCGCCGAGATCGAGAATCTCCGTCGTGAATTGACTCAGATCGATCACGCCAACAACTGTCCGCTTCTCATCGACCACGGGAAAGGCGAGTAGCTTGTGCATCACGAAGAATTCGCAGGCGTCGAGCATGGTCGCGTGTCGCGGGATGGCAATCACGCGCGGATGCATCACTTCGCACAACGGTTTATCGAGCGGAAAAGTGATGAGCCGGCGCAACGGCAGAACGCCCATCAACTTGCCGGCATCATCGACGACGTAGTAGTACTGAATACCACTCCCGCCCGAGGCCTTGCGGATAATGTCGATCGCCTCGCCCACGGTCATCAATTGATTCAACGTGGTGAAATCGTGCCGAACATGCGCCGAGACCGTCTGACCCAGAAGCTGCGATTGAGATGCATTTGGCACGTGTGGCTTCCTTTGTGCCGAGGAGTACGTCAATAATATCGCACGACGATTCCAGCCTGCGAACAAACTTCTGTTGTATGTCCCGCATCACGGCTCCGTTATCGGGCGAAGCCTTCCATCCGGAATCATTTTCCATTCGCCCGCTTCATCGCTCAGTTTTTCACCACCATCGATCGTGGCCAGGGCTTTGAGAACTTCGGGCGCGATCTTGAGGGAAAGTCTGCGGACGGAGCCATCGAGCATGGCCACCGCCGGTGCGTCGTACTTGCTCGAAATCCCATTTGGACTGTTGATCGTCCAGTCCATCGTTTCGAACTGAAAGTCCCTGGGTTCCATCCAGTGCAAGTTGAACCCCCGGTTTTCGGGAAGCATAATCGTGTTCGAGGTTCCGTCCTTGACCATCTTGTCGTCCACAGGCTTTCCCGGTCGCCAAACCGTTTGTTCGCCAACGATGGCGACGTAATTCGTGATCGTCGATCTTCGTCCTGCCCTGTACTCGCTGTGCAAACAGTAAGTTCTTGGCATTGGGTCAGCGAGGCTACTATTAGGCGGATCGTCCCACCATTGTTTGAAATCGTATTGCTGAAACAGTTTGTCTTGTTCGATGTAAGGCAGAATCACGATGCGCCAGCTCCGCATGTGACCGGGGTCTTTGTGATCCCGAAAAGGCTGCGGGTAATGCTCCGCAGTGTCGTGATAGTTGGCGACCGCCAACCCGAGTTGCTTGAGGTTTCAGGTGTCTGCAGAGCGATTGGCTGCAACGCGGACTTTGAGGACCGCCGGGATGAGCAGTCCCACGAGCAGGGCGATGATGCCCACCACCGCGAGCAACTCGATTCGAGAAAACGCAGAGCGAGGGTGCATGGCGGTGCCTTTAATGAAATGAGTCAACGAAGGAAGACCTCTCCCCCCGGCCCCCTCTCCGAAACGGAGAGGGGGAGAAATGCAGTTTACACCTTATCCGAAACCTCGAAGCCTTTGCGGTACTCGCGGGTCAGCATCGCGTTGGCCTTGTCGTTGCTGCCCGTGAAGCGCTCGGTCTTGGTGTCGATGTTCAATAGCGGCCCGACGAGGCACGGAATCTTCAAGAGTGTCTTCAAGAGTTCCTTATCTTCCACATTCGCGAGATTGTCTTCCACGTGCGTGACCATTCGCTTGAGTGCCTCGCCCGTTTCCTTGCTGCCGGCGATTTCCTTCACTTCCGCCAGCGGGGTCTGCTTGCCGAGGCGCACGCTGATGTTCGCCAGATGGCAGAGGGCCGCGGACAGGTGCCCCTCTTCGACGTCGCAGTTCAGATCGGTGTGCTTGCCGCTCCGAACGGCAGCGATGAAGTTCTTGAAGTGATCGTCGTCGCTGCCGCCGCTGAATTCTTTCACCACGCTCAGATCAGGTGCCAACACCACACCTTTGTTGTAGCCCGGGCAAACGACGATTCCCTTCTCGCCATACCAAATATTGCCAACAAAATTCGAGCCGACTTTGCCACCGCCGAGTTTCCCTGGATACGGGTCACCGCTGGGCAGGCCACGGACTTCGAATACCAGTTCAGTGTCGCCGTAGTCAAAAACGCAGAGTTGCGTGTTGGCGGTCTCGCCATCGTCCACGTACCCGAATCGGCCACCGATGCTCACGACCGACTTTGGCATTTCCTTCTTGTTCAAGCCCCAGCGGGCTTTGTCCATTTCATGAACGCCCTGGTTGCCGAGATCGCCGTTGCCGTACTCGTAAAACCAGTGCCAATCGTAGTGAAACTTCTCACGCACGATCGGCAGCATTCGTGCCGGCCCACACCACAGGTCATAATCGACCCCCTTGGGCACCGGCTTCGGTCCTTTCACCTTGCCGATGCTGCCGCGACGCTTGTAGCAGGTGGCATAGGCCTGACGAATCTTGCCGAGCATTCCGTCATGCATGTAGGCGATTGATTGCCTCATGCCTGTATTCGATCGGCTCTGCGTGCCGACCTGGCACATGCGTTTGTACTTGCGGGCGGCGGCGATCATCGCCCGGCCTTCGTGGACGTTGTGCGTCGCGGGCTTCTCAACATAAACGTGTTTGCCGGCCTGCATGGCCCAAATCGCACCAAGGGCATGCCAGTGGTTGGGCGTGGCGAATGAGACCACGTCGATCGACTTGTCGTCGAGGATTTTTCGCATGTCCTGAACGAGAGTCGGGGCGATGCCGCGCTTCTTCTCAACCGATTTCGAGCTGGAGGCTGCACGACCGGGGTCCACGTCGCACAGGGTGAGAATCTCGCAGCCATGCTTGCCGTTGAACTGACTGATGTGGCTGCCGCCGCGACCACCCGTGCCGATGACGGCAACGCGAACGGTGTCGGCCAAGCTCGGAGTCTTGTCCTGCTTCTTGGGCTCTTCAGCCCGAAGCGGACTATCCCGAAGCGCCGCCATCGCCGCCGCGATGGCAGCGGAGTGAGAAATAAACGAACGACGATCAAACATGGAAGAACCCTCTGGAGAGAAGATCGCAAAGGCGAGTGGGGTGTGTGGAGGAAAGTCTAAGCGGAGAGGGATCGCGCTTCAACCGATTTCCTGCCGATTGCTCCGCGGCAACAACAAGCACCAAGACCGAAGCGCCAGCGAGGCAGTCAAAAACGATCTTTTGAAAACACGGACATTCGCGGACATTTGCGGACACCTCCGGCCACCAGTAGGTCCCGCGAGCCGAGCGGGACCTCGGCCACCAAATAACGATCTTTTGAAACCTGGGACATTCGGGGACATTTCGGGACACCTCCGTATCAACTACGCGCCTTCGCGCAAGTCGCCACACTGAGAGGTAGCGCGGAGAGGAACAAAAGTGAAGGGCACTTTCGCGGAAATTGCAAAATAGCCGTGCTCGCCAACGTG
>Ga0105046_10013072_pt1 | contig 12867 bp, 10 predicted proteins | sample MAT03_FD_78385 | JGI IMG/M metagenome (GOLD analysis project Ga0105046, IMG submission 78385) | Freshwater microbial communities from Lake Fryxell liftoff mats and glacier meltwater in Antarctica - MAT-03 (megahit assembly) | ecosystem: Environmental > Aquatic > Freshwater > Ice > Liftoff... | reverse complement strand
GAGCACATGGTGGCGCCGGCCTCGCTGGCCGGCGTGCACATCTGGTTCCCCGACCCCTGGCACAAGCTCAAGCACCACAAGCGCCGGCTGATCCAGCCGCCGTTCATCGGTCTGCTGATTTCACGCCTGGCGCCCGGCGGCCTGCTGCATGTGGCGACGGATTGGGAGCCCTACGCGGTGCAGATGCTCGAGGTGCTGAGCGCCGCACCCGGGCTCGCCAACGCCTGCGACGGTTATGCGCCGCGACCGCCCGGCAGGCCGCTGACCAAGTTCGAGGCGCGCGGCCTGAACCTCGGCCACGGCGTCCGGGACCTGATGTTCAGGCGCTCCAGCTGACCCAGCCCGTCCAGGCGGTGAGCAGCACCACGCCGCCGAACACGATGCGGTACCAGGCGAAGACCGTGAAGTCGTGCGTCGACACGAAGCGGATCAGCCAGCGTATGCACAGCAGCGCGCTGATGAAGGCGAACACGAGGCCGACGGCGAACATCGGCAGGTCGGCCGCGCTGAGCAGGGCGCGGTCTTTCCACACCGAGTAGGCGCCGGCGCCCATCAGCGTGGGAATGCCGAGATAGAAGCTGAACTCGGTGGCGCATTTGCGCGAGAAGCCGAACACCATGCCGCCGATGATGGTGGCGCCCGAGCGGCTGGTGCCCGGCACCAGCGCCAGGCACTGCACCAGGCCCACCTTCAGGGCGTCGAGTGCGTTCATGTCGTCGACCGTCTCTACGCGCGCCCGGCGGCCGCCCTCCAGGTCGCGTTCGCCGAACAGGCGGCGGTGCCGGCGCTCCACCCACAGAATGATGAAACCGCCGACGATGAAGGCCATGGCCACCGGCACCGGGTGAAAAAGATGCTCCTTCACCATCTTTCCGAAGGCGAGCCCGAGCACCACGGCAGGAATGAAGGCGATCAGTACGTTGCGCGCAAAGCGCTGCGCGACGGGGTCGCTGCCGAGGCCCGACACGGTGCGCGCCAGGCGCTCGCGGTACTGCCAGATGACGGCGAACATGGCGCCGGTCTGGATCGCGATCTCGAAGATCTTCACGGTCTGGCCGGTGAAGTTCAGCAACGAGGCGGTCAGGATGAGGTGCCCGGTGGACGAGATCGGCAGGAACTCGGTGAGCCCTTCCACCACGCCCATCACGGCGGCCTTCAACAGCAACATCGCATCCACGGACGGCCTTTTCAGACAGTGCAAGGCGCCGGATGATAGCGGCGCTGCATTGCGCGCAGCCGCACGCAGCCGCACGCGCCGTGGCCGGCCGTGCGGTTTGACCCCCGCGCCGTCTATGGGTATATTACTGACCAGTCAGTCAGTAACTCATGTCCAAGGCCGCATCCACTTCGCCAACCCCCACCGCACGTCAGCGCCGCAAGGAAACGCGGCCGCAGGAACTGCTGGACGCCGCGCTCGCGCTGTTCGTCGAAAAGGGTTTTGCCGCCACCCGCTCCGAAGAGGTGGCCAGGCGCGCTGGCGTGTCGAAGGGCACGCTGTACCTGTATTACCCCAGCAAGGAAGAGCTCTTCAAGGCCGTGGTGCGCCACAACATGGTGAACCTGATCAGTGAAGGCCTGGAACTCGCGGGCAATTTCGAAGGCAGCGCCTCGGAGTTGCTCGTCACGCTGATGCAGATCTGGTGGGACCGCGTGGGCAACACGCCGGCCGCCGGCATCCACAAGATCATCATCGCCGAGGTGCGCAACTTTCCCGATCTGGCGCAGTTCTACGCCGACGAGGTGATCGGCCCGGCCGACCGCCTTTTTTCCAGCGCCGTGCAGCGTGGCATCGACCGCGGGGAATTTCGCCCGCTGCCGGTGCACGAGGTGGCGCACGCTTTGATAGCCCCCATGATCTTCCTTTCACTGCGCAAACATTCCTTCGGCGCCTGCCCCGTGCACGGCAACGAGCTCGACCCGGCCGCCGTGCTGAAAACACAGCTCGACATCGCCCTGCGCGGCCTGCAGGTGCGGGCCGATGACGCCGCGCTGCGCCCATGAAAGCCCGCACCCGCTGGATCATTGCGCTGCTCGTCCTGCTGGTGATTGCCGGCGCGGTGGCGCGCACGCTGATGGCGCGCAAGGCCGCCACCGCCGCTGCGGCCATCGCCCCGGTGGTGCAGCCGCTCGACATCGCCGCCGCCGACGTGGCGGTGGTCACGCGCGCCGAGATGGTGGCCACGCTGGAACTGTCAGGCAGCCTGAAGGCGGTCGACAGCGCCATGTTGAAGGCCAAGGTCGCCACCGAGGTGCGCGAGATCCTGGTGCGTGAAGGCGACAGCGTGCGCGCCGGCCAGTTGATCGGCCGCCTCGACGACACCGAATTCCGCTGGCGGCTGCGCCAGGCCGAAGACCAGGCCGCCGCCGCGCGAGCGCAGCTCGACATCGCGCAGCGCCTGCTCACCAACAACCAGGCGCTGGTGAACCAGGGTTTCATCTCGCAGACCGCGCTCGAGTCGTCGGCCAGCAGCACGGCCAGCGCCAAGGCCACGCTGCAGGCGGCGCTCGCCACCGCCGAGCTCGCACGCAAGTCGGTCAACGACACGGAGATCCGCGCGCCGCTTTCGGGGCTGGTGTCGCAGCGCCTGGTGCAGCCGGGTGAACGTGTGTCCCTGGACGCCAGGCTGATCGAGATCGTCGACCTCTCGCGCATCGAGCTCGAAGCTGCCGTGCCGCCCGAAGACGTGCTGGCGCTGCGTGTCGGCCAGCTGGCGCGGCTGCAGATCGACGGCCTGGCGCAGCCAGCCGCCGCCCGCGTGGCACGCATCAACCCGAGCACGCAGGCCGGCACGCGTGCCGTGACGGTCTACCTGGCCGTCGAGCCGCTGCCCGGGCTGCGCCAGGGCCTGTTCGGCCGCGGCGTCATCGAGTTGCAGCGCAAGACGGCGCTGGTGGTGCCGGCGACGGCGCTGCGTTTCGACCAGGCGCGGCCCTATGTCATCACGGTGGCCGGCGGCCAGGCGCAGCAACGGCTTGTGACGACGGGGACGCGCGGCGAGGTCACACTGGCAGGCCGGCGCGAGGCCAGCGTCGAGATCACCGAAGGCCTGAATGAGGGCGACACCGTGCTGCGCGGCAGCGTGGGCGCGCTGCGCGACGGCACGCCGCTGAAGCTGGTGGCGGCACCGCTGGCGGCCAATGCCGCGCCCGCCGCGTCGGCCGCGTCGCGCTGAGCGCCCGCCGCCATGTGGTTCACCCGCGTCTCCATCCAGAACCCCGTCATGGCCACGATGGTCATGCTGGCCTTCGTCGTGCTAGGCCTCTTCAGCTACCAGCGGCTGTCGATCGACCAGTTCCCGAACATCGACTTCCCCACCGTGGTGGTGCAGATCGAATACCCCGGCGCCTCGCCCGAGATCGTCGAGAGCGAGGTCACGAAGAAGATCGAGGAAGCGGTCAACACGGTGGCCGGCATCTCCACGCTGTCGTCGCGTTCGTATGAAGGCAGCGCGGTGGTCATCGTCGAGTTCAACCTCGACGTCGATGGCCGCAAGGCCGCCGAAGACGTGCGCGAGAAGGTCGCGCTGATCCGCCCGCTGCTGCGCGACGAGGTCAGGGAGCCGCGCATCTCGCGCTTCGACCCTGCCAGCCAACCTGTCTTCAACGTCGCGCTGCTGTCGGCCGACGGCAGCAAGAGCCCGCAGGAGCTGACCACCTTCGCCACCCAGGTGCTGCAGAAGAAGCTGGAGAACGTGCGCGGCGTCGGCGCCGTCGCCGTGGTCGGCGGCGTGGCGCGCGAGATCAACGTCTACGTCAGGCCGGCGGCGATGGAAGCCATGGGCATCACCATCGAACAGGTGGTGGCCGCACTGAAGAGCGAGAACCAGGAACTGCCGGTCGGCGCCATCCGCTCCATCGACCAGGAACGCGTGGTGCAGATCAACGCCCGTCTGAAGACTCCGGCCGACTTCCGCGACATCGTGGTGGCCAGGCGCGCCGCCGCCAGCGGCACCGGCCCCAGCCTGCCGGTCAAGCTCTGGCAGCTGGCCGACATCGTCGACGGCCCGCAGGAGATCGAGAGCCTGGCGCTCTACAACGGCCAGCGCACGGTGTTGCTGAGCGTGCAGAAGAGCCAGGGCGAAAACACCATCGCGGTGGTCGACGGCTTGCAGAGCGCACTTGCCGCTGCCCAGCCCTTGCTGCCGCCGGGCGTCAGGACCGAGGTCAACCGCGACAACTCGCGCTCGATCCGCGTCTCGGTGGCCAACGTGCAGCGCACGCTGCTCGAAGGCGCGCTGCTGACCATCCTCATCGTCTTCCTGTTCCTGAACTCCTGGCGCTCGACGGTCATCACCGGGCTGACGCTGCCGATCGCGCTGATCGGCACCTTTCTCTTCATGTACATCTTCGGCTTCACGATCAACACCATCACGCTGATGGCGCTGAGCCTTTGCGTGGGCCTGCTCATCGACGACGCCATCGTCGTGCGCGAGAACATCGTGCGCCACGTGCAGATGGGCAAGAGCGCCCACCAGGCCGCCATCGACGGCACCGAGGAAATCGGCCTGGCCGTGCTCGCCACCACGCTGAGCATCGTGGCCGTGTTCCTGCCGATCGGCTTCATGGGCGGCATCGTCGGCAAGTTCTTCCACGAGTTCGGCATCACCATCGTGGCCGCGGTGCTGATCAGCATGTTCGTCAGCTTCACGCTCGACCCGATGCTGTCGAGCATCTGGAACGACCCGCAGGCGCACGGCGTGCACAAGGGGCCGCCCGTCACCCTGTACGACAAGACCATCGGACGCGTGACCGGCCTGTTCGACAGCCTGACCTCGTGGCTGTCGGACGCCTATCAGGGCATCCTGGGCTGGTCCCTCAAACACCGGCTGAAGACGCTGGCGGTGGCGCTCGCCACCTTCCTGGCGAGCTTCTTCATCATCCCGCTGCTCGGCGCCGAGTTCGTGCCGAAGGCCGACTTCTCCGAGACGCAGGTCAACTTCTACACCCCGGTCGGCTCCAGCCTCGAAGTGACGGAAGCGCGTGCCAAGCAGGTCGACGCCGCGCTGCGCGAGCTGCCGGAGGTGCGTTACACCGTCGCCACCATCAACAGCGGCTTCGCCCAGGGCAAGATCTACGCGGCCGTCTACGTGCGTCTGGTCGACCGCAAGGACCGCCAGCGCAGCGTCAGCGACATGGCGCTGCCGATGCGCGAACGGCTGGCACGCATTCCCGGCATCACGGTCACGAACATCGGCGTGACGGACCTGGGCGGTGGCAAGAGCCTGCAGTTCTCGGTGCAGGGCTCGGACCTGGCCGAACTGGAGCGGCTGTCGCGCGAGATCACCGCCCGGCTGCGCGAGATTCCCGGCCTCGTCGACCTCGACAGCACGCTCAAGCCCGACAAGCCGACCCTGTCGATCGACGTCAAGCGCGACGCCGCCGCCGACCTCGGCCTCAACGTGAACGCGCTGGCCAGCGCGCTGCGCACCTTGGTGGCAGGCCAGACCGTGGGCAACTGGCGTGCCGCCGACGGCGAGAACTACGACGTGCGCGTGCGCCTGGCACCGGCCAGCCGCGATGCGCTGGCCGACCTGCAGCAGCTGCCGCTGGTGGTGGGCAGCGCGGCCGATGGCAGCGCGCGCGTGGTGCGGTTGTCGCAGGTGGCGAACGTGCAGCCGTCCACCGGGCCGAACCAGATCAACCGGCGCGACCTCAACCGCGAGATCAACTTCGACGCCAACGCGCTGGGCCGCAGTTCGGGCGATGTGTCGGCCGACATCCGCCGGGTACTCGATGAGATCGCCTGGCCACCCGGCTACCGCTATTCCTTCGGCGGCTCGACGAAGAACATGCAGGAGTCGTTCAGCTACGCGATCGGTGCGCTGGCGCTGGCGGTGGTTTTCATCTACATGATCCTGGCCAGCCAGTTCAAGAGCTTCCTGCAGCCGCTGGCGCTGATGAGTTCGCTGCCGCTCACCCTGATCGGCGTGGTGCTGGCGCTGCTGCTCTTCCGCTCCACGCTGAACATGTTCAGCATCATCGGCGTCGTCATGCTGATGGGGCTGGTGACGAAAAACGCCATCCTGCTGGTCGACTTCGCGATCCGCTCGCGTGAAGGCGAGTTACGCGCCGACGGCACGCGCGAACCCGGCATGGAGCGCAACGCCGCCCTGCTGCACTCCGCCCGCGTGCGGCTGCGGCCCATCCTGATGACCACGCTGGCGATGGTGTTCGGCATGATCCCGCTGGCCTTCGCGCTCACCGAAGGCTCCGAGCAGCGTGCGCCGATGGGCCAGGCCGTGATCGGCGGCGTCATCACCTCGTCGCTGCTGACGCTGGTGGTGGTGCCGGTGGTTTACTGCTACCTCGACGATCTGGCGGCCTGGGCACGCCGGCGCTTCAGCCGGGCCCGACAGGCTGGCAGGGCGACCGTCTAAAATCGATCCAAACCCTGAGCATGCCCTTGAGCATGCCATTGGGCGTGATACCCTACACGGTATAAACATGAACATCGAAATGGCCCGTTTCAACATGATCGAGCAGCAGATCCGCCCCTGGGAAGTGCTCGACCAGAAAGTGCTGTCGCTGCTTGCCACGCTGCGCCGCGAGGACTTCGTGCCGCCATCGCAGCGCGCGCTGGCATTCGCCGATACCCAGGTGACGCTGCTCGAAGGCGAGCCTTTCGGTCCCTGCATGCTGGAGCCCAAGGTGGAAGCCCGCCTGCTGCAGGAATTGCAGGTCGAGCGTCACGAAAAGGTGCTGGAGATCGGCACCGGCTCGGGTTTCATGGCCGCCTTGCTGGGCCACCGGGCCTTGCGCGTGATCACGCTCGAATGCCGGCCCGCGCTGGTGCACATGGCGCACGACGCGCTGCGCAGGAACGGCCTGGCCAACGTCAGCGTGCTGGAAGTGAGCGCCGCGGAAGGCGCGCGCGGCCTGCCCGGCGAAGCGCCCTTCGATGTCATCCTGCTGTCGGGCTCGGTGGCCGAAGTGCCGCAGGCGCTGCTGGAGCAATTGAAGATCGGCGGCCGGCTGGCCGCTGTGGTGGGTAACCTGCCTATCATGCGCGCGCGCCTGTTCACGCGGGTGGGCGAACAGGCCTGGTCCGACGTCGATCTCTTCGACACGGTGGCCCCGCGCCTCGAAGGTTTTGCCGAACACCCGCGTTTCAGCTTCTGAGCAGCATGCAGCAACTGCGCGCCACCGACCTGCCGGCATTCATCGCGGCCGGCCCCGCGCCGCTGCTGCTGGACGTGCGCGAACCGTGGGAGTTCGGGCTGGCGCGCATCGACGTGGCGGGCACCACGCTGCTGCACATCCCGATGATGCAGGTGCCCGACCGGCTGGCCGAGATCGGCACGGCGCAGCCTGTCGTCTGTATCTGCCATCACGGCGTGCGCAGCGCGCAGGTCGTCGCATTCCTCATGCAGCATGGCCATGACGCCGTGTACAACCTCGCCGGCGGCATCGACGCCTGGTCGACCGAGGTCGATGCACGCGTGCCGCGCTACTGAACCCCATTCTCCCGAAGAGGATTTCCATGCTTCTGACGCGTTTTCGCCTTTCGCACGCCGCGCTCGCCGTCGGCCTGGCGCTCACCCTGCCGCTGGCGGCCCGCGCGCAAAGCCTGCAGGAGCTCTACGACGCGGCACGCACCTATGACGCCGGCTTCCTGGCGGCGCGCGCGCTGGCCGAGTCGGCCGACTTCCGCGCCGCGCAGGTCGAGTCGCTCAAGCTGCCCTCGCTGTCGGCCGGCGCCAGGGAACTCTACGGGCAGACCCAGTTCCAGACCCAGGGTTCCCTCGACACGCGCACCACGCAGGGTACGCTGGACGGTCGTTTCCCACTGTTCAACCGCGCCGACAGCGCGCAGATCGACCAGGCGCGCAAGATCAACGAAGCCGCCAAGGCCGACCTCGAGACCGCCGAGCAAGACCTCATCGTGCGCGTGGCGCAGGCCTACTTCGACGTGCTGGCCTCGCTCGACTCGTTGAACAACACGCGCGCCAACAAGGCAGCCATCACCGAACAGCTGGCCTCGGCCAAGCGCAACTTCGAGGTCGGCACTGCCACCATCACCGACTCGCGCGAAGCGCAGGCGCGTTTCGACCTCGCCACCGCGCAGGAGATCGCCGCTGACAACGACCTGCGCAACAAGCGCGCCGCGCTCGACCAGACGGTCGGCCGCACGGCGGTGTCGCCCAAGGGCCTGGCCGTGCCGGTGCTGCTGCCCACGAGCGCGTCCACGAATTCCGAAGACTGGGTGACCCAGGCCGACGCACTGCACCCGCAGGTGCGCAAGGCCCGGCTGGCGCTCGACGTCGCCACACTGGAGACCGAAAAGGCACGCGCCGGCCGATTGCCCACGGTAGATGCCGTCGGGCAGGTGTTCTTGCAGGACACACGCGGCAGCGCTGTGCAGCTGCCCGGCCGGCAGTCCGGTGGTTCGATCGGCGTGCAGCTGAACTGGCCGCTCTACACCGGCGGTTCGGTGCAGAACCGCATCAAGGAAACGCTGTCGCTGGAAGAGAAGTCGCGCAACGACCTGGAAACGGCACGCCGCAGCGTCGCCCTCAACACCCGCGTGGCCTACAACGGCGTGCAGTCGCTGCTGGCGCAGGTGCGTGCGCTGGAAGCCGCCGAGGCATCGAGCAAGCTCGCGCTCGAAGCCACCCAGCTCGGCTACAAGGTCGGCGTGCGCGTCAACCTCGACGTTCTGAACGCGCAGCGCGACCTGTTCCAGACCCAGCGCGATCTGGCGCGCTCCCGTTATGACGTGCTGGTGGGCGTCCTGCGGCTGCGCCAGGCCGCAGGCCAGCTGGCGCCTGCCGACATCGACATCGTCAACCGCGTGCTGGCGAAGTAGACGAACTCAGGACTGTCGCAGGCCTGGCGGTCGCGCCAGGTCGTCGATGTTTTGCCCCTGCTGGCGCAGCAGCGCCTCCAGCGCCGGCAACAGCGGGCCCAGGCGCTCGTCGATGGCATCGCGCACGGTGTCGACGAAGACCTGAGTGGAACGCTCGATTTCGATGTTGACCAGGCTGCCTTCGCTCTTGTCGCCGAAAGTCGTCAGGCGCAGTGTTTCCGGGATCAGCCAGACCTCGAACCAGCCGGCGCCGCCGGGTTCGCGCCCGGCCTCGGCGACGGTCAGGCTGGCGCCGTTGACCGCGATGTAGCCTTTGGCGAACACATACCGCATCCACGGCGCCGCCACCGCCAGCCGCAGCACATGGTTGTTCTCGGGCCTGCGTATCGAGGCCAGCGTGGCGGTGAAGTCGATGTGGCCCGACAGCGGGTGGCCACCGATCTCGGCGCCATCGCGCGCCGCACGTTCCACGTTGATGCGGCTGCCGGCCTGCAGCGTGGCAAGCGTGGTCAGGCCCAGGCTCTGCTGCATGACATCGAAGTCCGCATGCGAAGGCCCCAGCGCCGTGACGGTGAGGCAGACGCCGTCGACCGCCACGCTGGCGCCGATGGCCAGGCCGTCGGCGAAGCCGGGCGGGAACTGCAGGGTGAAGCTGCGCAGCCCCGGGCGGTCGACGAGTGCCGAGACGGTGGCCATGCCTTGAACGATGCCTGTGAACATGGGCTGATTATCGATGCAGCCCGGCCCGGCCGAAGCGCGGTGGGGTGAAGGCGGAATGTTGGTGACATGATGTCGGCATGCCCATCAGCCACACCGCCGACAGCAGCGCGGCAGCCACACTCAAGGCGGCCGCGCTGAGCTTCAGGCTCACCGAGCCGCCGCCAGGTTTCGTCGCCGATCCCTACCCCGTCTACGCCGCGCTGCGCGACTTCGACCCGGTGCATCAACTCGCCCCCGGCTCGCTGCTGCTGACGCGCCACGCCGACGTGCTGGCCGTCTACCGCAGCCCGCACGCCAGTTCCGACAAGCGGCGGGAGTTCGCACCCCGGCTGGGCGATTCACCGCTGTTCGAGCACCACACCAGCAGCCTGGTCTTCAACGACCCACCGCTGCACACGCGAGTGCGCCGGCTGCTGATGGGCGCGCTCAACCAGCGCGCCATCACGCGAATGGAAGGCGGCGTGCTGGCGCTGGTGGATGGCCTGCTCGACCGCCTGGACAAGATGTCGGCGCCCGACCTGATCGAAGACTACGCGGCGCAGATTCCGATCGAGGTGATCGGCAACCTGCTCGGCGTGCCGCCGGCGGAACGCGGCCCGCTGCGCGGCTGGTCGCTGGCGATCCTGTCGGCGCTGGAACCCGCACCTTCACCGGAGGTGCTGGCGCGTGGCAACCGGGCCGTCACCGACTTCCTGACCGCCCTGCGCGCCCTGGTGGCCGAACGCCGCCAGCAGCCTGGCGACCCCGAGAGCGACGTGCTCACCCGGCTGCTGCAAGGCGAGACCGGCGGCGAGCGCCTGAGCGAGAGCGAACTGCTGCACAACTGCATCTTCCTGCTGAACGCCGGCCACGAGACCACCACCAACCTGATCGGGAACGGCACGCATGCCCTCTTGACGCACGGCGATCAGCTGGAACGTCTGGTGGCCGAACCGGCACTGTTGGCCAGCGCGGTCGAGGAACTGCTGCGCTTCGAAAGCCCGCTGCAGTTCAACAACCGGGTGACGACGGCGCCGATGACGGTCGGCGGCGTGGCCGTGCCCAACGGCACTTTTCTGACCCTGGCGATCGGCGCGGCGAACCGCGACCCTGCCGTGTTCGACGAGCCCGACCGGCTCGACCTGGCGCGCAAGCCGAACAACCATCTGGCCTTCGGGCAGGGCGCGCATGCCTGCGCGGGCATGAACGTGGCGCGGCTGGAGGCGCGGCTGGCCATCGGCCGGCTGGTGGCGCGCTTCCCGGGCATCGTCGCCAGCGGCCTGCCGGAACGCGACACGCGGCTGCGCTTTCGAGGTTTTCGCCATCTGCCCGTGCGGCTGCGCTGAGATGGCAGAGCCGTTCAAGAACCTGTTGAACCCGGCGCTGCTGCGCCGCACGGCCGCGCACCTGCTGCGCGTCGAGACGGGGTTCGATGCCGCGCGCTTCATCCTGCTGGCCAGCCACGGCCTGGAAGGCCTGGAGATGAAGGCGCGCGCCATGTGGATCTGCGACGCTCTGGAAGCCACGCTGCCGGGCGACTTCCACACCGCCGCCGCCGTGCTGGAAGCTGCGCTGGCGCCACCGCAGACGGGCGATCCGGTGGTCGACCCCGCCGCTGACGACAGCGGCCTGGCCGGCTGGATCCTCTGGCCGGTGGGCGAGTACATCGCGCGCCACGGCCAGGCCGAGCCCGAGCGCGCGCTGGCGGCGCTGCATGCGCTGACGCAGCGCTTCACCGCCGAACTCGCCATCCGCCCCTTCATCGTCAACCACCCGGCGCTGGCCTACCGCACGCTGCAGCGCTGGACAGGCGACCCGAGCGCGCATGTGCGCAGGCTGGCCAGCGAAGGCAGCCGGCCGCGCCTGCCCTGGGGCATGCAGCTGAAGGCCGCGGTCGAGGACCCATCGCCCGGCCTGCCGCTGCTGCTGGCGCTGCAGGACGACGCCAGCGCGTACGTGCGGCGCAGCGTGGCCAACCACCTCAACGACATCGCCAAGGACCACCCTGGGCGCGTGGCCGATTGGCTGGAGATGCACCTGCCGGATGCACCGGCCACGCGCCAGGCGCTGCTGCGCCACGCCAGCCGCACGCTCATCAAGCGCGGCGATGCTCGCGTGCTGCAGGCCTGGGGCCTGGGCATGCCGCTGCGCGGCAAGGCCACGCTGAGCCTGTCGAGCGACCCGGTGCAACTCGGCGACAGCGTGACGCTGAACGTGGTGTTGCAGTCGACGGCCGCCCGCGCGCAGCGGCTGGCCATCGACTATGTGGTGCACCACGTCAAGGCCGACGGCAGCACGTCGCCCAAGGTGTTCAAGGGCTGGGTGGCCGATCTGCCGGCGCGCGGCCGGCTCGATCTGACGCGGCGGCATTCGATGCGGGTCATCACCACCCGCCGCTACCACGCGGGTCTGCACACCGTGGTGGTGCAGGTCAACGGGCAGCCGATGGCGTCGGCCGGGTTTTCTCTGGCGATACCTGATTGACACCATGACCCACCCCTTCGACATCGACCCCGACGTTCGCAATGCGTCGACCCTCGACAAGGCCTTCTACCTCGACGAAGGTGACTGGGCACAGGCGCGCGAACGCATCTTCGCGCGCTGCTGGCACTGGCTGGGCCCGCTCGACGACGTCGCCGAGCCCGGCTCGCTGGCGCCACGCGAGGTGCTGCCCGGGCTGCTGAGCGAGCCACTGCTGCTGGCCCGCGATGCCACCGGCACGCTGCGCTGCCTGAGCAACGTCTGCACCCACCGCGGCAACCTGCTCGTGACGGCGCCGTGCCGTGCCACGCAGGTGCGCTGCGGCTACCACGGCCGGCGCTTCGACCTCGACGGCCGCATGCGCTTCATGCCCGGCTTCGAGCAGGCATTGAACTTCCCGTCCGACCGGGACCACCTGCCGCAACTGCCGCTGGGCCAGTTTGCCGGCCAGGGTTTCGCGGCCATCACACCGGCGGCGCCCTTCGAGGCCTACTTCGGCGACGTGCAGGCGCGGCTGGCCGGCCTGCCGCTCGACGGCCTGGTGGCCGACTCTTCACGCAGCCGCGACTACGAGTTCGACGCGCACTGGGCGCTTTACGTCGAGAACTACCTCGAAGGCCTGCACATCCCGTTCGTTCACCCGGGGCTGACACGAACGCTGGCGCTGCAGCAATACCACTACGAACTTTTCAGTCACGCCAACCTGCAACTCGGCCACGCCCGCGACGGCGAAGACGCCTTCGACACGCCCGCCAGAGCCGACGCCGGCCAGCGCATCGCGGCCTACTACGTGTGGGTGTTCCCGAACCTGATGCTCAACTTCTACCCCTGGGGCCTGTCGGTGAACCTGGTGATGCCGCTGGCGCCCGGCCGCACGCGGG
>Ga0105046_10013070_pt1 | contig 12868 bp, 11 predicted proteins | sample MAT03_FD_78385 | JGI IMG/M metagenome (GOLD analysis project Ga0105046, IMG submission 78385) | Freshwater microbial communities from Lake Fryxell liftoff mats and glacier meltwater in Antarctica - MAT-03 (megahit assembly) | ecosystem: Environmental > Aquatic > Freshwater > Ice > Liftoff... | reverse complement strand
GTGGCCGACCTGCCGGCCCCGGGTGACGCGGCCCCCCTGGCCGCACCGCCACCGCCGGCACAGGCGCAGGACAGTCATGTTGCACCCCCGGTCGCACCCCCGGCCGCTCCCACTGAAGCATCCGCCGCAGCGCCCGCCGCCGCCGCCCCTACCCAGCCCGCGGGCGGCGCGCTGCAACTGGCCGCCGTCAGCGCCGACGTGGTGGCACAGGAGCGTTTCGGTCCCGCCACGCTGGCGTTGGTCAACGGCCTGGCGGCGCGCTGCGAGGCGGTGCAGGTGGTGCTGGGTTGGCGCCACGGCAGCAGCGACCAGGTGCACACCGTGGCCATCAGCCACCGCGACAAGTTCGACCGCTTCAGCACGCCGCTGGCACTGACCGACGACGCGCTGGACGAAGCGCTGGACCATGACGGCGGCCTGCACCTGGCGCCACCGGCCGCAGGCATCCAGCCGCTGCCCACGCCGGCACACGATTTGCTGCAGGCCTCATTGGGGCCGGTGCACCTGGTGTCGCTGCCGCTGCGGCGGGGCGATGCCGCGCCGCGCGCGGTGCTGCTGCTGGCCTTCGGTGCGGCGCATGCGCCCGATGCCGCACTGCGCGCCCGGCTGGCGCAGCTGATGGCGCCGCTGCTGCCCTGGCTTGAAACACTGCATGGCCAAGCGCGCGCCTGGCCGCTGCGGCTGGGCGATGCGCTGCGCAGCCAGGCCCGGGCGCTGCTAGGCCCCAGTGGCGTGGGTTTGAAGGCCACGGCGGTGGGGGCGTCGGTGCTGCTGCTGTACGCGCTGTTCGCCCATTGGGACTACCGCGTCAGCGCCATCGGCCAACTGGCCACCGACAGCACCCGCATCATCAGCGCGCAGTTCGACGGCCGCGTCGACCAGGCCCAGCCCAGCGCCGGCGACACGGTGCGCGCAGGCAGCGTGCTCGCCACGCTCGACAGGCGTGAGCTGCGCCAGCAGGAAACCGATGCCCAGGCCGAGCGCAAACGCTACCTGGCCGAGGCCGACAAGGCGCGCGCCGCCAACGCGCTGGCCGACCTGGAAGTGGCCACCGCCCGCGCCGCGCAGGCCGGCGCCCGGCTGGCCCGGTTGACCGACCTGCTGGTACAGGCCGAGCACCGTGCGCCGTTCGATGGCGTGGTGGTCGAGGGCGAGCGCAAAGAGCTGCAGGGCGCCCCCGTGCGCAAGGGCGACAAGCTGTACCGGCTGGCCCGGGTGGAAGGCCTGTACGCCACGCTGATGGTGCCCGAGCGCGACGCCGCGCTGGTGGCGCCGGGCCAAACCGGCGAGCTGGTGCTGGTCAGCCGGCCTGACCTGAAAATCCCGCTGCGGGTGCTGGCGGTGATCCCGGTGGCACAAACCCGCGGCCAGGAAGGCAACCACTTTTTGGTGCGCGCCGAGTTGCAGCAGGCGCCGCAGGACTGGTGGCGCCCGGGCATGAGCGGCGCCGCCCGCATCGACACCGGTGAGCGCCAGGTGGCGTGGATCCTGACGCATCGCCTGGTCGACAGCCTGCGCTTGCTGCTGTGGTGGTAGCGCCGTTGAGCCGTTGACCCGCTGACCCGCCTCCGCCCCACACCGCCACCCAACCGCCACCCAACCGCCACCCACCCGCCCTGCCCCCGATGTCCGGCGCCACGCTCAGCGAATCCTGGTATCAGGTGGCGCATGCCCGCGTCGGCCTGCCGGCCACCGTCAAGGTGCAGCCGCAGCGCTACCGCGGCCAGGCCTGGGTGATGCTGGAGGACCGGTACTCGCACCGCTTCTTCCGCGTCACGCCGCAGGCCTACGCCTTCCTCAAGCAGCTGACGCCCGAGCGCACGGTCGACGAGATCTGGCACGCCCTGGCAGCCGCTGAATCCGGTGATGGGGCCAGCGCCGTGCCCGGTCAGGACGAGGTGGTGCGGCTGTTGTCGCAACTGCACCTGTCCAGCCTGCTGTACTTCCGGGAAGCCCCGCACCACGACGCCATCTTCGACCGCGCCCAGGCCCAGGCCCGGCGTGAGCTGGTCGGCAAGTTCATGGCCTTCATGTTCCTGCGCATCCCGTTGTTTTCGCCCGACCGCTGGCTGGACAGCGTGCGCCCGCTGATCCGGGCGATGACCGGCCCGGTGGCCGGCATCGTGTGGGCCGCGGTGGTGCTGGCCGGCGCGGCAGCCGCGTTCGAGCACCGGGCAGGGCTGTCGCTGGCCGGTGAGGGCCTGCTGTCGTTGTCGAATCTGCCCTGGCTCTTCCTCAGCCTGACCGCCGTGAAGGTGCTGCACGAATTTGCGCATGCGTTTGTCTGCAAGCGTTTTGGCGGCCAGGTGCCCACCTTCGGCGTGATGCTGCTGGTGCTGGCGCCGCTGCCCTACGTGGATGCCTCGGCCAGCTGGGCCATCCGCAGCAAGTGGCAGCGCGCCTACGTGGGCGCGGCCGGCATGCTGGCCGAGCTGTTCATGGCCGCGCTGGGCGCGCTGGTGTGGTCGGCCACGGCCGAGGGCTTGCTGCACAGCGTGGCCTTCAACGTGATGGTGGTGGGCTCGGTGTCGAGCCTGCTGTTCAACGGCAACCCGCTGCTGCGCTTCGACGCCTACTACATCCTCAGTGACCTGGTGGAGATGCCCAACCTGTACCAGAAGGCGCAGGCCCAGTGGCTGTACTACGGCAACCGCTGGATCCTGGGCCACCACGACGCCGGCAAACCCGCCGAGCCCGCCACCGACCGCAGCGAGCGGCTGTGGTTCACCACCTACGGCGCGCTGGCCTTTGCCTACCGCCTGTTGGTGACCTTCGGCATCCTGCTCTACGTCACCGACCAGTGGTTCGGCGTGGGCGTGGTGCTGCTGCTGACCACTGGCTTTGCGATGCTGTTCATGCCGCTGCGCAAGCTGTGGGCGCACCTGCACGGCCCGGCGCTGCGGCGCGGCCGGGCCCGGGCCTGGGCCGGGCTGGCCGCGGTGCTGGCCACGCTGTACGTGCTGCTGGCCGTCGTGCCGGTGCCCTACGCGCTGCGGCTGCCCGGCGTGCTGGAGGCGCGGCGCAGCACCCAGCTCTACACCCCCACCGCCGGCCTGCTGCGCACGCTGGCGTTGCAGCACGGTGCGCAGGTGCGGGAAGGCCAGTTGATCGCCCAGCTGGACAACGCCGACCTGGCCAGCCAGCTCACCATCACCGCGCTGCAGATGGCCGAGGCCGAGGCGCTGCTGCGCCAGGCCCTGCTGCGCGCGCCGGCCGAGGTGGCGCCGCTGCAAAACCGGCTGGACGCCCTGCGCGCCCGCCAGGCCGAGCTGCAAACCATGACCGACCAGCTGGTGGTGCGTGCGCCGCAGGCCGGCGAATGGGTGGCGCCGGCCCTGCATGAGCGTCTGGGCGGCTGGATCGAGCGCGGCCAGCCGCTGGGCGAGGTGGTCGACCGGTCGCGCTTCCGGTTCAGCGCGGTGCTGTCGCAAAGCCAGGCGGCCGAGCTGTTCGACCACCCGGGGCTGACCGGTGAGCTGCGGCTGGTCAGTGACCGCGGCCACACGCTGGCGGTGAGTCAACTGGCCCTGGTGCCGTATCAGAAGCAGCGGCTGGTGTCGGCCGCGCTGGGTTTTGGCGGCGGCGGCGACGTGGCGGTGCGGCCCGACGACAACACCGGCACCACCACCACCGAGGCCTTCTTCGAGCTGCACGCCGAGCTGGCCGACCCGGCGCTGGCCGGCACCGTGGCCTACCACGGCTTGTCGGGCGTGCTGCGGGTGCCGGTGACCGCCCGGCCGCTGGCCACCCGCGCTATCGACGCCCTGCAGCGCTTGCTGCAGCAGCGCTACGGGCTTTAGTAGCCGGCAAAGACCACGCCGATGACAATCGCCCGCCCAGGCCTGCCCTGCACCACTGACGCTGCGCTGCCCGAGCCCCCGCAGCCGGCGCCAGCAGCCCGCTGGTGGGTGCCGCGCGATGCCCGGTCAACCGCGCCCAGGGTAAGCGGGCAGGCGGGCTGGCCAGCGGACGAGCCGGCGGGCACCTCGGCGGCAGGCCTGGGCCATGCTTTGGCGGGGCTGCTGCCGGCATCACGCTGGCTGCAGCAGCGGCGCTGGCAAGCCCAGCGCGCTGAGGCCCTGAAAGCCGTGGTGCAGCAGATCGACGCCGCCCGCGGCGAATCAGGCGGCATCGGCAGTTCGGGCGCGGTGGTGGCCTGGCTGGCGCAAAGCCGGGCCCAGCGCCAGCGCGCCGCGGCCCGGGGCGACCCCCGGCTGGATGCCGCCACCCGCCCGGCCGCACTGGCCTGCGCGGCGCTGCTGATGGCGCCGGTGCTGGGCCACGCCGTGCCCGCTGCGCTGCTGGACGCCGCGTTGGCGCTGGGCGACGGTGGCGCCGTTGAGCTGCACACCGCGCGTGAACGCCAGCTCACGCTGGCGCTGGCCGGCGCGGTGGCCGCGTGGAGCGGCCGGCCCTGCCATCTGATCGCCGCCAGTGACGACATGGCGGCCGCGTCGGCCCGCAGCCTGGCGCCGCTGTGGGCCGCCTGCGGCCTGCACGCCGCGGCGCTGGCCGCCGACACCGCACCCCGCGCCAGCCAGGCCGCCTACCGCGCCGACATCGTGCATGCCAGCGCCCGCCGCCTGGCGGCCGACCTGTCGCGTGACCGCCGGCTGCGCGCGGCGCGCACGGCCCAGGGCCACCCGGGCCACCCGGACGCCGGCAACACCGACCCCGGCCACGCCATCGGCCCGCTGATCAGCCTGACCCGCGGCCTGCACACCGCCTTGATCGACGACCTGGACCGGGTGCTGATTGACGACGCGCTGAGCCCGCTGGTGCTGTCGGTCGAGCACGACCCCACCGCGTTGCTCGCCGCCATCCAGGCAGCGTGCGGCATCGCCGACCAGCTACTGCCCGGCACCGATTTCCTCCCTTATGCCGATGGCGCCATCGCCCTCACCGCGGCCGGTAAGGCCCGGCTGGCCACGCTGGCGGTGGCCCTGCCCGCGCTGTGGCGCACGCCAGCGCGTTGTGCCGGGCTGGTGCAGCAGGCGCTGTACGTGCGTGACCGGCTGCGCCCGGGCATCGACTTCCAGGCCGGGCCCGGTGGCCAGCCGATGTTCGACGACCGGCTGGCCGAGCGCCTGCCCGACCGCGACTGGATGACCGGCATCCTGCAGGCGCTGCAGGTGCGGCTGGGCCTGCCGCCCACGTCGATGAGCCGCACGGTTGAGCGCAGCAGCCTGCAGGCGTTTTTTGCCGGCTACCACCAGCTCGGCGGCGCCGCGCCTTGCCTCGATGGCCTGGCGGCCGAGCTGTGGCGTTGCCATGGCCTGCTGACCGCCCGCCCCCACCCCGAAGCCCGCGGCGAGGCGCTCGCCCTACCGGTGTGTGTGGCCTCTACCGCCGCGCTGCAGGCGGCGGTGCGCGCGGCCGTGGCGACACCGGCCACCCTGCTGGTGCTGCGCCGCGCCGCCGATGCGCTGACCTGGGCGCCGCTGCAGCAGCCGGGCGCCGTGGCGCTGGCGCTGGAGTCCGCCGGGCCGGTAATGGCCGTGCACGCGCTGGGCTTCAGCGCAGGCGCGGCCAGCTCGGTCCACCCGCAGTTGCGGCTGGTAATGCCCGAGCCGCTGGACAGTGCCCGCGCCGAAACCGCGTTTCTGCGCCGCACGGCAGACGCCAGCGGCACGCCCGTGGCGGCGCTGCGTTGGCTGCACCCGCAGGCGCGCGCGCTGCAAGACCCCTTGGCGGCCTGGGTGGGCGCGGGGGCTGCCCGCCTGTGCGCCGCCCTGCCGGCGCTGGCCCCGCGCTGCCTGCCGCCACTGTTGGGGCTGGCGCGTTGGCGCCTGAGCAGGCAGCATGCGCAACAGCGCCTGGCCTTGCTGCAGCGTGAACGCCAACTGCAACAGCAACTGTCGTTTGCCGGCAATGCAACTCCGACCAACGCCAGCGCTGCAACGCCGGTGAGCGTCAGCGACAAGACCGGCCCGACCCCGACACCACCCGCCCACGCCCCGGCAACCGCCGTGCCGCCGCTTCCCTTCCGATCCACCGGCCCAGGATGACGACCATGACCACACCATCGCGCATGAACCGCCCCTTGTCGACAGCCCGCTGGCCCGGGGCCGATGCCCGCCCCGCCCCGCCCCGGCGCTGGCATGGCAGCGTGCTGGCCACGCTGCCACTGCTGGTGCTGGCAGCCTGTGGCGGCGGCGGCGGGGGTGAAACGATCGTGCGCGGCCCCTTGACGGTGAGTGCCGCCACCGCGTTGGCCGGCGATGCGGCGGGCGCGGTGTTTCGCATCTCGCTGGCGGCGGGGGCCACCGGGCCGGCCAGCATCGACTTTCAAACCGCCAACCTGGGCACGGCCACCGGCAACGCCACCGGCAGCGCCACCTGCGGCGACAGCTTCAGCGACTACATCAGCAGCCACGGCCCGGTGGAGATCCCGGCCGGCACCAGCAGTGTGCAAGTGGTGGTGCCGCTGTGCAGCAACGCCACTCTGGAGCCGACCGAGCGCTTCGAGCTGGTGACCAACTTCGAGGGCCGCAGCGCGCGTGGCATCGGCACCATCCTCAACAACGCCGCGGGCGGCCTGAACGACACCGGCCTCAGCCAGTGCCTGGGCAGCGTCGGCGCGCTGGTGGCCTGCAGCGCCACCGACCTGCCCGGCCAGGACGGCCACCACGGCCGCGACGCCCAGGCCCTGACCAACACCGATGCCGACGGCCGGCTGGGCTTTGCCTACGCCACCGTGGCCGGCGGCTGCCTCAAGGACAGCGTCACCGGCCTGACCTGGGACCCAGCCTCGCCCAGCACGGCCACCCAGGCCGATGCCGCGGCGCGTGTGGCCACGGCCAACATCGCGGCGCTGTGCGGCTTCAACGACTGGCGGCTGCCCAGTGCCGACGAGCTGTTCAGCCTGGTGGATGCCGGCGCCAGCACCGCGGCGCGCATCGACGCCCGCTTTGCCGCAACGCCGGCAGTGGGCTTCTGGTCGGCCACGCTGTATGCCGCCGACACCCGTGCCGCCTGGATCGTCGACTTCGGCTCGGGCGCCGTGGCCTACGAAACCACCACCAACCCACTCGCCAAGGCCTTCGCCAGCCGGCTTGTGCGCGGCGCCGGCCCCAGCAACGCGGACTGTGACGACGCGGCCGACACCCGCTTCGTCGACCACGGCAACAGCACGGTGACCGACCGCCAGACCGGCCTGATGTGGCAGCAATGCACCGACGGTCAGTCGGGCGCCGCCTGCGCCACGGGCAGCGCCACGTCGTACGCCACGTTTGCAACTGCGATGCAGCGCGCCACCGCGGTGAGCGCCGACAGCGCCGGCGCCGGCCGGGGCTTCAACGACTGGCGCGTGCCCAACCGCAACGAGTTGGCCTCGCTGGTCAACCGGCGCTGCGGCGGGCCGGCCATCCAGCGCAGCCGCTTTGGCAACACACCATCGATCAGCGCCTGGACCGGCTCCCCGGCAGGCGCCTCGCGCGCCTGGGTTGTGGACTTCACCGACGGCAGCATCGGCCCGGGCGGTGTGACCGGCGGCCGCGTATTGCGGCTGGTGCGCGCCGGCACCTGAAGCCCGGGCTGGGCGCCTGTCGCTCAGCCGGCACCGCAACCGCGCGGCACATGATCTGCGTCATGGCGCCACGCCGTGGGCTGGCCATGATGGTGGGGCATTCCAATACCACCCAATACCACCCAATACCACCCGGTCGTACTGACCCATCGAGGAGCCCGCCTTGTCCCAATCCCCCTCCAGCTACCGCGACCTGACGCAGGGCGTGTCGGCCCGACTGGCCAGCTTGCGGGCCAGCACGCCCGAGGTGATGAAGAGCTTCGGCGCGCTGGGCCATGCGGCCACCGCCCATGGCAGCCTGGACAGCAAGACCAAGGAACTCATCGCCCTGGCGCTGAGCGTGGCCGCGCGCTGCGACCCCTGCATCGGCTTCCACGTGCAGACCCTGGTGAAGCTGGGCGCCACCCGCCAGGAACTGGACGAAACCCTGGGCGTGACCACCTACATGGGCGGCGGGCCGTCGTTGATGTATGCCGCCAGCGCGATCAGCGCGTTCGAGGAGTTTTCGCAGCCGGCGCCGGCCTGATCGCCGGCGGGGCCGGGCGCAGCGCGCGGCGCTCAGCCGCCGGTGCGCTTGACGTTGAAGCCCGCCTGCGTCAACCAGGCCAGCAGCCGGTCGAGGTGATCGCCCTGGATCTCGACCGCCCCGTCCTTGACCGTGCCGCCTGAACCGCAGGCCGCTTTCAGCCGTTTGCCCAGCGCCGCCAACTCGGCCGGGCCCAGTACCGCGCCCCGCACCATGGTGACGGTCTTGCCGCTGCGGCCGGCTTTATCTCGGCTGACCCGCAGCACCCCATCACCGCCCACCGGCGCCACCGCCTGGCCACAAACACAGGCGGCCACGGGCTGGCGGCAAGCGGGGCACATGCGGCCGCTGTCGGTGGAGTACACCAGGCCACCCGATCCAGGTTTTTGCATATCGGTCGATCCTCGTGGGGCCGTTTTTCAGCAGCCCGCATTCTCGCGGCACGCATTGTCACGGCCAACTTTTAGCAACTGCCCGCCCGCCCGCTGCAAGGCGCCCAGCAACTCGGCTTGGCAGGCCTCATCGGGCAGCGCACGCGCCAGCATCACGGCGCCCACGCTTTGGGCCATCAGCGCCCAGGCGTCGTCAGGCGAAGCCGTCAACCGCTGCAAGCCGGCGTGCACGTCGAGCAGCCCAGCTTGAAACGCCGCACGCACCGCATCGTCGGCACGCGCCACTTCCGGCGTCAGCGACGGCAGCGGGCAGCCTTGTTCAGGGTGGCCAACATGCGCCAGGCCGAGGTAGCCCGCGATGAAGCGGGCCACTGCGGCGCTGTCGGCGGGCTCGATGGCGTCGAGCATCTGCGCCGTGCGCGCCATCTCGGCGGTGATCAATGCGGCAAACAGGCCGGCCTTGCCGTCGAAGTGCTTGTACAGCGCACCCGTGGTGACACCCGCTGCGGCCGCCAGCGCGGCCAAACCGCTGTCGTTGAAGCCATGCTGCTTGGCGTGGCCGCCGATCAGCGCAAGCAGCCGCTGGCGGGCCTCGCCTTTGTGTTCTGTCGGGTAGCGCATGGCAGGGCGGTGGTCTTTGCGGGTTGACACGTTGTGGGGCGGTCAATAGGATAACGGTCATTATCCCAATAAGCAACGCCGCAAGACCACACGCCGCCAGAGCACACTGAAGGAAGCCCGGATGACCCTTGCCCCCAAAAAAGCCATGCTCGTGATCGGCGCCGGTGACGCCACCGGCGGCGCGATTGCCCGCCGGTTTGCGCGCGAGGGCTACATCGCCTGCGTCACCCGCCGCACAGTCGACAAGCTGGCGCCGCTGGTCGCGCAGATCCAGGCCGAGGGTGGCCAGGCCCACGGCTTTGGCAGCGACGCCCGCAAGGAAGACGAGATGGTCGCCCTGGTGGCGCAGATCGAGCGCGACATCGCGCCCATCGAGGTGGCGGTGTTCAACATCGGCGCCAACGTGCGCTTGGGCATCACCGAAACCACCGCCCGGGTCTACCAGAAGGTGTGGGAGATGGGATGCTTCGGCGGCTTTTTGATGGGGCGCGAAGCGGCCAAGGTGATGCTGCCCCGGGGCCGCGGCACCATCATCTTCACTGGCGCCACGGCCAGCCTGCGGGGCCGCGAAGGCTATGCCGCCTTTGCCGGCGCCAAGCATGCGCTGCGCGCGCTGGCGCAAAGCATGGCGCGTGAGCTGTGGCCCCAGGGCATCCACGTGGCCCACCCGGTGATCGACGGCGCGATCGACACCGAGTTCATCCGCAGCAACTTCCCCGAGCGCTACGCGATGAAGGATCAGCAGGGCATCCTCAGCCCCGATTCGATCGCCGAGGCCTATTGGCAGATCCACCAGCAGCCGCGCGATGCCTGGACGCATGAGACCGAACTGCGCCCCTGGCTGGAAACCTGGTGATGGCGCGCATTGAAACAACCTAACTCAGCAACCCGGCGGAGTGATTCATGAACCCTGTTCAGGTGCAGTTTCTCTTTGATTTCGGCAGCCCCAACGCCTACCTGTGCCACCAGGTGATCCCGGCCATCGAGCAGCGCACCGGCGTGCGCTTCGAGTACACGCCGATCCTGCTGGGCGGCCTGTTCAAGCTCAGCAACAACCGCTCACCGGCCGAGGCCTTTGCCGGCATCCCCCACAAGCGCGCTTACGACCGGCTGGAGATGGCGCGTTTTGTCGCGCGGCACGGGCTGGCCAAATTCAGGAGTAACCCGTTCTTCCCGGTGAACACGCTGAAGATCATGCGGCTGGCGGTGGCGGCGCAAGCCCTGGGTTGCGGCCCCGTTTATGTGGGCGCGATGTACGCGGCGATGTGGGAGCAGGCCCGCAACATGGACGATGCCGACGAGATCGCCGCCGTCTTGCGCGAGGCCGGGCTGGACGGCCCGGCACTGCTGGCCCTGGCGCAAACGCCCGAGATCAAGGCGCGCCTGGTGGCCCATACGCAATCGGCCTACGAGCGTGGCGCGTTCGGCTCGCCAACGTTTTTTGTGGGCGACGCGATGTACTTCGGCAAGGACCGGTTGCGCGAGGTGGAAGAAGCGATCCTGCAGGCCAAGGCCTGACCGGTTGCCCTGTGCGATCACGCTGTCAGACCACGCTGAGCGGTCGACCCAAGCGCGGCCCGCGCGGCCCGCGCGGCTGCCGTAGGATGGTGCTCTCTTGAGGAGAACCCCATGGACAGTGACGAGCGTGCGGCAATCGAGCAGACGATCCAGACCTACTTCGACGGGCTCTACGACGGCGATGCCGACCAGCTTGCCGGCATCTTCCACGAGGCCGCCGCGCTCACCTTCGAGCAAGACGGCCGCATCACCGTGCTGCCGCTGGCGCAGTGGCTGAAGGCGGTGCGAGAGCGGCCGGCGCCCCGGGCCAAGGGCCTGGCGCGCGACGACGCGGTCCTGTGGCTTGACCAGTCGGGCCCGACCACCGCCTTCGTCAAGGTGAAGTGTCAGATGCCGCCGCGCTACTTCACCGACTACCTCAGCCTGCTGAAGGCCGACGGCCGCTGGCTGGTGGTGCAGAAGGTGTTTGCCACGGTGGTCAAGCCTTGAGCAGTGCGGGCGGCAACCGGCGCATCGTGCTGGCGAAGCGGCCGGTGGGCTGGGTCGACGAGGCTTGTTTCGCGATCGAGCCCTGCGCCGAGCCGGCCTGCGGCCCCGAGGACGTGCTGCTGGAAGCCGTCTACCTGTCCACCGACCCCTACCTGCGCGGCCGCATGAACGCAGGGCCGTCGTACGCGCCGGGCTTTGTGCTGGGCCAGCCCATCGTGTCGCGCGTGGTGGCCCGGGTCATCGCGTCGAACAACGCCCGCTTTGCTGCGGGCGAATTCGTCTGGGGCTTTCTTGGCTGGGCCCTGCGCAGCGTGGCGCCGCGCGGCGAAGGCCTGCACCCCATCGACCCGGCGCTGGGGCCGATCAGCCTGGCCGTGTCGGCGCTGGGCATGCCGGGGCTGACGGCCTGGGTGGGCGCGATCGAACTGGGCCGGCCGGCGCCGGGCGACACGGTCTACATCTCGTCGGCCGCGGGCGCCGTGGGCCAGCTGGCGGGCCAGTTTGCCAAGCGGGCCGGTGCGCGCGTGGTGGGCTCGGCCGGCAGCGATGCCAAGGTGGCCTTTTTGCGCCAGCGCTGCGGCTTCGACGCGGCCTTCAACTACAAGACCACCGACCTCGACGAGGCGCTGCGCGCGCATTGCCCGGGTGGCATCGACGTGTACTTCGACAACGTGGGCGGCCCCACGCTGGAGGCCGCGCTGCGCCATGCCAACGTGGCGGCACGCTTCCCGGTGTGCGGCATGATTTCGGCCTACAACGCGGTGGCCGATGCCGGCATCAAGGGCTTGCAGGCGGTGCTGGCCAAGCGCATCACGATGACCGGCTTCATCATCTACGACCACGTGCACAAGCTGGCGGCCTATCAGGCGCGCGTGGCGCCCTGGCTGCGCTCGGGTGAGCTGGTGTTCCACGAGGACATCGTGCAGGGCCTCGACAACGCCCCCGCCGCGCTGATCGGCATGATGAAGGGCGAGGCCATCGGCAAGCGGCTGGTGCAGGTGGGCCCGGCGTGACAGCGCAACACCGCGACGGGGGCTGGCAGCGGCTGGCGCAGGGGGCCGGTTGAAACTGGCCGTCGCCTTGCACCCCACCGGCAGCGCCCTGCTGGCTGCCGCCGTCGAGTTTGAGGAGTGGGATGCGCCCGAGGCGGCCCGAACCCATGTGTCGCGCCTGGCGCTCAGCGAGAAGCCGGCCCCCGACGCACTGGCGCTGCTGCAGGTGCAGTGCCTGCTGCAGTTGCTGCAGGCCCATGCGCTGGCGCCCACGGTGATCGTGATCGATGGCCTGGTTCACCTTGACGCGCAAGACACGCCGGGGCTCGGGCGCCATCTGTATGAGGCACTGGGCGGGCGGGCCGCGGTCATTGGCGTGTCAAAGGCGACGATGGCGCACATGCCGGCGCAGTTTCAGGTCACCCGGGAAGACGAAGCGGCACCTGTCACCGTGACCTGCGTGGGCATCGACATCGGCGCGGCAAAGGCCCGGGTGCGCGCCATGCACGGCAAGCGCCGGGTGCCGACGCTGCTGAAGCTGGCGGCCCGAGTGGCGCGCGGCAACAGCCCGCCGTAGCGCAAGCCGCTTGACCCCGGGCCACCACCTGTCGGCCCACTCAGCGGCCTGGTGGCCTCTGGTGGGGAAGGATTTGATCTGGAAGCGCGCCGGTACCGGCAGGCTGCAGCGTCAATCCAGCTTGATGCCGCGCTGGGCAATCAGCGCCGACCAGCGTTCGCTCTCGCCCTTCACGTAGGCCGCAAACTCCTGCGGGCCACGCGGCTGCACTTCAGCGCCGGCGGC
>Ga0105046_10013068_pt1 | contig 12869 bp, 11 predicted proteins | sample MAT03_FD_78385 | JGI IMG/M metagenome (GOLD analysis project Ga0105046, IMG submission 78385) | Freshwater microbial communities from Lake Fryxell liftoff mats and glacier meltwater in Antarctica - MAT-03 (megahit assembly) | ecosystem: Environmental > Aquatic > Freshwater > Ice > Liftoff... | reverse complement strand
TTCACTCCGCCGCCGGGAACGACATAGTGAATGTGCGGATGATAGACGGCGGGATCGCGACCCCACGTGTGCAGCACACCGAAGAACCCCAACACGCAACCGTGTAGTGACTTGGTCGCAGCACCGACGTCGCGGATGCTCTGACTACTGGCATCGAACAGACAGCGGTAACCGTCAGCTTGATGAGTGCGCAGCACTGAGCCCAGTTCACGAGGAACCGTGAACGTGACTAGGAAGTGATGCACCGGCATTAACTTGGCGGACTGCTTTTCAATCCACAGCTGCGTTTTCTCGTGACCACAATTCGGACAGTGCCGGATTGCCACACGAACGACCGACCCAGTGTTCACGCCCGCATCCGTCGCACTGATAGTGAACGCCACCGAGCGCGCCAGTGCGGCATCGATGTCACCGACTTGCAGGTTGAGCATCGCGAAGATTTCCCAGTTCAGCGGGAAAGTAGCTGCCGCGTGGATTTGCAGATACAGTGGGGGTAGCGCGTGTCAGGTGATGGCCGCCGTTCGTCGACAAAAGAACAGAGGACCGCGATAGTGCAAACTGAACCACCAGAATTCCCAGTTGGCCCCTTTGTTCCGGCTGATAGCGTTACCGACAATATGCGGCGTGTCTGGATTTTACACCTCTCGCAACTTCCTACTCAACTCCGTGAGGCAGTCGAAGGATTGTCCGAGTCTCAGCTCGATACAAAGTATCGCCACTGGACAATCCGGCAGATCGTCCATCACATCGCCGATAGTCACGTGAATAGCTATATCCGATTCAAGTGGACACTCACCGAAGATACACCAACAATCAAGGCGTACGACGAAGGACTTTGGTCGGATCTGTCTGAATCCAGGATCGGAACTGTCGTTCCCTCGTTGCAGTTGCTGGATGGGCTCCACGCACGATGGTGTCAATTGTTGGCGACTCTCACGCCAGCAAGTTACGTTCGGGCGTTTGTTCATCCAGAAACCAAAGCGACGGTCACACTGAATTCAGCATTGTCATACTATGTATGGCACGGGAAGCATCACACCGGACAGATTCTCTGGTTGCGAGCGCGGCCGCAGTTTTAACCCTTAACGGCCGACGAACAAAATGGTGTACGTGCGGACAGGCCACCTTGGAAAGCGGGCAGTAAGCTCTCGAAGTGGTTGATCGCCCGCGCGATCGAGGCGAACCGAGACTTCCGTCGGCAGAAACAGTTCGTACATTTCAAAGTTAGACATTATGCAATCGTTCAGCAAGGTCGCTCTTTTCTTCGGTTTCTTCGCAGCACCAGCGTTCGCGTTGGCGAGACAACCCGTGATGACAGCAGATGCCTTGGTCGCCGCAGTTCGCGACGCCGCCGAGGGCGCGATGATCGAGATCGCCGCCGGCACCTTCGAGCTCGACGCTCCACTGGAATTGAAAGCGAACATGACGCTCCTAGGGGCTGGTATGGACAAGACCATTCTCACCCACACGAAGAACCGCAAGCCGTCCACGAAGTCACTTCCGGACCCTGAGATGACGTTGGACGGGCTGGATACGGACGCCTACCTGATACGAATCAAACGCGATACCGCTGGCGTGACTATCTCCGACATGACTCTGCACGGCCCACAGCTTCACGGGGCCATTTTCAGTTGGTTCCACACCGACTTGCACCTGCACCACCTCCGGATCAAGGAGACGCTCTGGAGCGGACTACGCACGTTCGGAATGCAGAAGGCGAAGATTCATGATTGCGAGTTCCTCGACGCGGGAGGGCGATGGAACAAAGGCCAGCCGGGAGTAAATAGCGGCAATACCGGCGGCGGCATCTTCGCCTGCTGGATGAGTGACTGCGACATCTTTGACAACAGGTTCGTTCGGACCCGAGAGGCTCCTGAACAGGAGTTTTACGGCATCAAGGTGCGACAGGGGACACGTTGTCATGTCCACCACAACACGATCGAAACCAACTTCTCGATGGAGTTCCCGTTCGAGAACGACGCGGACAACGAGATTGACCACAACGTCTGTTTCGGTACGGTATCGATCCCGAAGTACGCAGGCGGGGTCGTGCCGAAGAGCGGGCGGACGTTTCACATCCACCACAACTGGTTCAAAGACAGCTACAGCATCGAGTTCGCCCGCAACGGCGTGGAAATCGACCACAACCTCTTTGACTTCGACGTCAAGGCGGATCATGGCAACTTGATCGCCGGGTTCGGTAACGTGGACGCGAAAGGACCGGCAGTGTTCCACAATAACTTGATCAGCAACCCCGGCCGCGGTGTCCTCTGGATCAATGAGGTTTTCAACAACGTCGAGATTCGTAACAACCACATCATCGCACGCACAACCGTTACGCCAAGAAGCGAAGGACTGTTCGGGTTCAACTCGAAGTGCGACTTCAAGACCATCACGATCAAGGACAATTTGATCGAGTGCATTGGGAGACCTAGGCCGATGCTGCGGACGCCGGAGAGCTACGGCGCGACGATGGAGAACAACACGCTCACCAACGTGGCCGACGCCGAGAAACTGAAGAACCCGAAGGCTCATCGGCCCGTTGGACTGGAGAAGCCACTCAAGTTCGATTGCGGAGTGAAGGGCGAGTTCATTGTGGATGGGTGGACGGCCAATCCTGCGGCCAACTAGTATGGCCGTGCCGAACGAATGCCTCGACCGGGCACTTATTTTCCGCTCGATCCTTAAGGGCCATTCGCACCTGACACCTTTGTGCCACTCCGATGAATATTTTGCTTTGCCACAACTACTACCAATATCGCGGAGGCGAAGACATTTCATTCGAGGACGAGGCTCGAATGTTGGAAAGTCGTGGACACACTGTACATCGCTACACCGTCCACAATGACCAGATCGGCACCCTCAACGGGTGGGATGTGACTCGGCGTAGTTTGTGGAGCGAACAGGTTTTCGACGAACTGCGGAAATTGTTGCAAGCTCGCCGCTACGACGTGTTGCATTGTACCAACACTTTTCCACTTATTTCGCCAGCCGCTTATGACGCGGCCAGAGCAGAGGGCGTGCCGATCGTTCAATCGTTGCGGAACTATCGTTTACTATGCCCCACCTCGTTTCTGATGAGACAAGGTCGCGTCTGTGAGGAATGTGTTGGTCGTGCGACGGCGTGGCCCGGAATCCTACATGGTTGTTATCGCGACAGCCGAATCGCGACAGCCGTCGTCGCGACCATCAGCCTGCTTCATCGGCGGCGTCGAACGACTCAACGGGATGCGACCTACTACTACACGCCAACGGAGTTTGCTCGGCACAAGTTGATTGAAGGCGGGGTCCCATCGGATCGCATCGCAGTCAAGAATAACTTTGTGGAACCGGATCCAGGTGTCGGATTTGGCACTGGAGGGTACGCGGTATGTGTGGGGCGATTGTCGCCAGAAAAAGGGATCGACACCTTACTTCAGGCTTGGTCGAAGTTGACGAAGCAGAATGATCAACTGGTACTTAAAATCGTTGGTGGTGGTCCGATGGCTGCGCAAGTTCGAGCGGCGGTTGATTCTTGTCCACAAATCCAATGGTTAGGTGAATTGTCGCATTCTGAAACGCTGTCGATCATCGGCGAGGCAGCGATGTTGGTGATGCCATCGGTGTGGTACGAAACGTTTGGCCGCACCATGATCGAAGCCTTTGCATGCGGGACGCCGGTTGTTGCCTCACGCTTGGGAGCAATGGCAGAAGTGGTGTTAGACGGCGCGACCGGACTGCATTTTACAGCGGGAGACGCCGACGACTTGGCCGAAAAGATTCTCTCGCTTTCATCTGATCGTGAGCGGTTAGCACAGATGCGACTTGAGGCACGCCGCGAATATTTGAAAAAGTATACTGTAGATACAAATTATCGCCAATTGATTAGCATTTACGAGCGGGCTATCAAGGCAGGTTGCCATCCTCGCCCGGCGAATGATGCGTGATAAGGTACCCAAACATGAAAACGAACATCGAAATGTTAGCCGGTTCGCCGACGATTGTGACCTTGGATATGGACTTGGTATCGTTGGCGATGACATCTGGGGATCCAAGAGCATGAGCCCGCTCCAATTACTCCCGAGATTCAGAGCCGCGCAGCGCGCCATGGCGGAGTTAGAAGCCCGTGAGCAATGGTCGCGCGATGACATCGAGGCGTGGCAGTTGGAGCGTCTCAATGAATTGTGGGCGCATGCGATCCGGCACGTTCCTTACTATCGTCAGTTGTCGATAACAAATCGGTTGCCTGAAAGTTTTACTTCTTTAAGCGACTTCCAAACGGTTGTGCCGATTCTTGACAAGGATCTTGTTCGGACTCGGCAGACAGATTTCCTTTCGGCAAAGGCGGCAGCCGGGCAATGGCACCTCTCCGGCGGATCGACAGGCGTTCCGACTTCTTATTTCCGTTCGAACAAAGCGCACTTGGAGTTACTGCGCGGTCGTTATCGTTTCCACGCGATGTGGGGAATCGACCTGTTTGATCGGTGGGTGCTTCTTTGGGGGCACGCTTCATCGTTTGCTCCTGGTTTGACAGGACGTATTGCGAGAATCAATCAACCGATTCTGGACCGCTTGAGAAAGCGGTTGCGTCTTTCCGCGTACGACTTGGGAACCACATCGTTACGACGCCACTTGCAAAGTATTTCACGGTTTCGTCCGGCTGCGATTTATGCCTACAGCACGGCGGCCTATTTGTTAGCGAGAGAGGCGAAGGCGAGCAAGTTTCGCTGCCCATCATTGAAATTGGTTGTGTTGACAGCGGAACCTGCCTTTCCTCACATCGTTGAAGCGTGTGAGCAAGCGTTCGGGGTCCCCGTCGTGGCGGAATATGGTTCTTCGGAATGCAGTGTGATGGCGGTCGAATGGCCAGACCGAACGCTTCGTGTCAGAGAAGATTTCTTTATCCTCGAGACATTAGCGAGGATTGATGGCCGCTATGACATTGTCGTCACGGTTCTCAACAGTGAGTCTTTCCCGATCATTCGCTACGGGATCGGTGATGTTACCGACGCGCCGCTCGACCAATCGCAAACTGGCTTTGCGATCCTAAAGAACGTAAGTGGACGCCAACACGATTTGCTTATCAGTCGCGAGGGCCAGCCGTTGCTTGCTGGTTGGTTCGAAGACGTCTTAGAGCACAACGATCTTATTCGCCGTTTCCAAATCCACCAACAAGAAAGCGGCGATTTGGTTGTGACGCTTGAACTGAATCGACCTGATGCATTACCGGATGTCCGTCACTTGAAGCAGATCTTTGAAGGTAAGGTTGGGTTCGACGTGCAGGTACGGATTGTCGAAAAGTTATCCCCGACCACGGCTGGCAAGCATCGCTGGATAACATCTGCTTTGGCTTGCAAGTTGTCTCTGCAGCACAGTGCGGATGAGCAAAGCCTTACGACCGCGAGTCTCCGGTAACAGGTCCCAGTCAAGAAACGGGCGTTTAACGGGACATGAAACGGCATCAAGCCACACACCACAATGCCCACGGAAATTCACTTGTTGGATCCATCAGAAGAAACTTCCTCTGAAACCGCGTCGCTGGCCGATGGTTTTACGCGTAGCGGCTCGCCTGTGCCCCGCAAGCGTTGGAGGGCATGGTTGGCACAGCCTAGTTTTAGCCAGGCGCCGCTTTCGATGATTGATCAAACCATCGTCAGTGGCACAAGCTTTCTGACGACACTTGTGATAGGGCGAATTTGCGGTGCGGAGGAGCTGGGGATTTATTCACTGGCGTTTACTCTTATCGTACTCGCCACCAATCTACAGACTGCCGTTTTTTCGACGCCCTACACCATCTATGCGAATCGGTTAAACGGCAGGGCTCGGCAGGAATACGCGGGAAGCGTGTTGCTGCATTGCTTGATACTGACGGCGGTAACCTCGATCGTTCTCGCGCTAGTCGCCATCGGGATGATCCTGATGAGGAGTGATTACCAGTACGTTTCTTTGATCTGGATCTTGGTGTTGACGATGCCGCTGGTTTTGCTGCGGGAATTCGTGCGCCGATTCGCCTTCGCCCACCTGCGAATCTCAGTGGTTCTAGCATTGGATATCGTCGTCTCTGCGATCCAACTTGGAGGATTGTGGCTGTTGGTTGTAACGGAACGGGTCTCGACGAATCACGTTTACCTTTTGATGGGCGTTGCCTGCGCGATCGCTGGTGGAGGAGGGTTGGCTGTATTGAAAGAAGGGTTTGCTTTTCGCTTGGAGAGCGTACTTCCTGAGTTGCGAAAAAGTTGGCAATTAGGAAGGTGGATCGCTGCCACTCGTGCGATGGTAATCGTGCAGACTTATGCTGTTTACTGGTTATTGGCGATCGCGATGGGGACGGCCGCAACGGGTGTATACACGGCTAGCATGACGCTACTGCTGGCTGCGAATCCGTTTGTGATCGGTATTGGAAATATACTAGAGCCTAAAGCAGCTCTCGCGATCGCTAATGGCGGCATCCACCAATTGAGGTCGGTCGTGTGGAGGGCCACGCAGTTGCTTGGCGGCGTGATGGGGTTGTTCTGCGGACTCCTTTTTTTTAGCGGTGGCTGGCTCGTTAATTTGCTCTATTCGGGAAGCGAGTACGAGAATCAGGGTCCGACGGTAGCGGTGCTTGCCCTGGCAGTCCTCGTCAATGCATGTGAGACGGGCGTTACGCATGGCCTTCGCGTTCTTGAAAGACCAGACTTGAGCTTCAAAGCCAGCTTGCTTTCACTAGGCATCACACTGGTCGTGGCGATGTTATTGATTCGTCCGCTCGGAACACTCGGAGGTGCCTGTGCAGTCCTGGCTGGCGATACTGCCGCGGCGGTTGTGCGCTGGGTTGCCTTTTCCCGATTGAGCATGTTGATGCTGAGCAGGGCTGAGGGGAAGTAGAAAGGTAGCGTCATCGAATTATTCGTCGACTGGACCGGCGATGCGCTTTGAAGCGATGTAAGGGAAGATATTTTGTCTTTGCGAAAGAATTTAATTTGACTTTCGACTTTGCAGATCGCTATCCTAAGGACGGCTGTTTCTATGGAGCCCTTGTCGATTTACGGTGCTTTTCCCCAACCAATTCCAGTTCTTGGAGAGTTTTGTCATGTTATTGAAAGAAATTCTCGCAACCAAGGGGCGTGCGGTTTTGACCATTGGCCCCGCAAGTTCCCTCATGGAAGCGTTACGCAAGATGGCGGCGCACAATTGCGGGTCACTTGTCGTGTATGAAGACAATCGAGTGGTTGGCATGATTTCGGAGCGAGACATTCTGCGGACGATTGCCGATTTGGGTGAATCGTTAGAAAGCATCTCGGTCGAAGCCCGGATGTTAACGAACGTGCTTTCCAGTTTGCCGACGGACAATATCAGTGACATGATGGGACTCATGACTGAACATCGCGTTCGCCACGTGCCCGTTTTTGAAAATGGCAATTTGTGTGGTCTGATCTCGATCGGAGATCTCTTGAAAGCTCAGCATGATACGCTCATCATGGAAAACCATCTGCTGCTGACTTATATTCAAAGTTGATTTCAAGCTCCTGCGCAGCAGTCGCACTCGTGATTCATCCATGATCCATTGCCGACTTTTTCCACCTGTGCTTGTTCGTGATGTTCCGTCCGCGATCTTTAGGGTCGCGTTGGTGTTGCTGGCAGGCGCAACGTCAGCGACGGCAGAGAACTGGCCTGGTTGGCGAGGTCCGCGCGGCGATGGAACCTCCTTCGAGACAAATATCCCGACTCAATGGGATGGAGCAACCGGCGAAGGGATCGATTGGAAAGTTCCTATTCCCGGTCGAGGGCACTCGTCACCGATCGTGTGGGACGATCACGTTTTCGTCGCCACTTGTCTTGAACAAACCAATTCGCGAGTGCTGCTTTGCTTGGACCGACGCGATGGTCGCGTCCAATGGCAAGCAACGGTTGTTGCGTCGCCTCTAGAAAAGAAACACGCTCTCAACAGCTTTGCGTCAGGGACTCCGGCGACCGATGGAAATGCGGTCTATGTCTCTTTTCTCGACACGCGAAATTCTGACGCGGTCGGCGCAAGTGCAGACTCAATTGGTGGTAGCGTAAATGGTTCGATGGTCGTGGCAGCTTACGACATGGAAGGCAAGCAATTGTGGGTTCGGCGCCCGAGTCCGTTCAGCAGCGTTCACGGTTACTGCAGCTCACCGGTAATCTTTGAAGACCTTTTGATCATCAATGGCGATCACGACGGCGAGTCACATATCTTGGCGCTTGATCGGAAAACGGGTGAGATTGTTTGGAAGTTTCCTCGCGTTCATAAAACAAGAAGCTATTGCACGCCGATCATCCGCCAAGTTGCGGGCAAGACCCAGATGGTCCTTTCGGGAAGCAAACAGGTTGTCAGCTTGGATCCACGCACCGGTAAGTTGCACTGGTATGTCGATGGGCCGACAGAGCAGTTCGTTGCATCGATGGTGTTCGACGGCGAGCTGTTTTACCTGTCGGCTGGCTTTCCGGATCATTACGTGATGGCGATCAAGCCCGATGGCGAAGGCAACGTGACGGAGACTCATGTTGCCTGGAGTATCACGGACGCAAAATGCTATGTGCCGTCGCCCGTCTTGGTCAACAACAGGCTCTTTGTTGCCGACGATCGCGGCACGTTGAATTGTTACGACACCGTCGACGGCGATCGACGTTGGCGCGATCGACTTGGCGGTCATTTCAGCGCTTCATTGATCGTCACCGAGGGTCTTGTTTACTGCACCGCAGATGACGGCACGGTCAGCGTCGTCAAACCCGATGAAATGCTACAATTGGTCAGTACCAACGCTCTGGGCGAATCCAGTTTCGCGTCGCCAGCGATTTCGCAAGGCCAGCTATTCATTCGCGGCGAAAAGCATTTGTTCGCGATCGGGAAGCCGACTCCGTAGGCAGGAGTTCACCTTAATTGCGTTTGGCTCTTTAGACAATTTTACAAGGAATTTGTAAAAACCGGACAGACTTAATTCGTCTGAACAGCCCGATGGACCCTAAATCAAATGCGATTCGAGATTCCTTCCGTACTTTTGGATTTGTACCGTCCCGTCTACGTGATTTGGTACGCGAGATGCAACTGTACAGATTCCGTTCTGACAAAGTCTTCTACTCTTCACTTTGCCAACCCGGCAGAAGGAAATTGCCATGCTCGTCCTTACACGGAAATTAGACGAATCACTTCGAATCGGCGGCGATATCAAGATCACCGTCTTGAGAGTCAAGGGAAACACGGTCCGAATTGGGATCGAGGCACCGCGAGACGTTAGGGTTGTCCGCAGCGAACTGAAAACAATTGAAGCTTCCCCACTCGAAGACGATCATTCGTCTTCGACAGTCGCGGCGATCGTCGATTCGCCAACCATCGCATCGCCACGGCTGTTTGTGGGGAAATTGGCGAAAGGGAGCTCAGAAGTTGATCTCCGAGAGCAGGCTCCCCTGCGAGACTTCCTGCGTAGCAACCGAAGTCTGACGGCTGTTTCCTGATGGGGATATTGGTTTTGCGGCTGGATACACCGGGCAATTGTACAAAATGTAGGTCGCCCGAACCAAACACCCCTGCCCGGCGACGGACGCATCGTGCATTATGTGAGCGGAATTTTTACCGCTCACAATCAGTCATATGTCGATTCGAATCGTTAAATATCCTCATCCGGTTCTGAGGTACACCAGCAAACCGATCCGCCGGGTCGACGTCGAACTGCGCAAGATTGCGGAGCAGATGCTTGATTTAATGTATGAGGCCGAAGGTGTCGGCTTGGCTGCCAATCAAATTAACCTGCCGCTTCGGATCTTCGTCGCTAATCCCGCGGGCAAACGGGGTGAAGGTGAAGAATTTATTTTCATAAATCCCGAATTGCAACTTCCAAAAGGTAGTGAGGTTGATCGCGAAGGTTGTCTCAGTTTGCCTGGTTTGTATGGCGATGTAAGGCGTTCAAAGCAGATTCAAATCAGCGCTTACGATTTGCATGGCAACTCGATCGAGCGACAACTGGATGGCTTTCTGGCTCGCATTGTCCAGCACGAATATGACCATTTGGAGGGTAAGTTTTTCTTCGACCGCATGACCGATGACCAACGAAGCGAGATTGAGGTTGGACTTGACGAATTGGAAAGCGAGTTTCGCGGCCAGCAGTCTACCGGTGCGATGCTTCCAAACGACCAATTGGTTGAAGCGTTAGCAGAATGGGAGAAGCGTTATGCGTGATTGGTATCACCGATGTTCGGAATAACCAATGCTTTTTCGAAGGTTGCTTCTGCTTCGCCTTTAAAAGCGTCGCGAGTGCTCCGGACGGGGCGGCCTCAGCGGTTGATCTTGATGGGGACAGGCCCTTTTGCCGTTCCATCGTTCGATGCACTGCGTCAAGCTGGCCATGAAATTGCACTGGTCGTGACGCGGCCGGCGATTGTTGTGAAAAGTCGCAAAGGAGCCCCGACAAGTCCCGTACGCGAATTCGCGGCAGCCAATGGGTACGATATCTTCGATCCAGAAAGCATCAACACGCCTGACGCGATCGCAATGCTTGCCGCCAAGCGTGCATCGCTGCTTATCGTTTGCGACTACGGACAAATTCTCTCGTCCGATGCGCTTGCAACGACGCCACTGGGCGGCATCAACTTGCATGGTTCGTTGCTGCCGGCCTATCGAGGTGCTGCTCCGGTGCAATGGGCTGTTTTGAACGGAGACGCGATCGCTGGTGTCAGTGTGATTCACATGACCCCGCGTCTGGACGGCGGCCCCATCCTGGCGACGGCTGAGATTCCGGTCGATCCGGCCGATACTTCGGGCAGTCTTGAATCGAAACTGTCGTTGCTTGGTGTCGAACCAACGCTTTCCAGTGTCGAACTTTTGGCGTTGTGGGATCTAAAGAGTTCCATCGGAACGCAGCAGGATAAAAGTAAGGTTAGTCGAGCGCCACGATTAAACAAAGCATCAGGCCACATCGACTGGACACATTCGGCAAGTGAGATCGACTGCCATGTTCGCGGCATGCAACCATGGCCAGGTTCATTTGCCGACATCCACATTGGTGACGACAAGCCACCGATTCGAATCTCGGTTCGGAAGGTTTCAGTGCTGGATTCCCAGGCTTCGCCCGAGTCTCCGCCGGGTACTTTGATCGGCGATCGGTTTCTTGATGTTTGCACAGGCCCGATCGAATCGCCCGGCATCTTGAGAATCGATCGATTGCAACCTGCCGGGCGAAACGAGATCTCGGGAGACGAGTTCATCCGTGGCTATCGCCTGAAATCCGGTATCCGGTTCGGATAGCAGAACAAGTATACTGGTCATTGCATGCCTATTCCGTTTCCCCCTCCCCCTCCCGCTCCCTCTTGTTGCGATATCGACCATGTTCCGATTTATCCTGGCGACGTTGACGTGCTTAACGCTGACCGTCGCTCACGCTGCTGAACCGCTGTTTCCTGAGATGCCAGGAATGGTTTCGTACACCTATCGCAACGAGTTCGCGAAGGATTTTGAAGGGACACTTGATACGATCAAGTCTCTGGGTATCACCGATATGGAGTTCTCAAATCTGTTTGGCAAAACCGCCGCAGAGATTCGTAAACAACTTGATGCTCGCGGAATGGTTTGTTCTTCTTTCGGCGTGAGCTACCCCGATTTGCGGACGAAGACGAACGAAGTTGCCGCGAACGCCAAGACACTCGGTGCGAAGTACGTTCGAGTTGCTTGGATTCCTGATCGCCAACCATTCACTTTAGAACTGGCCGAAGAAACAACGCGAGAGTTCAATGAGATTGGGCGTCGACTCAAGAACGAATTTGATTTGACTTTCTGCTATCACAACCACGGATACGAATTCGTTCCTTACGGCGACGGAACGCTGTTCGACGTTTTGATGGCGCAAACGAATCCTAAAGATGTCTTCATCGAGTTGGATATCTTGTGGGCATACTTCCCGGGTGCCGATCCTGTTCAGATCTTGGAAAAGTACGGGGATCGAATCAAACTGATGCACGTGAAGGACCTTAAGAAAGGCGTCAAAGGCGATCTGTCAGGCAAGACCCCCGTCGAAAATGATGTTGCGCTCGGAACCGGTCAGCTTGATATTCCCGCCATCATCGCCGCCGGTAAGAAAGCAGGTGTTGAACATTTCTATATCGAGGACGAAAGTCCGAACATCGCAACTCAAGTTCCCCAGTCAATTGCCTACTTGAAGAGTCTTGTCAAACCATAAAGACCACCGAAACCATGGGGGTCAGTCTGCCATTCAAGCTCGCCAAAGAGATGCCGCGTGACCGGCACGATCGCTTCGACCCGTCATCATTGCGTCATCGGTAAAGTTTGACGCAGTCATTAGTCGATGACCCTTCTCGTCTGCCTACGAAGATCGTATCAAGACAATCGGTCATGGAGGATCGACCGGGACGGGTTCCTCCATCACTAGGTTTGTCGTGCTCACGCGTCGTATTTTCGCAACGCTGCTTCCTTGGATACTGCTACTTGCAGTTGCCGGTTGCTGCTGCACGAAGCCAAAACGACTGGTTTCTCCTGCGATCGCCATGCCGATCGGTGCGAATGCAATCACGGACTGGTGGTATTGCTCCGATCAAAATTGCACCCAACAAATTAAAGATTTCGAGTCCGCTAGAAGCATTTCGGAGGTTGATGAACCCACCTTCGAATCGTCAAAAGCCTTGGCCGAGACGGCCTTTGCGTTGGCCGAACGTCTTCACACCAGTGCGGATCATCGTGCAGTGGATTACTGGGCCAGGTCGATCGCTTGGATGGACAACGCCATCAGCTTGCGTTCTCAGTCTCGCCGCCGAAAACAAGTTGAATTACATTGTAGTTCATGCTCCCATCCCGTTTGCCGAGCGAAAAACGTTCGGCAGAGTGCGATGACGCGTATTCTTTCGGTGGGCCCATCTTATGGTCGACTGAATCCATCTTC
>Ga0105046_10013065_pt1 | contig 12869 bp, 10 predicted proteins | sample MAT03_FD_78385 | JGI IMG/M metagenome (GOLD analysis project Ga0105046, IMG submission 78385) | Freshwater microbial communities from Lake Fryxell liftoff mats and glacier meltwater in Antarctica - MAT-03 (megahit assembly) | ecosystem: Environmental > Aquatic > Freshwater > Ice > Liftoff... | reverse complement strand
TCGCCCGCGGTGATGTGGATGCACTTGGCCGGGCAGATCGTCGGGCACATCATGCAGGCCACGCACTTGACGCGGCCCGATTCGTCCTTGTTGAGCCGGTGAACGCCGCGGAAGTTGCGGGGTTCGAGCCCGCCCTCCTCCACGGGCATGTTCTCGCGGCGTTCCTCCGGATACTGCATCGTCCGCAGGCTCTTGCCGGTCGCCTGGGTCGTGAACCAGTGCCGCAGCGTGGTGCCGAAGCCCTTGAAGACCTCGGGCAGGAAGACGCTCTCCATCCGGGTGAGCGGCGCGGGCTGGACGTTCACGAGATCTTCTGGGCGGATGCTCATAGGAGCTCAAGCATAGAGCCACGCCGGGGCCAGCGCGCAACGGATCGACCCGCGAATCCGAAGGCCCCGCGCCGTAAACGTCGATAGACTCATCCATGATCCGCAAGCGGGGAGCACCTGTGTTGCTGGAACTCATCCGGGGAAAGCCTTCACCCGGAGCGGTGGCCCCTTCCAACCTCCCCATCCCGCCCGTTGCCGCACCCAGGTCGGCTGTCCCAACCAGCTCCAAGCCGCGCGGTGACTCAACCGCTCCGGCCCCACCCCGCAACGAGCCGCGCCGCCCCACCCCCGCCAACTCCGGCATGGCCATGGGCCCCGGCCCCGCCAACGCCACCAGCACCCTTTCGATTGAGCCCAAGACCACGGTCTCCCCCGACCGCCTTGCCGGGCCATCTCCCCGACCCTCCGACTCCGCCGGCCTCCGCGCTCGGCTGAACATCCGCATCCCCAATATCTGGTATTTAGTGGCTGGGTTGGTCGTCGTGGCCCTGCTGGTCTGGTGGGCCGCGTTCAACCTGGGCCACGCCAAAGGGCGTGACGAGGGCGAGCAGTTGGTCCGGCAGATCGCCAGCGATGATCCCAAATCGAGCCCCCCGGTGGACCCGCTGGCGCAGCCCGTCAAAAAGCCGCCCGATTCGCCGAATGCCGGCAAGCTCGATCCGCAGCCTCCCCTCGGAAATACGACCAAGGTCCCGCCGCCGGCACCCCCGAAGGTTGAGAGAGCGCCCCCCTCGGCGGGTGATCCCCCCGTGACGACGTTGCAGGCCGGGATGAACTATCTGGTGGTCTCCACCCTAATGAAGCGGGATGCCGACGAGTCGGCGGCGTATCTACGGGCCAGTGGGCTGGGGGTGGCGTTGCTCCCGGTCGGAGGCGGAGTTGATCCCAAGGGCGAGCGGGCCAAAGATGACCGGCAGCAGTTCGAGGTGGTGATTCTTCGGGGCATGAGCCCGGCGCAGATGCGTGCGCCCAGCCCGGAGATCAGCCGGCTTGAATCGCAGGTGAAGAACCTCGGCCGCAAGTGGAAGGCCGAGAACAAGAAGGCTCCGACGGATTTCGCCCAGACGTTCTGGCGGAAGCACAAGGGGCCGTGAGGGCGGAGATCCGCCGAAGGGTACGAGCAATGAGCCTGGACGCATCTCTTCGGGTTAAGGGTGGCATGGCGAGCAAGCGAAGCGTTTACACGCGTGCGGAACGCGTGGCGCGGCTCATCGAAGCCAAAAAGATCGATGTCGCCAAGGGTACCGGCAAGGCGTTGGGCTTGCCCAAGACGCGCATCACCAAATAGCCCGTCTCACAAGACGTTGGATCACCGACAGCTGAGGTTGAGCAGACTAGCTAGGTCGCGCTCGCATGCAGCGGCTTGCCGGTCAGGGCGTACCACGGGCGGATGGTGAGCGATGGCCAAGCCAGCGCGGGCCAGGCGACGCTCGCCAATGTTGGCCTCATCATGACTTCAGCGGCGAGCCGGCAAGCCCATCGGCGGGTTCGCAGGCGGCGGCGATAGTCGCGCGCGAACGCCGCGTGAACGGCGGCCAGATCCAGCGGCGCGGCCGTCAGGGTGGCGGAGAGCGTGCTCCCGGCCCACAGGGCCAGGCCGATGCCCTCGCCCCCAACCGGTTCGACGGCGGCGGCGGCGTTGCCGACGCGGAACGAACGGGGGTGGCCGGGCGGGATGTATCCCGATCCAGCCACGCCGCAGGCGAGCCAGTTGCCCAAGTCCCCGGCGCGTTCGCGGGTGCGTGGGTCGTAGCCGGGCCAGCAGTGCGTGAGGAGTGCGTCGTGATGGCCGCAGAAGCGGGCGAGCATTGCGGCGCTGGCGACCAGTGCGCAGGTAGCGAGGCCGTGCTCGACGGCGACGAGGCCGACATAGGCCTGGGCGGCGAGGCCGGTGCCAGCGGCGGCGCGCATGCGGAGGCCTCTGACCGACGTCGCCAGGTGGGTCTTGAGCCCGACGACGCCGGCACGCATGGGCGTGGGCCCAGCCGGATCGTGACGGCCTGAGCCGTCGGCATGGATCAGGATGTCGGCGCTCAGCCGCCCGCCCGCGATCAGTTCCACGGCGACGTGATCGTCGGCGTAGCTGGCGGAGCGGACCACGGCTGGCTGGTGGACAATGGCGCCGGCGGCCGCGGCACGATCGAGCAACATCACGTCGAGCGAAGCTCGCGACAAGGCCCAGGCCGGTCGCGGCATGGGCCAGCGGCGCTCGGCGTCGCCGCGGTCGATGAACAGCTCGTTGACCTGACGCGCGCCAGCGGCGCGGAGATCGGTTGGCGCGATGAGCCGCTCGATGATCGGCGTGGCGGCGGGGCTGATGAACTCGCCGCAGACCTTGGCCCGCGGGAAGCTCTTGCCTTCAAGCAGGTCCACGCGCCAGCCAGCCTTGGCCAGCGTGATGGCGGTGGACGCGCCCGCGGGGCCGGCACCGATGATGATGGCCGAGGGCATAAGGGCGCTCCGAGTCGAACTAGACCGAGGGAGGGGCGGACGGGGGGGGTGGGGGCGCGGGAGGCGCGGGAGGGCTGGGCGGGGTGGGCGAGGTGGGCGCAGGGGGCGAGGCTGGTGGCACGATCGACGGCGGGAGTTTGCCCATGGGGTGCGGCGTCGATTCGCGCGTGATCAGGGCCACGCCGTCGGGGAGCTGCTGAGCGACCTGGCCCACGACGTCACCCTCGACGCGGCGGGCGAAAGGCGAGCGGCGGGTTTTGCCCATGATGAGTGTGTCGCAGCCGTAGGTCACGGTGTAGTCGAGAATCTCTTCGGTGATGTCGCGTGAACAGACGTAGATCGGGACGAAAGGAACGCGGTATTGGCGGGCCAGGATGGCGATGGTTCCCAGCGATTCCTGGGCGTCGCGGTCGTCGTCTATGCGCGGGGCTTTGCCGGGGCCGAGGTCGAGGACGCGGAGGGTGCGGACGTAGATGGCAAAGAGCGTGGCGTTGCGGCGGCTGGCCATGTCGACGGCGAACTCGGCCTGGAAGCGCCCGCGGGCGGCGAGCATGATCTTGGGCTTCGTCGGATCGAGCTGCAGCGGGTCTTTACGCAACTCGGCGAGCCAGCCGATCTCGGGCTCGGGCAAGGACCGGGCGGCGCTGGCGGCGCGGCGCTGCTGGCCCACAAAGCGGGCCAGCAGCGCGGCGGTGACCATGATGGAGGCGAAGATCGCGGCGTTGGGCTTGACCACGACGATCGTCACGAAAACGGCGGACATGAACAGCCCCAGGGCCCACATGCCTATGCGCTCCCAGCGGCGGATTTCGAGCCGGCGGTTGATGGCGCAGGAGACGACGTTGATGGAGATCGCGCCGACGACGCCGATGGCGTAGAGCTCGGAGAGGAACTTGGCGTCGGAGCTAATCAGCAGCAGTCCCGCCGGGAAAATACAGGCGAGGATGAGCCCCGCCCAGGGAACTCCCGAGTAGTTGAGCTTTCGAAAAATGGGCGGGAGCTCGCCGTCGACGCTCATGGCGTATTTGACGGCGACCATGGCCATGATGGCGGTGTTGACGGCGGAGAGGAGGAGCAGGCCGAAGATGATGCCGGAGACGACGCTCCCGACGTGGGCGGCGCTCTTGCTGCCGGTCCAGGTATAGACGGAGTGCTCGGCGAGCTGGCGCATGGCTGTGTCGCGGTACTCCTTCACCTCCGCCGGGACGTCCTCGGGCTTGAGGTTTTGTTGCAGCTCGTACTTGATGTAGTGGGGCTGGTCGACGTCCTTGAGGTTCGGGAGGGCGTTGATCGCCAGGACGAAGATCATGTTGAGGGTGACGACCTCGATGAGCACGGGGAAGATGGTGCGCCTGGCCGTGCGGGCGACGGGCTGTTTCATCATCCCGGTCATGTTGGCGACGGCCTCGAGCCCCGAGAGGGCCAGGATCACGCGGACAAGGTTCTCCCAGCGGTCGAGCGGGCTGTCATGACCAGCGTGCCCGGTAGAAATGGTTTTGAAGCCCTCGACGACCATCGGCAGGCAAAGCAACGCGATGGCAAGCGATAGCGCAATGGCGGCGACAGCGACGACGAGGGCGAACCGCCCGGCGTTGCGGGAGCCGAGCCAGTTGATGACGCCCAGGACGAAGATGGTGACGATGGAGAGGCCCACGACCCAGGCCGGTGGGGTGCCGAAGTAGTGATATCCCTCGACGACCGAGAGGGCGGCGGTGACGATGTAATCGCAGATCAGCAGGGTTGCGCCGATCACCGAGAGCGTCGGCGAGAGCTGCCGGGCGGCGGCGTAGACCCCGCCGCCGTCGGGGAAGCAGCGACAGATGACCGAGTAGGCCCAGGCCACCGCGATCATGATGATCGACATGGCCAACAGGTAGATGGGCGAGGCGTGAGCGGTGTAATAGAACGCCAGGCCCAGGACGTAGAGCCGACTGGTCCCCCAATCCCCGAAGAGGAGCGGGCCGGCGTGGCGTGCCGAAAGGTCGCGGGGACGTTTTTGGCCGACGATGATGGCGGACATATTGGGTCGCACAACTCGGGACGGACCGAGTTGGGCGGCATGAGTGTATAGGCTTTCAGGCGACGGTGCGTACAAACCCCGATCAAGGGATCGGAAACCCCCACCCCCTCAGGAGGCGTACGGCTCGATCAATGCCGAGGACTGTGCGATGGCGAGGTCGAGTTGGGCGGCGGAATCGGTGCGGAGGTTGATGTGACCGATTTTGCGGCCGGGGCGGGGCGACTTGCCGTAGAGGTGGACGTGGGTGTGGGGGATCGCGAGGAGTGACTCGATCGGGGGATGATCGCCGATCAGGTTGAGCATTCCGGCAAAGCCGATGGGGTTGGTGGGTCCGAGGGGCCAATCGAGGACGGCGCGGATCTGATTTTCGAACTGGCTGGTTTGGGAGCCGTCGATGGTCCAGTGTCCGGAGTTGTGGGCGCGGGGGGCCATTTCGTTGGCGAGTAGTTGGCCCTCGACCTCGAAGAACTCGATGGCGAGGAGGCCGACGTAGTCCATGGCCTGAAGGCAGACGGCGGCGGTGCGTTGGGCCTGGTGGGTGAGGGCGGGGGTGAGGTGGGGCGCGGGGGCGCGGGAGACGCGGAGGATGCCGTGGGCGTGATGGTTTTCGGTGAGGGGGTAGAAGGCGGTTTGGCCTTGGTGGCGGCGGAGTGCGAGGATCGAGAGTTCGCGGGAAAAGGGAACGAAGGCTTCGTAGATGAGGGCCTGACGACCGGAGCCGAGGGTGGTGAAGGCGTGGCGGGCTTCGGCAACGGAGCGGATGACGGCTTGGCCTTTGCCGTCGTAGCCGAGACGGCGGGTTTTGAGGACGGCGGGGAGGCCGATCGACTGGAGGGCGGCGTCGAGGTCGGGCTGGGTGTCGATGGTGGCGAAGGCGGCAGTGCCGACGCCGAGGCGCTGGAAGAGTTGTTTTTCGAGGAGCCTGTCCTGGCAGACGTGGAGCGCGCCGGGCTGGGGGGAGCAGCGGACGCGTTTGGCGAGGTGCTCGGCGGCGGCGACGGGAACGTTCTCAAACTCGTAAGTAATGGCGTCGAGGTCGGCGGCGAAGTGGTCGAGGCGGGCCAGGTCGTTGTATTGTCCGACACAGAGTTCGGCCAGGTGGCCGGCGCAGGCGTCGGGGGATTCATCGAAGACGCGGCAGCGGACGCCGAGGCGGGCCGCGGCTTGGGCGAGCATTCGTCCGAGTTGGCCGCCGCCGAGGATGCCGAGGTGCATGGGTGTGGTGTCGGGTGGGGGGCGGCTCAGGGGGTGGAGCCGCGGCGCGGGTCTGGGTGTTCGAGGACGGCGGCCGTCTGGGCGGCGCGGAAGGCGATGAGGCGTTGGGAGAGGTCGGGGCGTTTGAGGGCGAGGATGGAGGCGGCGAGGAGGGCGGCGTTGATGGCGCCGGGCTTGCCGATGGCGAGGGTGCCGACGGGGATTCCGGCGGGCATCTGGGCGATGGAGAGGAGAGAATCGACGCCGTGGAGGGCGAGGGAGAGGACGGGGACGCCGAGGACGGGGAGGTGGGTTTTGCTGGCGCACATGCCGGGGAGGTGGGCGGCCCCGCCAGCGCCGGCGATGATGACCTCGATGCCACGGTCGGCGGCGGCGGCGGCGTATTCAAAGAGGAGGTCGGGGGAGCGGTGGGCGGAGACGATCCGGGCCTCGTGGGGGATGTGGAGGTCGTCGAGGATTTTGGCGGCGTGGGCCATGGTTTCCCAGTCGGATTGGGAGCCCATGATGACGCCGACGAGGGGCAGCATGATCGAGGATAGGGCGGGCGGGGTATGCTGGGTTCATGAGCACGCACGACCTGCAGATCGAAGAGGGGACGGCCTACGTCCTGTTCGCGTACGACGTGGGCTGGGGCATCGACCTGGACGATGCGGAGCGGCGGGTGGCGGCGGGGGGGCGTTCGCCGTCGGCGGATGTGGATACGGGGGAGCCGGTGCAGCGGGAGGCGCTCAAGCACGTGAGGCCGGGCGGGTCGTCGTTGCAGTTCAAGCCGCGGCCCTTGCGGTTGTACCAGCGGGCGGAGCCGATCCGTGTGGGGGAGTTTATGACGGAAGGGCGGGTGGAGGTGACGCTGTTTGATTTCGGGGCGGTGTCAGTGGTGTATAGGGTGCCGATCACGGGTGCGCTGAAGGGGCTGCTCCCGCTGGCGACGGGTTTATATGAGAACGCGGCGTTGTTGGCGGACTCGAGGCGGCGGGTAGAGGCGGTGGTAGGGCGCGTGGGGTCGGCGGTGATGCGGCCGGGGTTGTCAGAGTTGAGCGAGGACTACGTGGTCTACCAGATCCGACGGGTGGCGGGGGAATCGGCGGGGCCGGCGGCGACGGCGTTGGTGGATGCACATCGGCGGACGATCGCCCAGCTTTTGCGGAGCGATTCGTCGGAGTTATCGGAGCAGGAGGTGGACGACGCGCTGGCGTGCCGAATCGCGTTCGGGACGCGCGACGCGGCGGCGATCGACTGGAACGCGGCGCTGGTGATCGACGATCAGGTGGAAGACGCGTTGGCGGTGATCGAGTTTGCCAACGTCGAGCTTTTGGAGGTGCGGTTCCTGGATGACCGGCTCGACGGCGTGCTGGACAAGGCGTATGCGACGATGATGCGGGCGAGTGGCCGCGGGTTGTGGCGGCGGTTCTTCCCCGGGGGCAACCGCGAGGAGCGGACTCGGCTGGCCGCGCTGCAGATAGACGCGGCGCTCTTGTTTGAGGGGATCAACAACGCCATCAAGCTGGAGGGTGATCAGTATCTGGCGCGGCTGTATCGGCTGACGGCTCAGCGCTTCCACCTGCCGGAATGGGACACGAGCATTTTGCGGAAGCTGGACACGTTGGAGGGGCTGTATGAGAAGCTCTCCGACGAGCATGCGACGCAGCGGATGGAGGTTTTGGAGTGGATCATCATCGTGCTGATCGCGGTGTCGATCGTGATCCCGTTTGTGTGGGCGGGCAAGTAGGTCGGTGGCGGAGGGCGGTGCGGAAGAGGGGGTTGTTCCTACAGTGGGCGCGATGATCGACACCGAGGCTTTGCTTGAGGGATTGACGGACGCGCAGCGCGAGGCGGTGTTGCACACGGAGGGGCCGCTGCTGGTATTGGCGGGGCCGGGGTCGGGCAAGACACGGGTGATCACGCGGCGGGTGGCGTATTTGGTGGCGCTGGGGGTGAGGCCGTGGCAGATTCTGGCCGTGACGTTTACCAACAAGGCGGCGGGGGAGATGAAGCACCGCGTGGCGGCGGCGTTGGGCGCGGGCTCGATGGATGAAGGGGGCTTCGCCCGCGGGCTGACGGTGACGACGTTCCACTCGCTGTGCGCGCGGCTGCTACGGCGGTACGGCGACCTGGCGGCGGCCGATGGGCACCCGGTGGTGAAGAGCGGCTTCTCGGTCTTTGACAGCGACGACCAGAGCAAGATCGTCAAGGGCGTTCTGGATCAGTTGCAGCTTTCGGGGAGCAACTGGCCGCCGCGGTCGGTGCTAGGGGCGATCAGCGCGGCCAAGAACGAGCTGGTGGACGCGGACACGTATGCGTCGCGGGCCGGGGCGTTCTTCGAGCGGACAATGGCGAAGGCGTATTCGGGCTATCAGAAAGCGCTGGTGGCGGCGGGCGGGGTGGACTTTGACGACCTGCTAATGCTGACGGCGAAGATGCTCAGGGAATCGCTGACGGTGCGGGGAGAGGTGCAGCGGCGCTATCGCTATCTGCTGGTGGATGAGTATCAGGACACTAATAAAGCGCAGCTGGTGATCGCGGGGTTGATCGCTGGAGGAGGCGGTGAGGGGGGCGGAGCGGGCGTGGCGAACATCTGCGTGGTGGGTGATCCGGACCAGTCGATCTATGGCTGGCGCGGGGCGGACATCGAGAACATCCTGCAGTTCGAGGAGCGGTATCCGTCGGCGCGGGTGATCGCGCTTTTGGAGAACTTCCGGTCGGTGGCGGGGATCTTGTCGACGGCGGATCGGGTGATCGGGCACAACAAGCGGCGGAAGGAGAAGCCGCTGATCGCGGTGCGCGGGTGGGGTGGGGACAAGGGCTCGGCGGCGGGGGCGACGGTGGAGATCACGCTGTGCCGCGATGAGCACCACGAGGCTTCGCTGGTGCTTGACTGGCTGCGGGCGCGGCGCGAGCGTGAGAACCTGGATTGGAAGGACTGCGCGATCTTCTATCGGACGAACGCGTTGTCGCGGGTCGTGGAGGACAAACTGCGGAACGCGGGGGTTCCATACGCGATCGTGCGGGGGACGGCGTTTTATCAGCGTGAGGAGATCAAGAACGCGATCGCGTATTTGCGGGTGGCGGTGAACCCGCTGGACTCGGTTTCGCTGGGGCGGATCGTCAACACGCCGGCGCGGGGCATCGGGGACGCGGCATGGGAAAAGCTGGAACTAGCGGCCCAGGAGCGCGGGACGCCGGTGCTGGACGTGCTGCGCGAGCCGGGGGCTGCGCTGGGGCTGTCGGGGCGGGCGGCCAACGGGGTGCAGAAGTTTGTGACGATGATCGACAATTGGCTGCCGCAGTCGACGAGCATGTTCGGGGAGATTATCGGGGGGCTTCCCGAACTGGTGGAGCGGGTGATCCGGGATTCGGGGCTGGAGCAGATGTACGCGCAGGAAGAAGAGCGGCTGGAGAATCTGGCGGAGATGGTGTCGTCGGCGCGCGAGTTTGAGGAGAACTTTGATCCGGACGCCGAGGTGGATGCGATCGACGCGGATGGGAACCCGGTGCCACGGGAGGGGCCTACGACGCTGCGAGATGTTTTGGCGGCGTACCTGGAGCGGGTGGCGCTGGTGGCGGATACCGATGCGCTGAACCCTGAGCACGGCGCGGTGACGCTGATGACGCTGCACGCGGCGAAGGGGCTTGAGTATCGGGCCGTGGCGGTGATCGGGTTGGAGGAGGGGATGTTGCCGCACATGCGGGCGCAGGAGAGCGAAGCGGCGCTAGAGGAAGAGCGGCGTTTGTGCTTCGTGGGGATCACGCGGGCGATGGATCGGCTGCTGATGACTTCGGCACGATTCCGGACCATCCGCGGTTTGAGCGAGCGGACGATCCCGAGCCGGTTCATCGAGGAGGCACGGGGCGAGGGCGTGGTCGTGAGCGATCAGGCCGATCCGTTCGGCAGCGGAGGCGGGATGACCAGCGACCGCGGGATGAAGGCGTATTTGGCGGGTGGAGCGGGGAGTGCGGGGGGCGGGCCGGCTGAGGGTGGCGGGCGGCGGGTAGAGCGGGAGCACGAGGAACTGGTTCCGGGCGACCATGTGCGGCATCCGCAGTTCGGCGTCGGCAAGGTGAAGTCGGTGATGCCGGGACAGCACGCGCGGGCGCAGATCGAGTTTGCGGGGCTCGGGGTGAAGACGATCGTGCTGGAGTATGCGCGATTGACGCGGGTGTAGGGGCGAGAAGTGGCGAAGTGGGGGAAGGCTGAGGGCAAGAGGGTTGGGGATTAGATGAGCGTGCGGAGGAAGGTGTCGGCGGGTTCGCCGCGGGCGAGGGCGTCTATGAGTGCGGAGCCGACGATGGCGCCGTCGGCGTGGCCGGCGAGGGCGTCTACGTGGGATTTGGCGCGGATGCCGAAGCCGGCGCAGACGGGGACGGGGCTGACGGCGCGGAGGCGGTCGAGATAGTCGTTGAGCGGTTCGGCCTGGGCGGCGGTGGCCTTGGCGCCGGTGACGCCGGTGACGGTGACGGCGTAGAGGAAGCCGTCGCAGGCCTGGGCGATCTCGCGGGCGCGGGCGTCTGGGGTGACGGGGGAGACCATCTGGATGAGGCCGATATTGTGCTTGTGGAGGGCGGTGCGTACGAGCGGGGATTCTTCGAGGGGGAGGTCGGGGACGATCATGGCGCTGAGGCCGGCGGCGGCGGCGCGGTCGGCGAGCGCGGCGACGCCGCCGGGGAGGGAGAGGAGCGGATTGAGGTAGGACATGAGGACCAGGGGCGTGTTGATCTGGCCGCGGAGGGTGGCGAGTTGGTCGAGGATCCAAGAGAGGGAGACGCCGAGTTCGAGGGCGCGGCGTGAGGAGTTTTGGATGGTGACGCCGTCGGCCATGGGGTCGGAAAAGGGGACACCGATCTCGATGGCGGCGGCGAGCGGGGCAAGGGCGCGGATCTGCTTGAGCAGGTCGTCTTTGGCGGGGAAGCCGGCGGTGAGGTAGGGGACGAGGCCGGGGCGGCCGCGTTGGGCGTGGGTGCGGATGGATTGGGAGAGCGTTGGATGCATGGTGGCTGAGCCGATGGAGGACTAGGGGGCGTGCTTCATGAGGATGGGCATGTCTTTGTCGCCGCGGCCGCAGAGGTTGACGAGAGCGGATTGGCCGCGGTGGTCGTGGGCCCAGGCTTTGGCAGCGGCAAGGGCGTGGCTGGGTTCTAGGGCGGGGAGGATGCCTTCGAGCTTGCAGCACTCGTCGAGCGCGGCCAGGGCTTGGGTGTCGGTGATGGCGGTGTAGCGGACGCGCTGGATGGCGTGGAGGAAGGCGTGTTCGGGGCCGACGCCGGGGTAATCGAGCCCGGCGGAGATGGAGTGAGTTTCGCCGACCTGGCCGTGGTCGTCTTGGATGAGTAGGGAGTAGCAGCCGTGGAGGACGCCGGGGCGGCCATGGGCGACGGTGGCGGAGTGTTGATTTAGGCCGGGGCCGTGGCCGCCGGCTTCGGCACCGAAGATGGCGACGGACGGGTCGGCGAGGAAGCCGTGGAAGAAGCCGATGGCGTTTGACCCGCCGCCGACGCAGGCGAAGGCGGCGTCGGGGAGCTTGCGGGCGGAGGCGAGCATCTGTTCGCGGGCCTCGCGGCCGATGACGGATTGGAATGTGCGGACGAGGTAGGGGAAGGGGTGTGGCCCCACGGCGGAGCCGAGGAGGTAGTGGGTGTGCGTGGGGTCGGAGACCCAGTCGCGCAGGGCGTCGTCGATGGCGGCGCGGAGGGTGCGGTCGCCGGTCTCGACGGGGACGACCTCGGCCCCGAGTTTCTTCATGCGGAAGACGTTGGGGGCCTGGCGTTCGACGTCGATGGCGCCCATGTAGACGCGGCAGGGGAAACCGAGGCGCGCGCAGGCGGCGGCGGTGGCAACGCCGTGCTGACCCGCGCCGGTCTCGGCGATGATGCGTTTGACGCCCAGGCGCTTGGCGAGGAGCGCTTGACCGAGGGCGTTGTTGATTTTGTGGGCGCCGGTGTGGGCGAGGTCCTCGCGCTTGAGCCAGAGGTCGATGCCCCAGGCGTCGGAGAGACGGTGGGCGCGGGCGATGGGCGTGGGGCGGCCGATCCACTCGCGGGCGTGGAGGGCGAGCTCGTCAGCGAAGGCCTGGTCGGCGAAGGCGACGCGGGCGACTTGCTCAAGGCGCGTGATGGCGGGGATGAGCGTCTCGGGGACGAAGCGGCCGCCGAACGGGCCGTAGCGGCCGCGGTCGTCGGGGTAGTCGCCGCGGAGCAGGCGGGCGAGCTCGTGCGCGCGCTGGGCGGGGGTGTCGGCGGTCCAGTTTGGGGCGAGTGTGAGCATGGGGGTGGGGGAGAAAAGTGGCGAAGTGGCGGAGTCGTTCAGTGGTCGTTGAGTTGGCGGTCGATGGTTCGCGTGGTGGTGAGGAAGGCGAGGATTTTTTTGGGGTCTTTTTGGCCTGGGGATGATTCGACGCCGGAGGAGACGTCGACGGCGAAGGGGCGGACACACTGAATGGCCTCGGCGATGTTGTCGGGGTTGAGGCCGCCGGCGAGGATGACGCGGTGGTGGTGCGCGTAGCGGGCGGGGATGGACCAGTCGACGGCTTCGCCGACGCCGGAGCGGGGGCCTTCGATCAGCCTGAGTTGATCGTCGGGGTCGCCGCGGACGAGGCCCTCGGCGACGCCGTCGCGGACGCGGTGCACGTGGATGAAGGGGAGGTCGGGCGCGAGCTCGGCGAAGAGTGCGGCGTCGGCGTGCTCGGATTGGACGGCGGAAAAGATGCCGGCGTTGAGCGCGGCGCGGGCAGATTCGCGGTCGGGGTTCTTGAAGACCGCGACGCGGGCGATAAACGGCGGAATGTGCTCGAGCAGCTTGCGGGCCTGGTCGGACGTGACGCGGCGGGGAGACTCGGCGAAGACGAAGCCGAGGGCGTCGG
>Ga0105046_10013063_pt1 | contig 12870 bp, 6 predicted proteins | sample MAT03_FD_78385 | JGI IMG/M metagenome (GOLD analysis project Ga0105046, IMG submission 78385) | Freshwater microbial communities from Lake Fryxell liftoff mats and glacier meltwater in Antarctica - MAT-03 (megahit assembly) | ecosystem: Environmental > Aquatic > Freshwater > Ice > Liftoff... | reverse complement strand
ACGCTGGAGAAAATTCGTACGTCATCATGTCCTTGGGCGCCCTTGCCACAGGTTTGCTAGGGAGATAAAACTATTTCAAGCTCGGCGGCACCATGGAAGTCGGATTTTTCAAATTCCCACTGTTATCCGCCTCTTCATGAAACGAAGGAAACCACTGGCCAAGGTCAGTTTTCTTCGTACCATTCCCGTGTTCAAGTCCAGGCAAAGTCCCAATATATGCCCCAGAAACATGCAAGAAAAAGAACATCGGCGGAGAGAAAACTGGATGGCTCAATAAACGCCGTTTTTGATCCGGATCTTCAAACTTTTTCACCCAAGGAAAAGTAGAAATATCCAAGAATTGCTTGGCGCTGGAATGATCCTGGATACTGGAAAGTTTTTGCACATTTTCCGCATCTACGCGTACAAAAAACGTATGCTTATCTTTTTTAAGTTCAATTTCCACATAGTCATCGTCATCTTTTGGACTATGAATATTGACGATGCCGTACAGCGTATGCGGCACTTCATTAATTTCATAAGTTTCCTTCCCTTTATCCATTTTTACAATTTGCTCATCGATCAAATTCTCAATCGAAATAAAATTCACCACCGAAATTTTGCCGTCATGCACATGGATTTGGTCATCGCAATTGCGCTCATCGCTTTGCCATTCATCATAATCTTTTTGAGGAATATAACGATTTTCCACCAGCGTCCGGTTCAGCGCCACCTCAAATTTTTCCGCCCGATTAAAATAATTTTCCAAATAATAGACGATCACGTCTTCATTATTATTTTCCGTAGCAATCACATATTTCCCTTCCATTTTTTTAAACTCCTCAACCGTAAGTTTCACCGTTCCTTCTAACGTTTTTTGCTGTTTAGGGATTTCATTAATCGTCAGCCTATATGCCACTTCCAAGCCCTCTTTATTTTTCAAATCAAGCATTGTCGGTTCAAAATCCAAAACCAAATCAACTTTTTTGGCCCTTTCGCCTAAATAATTTCCCACAAATTCCTTCCAAGTTTCACTTTTCCCACTCGCAGAAATCGGTACGGCCAAATTCTCTTCCAGCGCTTTGTCTAGCAGCTCCTTGGTTTTCGCATTAATAATTATTTCATAAGGCTTCGCCGCGGATTGCAAACGCGCCGCTAAATTCATTTCATCCCCAATCACCGTATAACTTGAACTATAATTAATCGCGGAATTCTCCCTGCCACTCCGCACCAATCCAACATTTGCAAAGCCTGTAGAAAACCCTTGCGTTACTTTCAATTGTGGCCAAAATTTATGCTTTTCACAAAATTCTTCCAAAATAATTCCCCGAATTTCCGCTTCAGATTTCCCTTTTCTCAATGTAGTTTTCTTCACACTCAAAGGCTTTAAAGCTTCAATTTCCACAGCGGTTTGATACAACAATTCCGCAAAAAATTCTTCAAACTTGGGCAAGTTTTTCCGAATATTCAAAGCCAATTTCAAAGCACTTATGGCATAAAAAGCCGGATCTCTTTCCGACTCAGGCAAAGCAAAAGCATCAAACTTTTTTCCGCTCACTGGGTCAATTTCATAAGGAGGCCCAAAATGCGCAATCACGCAATCGCCCACCAACTTGTCATAACACCCAATTTCGCCCAGCAGCTCCTTATGTTTTCCCTCAAAATGCTCAATCAACTCAAGCAATTTTCCAGATTTAAGTCCATAGCGTCGAGTAACTTTGCTAAACTTCTCAGAAATTGCTGTAAAGCCATAAATGTCGCAATAAAACATAGTCAATTGTTCTTCAGACTGCTCAACCAGTCGACCCCATTTACGCAACAACGCCACTTGCGGCGGTATTCCCTGCGTTTCTTTCGCAAAATCAGCGCGCCATTGGCAAGTGTAAGTGCCCAACTTCGCCGCAACAATTTCCACTACTTTTTTATCGCTTTCATCCAAATTCTGCCCCTTTATAATCATTTCCCCAACCAAACTTTTTCCCTTAGAATTTTTAATATTGATAGGGTATTTTGCCTCCGTCGACTCCGTCCGTTTCCCCGGATTTACTTCACCCACCAAATTTTGCAACACATAAACTTTTCCATCACCTTTTACATCTATTTCCAATTCAATCTGCGCCGCATCAATTTGTTCACAAAGAAATTTCAAAATTTCTTCAATAGCTTTTTCAAAACCGCGCTCAACACTACCCTCAAAAACCACATCTGTTCCACTTTCATTCATCACTTGAGTAAGATAATCTTCCACCATTTTCAACCGCTTCGCTTCTATCATTTCCATCTCATAGCCAACAATCCAATTTCGTTGTTCAGCCAAACTAAAAGCCGCCTGAATTTGGCTTAAAACAGTATTTTTTATTCTCAAATATCCCACTTCCTCTTTCTGAATTTTTTCCTGCGCCAAAACTTTTTGATTCAACTCCAAAAGCAAAGCCTCAAACCGAAAATCGCCAGCTTTCTGGCCATTACGAATCTTCCTAGAAATCCCATTCCCCGACTTTTCTCCCAAACTTTCTAAAGCAGCTCCATGGCTCTGCAAAGCTGACAAAGTCGCTTCTACCACTTTTAAAATTTCAGCATCAGGATTTTTTTCCAAAGCCCCATCAATCCACTGCACCATTCCCACACCCTTCTGAACATTTTCCTGAAGCATCGGCGAATCTTTCACTCCCAATCTCTTAAAAAGCGCCATTTCCTGCGCCATCAAATTTTTCCCATCAACGCCAAGTGCATTGGCTCCCAAAGCCGTCTGACCCATATTTCTAAAAAATCAAAATTAAGTGCCCAGATGATAGGTTAAAACTGGCATTTGTCAATATTATGTCCGGGAACGGGCATGATTTTCTATAGACTCACTTATTTTCTAAACTTCCGCACTACATCCGGCTCAAGCTATAAGCTAAAAACGCCACTCGCCGGAATTTCTTGATGAGGCAAAAACGCTTTAAAAGGCAAAAGCTGCAACCCCCACCGCGACTGCTTTTCACGGTGATGCAGCAAACGAATAGCAAATTGATGTTCCTCATCAAAAAATGTCCCATCACTTGGAGGAATTGAAATTTGATTTAAACCGGCAAGCATCACAAATTTCAGCTGTTCGCTCAGCACTTGCGCCAATCCCGTCGAAATCACTTCCGCGACCGTACTCAACCTAAAAGCCACCGACGAACGAAAATCCTCAACTAAATTAGCGGCCGGCCGCCGAAGCGGAATTTGATACTGCTGCAAACGATGATCATAAAATGGCTTGTCCTCATCAGAACCCGGCAACTTCTGCTGCGCAAGGGGACTCAAAGAATCATGAATTTTCACCGGCTGCTCCAAACAACCCTGTACCCTCAGCGCGAGGTGTCGAAATCTTTTGCGTCAAATTCGTCTGCACTGAACCCCTCACCGCACTTCGTCAGTTTCCATTTTTACCAGGCGGTCTTGCAAAACCTGCAATTCTTGAAGCAATGGATTAAGTTTGTCGCGCAATTGAGGATCAATGTTCTCAAGTTGTGGAAGTCGAAATGCCATATATTACAAAAAAAGTTGAAGAGATATGAGTTATAGGCAATGAAATAGATTTGTCAAAAAAACGGCGTTCTTTAAATTATCTCCTGATCCTTTTATTCCAATGGTGAATGGTAGAACATCACAATAATTGCATGTTGGGGTGATGTGATAAATATCACTCTTTGTATTATTGCTTTCAATGAAGAGTAAAAACTGCGGCAATGCTTAGAATCCTTTTCAAAAAAATTTAAAAATATTGTTGTAGTTGATACTGGATCAACCGACAACACGAAAAAAGTCGCCCAAGAGTTTGAACTGGGGGCAAAAAAAGGACACCTTTCGGTGTCCACTTTTTTGCCCCCAGTTCAGTGGGAAGTTCTTTTTGTTGTGTGATTCAATTACATCCCAAGATATTTGCTGATAATTTTTCCTGCTTCAGCTCTGGTAATTGGGCGGTTTGGCTCGAAGTGAGTTGCATCAACGCCGCTGACAAGTTGTGCTTGGTAGGCAGCAACTACTGCGTTTTTGAACCAGTCTCCCGTTTGAACGTCGGTGAAAGGATGGCCGCTGGTGGTGGCTGATCCTTCAGTCATTCCTTCTTTCAAACTTGGTTGAGTATTTGTAAGAATTTGTACAACTTCCGCGCGAGTAATTGGCTGGTTAGGACGGAAAGTGTTGTCTGTGAAACCTGTAACAAGGTTGTAAGCTTTCGCTCGATTTACCGCTGGTGTGTACCATTGTTGTGAATCGAGATTTACGTCAGTGAAGTATGTTGAAGGTTCTACTTGGGCGTACATAACGCCTTTGAAATCTTGTGCTGCCATCAAAATTTGTACGAATTCTGCACGAGTAATTGGCTGATTGCCACGGAATTCATTCCCGTTGGTTGTTGTATAACCTCGTACAATGGCTTTTTGTGCAAGATCTTGTGCATAGGTGTGGAACCAATCTGTGCTGTTTACGTCGATAAAATAGTTGCCGGTTTGTATTGGTTCGCTTGGCATAGATGGCATTTCTTCCATCAAGTCTGGCATATTAAATCCTCGGTTAAAAGCTTCTTTCAAGAAATCGAAAGTTCCACCTAATTTGGCTACTTCTACTTGAAGATCCATAATTCCTGTTAAAGTATCGTTTGTTGCTGTACTTACTGAAACAAATTGATGCCAAGGGGCGAAAGCGTCTCGGATGCTGTTCATGTCTGTTTCTGACATTGTTGGATCAACTAATTTTGCTGTATTGCTTACGTATTTTTGAAGATTGTCGATATTCATGTAAGAGAAACTCGTAAGCATCATTCCTGAACTCACGCGATTGGTGAGGTAAGTTTGTGCCGTCAAACCTGTAATGCTGTAAAGGTCATTTGGATTCCTGAGTGTTGTCATTACGAATGTATTATCATTTGTAACTCCAGCACTGATGGTAAATTTAGCATTTTGCTTGAGTTCTGTTGAAGCGCTAGCATCTAAAGTTTCGCTGAAATCAATAGTGAGTGAATCAAAATTTACACTATTTACTTGAACTTGTTGATTGGTGGTAATTTTTGCTTTGCTCCACATTTCGTCATTTGGATTTGCAGCTTGTTCATTTTGTACCCAAGTAGTGAGGGCTTTAATAATTGATTTTCCTGCTGTTTGAGCTTTTGCTTGTTTACCACTTACATCAGACATAATAGTAAGTGCAGGAAGAACTTGTGCGTCTTGGTGAATAGTAAAGGCAACTTCACCATTAAAAAGTGGGGCGAAGTCTTGATCAAAATCTAAAGTAGTAGATGCTTTGAAAGCAGCTTTTGCCTGAGCCATATCAGCCTTCATTTCTTCTGTGGTTGCTATCAATTGGCTCATAAGTTTAACACTTTCATCCAGTTTGGTCATTTCTTGAACCATTAAAAGTCCATTCGCGTTTATTTTTTTGTAAAGTGTTGGAACAAAATTGCTTGCTGCTGTTCCAGCTGGAAATAATTGGTTGAAGGTTGGATTAGTTTTTACAATGACTTTTCCGCTAAAACCATCAGGGTTTTGTTTGATCCAAATATTTTCTGAAGAAATTCCATCAAGGAAATTTTTAAAAAATGTTGGTATAACTGCTATATTTTCCAAATTCATTTGGCTATTGATGGCGGATGATTTTTCAGTGAAATTTATATATTCACCGAAAAAACTATTCGTAAGTCCTTGAGTTTGAAAAGTTTGAAAATTTGCGGCGTTGAAAAGTGAATTGAGTTTTGCTCCGCGAGCAGTGTCATCAATAAAAAGTTTATTGTCTGATGCTACCACCATTCCATTCGTATAAGTGAAAAAGAAATTATTTGGTGCACTATAAACATATTTTTGAGAACCAAGATCAGTTTTTTGGATTCCCATACTTTCTTTCTCTGCGGCGGAGAGGATATTGTTAAGATCAGCTTCGATCATGGCCATGGAAAGATACATACTTGGTTGGCCGTTGAGGGTGTTCATTTTCATCCCAAAGCCAATTTGATTGCTTTGGATGCTCTTTTTAAGGAGGTCGATGAAACTGCCAGTTTGGTCAGTTGGATGCATTTCTTGAATTAGCCCCATCAGTGGGTTAGTGACTGTGGTGTCTAATTGATAATACAAAGCCGTGTTTTCTGGAAAATAACTTGCAGGGGAAGCAGCAAATGCTACGCCGAGCGTTGCGGCTTGTGTAGCCAGCACGGTTATCGCACCTATTTTTTTACCGAGTGAAATTCTCATATTGGTACGATTAATTAAATGCTAAATATTGGAATAACGATTTTGAAGAGCTCTTCACATATATTCGTATGGAGGGCAACGTAATTGATTCTATAATAAATTTGCGAATTCATCAAATAAATATTCTGTGTCAGTTGGGCCAGGGAAAGCTTCAGGATGGAACTGAGAAGCGAAGAAGGGGAGTGACACATGTTTTATACCTTCAATAGTTTGGTCATTGATGTTGATGAAAAGTGTTTTCCAGTCAGAAGGAAGCGTTGATGGATCAATGGCGAAGCCGTGATTCTGCGATGTCATAAAACAACGTTCGGTTTCGGTGTTCATACAAGGTTGATTTTGCCCTCGATGGCCAAATTTTAGTTTGTAGGTTTTGGCGCCAGCGGCGATTCCCATTAATTGATTGCCTAAACAAATGCCAAGGGTCGGCATTTTAAGAGCAAAAGCTTTTTGGATGATTTGAACGGTTTCTTCAAGAAGTGATGGATCTCCTGGGCCATTTGAGATGAAAATGCCGTCAATTACATAAGGTTTTCCTGTGGTGTCGAGTATTGGTTCGGCAAAAAAATCATAATTCCATGGCACTCGAATCACACGAATATTTCGACGTAAAAAATTTCTTAAAGTATTATTTTTGACGCCACAATCCAATATCACAATAGTTTTTAGGCCATTGCCGTACACTTGGATTTCTTTGGTTGAAACTTCGGCTACTAAGTTTTTGAAATTCGGGTCGTAAAAATCGAATTCTTGGGTGTTATTTTCGGGGATGATTTTTCCTGGTGTTGAGCCATTGTCTCGGAGGAATTGGGTAAGTGCACGAGTATCAATTCCGCTAATTCCTGGAATGTTCCAGTTTTTGAGAAAGTCTGAAAGACTTTTTTTTGCATTCCAATGATGATAATTTTCTGAATATTCGCTGACAACAATACCTTTTAAGTGAATTTGTGAGCTTTCAAAATATTGGCTGATTTGGAACTCATCTTCTAACTCTTCTGGTATTCCGTAATTGCCAATTAGCGGAGATGTAAAGGTTAGAATTTGATCTTTGAATGAAGGATCAGTGAGGCTTTCTGGGTAGCCTACCATGCCAGTGGTGAAAACAACTTCACCACTGGTTACGGCTTCGGCTCCAAAAATTTCACCTTCGAAAGTTGGGCCATTTTTGAGGACAAGTTTGCCTCGCGTTTTTGCTTTTTCTTCTGCCATTTTATTCTGTAATGGTTATGGTTTTGCTGAGTGTATTTCCAGAAATTTCTGGAGCATACATCATTTCTACTTTAGCAGGGTTTGCAGTGAAAGTTCCAGTATTTACAACTCGGGCATAATAGGTGAAATTATGCTCTCCGGCTTCTAAATTGGTACGGAATAGAGCAGTTCGGTCGTCAAGTAGATCTTGGTGGTTCACATATTCTCCTTGGAAAATTCCTATTGTGTTATTAGTTATTGGTGTGTCGTAATATACTATTGGACCTGTTCCGCCGTAGTTTTGGTCTTTTTTGAGTGCGGAATTTACTGGCTCAAAGCCTGCAGGTAGGGCATCAATGATTGAAGTGTAAAAAGCTTTATTTGGGTTGGTAACTTGTAAGTTCACGCGAACTATTTTTCCTGTTTTGAAGTTGCCAGTAATTTCTTTTCCACTTTCATCGAAATATTTTCTTTCAATTTTGAAACCATTACTATTGGCAGCAATGTTTTTTTGTGGAACGAATTCTTCTTGGATAAGGCTATAATAAAGTTTTCCGGTACCATTTTTCGTGATTTCAATTGTATTGTTGCCGGTAGTTTTTAGTTTTTTAATATCAATTTCCAGTTTACGGATTTGGTCGAGAGTTCCGCTCGCAATGACTTGGCTATTGAGTTTTACTTGATAGGTATAATTTGGATTAAGTTCGGAAGTTTTACTGACGTAGTTTGCAAGTGCAATTACAGCGTTAGATAAGGCATGTGTTTCGCCATATTGGTTACCTAAGTTTCTTTGGTTAAAGTAGTTGATGATTTGAGGAACGATTGTATCAGTTGGTTGGATTTGAACGAAAGCATTGAGTGCTACAGCGGTAGTCAAAAGATCCGAAGACATATTTTCATAATCAGTAATGCTCTCTTCGAAATATGCGGAATCTCCAGAGATTTTGGCTTGAGTTTTTACTTTATCCAAATGTTTTTGGGCATTGGTGCCATCATTTAAATTTTGGTAAGCCATTGCAAGATATGCATGGTCAGCAATTTTTAAGTTTTTGTAGGTAGAGATAGTATTAAGTTTGGTTTTGAGAGTGTTTTGTTCTGATTTGATTTGACTTAAAACGTAGCCAAGATATGAGTGGGTTGTTGTGCTGTTTGTATCATTAAAGAAATTTCTGAGTGCTTTTAAGCCATTTTGATATTTCGTATCATCAACTTGAAATCCAGCATTTTTGGCTAAAGTCAGTCCATACATCACATATCCAGTATTTTTAGCGATTGACTCATCGTTTTCCCACCAACCCCAGCCACCGTCGCTGTGCTGAGCGTCATATAAACGATTGAGGCCGGTTTTTACTTGGTCATCAAGATTTTTGAAAATATCCTGATTTTTGAAATTTAATTTACTACGGTTTTGGTACACAACAATGTTTGGAAGGAAGCGGCTCATGGTTTGTTCAACACAGCCATATGGGTAACCAACCAAGTACTCAATGGAACTGGTTAAGTTTTCAGCAATAGTTGGGCTGAGTGAAAGTTTAAGAGAATGAATACTGGAAACATCATTACTTGTGGTTTTCACAGTAATAGTTCCTGTATCAACCCCGGAATAGCTGGAGATTTTTTGAAGCCCAGTAGGATTCAGCGGCAAAGTCATTTGTACTGTGTCAAAGACCAAACCATCTTCATTTTTTATATTCAGGTTGATAGTTACTTGGTCTGCAGTTTTTGCGCTATTAATTTTTACTGGGAAGGTGAGTACTTTATTTTGACCAAGAGTAGCAGTGAAACTTTGAGTTGCTCCGCCATTGAGTGTGAACCCAGTACCGTTCAGTGTTGCTGTATATTTTGTTGAAGTTGCCCCAATATTTTTTACTTCAAACTTAAGATTTATAGTGTCGTTTTCGGTTACAAAACGTGGGAGCGCAGGGTTTACGACCACATCTTTAGTTGCGATGAGACTTGAAGTTCCTATGCCGAATTGTTGTTCTTTTGAATTGGCAATTGCAACTGCACTCCAAGTAGTGAGATTGTCTGGAAGCTTGATAGAGAAGGTTACTTTACCAGCGGTGTCTGTTTTGAGAGAACCATTCCAGTAGGCGGTATCGGCAAAGTTTTGGCGAATCGGAGCAACAGGAGAAGAGTTTTGTTGCTTCATTGGTTCATCCGTTTGACTCGTTGGTGCTGGAGTTGATTTTGCTCCTTCACCCACAGAATTTTCTGCATCAGAACCATATTCTCTCATGTTAGTTTCGCTGTTTTGCATACTTCTTATTCGGTCAGTCGTGGTGGTCATTAAATAGTTGGTGTAGTATTGGTTGTAGAAAGTTTCATAAATATCTCCACTTCCTTCATACCTTGAGAGTGCAAGAAGTGCTTTGTCTACCAAAGCAAAGCTTAAGTCAGCACTTACCGGGCGACCATTTTCATCACGGGCGATGACTGTGTATATTACAGTTTCTCCTGGTTTTGGATTCGTTTTGTCTGTAGTAATTGTTAACGAAAGTTTTTTATTTTCAGGAATAACTTTGACGTTTTTGGATACGATATCCATGGTGCCGAAATTATTTTGGCCGAATGCATAAATGTTTAATCCTGGAGCTGATTGTGCAGTAACAGGAATACTTACATTTGCACCGGTATTTTTTCCGGTTGAAGGATTTAACGTCAAAACTTGATAATCATTTAATTCTGCTTTCCCTGAAACTAAGAGCGCGAATTTTGCTCCATTGTTTGATGCTAATTTTACATTCACTTTTTCCCCGACTTTATACTCATTTTTATCGGTGCTGAGTTGTGTAGAAAGGTTGTAATTATTGAGGTAGTAATCTCCTTCTTCATTCGTATAAAATCCGAAATTAGTGGTGGTTTTACGGTTCTGACGGTCGAGGGCAGTAATTTCTACGTTGTAATTTCCACTTTTATCTGGCGTGTAGGTAAGCGTGTATTTCCCTTGTGCGTCAGTTTTTGCTTTGGTATTCAGTACTTCTTTGGTTTGTGGGTCGTAGCGGTAATGTGGATAAGTTTGACCAGTTATTTCATCTTTTATTTGTTGGTCGAGAATACGGTAATACGTATTTTGAGTAATTTTAATTTGAAGATCGGCATTCGCAAAAGTTTGTTCATTTCGATCTGTGGTTTCAATTTGAATTTGGTATGGTTTTCCTACTTGAGCGACATAGTTTTGGGCGGTAACATTTGCTACAACTGTTGAGCTATACACTTGTATATCTTTGGTTGCGGTAACATGAATGTTGTTCGCTCCCATTGTTGACGTTTCAATGCTGTAGGTTGCTTGGTTCAGAGGATTTTCTTGGTAGTCTTTTGTTGAGTCAAGGTTTGGAACAAAGCTGAATGTAGCATTGCCGCTTCCATCTAAAGTAACTTTTCCCTCACTAATTTTTTTCTTTTCACTACCATAACGAATCGACATTTCTGAAGACTTGGTGTCATACATTGGACAAATTTCTCCTCGGCAAGGTGGGAAAAAATAATTGGGATTTTGGTAAATAGTATAAGTAACTTCTTGGTTTTTGATTGGGGTGCCAAAGAAGTATTGGCCATTTACATTTATTTTGACAGTTTCGTTATTTGTATAATTTTCTTTGTCGGTAGAAAGAGTAATATACGAATCATCTTTTTTATATGCTTGAACTTGGAAATAGGCAGTGTCGTAAGTTGTTGCATTTGGTACGGTAACACTGACGTAGTAGTCTCCAGTTGAAGCAGCGGAATCAAGATTGAAGCTTCCAGAAATATTACCAAATTGATCAGTTGTGAAAGTCTTTTCGAAAACTTTCTTTTCATTGTAATCTGTTCCTGTAGTTGCCACTTTAACGTTCACCGAAGTTTTTGGTGGAAGAATATAAATTCCTTGGTTGCTGTAACGCATTATTGCTTTAAAGTTCACTGTTTGTCCTGGTCGATATAATGGGCGATCAGTATAAAGATATACTTTTGTTTCTTGAAGGTTTTCAGGTGTTCCGTAGTAATTGTAGGTGTAATGAAGGGTTTGATCCTCGCCATTTTGAACTACAATAATATTGGCGTTTTGTGTGCTATTGTTGTTCAAATAAATACCTTTAGCATCAGTTTTTCCATCAGCAATTTTTTGGTAATTTGCTTTGCTTCCTGTTTGAGCATTTGCGTCAATCGGGCGAGGTTGTTGAGTGTCAGAGTCATTTTGTTGGTTGTACAATGTAACGCTAGCTCCAGAAACTGGCTGTTGGGTTTTATTGTTGGTTACCCAGATAACTGATTTTTTGTTTCCTGCTACTGAAATGTTGAGGTCAGAAATGTTCAGGAAAGTTTGGATAGTCTGAATTTCTGGACTTTCAATTGAAATGAAATACATGCCTTTTTGAGTAATCGGTAGCTCCAAAGAACCAATTTGATTGAAATCGTAAGGATTATTACTTGTGTTCGTTTTTTTGACTAACTCAGTTGAAAACTCTTTGAGGAGTTTCATTTTGGCAATTTCTGTGTCAGCTACTTTTTGGTTATTCCAGTTATAAAGAGGCAAAAGTGTTAATTCATTTTCGATAGTGGCACTGTAAATTTTTACTTTGATAGGCTTTTTGATGGCAGCGTAATTTACCGGAAGTCGGTAAGGGCTGTAGAGATTGGAAGTAAGTAATCCATTTCCATTCATGGAAGGGATATTTAAATATGGTGACGGTATATAAGGATATGGTTCACTAGGGGCAATTTTTGTTGGATCACTTTGGCTTTTCCCTGCATTGAACATTAATTCTGCTGTTTCACCACGATTAATGTTGGCTGCTGGATTGAGGTCTGTTTTTATCTCGAAAAGATTATTGGCTTGGGTCGTTTTGAAATATGGATAAAACCATTCGTTTTGATATTTTGTGAAACTATTATTTATTCCTGTTTCAGCCATTGTAGATTGGGCTACTGCTGTAATGGCATTTAAACCATAACTGGTGGTGACGATTTTAAAAGCTTCTGGATAGGTAATATTTTGCTCTGGTTTGAAGTTGCCGTCTTCGTAACCTTTAATTATTCCTTTTTGTTTTGCGAAGGAAACGTATTTTGCGTACCAAGCGTCGCTGGCAACATCTGGGAAGGTATAATTGCTGTTATATTGTACGTCAGTATTTTTTTGATTTTCGAAAAGGATTTTGAGGAATTCTGCGCGGTTGATGCTTTGTTCTGGTCTGAATGTTCCGTCACTGTATCCCTGAAGGACATTTTGGCTTTTAAGTGCTTCAATTGCAGGGGCATACGCTGAGCTAGCAGAAACATCTGTGAAGGATTTTGTTTCAGCGGCAGTTGCAAAAGCGAAATTGCTGAATAACAAGAAAGTTGTTAAACAAGTAGAGAGAATTTTTTTGAGCTTGGTGTTTTGCATAGAGTGATTAATTACGATTTGATTTCAATCTATCTAACCATATTTCTTGGGTCGTATTACTTTTAAGTAGTTGACCTCTGGGGGAATTGTATTTTTATTTTTTATTTTGGGTTGAAGATATTGGCTATT
>Ga0105046_10013059_pt1 | contig 12872 bp, 9 predicted proteins | sample MAT03_FD_78385 | JGI IMG/M metagenome (GOLD analysis project Ga0105046, IMG submission 78385) | Freshwater microbial communities from Lake Fryxell liftoff mats and glacier meltwater in Antarctica - MAT-03 (megahit assembly) | ecosystem: Environmental > Aquatic > Freshwater > Ice > Liftoff... | reverse complement strand
GATCTGGAACTCCTTCGCCGGCTGCCGGTCGTTCCTGTGGAGTTGGAAACTGCGGCAAGCGAAGCATGACCCGAACGAGTTCATCTCGCTTTGCTTCACCGACCCATCGGGCACGCCACTGCGTCAGGCTCGCGTTCATCGTGAATTGCAGGCATTTTTGAGCGCAGAGCGAAAAGGACTGATCGAGCTGCCTCGCGATCACGGCAAGAGCACGCAGGTCTGTGCTCGGCTGATTTGGGAGTTGGCCCACAATCCGAGCCTGCGGATTATCGTCGTCTGTGCCAGCGAAGCCCTTGCTACCGAACGAGGACGCTTCATTCGCAATGCCATCGAGACGAGCAAGTTTGTGAAGATGGTTTTTCCGAATCTGCGGCCTTCCCGCCCGTGGTCGAACACGCGAATGACCGTTGAGAGGCCGGCGAACGTGATCGGCCCGAGTCTGACGTTCATCGGCATCGAGGCAGCCTCGACCGGATCGAGGGCGGACATCCTGGTCTGCGACGACATCGTGGACGTGAAGGCTCTGAATAGCCGGGCGCAGCGCGAGCGGGTGAAGCAGAATTTTCGCAACAATCTGATGAACCTGCTCGAACCCGATGGCCGCTTCTGGGGCCTGTGTACTCCCTGGCACCGGGCCGACTTGAACGCGGAGTTAAAGCAGAACTCAGCCTACCCGTTGTTTCGACGGGCGATCGGCGACGATCTCGAACCGGTTTGGGAGGAGCGCTGGACAACAGAAGCGTTGGCGGCACGAAGGGCCGAGATCGGCGCGGCCTCTTTTGCACGCGGTTATCGCCTGGTGCCGTTGGCGGACGAGAACACATCGATTCGGTTGGAGTGGGTGAAGTACTGGATCGGAGAAGCCAAGAGAGACCGCATCATTCTTTCGGTCGATCCAGCAATTTCGACGAAGGCAACCGCCGATCGTTCCGCACTGGTTGTCCTGGCACAATGTGGAAACGAAATTCGATGTTTGGATGCGTTGGCGCGACGAGTGTCCACGCCGAGCCTGATGAACCACATTGAGGACATGAACAAATACTGGAACCCGGAGGTGATCCTTTTCGAGAGCAACGCGGCCTTTCGTGGCATTGCCGACCTGATGGCCCAACAGGCTTCGTTCGGGCCGAAGGTCAAGCAAATCACGAATACGAGGGACAAGGGTGCCCGTGTCGGTGCATTCAGTGTGTCGGTCGAGAATGGAAGTTTCTTACTGGAAGGGAAAAGCCCGACCTGCGTCGTAGGTGCTCAACAAGAACTGCTCGATGAGATGACAACGTTCCCCGTGGGTGAGCACGACGACTTATTGGATGCAGCCGCCACGGGCACGGCGTACTTGTTGGGGACTAGAGAGTTGCGTGTGTGGTGAGTCGTCAAGTTGCGTCGAGAGGTTCCAAGCGGATCACATGTAGAAGTGCGATCGTCATGGGAGTTCGGGATGCCTTGCCGCTAGAACTACGAGCGACCGTCGCGGTCGACTTCAAGGGCACAACTTCATCCGGATGCTTCACCACGAAAGCAGCACCATCAGTCATGCGGATTCGAAATGGCTCGAACGGCTGCCGGACGAGCCAGCGAAGTAATTCGGCGGAGTTCATGTGGCGATACCTTCTTGCTTCAGATACACGACTTCCTTGACCTTAGGCCACTCGATCGTCACGTAGTCGTCGCCCCAGCCGCCATTGGATTCCGGATCTGGAAACGCGATCAGTAACACTCCGGGAGTCGCCATGGTCAGGAAAGGACGGACAATTTCGTAGACGGTTCCATTCGTGAGTTCCACCCGGAGGGGTCGAAAGGGGTACACTCGGAGCAGCGCATGGACCATTTCCGGCGTCACTGCTAGCCCCGATTGATGCATGGTGGAACCGTCGGAGTTCACGCTGCCATTCTTGGAGACTAGAGGTTCAACCGTCTCGATGCTTGGCCAGCCGAGAAAGACCGCGTCGCAAGCCAGGTTTTCGTTTTCGGGATCCGGCGAACCAAGTATCAGCCGTTGCTGAGTGACCATGCTCAATTGCGGATGGGTGATTCGATAAGTCGTGCCATCGGTCGTTTTCACCTGGAGCGGCACAAAAGGCTCGACCCTCAACATGGCTTGAACGTCTTCTGGTCGCATTTGAATGCTCCTGTGTCGTTTGAGGTATTGTCGCCATTTTTGGAATATTCGTCAACTCTCTTCATGAAAGGCCTGCCATGCAACCCATCAACATTCGTTATTGCTTCCGCCCTGTCCGACGCAGCTTGGCCACGGGACAGGTGGCCGATTTGTTTGGCCTCGATCGCGAGGAAACCGGGCACACGGTTGCCGAGAATGTCGCACTCGATATTCGACCCGGAGACGTTGTGTTGTTCACAGGCCCCTCTGGTTCCGGCAAGTCGTCGCTGCTGCGGGCGGCCGCCGAACAACTCGGGGCCGTGAATGCAATGACTTACACGCTTTGGGAACGGCCGCTGGTCGATGCACTCGCAGGCGACCTGGAAGAACGGCTGAGTCGGCTGGCAGCCTGTGGTTTGTCCGAAGCCAGGCTGCTGCTGCGAACGCCGAGCGAATTGTCGGATGGCCAACGCTATCGCTTCCGCATCGCCCAGGCGCTCGGCTACGCCCAGGGGACCGAGTCGCGCTTCTTGATGGCCGTTGAGTTTGCCGCGTATCTCGATCGCACCTTGGCGAAAGTGCTGGCCTTTAACTTGCGAAAGCTGGCGACGCGCGAACGTATCGGCATCTTGCTGGCCACCACTCACGAAGACCTCACTGCCGACTTGAGGCCCGATGTACACGTTCAGTGTCGAGGCGAAGGCGACATCGTTCAGATTCGTGATGACACAGCCCGAGAATCGCGGCCGATCTCCTTCGCGGACGACTTACGGATCGAGGAAGGTTTGCGGGCGGACTGGCCCCGTTTCGCGAAGTGGCACTATCGCAGCCATCACTTGGCCTTCGTGAAGCGGATCGTAGTGCTCAAGCACGGCGAGGAGCCGATCGGCATCTGCGTCTTCTCCTGCCCGGCCGCGTCGCTCAGCTTGCGGTCGCGCTACTTCGGGCTGCACAACCCGCGTTCCAGCGTGGCCCTGGCCGCTCTTAATCAGCAGATGTGGCTGTTGTCACGCGTGGTGTTGCACCCGACCTACCGCGGTGCCGGCATTGCCGCGAAGTTCGTGCGCCAGGCGTGTGAGACTTGCCCGATACCGTGGATCGAAACGCTCAGCGCCATGGGCCATGCCAATCCGTTCTTCGAACATGCCGGCTTCACCCGCGTCGGCGTGATCCGTCAGAGCCCGAAGCGTCAGCGAGGGTCCGAAGGTTGCCAATACACCGGCCGCAATCGCCTGAGCCAGGAAACAATCGAAAAGAGCCGCTTCAGCGAACCGGTGTATTACGTGTTTGACAATCGCGGTGGAGAAGAAGAGATTCACCACAAAGACACGAAGAGCACGAACAAAACAGAAGAGGAGAAGCGACTTGGACAGGATGAACAGGATAGAATCTCCCAAGGATGAATTCTTCGATCATCCTGTTTATCCTGTAAATCCTGTCCAATTCTCTTCTGTCTTTTTTGTGCTCTTCGTACTACTATCCGTTCAACTTCTGTGTTTGCCGCTATGATTTTGGCGGGTCTCAAAAAAGACAATGGAACACGGATGACGCGGATCGGGCGGATTCACACGGATTAGAACCATGAATCATTTGCCTTTGATCCGCGCCAATCCGTGTCCTACGAGGTATCCGTGTTCCATTGTCTTGAATTTGGGCTAAATTGCGGCTATGACGCGCACTGTCCTTGTGGTGAATTCTTTTGGCCTGATCGACTATGCGACTGAGCCTCGCGCAATTGAAGGGAAAAAGGCAACGATGGAACGAAATGCATTGCATTTAGGCGACTGCATCAAAGGCCTCGCTTCCTTGGAAGAAGGCACGGTTGACCTCGTCTTCGCTGATCCGCCGTTCAACATCGGCTACAAGTACGACCTGTACGAAGATCGCAAGAGTGCCGACGACTATCTCGAATGGTCGCGGAAATGGATCGAGCAGGTCGCGCGAGTATTGAAGCCAAACGGCACTTTTTGGCTCGCGATCGGCGACGACTTTGCTGCGGAATTAAAAGTACTCGCCCAGCGCGACCTTGGCTTTTGTTGCCGAAGTTGGGTCATTTGGTACTACACGTTCGGCGTGAACTGCACCAAGAAATTCAGCCGAAGCCACACGCACCTGTTTCATTTCGTGAAGAACCCCAAGAAATTCACGTTCAACGCGGACGCTATACGCGTTCCATCGGCCCGGCAGACGGTTTACGCGGACGAGCGTGCGGTCGCAGGCGGCCGATTGCCAGACGACACCTGGGTGCTACGGCCCCAAGATGCCGACAAGAGCTTTACACCAGACGAGAGCGTGTGGTACTTCCCTAGAGTGGCCGGCACGTTCAAGGAACGACTCGGCTTTCACGGCTGCCAGATGCCGGAACAATTGCTGGCACGCATCATTCGTGTTTCGTCCAATCCCGGCGACCTTGTGATTGACCCTTTTGGCGGCAGCGGTTCGACCCTCTCGGTGGCCAAGAAACTTCACCGCGATTGGATGGGTTTTGAACTCTCGAAAAACTATGTCAAAAAGGTAAGGACGCGGTTGGAAGCGATCGAACCTGGCGACGCGCTGCAAGGGCCGGAGAACCCCCTCCTGAGTGCTCCAAAAACGAAGGATGGAAAGACGCTGAACGGGAATATTTCAAAAAAGAAGAAGGCTGACGAAGAAAATTTATTTGACGAGGTTTAGGGTGCGGAATCGCAAGTCGCCTTTTCATTCTTAACACTAATTCCCGCTAATCTGCACTAATCCGAAAGGATCACCCGCCCTTCTCCCCTGACTGATTAGCGAAGATTAGTGTTGAACTGACTTCCAAGATGCAGGTGAATTCAACTCTCGGGAGTAGTCTTCGGTTCGTCCGCGTTCGCTGGTTCTTCCTTCACCCAAATCGCCAGCACATTCCTGCCATACTTACGAACGTCCCAATTCTCGCCGGGTAATTGCTCCGTGGGGAAGCCGTCTTCGGCTTGAACGCACAGGCACGACTCGAATGGGGCTTTCTCCGCAAGCGTCGATACCAATGCGAGAAACGCGTCGTAACGTTCGGTCAGATCGATAAAGGGGGGACTGAGAAACAGGTTCACCGGCACGGTCGGTGGAATCCAGCGTTCGGCCCAGCGATAGACGTCCGCTCGGTAAACAGTTGCCACGCGTTGCAGGTCGAAGCGTTTGATTTGCGTGTCGATGGCCGTCACGAGCTTTGCATCTGCCTCGACGAACACCGCCTCCGCTCCGCCACGGCTAATCGATTCGAGACCGTGAACACCAGTGCCAGCAAAGAGGTCGAAGAACGGCCGGCCGGGGATGGCGTTGCCAAGAATGCTGAACAGCGACTCCCGGACGCGCTGAGGAGTGGGCCGGAGTTCGTCGTGAACGACAGTCGCGATCTTTCGACCACGCAGTGTGCCGGCCACGATTCGGATTTCTACACGTGAGGGTTGCATAATAACTACTATATGGCGAGCGTCGAGGCGTAAGCCCGACGTGTGGCGTTTGCACGTCGGGCTTACGCCTCGACGCTCGCCAATCTTGCTCGGCACCCGGTTTGCCTGCCTATAATTTCAGTATCGAATCGATCCCCCCGAATGAGCCATGTCATGCGTCGCTTTTGCCTCTCATTTATCACCGTGATTTCTCTCGCCAGTTCTTCCCGAGCCGCCGACGATTTAGATGGCGTCGTTGAAAAGGCCATCACCTTTCTGAAATCCACGCAGAACCCGGATGGATCCTGGGGTGCCCCACCTCGGAATGCGGGAATCACGGGAATCGTTGTCACCGGCCTTCTGCAAACAGGAAAGGTTACGCCTGAAGATGCATTCGTCGCCAAGGCACTCACGTATATCGAGTCGCTGGTTAATCCGAAAGCTGGCCATATCGCGGGGAAAGACCCAGCCATCGGCCTGCAAAACTACGTGACCAGCGTGAACGTGATGGCCCTCCAGGCCGCGAACAAGGCCGACAAATATAAAGCCGTCATCGGCGATGCAGTCAAGTTTCTTCGCCAACTGCAATGGGACGATGGCGAAGGCAAGAAAGACTCGGACGACTTCTTCGGCGGGGCCGGGTACGACAGCAAATCGCGCCCCGACCTGTCGAACTCGCAGTTCTTTATCGACGCGTTGAAGGCGGCCGGGGTCTCCAGCGACGACCCGGCACTCAAGAAGGCCCTGGTCTTCGTGAGCCGTTGTCAAAATCTGAAGAGCGAATTCAACGACCGCCCTTGGGCCGACAAAATCAACGATGGCAGCTTCATCTACTCCGCGGCCGCGGGTGGTCAAACCAAGACCAGTGATGATCCAAAATCGCCCTTGAACGGGTACGGCAGCATGACCTACGCGGGCATCAAGAGCATGATCTATTGCGGGGTCGGCAAGGAAGATCCCCGTTACAAGAAGGCCTTGGAATGGATTTCTGCGAACTACACCGTCGAGGCGAACCCAGGCATGCCAAAGGAACTCGCGGGCCGTGGCTTGTACTACTACTATCACACAATGGCCAAGACCTTGGACGTGATGGGCGTCGATGAATTCACGGCCGGCGACGGTAAGAAGCACAACTGGAAAGTAGACTTGGTCGGTGCCCTCGCCACACGCCAGAAGAAAGACGGTAGCTGGATCAACGAGAATGACCGCTGGATGGAAGGCGAGCCGAACCTCGTTTGCGGCTACGCGTTGATGGCCCTTTCGCACTGCCGACCCGTGAAGAAGTGAGGAGTGAGGAGTGAAGAGTGAAGAGAGAAAGACAGGGTTCGGACTTGCCGCGATTATCGCGATCTTCTTCGCGTTTGCTCCTCACTCCTCACTCCTCACTCCTTACTTTCCTTCCGAATTCCTCACTCTTCACTGCGCCGCCCATCCCGTCCCCCGTTCCGAATACGACCGCAGCATCGCCGTTACCTGGCGAACGGATAGCGTACTCGCTGTTTATCACCTGGAAATCGACGAATATACTTTGCTGACAACGGTCGGGAACGCGGACAACGGTTTTCGACTCACTCCCAAAAAGGGCCTGGGCCGAAAAGATCTGGCCGACGCCTACATCGCACGCATGAAGGAAGTCCTTGCCGATAGTTTGCTCTGCACGGTCGATGGCAAACAAATCCCCTTCACATGCACAGATGCGAGGGTCGATTTCAAGGACTCGGTGCAATTCCTCTTCAAGCTGAAAGCAACAGCGCCGCTTGCATCAGGCCAACACACACTCGAAATCGAAGACTTGAACTTCATCGACAAGAAGGGAAAGCTGGTCCTGAAATTCGAGGCCGAGACGGGGATGACCGTTGAGAAACTCGTCTTGCCGCCCGAGCGTACCGGCATCAAGGTCAGCGAGATTGAACGCCGGACGCTTATGTCAACCGTGCTGGTTCCTGGCGTGTTGCCCACTCCCTCGCCAGCGGTCGTGGTTGCTGACGTCGAGCCCATTGTTGAACCTGAACCGACCGGCTTCTGGGAGTTGCTGGAGAAGGTGCAGAAGGATGAGAGCCTGGCCGTTCTCCTCGATAGCGACATTGGCCTGTGGATGGTGTTGCTTATCGCCGCGTTGCACGGCGTGCTGCATTCGGTCTCGCCGGGCCACGGCAAGACGATGGTGGCCGCCTATCTCGTGGGCGAACAAGGCACGCCACGGCACGCAATTATTCTCGGTCTGATCGTCACGCTGACGCATACCAGTGCCGCCTTCGCTGTCGCGCTTCTCTTGAAATTCGTCCTGCCGCCAACTTCTGCGCCGACCGTGCAGCGCGTCCTCGGCATCGGCGGGGGAGTGCTGGTCGCGTTCATCGGCTTGTGGCTTTTGATGCAACGGCTTGCTGGTCGTTCCGATCATTACCATCCCGGCTCGCACAATCACAGCCATTCACATGGCGACGCAAGCCACTCGCATGGCCTGACGCCGGAGCAATTTGGCCGGGTCAGTTGGCTCCGGCTCATTCTGCTCGGTATCTCGGGCGGCGTGGTCCCGTGTTGGGGCGCGATTCTTTGGGTGATTTACTGTGTGACTGCCGGGCGTTATGGGCTCGCGTTGTATGCCGTGCTCGCGTTCAGCATCGGCCTGGCAAGCGTGTTGATTCTGATTGGCCTGGGTGTTGTCTGGAGCAGCCGGGCGGGCTCGAGGCGGTTTGGTGGTAAGGGTTGGTTCCGCTTCATCGCGAAATGGCTGCCCATCATCGGTGCCGCGTGCGTTCTCGTGATTGGCCTGTGGCTGGTGAAAACCAACCTGCCGAAATAAGAGGCGAGCTGCGAAGTGCATCCGCAACTGCTTTCATCGCCTCTTCGGTCCCGCCTCATACCGTTCTGGCTCCGGCGTTCGCAAATCCAGCGTCAGCGGGAATTCCGGGTTTGTCTCCTGCGGCGGAATGCTTACCTGGCCGGGCGTGTGTCCGAACGCAAAGAATCTGGCAATTCGGCGGCTTTCCGCTTCGAGAGCATTCACCGGAAATTTATCGTTCGCCCGGCCGCCCGGATGCGAGACGTGGTAAGTGCAACCGCCGATGCTGCGGTTGTTCCACGTATCCAGCAAATCGAACACGAGCGGGGCATGGACGCCGATGGTCGGGTGCAAGCAACCTGGTGGCTGCCAGGCACGGAATCTCACGCCAGCCACATATTCGCCCTTTGTTCCGGTGAGATGCAGCGGCACCCGTCTTCCGTTGCACGTCAGCACATGCCGCAGATCGGTCAGGCCGCGAAGCTTCACTTGTACGCGTTCAAGTGACGAATCGACATAGCGGGTCGTGCCGCCGCCGCCTGCTTCCTCGCCCAGAACATGCCACGGCTCAATCGCGGTCCGCAATTCCAGGTGTACGCCTCGCTGCGCCATGTTGCCGAGTAAGGGGAAACGAAATTCCACCTGTGGATCGAACCAAGTTGGATCGATCGCGTAGCCGCCTTGTTGACGAACTTCGTCGAGGGCATCGACCAAATCCTCGGCCACGAAGTGTGGCAGCATGAACTTGTCGTGCAGCGAACTACCCCAGCGAACGAGTTTCTGCTCGTAAGGCTGACGCCAGAACCAGCCGACCAATGCTCGAAGCAGGAGTTGTTGAACGCAGCTCATGCGCGAGTGCGGCGGCATCTCGAAGGCGCGAAGTTCCAGCAATCCGAGCCGACCCGCTGTCGAATCCGGGCTAAAGAGCTTGTCGATGCAGAATTCAGTGCGGTGCGTGTTGCCCGTAGAATCTGTGAGCAAATGTCGGAACAAGCGATCCACCAACCAGGCTGGCGGGGTGCTGCCGGAGGTCGGCACCTGAGCGAACGCGAGTTCGAGTTCCCGCAAGGCGTCGTGTCGAGCCTCGTCGATGCGAGGATGCTGGCTCGTCGGCCCGACGAACAGACCGCTGAACAGATACGACAGCGATGGATGATTATTCCAGAACGTCAGCAGGCTCTTGAGCAGATTCGGCCGTCGCAAGAAGGGGCTGTCGGCCGCGGTTGGTCCACCGAGAACGAAATGATTCCCGCCGCCGGTGCCCGTGTGCCGGCCATCAAGCTGGAACTTTTCGGACGACAAGCGAGCGAGTTTGGCTTCCTCGTAAACGCCCGTCGTAGTCTCGACGACTTCGTTCCAATTGTGGGCCGGGTGTACGTTCACCTCGATCACACCTGGATCAGGCGTGACCGACAAATGATTCGTTCGAGGATCGGAGGGAGGCGTGTAACCCTCAATGCGAACGGGCATCTTTAATCGAACCGAGGTTGCTTCGATCGCGGATACAAGGTCGAGATAATCTTCCAGGAATCGCGTGGGTGGCATGAAGATATGCAGGATGCCCTTTCGGGCTTCGACGCATAATGCCGTTCGCACGACAAACGAATCGGGTTTGGCTACAGCAGTCGTTTGCGCTTTTGGAAGCATCGGCGTCTCAGCGAGTGTCCCAAGTAATTGCGGAAACGTAGCCAACTTCCCCCACTTACGTGGGAGGCTCGCTGGTGGATTCGCGGTCGGGCTCGCCGAAAATACAGGCAGCGTCTCTCGCTTTGCAAACGGATCGAGTGCTGCCAAAAATTGACGTTCGCCCGGCTTTTCCCTGGGCAGTGAGTCGAGAGGCAACCGATACCCCATCGGCGAATCACCTTCGATGAGATACAGATGCTCGCGGCGCAAGACCCACGGGCCTGATTCCCAGCGCGGCTCTCCCGAGTGATCTCTTCGCAAGGGGAGCGCATATCCGACCACGGAGCCGAGGCCTTTTTCCAGCACCTTGGCCAAGCGAACGCGTTCTTCGGGATCGTCGAGGTTGCTCTTCAATGGATCAACATTCGCGGGGAGCGTGCGTTCCTTCCACAAGTGATACCAGGCATCCTCGTGACCGGGGATCGCAAATTTCGGATCGACTTCGAGTTCGGCGGCCAACGAAATCACAAACGCTTTCGCATCGGCGGAGGTGAAGCCGTAGCCGCCATCTTCCTCGGCTATCAGTTTCTGATCGAGCCAAATCGGCTCGCCATCGCGTCGCCAGTAGCAGCCGAACGCCCAACGCGGCAGCGATTCACCTGGATACCATTTGCCCTGCCCGAAATGCAGCAAGCCACCCGGCGCAAAGCGATCGCGAAGCCGTTTCAGCAGATCGAGTGAGCGAAGCCGTTTTTCGGGTCCCTGAGCGGCCGTGTTCCACTCTTCCGCATCGCGATTGTCAATGCCCACGAAGGTCGGCTCGCCGCCCATCGTCAGGCGGACGTCCCACTCCTTCAAGTCGGCATCCACCTGCTGGCCAAGCGAATCGATGGTTTGCCACTGTTCTTCCGTGTACGGCTTGGTGACACGCGAGACTTCGATCATCCGCGTGACGGACATGTGGAACTCGAAGCCCTCTTCGACCTTGTCGTCCTCGACGCCAGGCTTTTTCGTCCAAGAATACGAGCCGGTGATGGGCGAGGCGGAGAGCGGGTCGGCCGAGCAGGCGAGCGGAATGTGTCCCTCGGCCGTGAGCAGACCACTGGTAGCATCGAGCCCGATCCAACCTGCACCGGGAACATAAACTTCGGCCCAGGCGTGGAGATCGGTGAAGTCCGACGTTGGCCCTTGCGGACCTTCGATGGGCTTCTCGTCGGCCACGAGTTGAATGAGGTAGCCGGAACAGAAACGTGCCGCGAGCCCGAGTTGCCGGCAGAGCTGAACGAGCAGCCAAGTCGAGTCCCGACACGAACCGGAGCCGATCGTCAATGTCTCTTCCGGCGATTGCACGCCCGGTTCCATGCGGATGATGTATTTCACACACTGATTGACCGCACGATTCAGCCCCACGAGCACATCGATCGTGCGGCCCGTCGCCCCCCGTTCACGTTCAACCATCGCTTTCAACAAAGGCCCTGCAGGAAGCACGTCGAGATAGGGGGCCAGTTCGCGTTTGTGGGCCGCGTCGTACTCGAACGGATACTGCTCGGACGACTCTTCCATGAAGAAATCGAACGGGTTGAATGGGACCAAGTCAGCCAGAAGATCGACAGTGACCGCAAACGAAGTTGCCGGCTTCAGGAATACGAGTCGGGCCAGGTGATTGGAGTACGGGTCTTGATGCCAGTTCAGGAAGTGCGTGGTCGGTTCGACACGCAGCGAGTAACTCAGGATCGTCGTCCGGGCGTGCGGGGCCGGACGCAGCCGAACGACGTGCGGGCTCAGTTCAACGAGGCGGTCGTAGGTGTAGCGCGTGGAATGACGTAAAGCGACGCGAATGCCCATGTAGCGTGATCCATCTGAGTTCGGAGTCTTGAGAGAGGTCAACCTATCTTACGACTGGGATTGCCTTTGTGTCTGCGAACTTGTCTGAGGCGGCTGAAATTCGGCTGCGAAGAAGGCGTGATAAATGGAATCGCCGATCGCATGAACGGAATCGACTACATAAGTAAGCGATTCGTGCAGGCCCTCTCGAATGAGGTCCTCAATCTGATGCCCGTCCAGCCACCAAATTAACTCGCGGATCTTGAGTTCAGGTTCAGCTGACGGTCCGCCTTTAGATGCGCCGGACACTGTGGCTACGGCCGTCTCGCATTCCCATAAACAGCGCCGGATGGAACGGGGAAAGAGTTCGTCGAGAATCAGGAACTCGGCCACGGCCGTTGCCGGGTCCGACGGGATCGCACGTGCCTTCTTGTGAAACGGTTCGTAACCGGAACAACTCATCAGGATGGCCACCCAGTGGGCATTGTCCGCCGGTGTGCCGACCTCATCGAGCCGGGGCAATAATGTGTGATATTTCACATCTAATATTCGGGCAGTTTGGCCGCCTCGTTCCAGGTACGCTCCCAACCGAAAGAATTCCCAGGCTTCGCCGTGGGCCATGGTCGCATCACAGATTCCATGCACGAGTTGATTGATGCGCTTGACTTGTGAATAGAACTCGTGACGATTGTGATCGTATAACTCGCGAGCGCTCGGACTCCGCATCCAGAGGTAATAATAGTTGATGCGTTCCCACATCTCAACAGAGATCACTTCGCGGATAATGCGGGCATTTTCGCGGGCTGCGGCGAACGAGGCCACAATGCTGCCCGCGTTTTTCTCGTCCCAAGTCATGAATTCCTGAACCCGCTCAGCCGTCGGTTCCTGCTTGAAGTCTTTGATGCCGCTAATAATCAGAACGGGACGCCACTGTTGTTCGTACGGAACATGAAAGTCTAATAACAGTGTGTGATTCACCTCTAATATGCGCGCGGTATTCTCCGCTCGCTCTAAATAGCGTGCCAGCCAGTAACAGTGCTCGGCCACCCTTGAGATCACTTTGTTTTCACCTGTCCTATAAGTGATGCGTGATGAGATCTATTATCCATTGCGGTTTTCTCTTCACTCTTCACTC
>Ga0105046_10013057_pt1 | contig 12873 bp, 13 predicted proteins | sample MAT03_FD_78385 | JGI IMG/M metagenome (GOLD analysis project Ga0105046, IMG submission 78385) | Freshwater microbial communities from Lake Fryxell liftoff mats and glacier meltwater in Antarctica - MAT-03 (megahit assembly) | ecosystem: Environmental > Aquatic > Freshwater > Ice > Liftoff... | reverse complement strand
CAACTCTGGAGAGCTTCGCTACGGGAACGCTGCCCGCCTCGCAGGTGTGCAGCAGGCGGCGCAACACTCTGTCACTTCCCACGCCATGAGTGTGAGAAATGCGGGCTAGCAGCCTATTAAAATACCCGCATAACCCTCGGGCAAAGGACGCGAAGTTCTCTGAAGGAAATCCCCTTTGCGTCCTCTGCACCCGTTGCGTGAGGCTTTTTCAACAGACTGCTAGTGCGAATCCGGCGCGACTCCGCCATTTCCGGCAGGTGGCACGTTGGCATGCACCACAGGCTCGGCACGCGCCGGCACGACGACCGCCCGTGCCTTTACCAATCTGGGTTTCGCCGATGATGCCTTCTTCTTCGGTGCAGTCACGCCGCCTGCTTTGGGTGCGGCTCTCTTCGCCTGCTTGCGAATGTTTCTGAGCACCTTGCGCGCTTTCGAAGCGGCCTTGGCTGCGTTTCGTGCCGCCTTCCTGGCCTCCTTCGCCGCTTTGCGGGCGTCCTTCAGTTTCGCCTTGGCGACCTTCCAGTTCTGTTTGGCGCTTCTCTCCGCAGCTTCCGTCCTTTTGGCTGCCGCTTCCGCAGTTTCCGGGGACAGCAGTTTCTTCGACGATACTTTTCGGTTCTTGGGTTTCATGATGCTTGGTCGGTTTTCGGGAATGGCGAAAATGTGTGCGAATCACGGCAGGACGGCAATTCAATATCCGGCCCGCAGACAGGGGAACAGGCTGCGGGAATTGCACAGAGACCTGTCTCTTCTGGCGGAAACGAAGTGACTGCGAAGGACGCGAAGGCTTCCAGAATCCACCGCGCTCCGCACCCTTGGTGCCCGTCGCAGGCACTCAATCGTCCGGTTGCTTTCGCAAGCCGATGCGATTCCACACCCGTATCGCGGGCGTGATTCAATGGGAGTCCAAAGGCAGGTAGCCGGCCAAAGCCGAGCGGCGCGTGAGTGCCGCGAGGCTTTGGACTGCGGAGGCTCGACTCCGCTTTGGCTTTGCGGAGGAGCGATGGGCGAAATCGCGCAATGCGCCGCGCGGAGGAGATGCGCTGCTTTGCTTTGCAGGCCAACGGTGACTTTGCGCGCCGGACCCGCGGCGAAGGGAAAAGCGGCGTCAAGCCGCGCGCAGTCCAAAGGCTGGAGCCACGCTCGGACCACCATTTCGCTCACCCAGTGGACTCACTTTCAATCACCCACCCCTCATCATGCCGCGCGAAATCTCCTCTGGCAAAGATCTGGCAGTCCCACCTATCGTCCCTTTACTCCCCCCTATGGCTTCCCCTGCCGTGACCACCGCCGCGCCGCGCCATCACCTTCTCCCGTTCGGCATCGCCGCGGCGTGTGCTACGACCTGCGCGCTGGTCGCGGTGTTGCTGTGCGCGAAGGCGGAGGATCGCTTCATCCATCGCTTTGCGGAGGAAATCGATGATCTGAAATTGCAGGGCGTCGCGCTGCAAAAGACGGCGTTCTCGCAGCCGGACCTGCTGGTGCTCTACGGCAGTTCGGAGCTGGTGACGCCCGTACCGAACAAGGCCGGCGACTTTTTCGAGCAGTCTCCCACGGGCTTCCAGGTGTTCCCTGTCGGGAAGCCCGGCACTACTTCGCTCGCCATCATGCAGAAGATCGCCGCGGTGGGGCGCTACATCCGGGGACGCAAGGTCGCGTTCTCGCTGTCGCCGAGCTTTTTCATGTCGGAGGAAGTGAATCAGGAATACTACGAGGGCAATTTTAGCGCGCTTCAGGCGACGGAACTGGCGTTCAGCGGGCACATGAGTCCGGAGCTGAAGCGGGATGCGGCGCGCAGGATGATTCAGTATCCGGACACCATCGAGGGAAACTGGACGCTGGATTTTGCCCTGCGCAGACTTGCGGGCGATTCCGCGCTGGACCGGCTGCTCTACGCGGCGGTCTGGCCGCTGGGCAAGGTCGCCAACGCGGTGGGCCGCGCGCAGGACCACATCGAAGCAGGGCTCCACATCGCCGAGAGCAATGAGAAGGCTGCCCCGGAGCCTGCCAGGATTCCGGGGCTGAATTGGACGGAGATTCTCCGCCGGACGAGCGTGAAGGTGAAGACCACGAAACCGCCCGTCTCACCCCGGCTGATCAAGCGCGCGAAAGGCTCGAGGGATGTGGCCTTTCTGCGGACGCTGAAGGAAGCGGACGAGTGGGATGACTTCGAGCTGCTGCTCCGCACGCTGAAGGAGCTGCGCGCGGAACCCCTGCTGATCTCGATGCCGCTCCACGGCACGGATCTCGAGACGACCGGTGTGTCCGCGGATGCGCGCAAGGCCTACGGGACGCGCCTGAACGAGCTGGCATCGAGCTACGGGACGCAGCTCGTCTATTTCAGCCAATACGAAAACGACCCGACATTCTTCGCCGACAACCTCGATCATCCCGGCGAACGCGGCTGGATGCTGTTCAACAAGGTTCTTGACGATTTTTACCACCAGCGAGACAAGACTCAAAAGTTAGAGCCCCAGTCCGTCCTTCCCTGAGAAATCCATGGCCACAGCTACCAGCGACCAAGTCATCGAAATTCTCGCCCGCATTTCCGACACGGAGGAAGTGCGGACGAACCCCGGCCTCGCGCTCTACGAATTGCAAATTCTCGACTCGATGAAGACCGTGGAACTCATCGTGGCACTGCAACAGGAAATCGGAGTGGAGATTTCGCCGGCGGAGTTCGACCGCGATGCGTGGGCGACGCCGGCGCAGATGGTGGCCGACATCCAGAAACGACTGGGCAAGTGATCGGGGTCGTAACGAAGTGGATCGATGCGCATCCGCACGTGCGGCCCACGGTGCTGACGCTCTACTATCTCGCGATCATCGGCGCGCTCATCGCGATGTACGGGCGGGGCAACTTTGAGACGCCGGAGTTTGTTTACCAGGAGTTCTGACCATGGATTTACTCGACAGAATTGAGGCGTTCGGCCGCGCCTCACCCGAGCGGCTCGCGCATGTGAGCGGCTATCGCATGATGACGCACGGCGAACTGCTGGCGAAAAGCAACACGCTGGCCGCGTGGCTCGACGCACAACTCGGGGACAAACGCACGCCCGTCGCAGTCCACGGGCACAAGGAGCCGGAGATGCTGGTGAGCTTCCTCGCCGCGGTGAAATCGGGCCGGCCCTACGTGCCGATCGATTACTCCACGCCCGAGCAGCGCATGGAGCGGGTCATCGAAATCGCCGGTGCGGGCGTCGTGCTCAATGCAGGGAAAGTCGCGGAGATCACGGGCGGCACTGCCGTGGATTACAAGCGGAAGCCCCTCGGGAAGGACGACCCTTTCTACATCCTCTTCACGAGCGGCAGCACAGGCGAGCCGAAGGGCGTCGTGATCACGCTCGGCAACCTCACCCACTACCTCGCATGGATGCGGGCGCAGGGCGATTTTCGCGACGGCCGGGAAGTCTTCCTCAACCATGCGCCATTCACCTTCGACCTCTCGGTGCATGACATCTATCTCGGGCTGGGCTCGGGGAGCACCATCTTCAGCCTCACGAAGGATCACATCTCGAATCTGCGCGCACTTTTCGAGGCCCTGCGCGAATGCGGCGCGACGACATGGATGTCCACGCCATCGTTTGCGCAGATGTGCATGATCGAAAAGAGCTTCAACTCCGGCATGCTGCCGCATCTGCGCGCGTTCTATCTTTGCGGCGAGACACTCGCGCCCGAGACCGCCACGCAATTGATTCAGCGCTTCCCGAATTCCGCCGTGTGGAATACCTACGGCCCGACCGAGGCGACCGTCGCGGTGACGAAGATCGGAATCACGAACGAAGTCATCGCCCAGTGGAACCCGCTGCCGATTGGATACGTCATGCCGGGGACGCGCATCATCATTCGGGGCGAAGACGGACGCCCGGTGCCGCCGGGCGAACGCGGCGAGATCGTCATCGCCGGGCCGAATGTGAGTCCCGGTTATCTCGGACGGGCGGACCTCACCGAGAAGGCGTTCTATCCCCACGACGACACGCGCGCCTACCGCACCGGCGACTGGGGACGGGATCGCGATGGCATCATTTTTTGCGAAGGGAGGATGGACAGCCAGATCAAGCTCAACGGCCACCGCATCGAACTCGGCGACCTCGAGGCAAACCTGCGCGCGCTCCCGGAAGTCGCGGACGCGGTGGTCCTCCCCGTGCAGCGGGGTGGAAAGATCGACTCCCTCACCGCCTTCATCGTCCTCAGCGTCGCCAAACAGGGCACAGACTTCGAGCAATCGGCCAGGCTGAAGACGCATCTCGGCGAGCGTCTGCCGCCCTACATGGTCCCGCGGAAGTTTCATTTCCTCGACAATTTCCCGATGAACAACAACGGCAAGGCGGACCGCAAGAAGCTGGCAGAAATGCTCTAGCCCGGGTGGCATCCCCGCGATGACACAGCCCAGATGCGAGCGCAAAGAGTCCGGCGTTTCTCCGTCTCTTCATCCTGTTCGTAATCCTATTCTCATTCCCAATCCTCCTCCGCCGGGCAAACGCGAGAGTAAGAATGGGAATCTGATGAGGAGAAGCGCGGCCACACACCGATGACGCCCTTTGCCAATTGGACGTTCTTCGGCCTGCTGCTGCTCTACACCGTCCTGCCGATCCTCGTCCTCGGCTTGCTCGGCAAGGCGAGCCCGCGCTGGTGCTTCGTCGTCAGCCTGCCGGTCCTCGCCTTTGTATTTTCGCACGAGGACAATGTCGTGCTGCGGGTCGCCGGGATAAGCCTGCCCGAGCCCGTGGGCGGCCAGCTCACCGATCCTTGGGCGACCACGAGAACCGGCACGGAGTTCGCCCCGCTCTACCTCTTCCTGCTCTGCGCCGCATATCAACTGGTCGTACCGGCCGCATTTCTCCGCTGGAAATCGAACCGCACCTTCATCCCGGCCCTCCTCCTCACACTGCTCCCGCTCGCTGCGAGCAAATTCATCCCCTTCCTCGCCCACGAGAGCGTCTTCGGCTACCTCGGCATCAGCTACGTCACCTTCCGTGCGCTGGATGTGGTCTTTTCGATCCGCGACGGCGTGGTCAAATCGCTCGCACCCGGCCAGCTCTTCGCCTTTCTCTTTTTCCTCCCGACCGTGTCCTCGGGTCCCATCGATCGATACCGGCGCTTCGGGCTGGACTGGGTGAAGACGCGCACACGGGCAGAGTTCCTGGACGACCTCGACTTTGCAATCCAGCGCGTGATGCGCGGCTTCCTCTACAAATTCATCATCGCCGCCCAGATCGATACGCACCTGCGCCTGCCGCTGCTGAAGGCCTCGGGCCTCTGGAGCCATGTGGGATACATGTACGTTTACACCTTCTACCTGTTCTTCGATTTCGCCGGCTACAGCGCCTTCGCGGTGGGCGTATCGCGGCTCATGGGCATCCGGACGCCGGAGAACTTTGCGATGCCATTCCTCGCGCGCAACATCCGCGATTTCTGGGCGCGGTGGCACATGAGCCTGTCATTCTGGTTCCGCGATCACATCCACATGCGGTTCCAACTCGCAGCCGCGAAAGGGAAGTGGTTCAAGGGCAAACACACCGCGAGTTACCTCGGGCTCTTCCTCACCTTCGGGCTCATGGGCGTGTGGCACGGCCTCGCGTGGCACTACATTCTCTACGGCCTCTACCACGCCATGCTCACGAGCGGCTACGACTGGTTCGCGCGCTGGAACAAGCACGCGAAATGGTGGCCCGACGGCCCCTGGTGGCGGACCCTCAATATCGGCATCACCTTCCACATCGTCGCGCTCGGAATGCTGCTCTTCAGCGGCCGCCTCACCCCGCCGCCGCCGCCGCCCTTTGAAGCAATCATCGAGGAGGCGGACCACGAGGCCATCTCCGGCTACGTCTGGCAAAGGGAACGCCCCTCCGCGGTCACCACGGTGGATGTCTATGTCGATGGCCCGTGGGTTGCCCAGGCCCAGTGCAATCGCCCGCGACCCGACCTCCGCAGCCGCGGCTATGGCGACGGCGCCATCGGCTTCCGCGTCGAACTGCCAGCCTGGCTGCGCGATGGCCGTTCACATGCGATCGAAGTGCGCCTGTCCGATGGTTACCGGCTGATCGGAAAACAGAAGACGGTCGTCTTCCCGCACGCGCAACAGTAGCGCTTCTTCAGCGACGGACTGCAGCCACGATCGAATCGGCCCGGCGCAGCGGCAGCGAAAAGTGCCCTTCATTTTCGACCACATGCAGGCTTGCTCCGGGCACCTGCGATGCCACCCGTCGCACCGCACTCGGTCGGAAATTACGGTCCTCCACGCCATGCCAGAAGACGACCGGCACGCGGATCTCGTTCAGTGGAAATCCCCACGGCTGGGCATTCAGCGCGGCATCCTCGAAAACACCATCGTGACCCGAGCGCCATCCCTGCCGGACTCCGCTAAAGACCGTCGAGAACGTGGTCGGATCCGCCAAGGCCGCACGATCCGGTGCCGGCAGGCCGCGGGTCGCCAGCCACCAGAGGGGATTTGGCATCAGGCCGACGACCGACCTGCCCGCGCGGAAGAACTGCCGAAGCGCGTCCGGATGCTCTTTGTATGCACCGAGAAGCGCACGATACAGCGGCGCGAACTCACTCGGGTCAGACGATTCCGCAAGTGGCGTCGCACATGAGATCGCCGTGACACTCGTCACGCGGCGCGGCAAAGCCCACCCCGTCACCAGCGCGTAGGGCCCGCCTCCCGAGACACCCATCACCGCGAACCGCCGGTGATGATAATGGTCGGCGATTCCCGCCACCACACGAGGCCAGTCCGTCAGCCTGCGATTCGGCTGCGGATCGCTGCGTCCGAAACCCGGGCGATCCGGTGCCAGGACATGGAACCCGTTCTCCTTCGCAACCGCATCCAGAAGCACAGCCTGGCTCGCATCGCTCGGCCAGCCGTGGAAGAAAAACAGCGGAAATCCTCCCGGCGTTCCGTAATGGCGCACCGCGATCTTTTGCCCTCCCGCCAGCAGAACCAACTCCGGAACCACTGCCCGCGATTGCTTCGCCGATTGCAGGCGCGGGGCCGGCGGCTTCTCCTGCGACGAGCAAGCGGCGAGACAGAATCCCACCACCAAAAGAAAATGGCGGGCTGGCAAAAGTTCACGGTCCATAGAGCTGATTGGAGAGTCTTGTAGCGGCATTCGTTCTTCATTCCACTCCAGAAATCCATTCCTCGGCACCCTCCATCGCGGAAGGAAAAATTCTGTTGACGCAATCGGGCGCGTTCATATCGTCCCGCACTCTCTTATCCAGAGTGGCTGAGGGTTCTGGCCCTGCGACGCCACGGCAACCGCTCCGATTAAACCCGGGGGTCAAGGTGCCAAATCCAGCCTCGGGCCACCATGGCGCGGGGGTAGATGAGAGCGAAGTTGCGACTGTCGTCGCCCTCGCCACTCCGGGAAGAGCGTTCACCGCCATGCAAAAATCCGCTCCTACCTACTTCTCGAACCTCAAGTGCCGCGAGTGCGGCAAGCTCTATCCGAAGCAGGCCATCCACGTCTGCGACTTCGACTTCGGCCCGCTCGAGGCCGCCTACGATTACGATGCAATCAAGGCGGTGCTCACACGCAAGCTCATCGAGTCGCGCCCGCAGACCATGTGGCGCTACCGCGAGTTGCTGCCCATCGATGGCGAGCCGACTGTCGGCACGCAGGTCGGCTACACGCCGCTCGTGAAGGCGGACCGCCTCGCAAAAGTCCTCGGCATCAAGTCGCTCTACATCAAGAACGACACCGTCAATTACCCCACCCTTTCGTTCAAGGATCGCGTCGTCAGTGTCGCGCTCAGCCGTGCAAAGGAGCTGGGTTTCAAAGTCGTCGCCTGCGCGAGCACGGGCAACCTCGCGAATTCCGTCGCCGCAAACGCCGCGAGCGCCGGGCTGAAAAGCTACGTGCTCATCCCTGCGGATCTCGAGCAGGGCAAAGTCCTCGGCTCGCTCGTGTACGGCACGAATGTCGTCGCCATTCACGGCGCGTATGATCAGGTGAATCGCCTCTGCTCCGAGATCGCCGGCAAGTACGGCTGGGGCTTTGTGAACGTGAACCTGCGCCCCTATTACGCCGAAGGCTCCAAGAGCATGGGCTTCGAGATTTGCGAGCAACTCGGCTGGCGCATCCCGCGCCACACCGTGGTCCCGATGGCGTCGGGATCGCTGCTCACGAAGATCCACAAGTCGTACACCGAATTCATCAAGTGCGGCATCGTGGACGAAGCCAAGTTCACCGTCCACGGCTCGCAGGCCACCGGCTGCGCGCCGATCTCCCACGCGATGAAGAAAGGCACCGACATGGTGAAGCCCGTGCCAAAGCCCGACACTATCGTGAAGTCGCTCGCCATCGGCACGCCCGCCGACGGCTACTACGCCATCCACGCGATGCGCCAGACCGGCGGCTTTGCCGAGGACGTTACCGATGATGAGGTGGTCGCCGGCATCCGCCTGCTCGCGGAGAACGAAGGAATATTTTCCGAGACTGCAGGCGGCGTGACAGTCGCATGCGCGAAGAAGCTCATCGAGAGCGGCAAGATCCCGCGCGACGAGGAAGCCGTCCTGTGCATCACCGGCCACGGCCTCAAGACGCAGGAGGCAATCGTCGGCAAATGCGGCGAGCCGCGCCTCATCAAGCCCAGCCTGCGCGAGTTCGAAGAGCAGATCTACGCCCCCGACCAGGCCGCGGCGGCCACTTGAACGAGTGATTATTAATTAGTGCTTAGTCCCGCCCATGCACCCACAGAGCCACCTGACAGCACTAAACACCAATCACTAAATACTCATCACTCCCCTCCCGGCTCGCGCACCTCAAAATCTGAAATCCTAAATCCCGATGGCTTCCGTCCGAATCCCCACCCCACTCCGCAAACTCACCAACGACCTCGAAGTCGTCAGCGCCGCCGGCGCCATCATCGGCGAACTCCTCGACAACCTCGACAAGGCCTTCCCCGGCCTGCGCGAGCGCATCTGCGACGAGGAAGGCAACGTCCGCCGCTTCGTGAACATTTTCGTCAACGACGAAGACATCCGCTTCCTCGAAGAGCGCGCCACGCCGGTGAAAGACACCGACGAGGTGAGCATCGTCCCCGCCATCGCCGGCGGATAGCCGCTGCCAAATCCGAAATCTGAAATCCTAAATTTCCCAATGGCCTCCGAAATCCATCGCCTCTGGCTCATGTATCCCACCCGGCTGGTCACCCGTCCGATCATCTGGGAACTGGTGAAGAAATTCGAAGTCGTCACGAACCTCCGGCAGGCGAGCATCAACGACGAAGTAGGCCTCGTGTGCCTCGAACTCAGCGGCGAGCGCGCCGAGATCAAACGCGCCATCGCCTGGCTCGAGGAACTGGGCGTGAAGGTCGAGCCCGTGGAGATCAACACCATCGAAGGCTGACGCCTTCAGCTCTCGGGCTGCGGCCGAAGCCGTAGCCGCGCTTGTCAAAGCGCGGCCCTACTTTTTAATGAACTCCCTCGCGGTTGCCGGAGAGCCAGCCCGCGATCGACTTGCCCCTCCATGCGCGCGCTCCGTCTCCTCTTCCTGATCCCCGCAATCGCGGCGGCATCGGACCCGGTCGGAGTGAGCGGGCTCGAAGATCGCATCGCCGCAATCACCGGCCAACTACGGGAGCTGCCTGAAATACCGCCGCCTCAGCAGGTGGCGCGGGTCGGGTTTCACAGCGGGTTCGTGAATACCACGCAGGCGGCCCGCTGGGTGCAGGCGGATCTTGACGCGGTGCGGGACTTCGACAGCGTCGTCATCGTCCCCGCATTCTTCGCGTCGACGGAACAGGAAACAGGCGCCTACGGATTTCCGCCGCGCTTCACCGTCGCCGTGTCGGACGATCCGGAGTTCGGCTCTTATCAGACGATCGCCGATCACACCGGGGCGGACTTCCGCGTCAGCACGAGCCCGATTTTCATCCCTGCGAAAACCAAGGGGCGCTACGTGCGATTCACGGCCACGCGGCTTGCGCAGCAACGGCTCGGGCGCGGCGGATTTTGTCTCGGGGAAATGCTCGTCTTCGCCGGGCCTCTCAATATCGGCGCGGGCTGCCCGGTCACTTCATCCGGCACCTACGAGACGCTGCCGACCTGGACGCTCGGAAATCTCACGGACGGACTCACACACCTTGGCGCGCCGATCATCAAATCCCCCCGTCGCAGCAATGGCTGGCACAGCGGAATCGCGCAGTCACCCGAGCAGGCCAAGTGGGTGCAGGTCGATCTCGGCATTTCGCACCCTCTCGACGAAGTGCGCCTCTACCCCGCGCATCCGCCGGATTTTCCGGAACGGCCCGGCTTCGGGTTTCCGCCGCGCTTCCGGGTGGAAATCAGCGACGACCCGGCGTTCGCGCAGCCCCGCACATTGCTCGACGCCACGAATGCCGACTTCGCAAATCCCGGCGACAACCCCATCGCCATTCCCGCGAAGGGCATGGCCGGCCGTTTCATCCGCGTGACTGCCAAGAAGCTTTGGGAACGCACGAGCGACTACGTCTTTGCCCTCGCCGAACTCGAAGCCTTCGCCGACGGCAAAAACGTGGCGGGCAACGGCACCGTGTCGTCTCTCGACGAAACCAAAACCGGCGCATGGTCCGGTGCGATGCTCGTGGACGGCCAGACCAGCCTTGGCGCGATCGCCCCGTTGCCGCAATGGCTCGAACAACTCTCGCAACGGCACACCCTCACGACCGAACTTGCCACCGTGCAGCAGCGGCTCGCGGAACATCGAGTGAGCCGCCAGGGCACATGGCTCCGCATCGCTGGCGGCGGAGCGCTCGTCGCCATCCTCGTCGCGCTGCTCTTGCAGCGTCGGCAAAAGGAACGTCAGCGCCGCGCACTCATCGACCTCCGCCGCCAGATCGCCCGCGACCTGCATGATGAAATCGGCAGCAGCCTCGGCAGCATCGCGCTCATGAGCGAACTCGCGATGAACGAAGGCGGCGGCGACACCTTGCACGACATCCATCGTCTCTCGCGCGAAGCCGCGGAATCCATGCGCGGCATCGTGTGGCTAGTGCGCGAGCCGGGCATCCCCACGCTCGAACGGCTCGTGGAGACGATGCGCCAGACCGCCACCAGCCTGCTCGGCGGCGTGACTTGGAAAATCCGCGCGCCGCCGGAACCCGCGCCGCCCGCGCCGTCGCTCGATTTCCACCGGCATGTGTTCCTCTTTTTCAAAGAAGCCGTCCACAACATCGCCCGCCATGCCCGCGCAAAGTCCGTGCGCATCGAGGTAACGTGGGCGCCGTCCGCTTTCACCCTCACGCTGCAGGACGACGGCATCGGCTTCGATCCCACGCACACCTCCGCAGGATGCGGCCTCGACAATCTCCGCCATCGCGCCGCCGCATTGCACGGGCGGGTGGACATCTCCTCCGCCGCAGGCGATGGGACACGCATCCGCCTCACCGTCCCACTCCCTCGAAAATGACACCCGCCGTCATCTGGATCACCGACGACCACGCGCCGTTCCGCCGCACGCTCGCCAAGGTGCTGAACAGCGCGGACGGCCTGCAATGCGCAGCGCAGTTCGATTCCAGCGAGACCCTCTTGAAAGCCCTCGAAGACGCCCCGCGCCCCGACCTCCTCCTGCTCGACGTCGGCCTGCCCGGCATGAGCGGCCTCGACGCGATGCGCCTCATCAAGGAACGCGCGCCACAGACGCTCATCATCGTCCTCACCGCCTTCGAGGATGACGAAAACATCTTCCAAGCCGTGTGCGCCGGAGCCGCCGGCTACCTGCTGAAAACATCCACCGCCGCCGAAATCATCCAAGCCGTGCGCGACGCGCTGAAAGGCGGCTCGCCCATGAACCCACGCATCGCGCGCCGCGTGCTCGAAATGTTTTCCAAGCTCGCGCCAAAGCACAGCGACTACGGCCTCAGCGAACGCGAAAAAGAAATCCTTCAACTCATGGTGAACGGCCTGATCAAGAAAGAGATCGCGGATCGGCTCACGCTCAGCATCCACACCGTCGACACCTACCTCCGCCGGATTTACGAAAAGCTCGAGGTCCATACCCGCACCGGCGCTGTGGCGAAGGCATTGAAGGAAGGACTCGTGTGATGTCCCGCGATCACGAGAAGCTGACGTATCGGCATGCCGGGCGGGATTTCCGGCTCACGGATGTGTATGGGCACGTCGTGAAGGGAGTGCTGGCGTAGGACAAAACGCGACTGCCAAAGCTCATGCTGCAACGTGGCGTCATCTTCTTCCGATGGTTGATCTGGGTGCTCTTGGCACCCCTGCAAAGCCTGTGCGCTCCGGCTCCGGAAGCCGGCTCTCAGGTTCATTCCTTTCTTGAGCAACGTTGCTACGACTGCCATGACGCGGACACACAGAAGGGAAAATTCCGCATGGACAATCTGGCGGAACTCGCACCCTCGGAGGCGGCGAAGAGTTGGGGGCGGATCTTGGCGCGGGTCGAGGCGGGAGAGATGCCTCCGCCGAAGAAAACGCGCCCGCCGCAGGCGCAGGTGGATGAAGTGCTTTCGCGGATCAAAGTCATGCTCGCAGACGAAGCCAAGTCCCGGAGAGGGGAAGGCCGCACTAGCATTCGTCGGCTGAACCGACTGGAATACGAGAACACGTTGCACGACATGCTCGGCATCGAGACGCCACTGCGCGATCTGTTGCCAGAAGATGATGTAGCGGATGGCTTTGATACGGCGGCGAAGGCGCTGAGCATCTCGCCCGTCCACATCCAGCGCTACATGGAGGCTGCGGAGACGGCGCTGAATGCGGCGGTCATTCGCGGGCCGAAGCCTGAGGTCGTGAAGCAGCGCATCTCGTTCGCCGACGAGAAGGAACAGAAAGGCCCCCCGCTCACCCACCCGAACAACAGTCCGATAATCCGTGTCCGCGAGGGCAAACTCCTCTTCTTTGCCGAGCCGCATATTGAAGTGCCGATT
>Ga0105046_10013055_pt1 | contig 12873 bp, 12 predicted proteins | sample MAT03_FD_78385 | JGI IMG/M metagenome (GOLD analysis project Ga0105046, IMG submission 78385) | Freshwater microbial communities from Lake Fryxell liftoff mats and glacier meltwater in Antarctica - MAT-03 (megahit assembly) | ecosystem: Environmental > Aquatic > Freshwater > Ice > Liftoff... | reverse complement strand
CTCAAATCTAGCCGAAACCAAAGCAGCGCAGGGGCGTTGGCCGCCAAAGCAGACGTCATCAGCGTTTTCCATGGTCTAGGGAGGCCAAGGCAGATGTGGAACTATCCGCAATATGCAAGCCGCCGGCTTGCAACAACACTCGGCTTGCTTCTGCTCCCCTGCCGCCTATGACAACTTTTCTATCAGGCGCCCCGATACGCCAGCGTTCAAGTTCGATGACAAGGGAGCGAGCGTCGATTTCTTTCAGAGGTCTGGTGATCGATAGGGCCATCAAACTCGCTGAAGTTCGTACCGCTGCGGCGATGATGTTAGCTGCGGGTGTATCAGCTCCAAGGTAGATGACGCGCATTCCTTCCCGGCTCGCTGAAACGGCAAACGCCAGCAATGCACCTTCGTGCTCCTCGCCGGCTGGGCAAGCACAAATCACCGCAACGGCGCCTGCCTTGGCTCGATCGTTTTCAATAAGCCGAAGAATCTTGCTCCTAATGATGCTTGAGCCGAAGTGTTCCGCCGCGATCGACATTCTGCCAGCTTCCCACTCATCGCCTATCGACCTTAATAAGGGCAACAAGAACGCTTCGCAGATCTCCTCTGAGGGCAGGTGGCCCAAAGCCATCACTCGAAACAGAGCTGATTCAAGACGGCCTTGATCGAAGTTCGCGATCGCAGCTATGGCTTCGTCGATGGCGGGCGTTAGATCGAATACGCCGCCACCAACGTTGATTGAACTTGGCACGACTCTTGAAGGTGCTGGGGACGGTGGCAGCGACAGAGCCGCTTCTAGGATCTGCGTCCTCGGCAGCTGAGCCACTTCGGCGATGCTTCGGCCTCCATCTACCAACCGCTTTGCGCCCCGAAGGATGCGCACGTCTTCGTCCGAGTACACGCGGTAACCACCCTCCGTTCTTAAAGGGGCAACCAACCCATACCTCCTCTCCCAAGCCCGCAATAGCTCGGACGTGACTCCCGCCAGTTCGGCCGCTCGGCGAATTCTGTACATGGGTCGTTAGATACCGCCGCATCAGTAGTTTGTTCAAGGTTCGTTCGCCAGCTAAGCCATCGATTTCCTTAAGATTCAATGTTTGTATAAGGTTATGATTGACAAACACTGTACAAGCGTCAAAATACAAACAACAAAAAATAAAGGAGACGAGATGGGAACTGCTTCAAATCGAGTGTTTAGCGAACTTGGGAACCCTGAACTGAGAAAACGGTTGGTGAGGATTGCCGGACGGATGCTTCGGTCAGAGGAGGACTCTGAAGACGCGGCTCATGACGCGGTGGTACAGGCTTTGGTGGCCGCTGGGCGATTCCGGGAAGACGCCCAGGTAACAACTTGGATGCACCGGATTGCCGTGAACGCTGCGCTCATGGCGCTGCGCAAGAGCCAACGGTCAAACCGCCATCTAGGAGCCGTCGGCGCGGCTGGAATGGCTGGGCTGCCTGTGTCTTGGGCGGTGGGCGGAGAGTCTGAATCTGTTGAGACAGAAGTGGCCGCGTCTGACGCCCGGGCACGGGTACGGCACGCGGTTGAGCAACTGCCGGTGGAATACCGGAGTGTGATTGAACACGTTGTTTACGACGAAGAATCAGCCGAGGAAGCCGCGCAAGCGTTGCACCTTACGCCTTCTGCTGTACGAACCAGGGTTGGTCGAGCTAGAAAGAGGTTGGCTGATTTGTTAACGCAAGACATGCCGATTGCAGCGTGAGCCGCGCAGGTGACAGGCTATGAATAAAGGAAGACTCGAATGACATGGCTGGCGAAACTCAAAACAGAGAATGTTATGCGGATCTTAGGCTCGGTCTTCTTGGCTATCTATTTCTTAGTCTCAACGAGGACGGCGATGGCTAACGCGTCTGATGAATTTCGCGCGGGCCGCATGGCCAAGGATTCCAAGACACGCAAAGCCTACTTCCAGAAGGGCATGGACGAGGCTCGCTCCCTCCTTAAAGTGCAGGGAGATAGCGTTGAGGGTCTGTTCTGGCTTGCGGTCAACATGGGTGCCGAAGCGTTGGAACGCGGCAAGATGGCTGCGTTGCCCATCGTTCCGCAAATGGAACGCCTGTTACTAAAACTGGACGGCATTGACCCGAAATACGAAGACGCGGGAGCGTCGCGCGTGTTGGGAAGGCTTTACCACCAAGCGCCATCGGTAATATCGGTGGGTTCCTCAGAGAAGGCCAAGTACTTTTTGGAACGGGCATTGAAATTCGCGCCGGGACACCCGGGAAACCAGGCCTTTGCTGCGGATTTCTTGCTTGAAAAAGGCCAGGACGAACGCGCAAAGAAACTGGCCGCGGCTTGCTTAAAGAGTTTGGACGCCAGCGGTGGCAAATATGGCGACGAAGCCCGAGAGTGGCGAGAGTTAGCGCAAGACGTGGTGGACGACTAACCATGTCAACGCACTCACAGTTCGATCTCGTGCTGTTGGGTGCGGGGCTGGGGAATGGCTTAGCCGCTGCTGCTGCTTTACACTATTGCCCCTCGCTGCGAATTGCGGTTGTCGATGGTCGAAGCCAACTTTCCTATCCGCAAACGTGGTGTTTCCACGACCAGGACATTCGGCAAGGGAGCGACGCGTGGGACTGGTTACGACCATTGGTTTCCAAATCGTGGGACGGATATGATGTTCGCTTCAACGGCTACGATCGTCATTTTGAAAGCAGCTACCATTGCATTTCTGGCGAGCACTTCGGCGTCGCTTTGTCATCGGTCTTGGCGGTTCCGAATGTTTCTCTTTTTTTGAACACCCAGGCAGAACCAAATGGTTCTGGCGTGACTCTTGCTTCCGGTGACCACCTTGAAGGAGCCGTTGTCTTGGATGGACGTGGCGCAGGTTCAATGACAAGCGGCTGTGGGTTTCAAAAGTTTGTCGGTTGGGAAATTGAAGTGGACACCGAGAACTCACGACCTTTGCCCGCTGGTCCAGTGCTGATGGACGCAACCGTTGAACAACACGATGGCTACCGGTTCGTATATTTGCTGCCAATGGGCGCGGATCGTTTGTTGGTAGAGGATACCTATTTTTCATCCAACGATGTACTGGACGTTCCCTTGCTGGAATCGCGATTGCGAGACTACTTACGCTTGAAGGGTTGGACGTTGCGACATTTGGTGAGAACCGAGAAAGGTGTGCTGCCCATGCCATGGACAGAGCAACGTTCCTTGCCAGCAGCATCTGAACAAAATGTGTTTCAAGTGGGCTACCGGGGCGGCTGGTTTCAACCCGCCACAGGATATTCAGTGCCGATGGCGGTGGCCGTGGCGCAATCAGTTGGGATTGCAATGAAGCAATCTTTAAACCAAACACGAACGCCAAGCGAGCTTGTGGCGGAGGCTCTCGCGCCTTTGCGAAAGTCGTTCGGTGAACGACAAGGCTTTTACCGCTTGCTGAACCGATTGGCTTTTAAGGGGGTCAGCGACGCTGATCGCCACGCGGTGTTCTCTAGATTTTACAAGTTGCCCCCCTCGTTGGTTGGTCGGTTTTACGCCGGACAAAGCACGTGGTGGGATCGCATCAGAATTCTGGGGGGGCGTCCTCCTGTTCCATTGTCACGGTTTCGGTTCGGTCGTTTGAGGGAGGAACTGTCATGAGCGCACAACCATTGCCACAGTCGTCATTCGCAGAATCACCGTTGCTTGCCTTGCTGGAGCGCCAGTGGCCATCCAGTGTTGCTTCAACCTTGCCCGTAGAATTGTGGCGGAAAGTGTTGTTGGGTCCCGTGCAGGAGATTCTCTCGCGGCCTGGAAAATCATTCCGCGCGCATCTTGTGCAGGCCGCTTGGAAACTGGCCGAACGGGATGACGAAGCGCCGCTTGAATTGGTGGCCATTGTGGAAGTGTTGCACGCCGGATCGATGATAGTTGATGACATCGAAGATGGATCGCGTACGCGGAGGGGCGCTCCGGCAATTCATGAGATGTATGGTATCCCCGTGGCATTGAATGCGGGCAACTGGATGTACTTTTGGCCCTTCGAGGTGTTGCAGGGATTGCAGCTATCACCTGAGATTGAGCTGCTACTAACCACCCGCATGTTGGCAACGCTTAGCGCTTGTCATCGGGGACAGGCCTTAGACCTTGCGGTGCACGTGGGTGAAGTGGCGCAAGCCCAAGTTGCGAACGTTGTTGCCGAAACGACGGCTTTGAAAACGGGGGCTCTTGTAGGCCTGGCGGCAGCGTTGGGCGGCGGCGCGGCTGGTGCGCGAGGCAAGAAGCTAGAAGCCTTGGAACGCTTCGCGTGTAAGTTGGGCGTTGCGCTGCAAAAGCTAGATGACCTTGGCAACCTTAGTGGCGGCAAGGATCCCGACAAACGGTACGAAGATCTGAAGAACGGGCGTTTGGGATGGCCGTGGGCTTGGGCCGCCGAAACGCTTGAACCCGAAGCATTTGCAAAACTGGTGGCAGCAGCAAAAGACGTGCAAACCAACCACACAAAAGGTGACGATGGGGTTGAGTGGTTGGCCGCTAGATTGAAAGCCGTGGCGGGCGTTGAACGTCGTGCCGCGATCTCGGCCGAGGTAATGTCTTCGCTAAGAGAACTTGAATGTGTGTTTGGTAGGAACCCGACGACGGCTTTCCTGCGTAATGAAGTTTCGCGCTTGGAGGCAAGTTATGGTTGATGTAAACGCAAAGACTCACACTGCAGCGGTGATCGGCAGTGGCTTTGGTGGCTTGGCCGCAGCCATTCGCATGCAAGCTGGTGGCGTGAAGACCACGATCTATGAAGCCCGGGACATGGCGGGTGGTCGTGCCTATGTTTACAAGGACGATGGCTTCACTTTCGATGCGGGTCCTACCGTGATCACGGCGCCAGAGTGCATAGAAGAGTTGTTCGCTTTGGCAGGCGAGAAAATGGCAGATCATATCGAGATGCTTCCTGTGCATCCGTTCTATAGATTGTTGTGGACCGATGGGGCGAAGCTTGACTATGACGGCGACGAAGCCTTCATGGATGCCGAAGTAAAACGGTTGGCCCCCGATGACCTCGCGGGCTACCGCCGCTTTATCGATTACAGCCGCAAAGTGTTTGATGCGGGCTATACCAATCTGGCGGCGAAACCTTTCCTTCGTTTCCGCGATATGGTTCGGGTGGCGCCGCAGTTGGCGAAACTTCGCGCGGATCGATCGGTTTATGGTGCTGTTTCAAAGTACGTGAAAGATGAACACCTGCGCCAAGCGCTTTCCTTTCACGCGTTGTTGATTGGCGGCAATCCTTTCGAGACAAGCGCCATATACACACTGATACCTTTTCTTGAACGCAAGTGGGGCGTGTTCTTTCCAAAGGGCGGAACAGGTGCATTGGTAAGTGCGTTGGTGGCTTTGTTTGAACGCTTGGGTGGTACGGTGAAACTCTCGAGTCCGGTAAAAGCTGTGCGCGTGCTTCCGGATGGAAGGCATAGCGTGACTGCCGAAGGACAGCCTGCACAATCGTATGACCTTGTCGTCTCGAACGCGGATCTACACCACACGTATGCGCGCCTCTACAGCGGCGAGCCAACGGCAGACAAGCGACGGCAGAAGCTCGAAAAGATGGATTGGTCCATGTCGTTGTTTGTTTTGTATTTCGGCACCAAGAAGAAGTACCCGGGTGTGGCACACCACACAGTGATCTTTGGCCCTCGCTACAGAGAGTTACTGAAGGACATTTTTCACGGCGATCACTTGCCCGATGATTTTAGCCTGTATCTTCATGCGCCCACTGTCACTGATCCAAGCCTTGGACCACCGGATAGCGAAGCCTTCTATGTGTTGGCGCCAGTTCCGCATTTAGGCAACGCGAAGATTGATTGGGAACAGCAAAAGGAAAAGTACGCCGATCGTATCTTGGAATACTTAGAAACGTGGTTGCCTGATCTGCGCGCCAATGTAGTTACCCGCAGAACGTTTACGCCAACGGACTTCCAAAGCACGCTCAATGCCTGGAACGGCAGTGCCTTTTCGGTGTCGCCGCGTCTCACCCAAAGCGCATACTTTCGTCCTCACAACCGCGACGCTGACATCAAAGGCCTTTACATCGTAGGGGCAGGAACCCATCCCGGCGCAGGCGTTCCCGGAGTGATCAATTCTGCAAAGGCCACGGCATTCACTGTGCTGGGTGATCTGGGGCTGGCATGATCTCTGTTTCATCAACAGAGCTTTCCGAGGGCCGAGACTTAGCCCGGCGGGATCTGAAGGTGGGCTCAAAGAGCTTTGCCTTGGCAGGCAAGTTGCTTTCCGAGGATGTGAGGCAAGATGCAGAAATCTGTTACTCGTTCTGTCGCTACGTTGACGATTGCGTCGATGAAGTTCCAGCGCAGCAAGCACCTGCCGCCGTCGTGAAGTTGCGCGCTTTGCTTGATGAGCTTTACGAAGGAAAAATCCAGGCTGATCCGCGTTTGTCGGCGTTTGCCGATTTGGTTCGGCGTACACGTATGCCGCGCGAGTATCCCTTGGCCTTGATTGATGGCATGGCCATGGACGCTCAAGGAACCGAATACGAAACGCTTTGCGATTTGCGGTTGTATTGTCATCGGGTGGCCGGGGTTGTGGGGTTGATGATGTGTCACGTACTTGGCGTTCGTGATGATCGAGCCCTAGCCCAAGCCGCGCACTTAGGCATAGCGATGCAATTAACCAACATCTGTCGTGATGTTGCAGAGGATTGGCATCGGGGCCGTCTTTATTTGCCGAAAAATTTGGCAGGCGCGCCAGGTCCCGCATCGCCTGGCGAAACTTTGCCCGTGGCCTTGGGCGTGACGTTTCGGCCTGCGGTGAAAGCACTTTTGGACGAAGCAGAGGTGTATTACCAATCGGGGCAACGAGGGTTGCGACATCTGTCCTGGCGGGCTGCGTTGGCGATTCGCGTGGCGGCTTGGGTTTATAGAGACATTGGGCGGGGCGTGGTTCGTCGCAATTACGATGTCGGTGCAGGGCGTGTGGTGATTCCCTTGGCGCGCAAATTGTGGCTGGCAGCACGCGCGATGGTGCTGTCACTTGCGGAGTTGCCGATACGGATGTTTGATGGCGCCCGTCCGTTGTCCATTCCCTCCCGAGTTGCAAGGTATCCCGATGACATCTGTGTGGACTGAACTTCAACTCTACTTTGGTCGTTTCCGCGAATTCACGCGGCGAGATTGGATCGTTTATGTGGCCTGGATTGGCCTGATGCTGGGCCTGATGGCCAGCACGGGCGGCTTCTTGCTGATAGGCGCGATGAACGGGGCTGTTTTTCCGCCGGAAGCCTTCATGGTTCCGTTCGGTGCCGCCATCTTTGCCGCTGCAATATCGGTGGATACCATTGGTCACCGTACGGTGTACAAGGAAGCGCTGAAAGGCGGAGAGGGACTTGTTCACCACATCATTATTTTTGCTGGCATAGGCTGTTGCGTGCTGCTGTGTGCGGCTTACCCATCACGCCCCATGTTTGCCATTCCCGCGATGGTGCTCACGGTGCTTTCGTTCGTTTACAGTTTGATTGACGAAGTGATGCACTGGCGTCGGTACCTGACCCAGAAGTCAGACATCGTGGAGATGTGGAGCCACGTGTTTATTCTGGTTGGCCACGGCATCATGATGGTTGGTTGGTGGCGTTGGTACCTTCTAGGGTACGGTGGAGTTGCTCGTACCCTGGAGGTTCTAGGTTTCGCCTAGTCTACGTTCGGCATTGTAGATGTGTCGATTCGTACGGGCTTGAGGCTCCAAATTTCTTCTGCGTACTGACGAATGGTTTCGTCACTTGAGAACTTCGCGCCGCCAATGATGTTCATCAATGCGCGCCGTGACCATTCCAACGGATCACTGTACAACTTTGCTGAGGCTGCTTCGGCCTGCACGTAGGCGTCGAAGTCCGCACAAACAAGATACGGATCGTGGTAGGTCAAGTTATCAACCAAGGCTTTGAATCGATTCCGTTCTCCGAAGCTGAAGAAACCAGATTCGATGAGTCCCAAAGCTTCCGATAGCCGTGGGCTGCGTTCGATAAACGCCTGCGGACGGTAACCAGCGCGCACCAACGACGCCACTTCAGGGGTGTGCAAGCCGAAGAGGAAAAAGTTGTCAGGGCCAACTTCCTCTCGAATTTCGACGTTGGCGCCATCTAGCGTACCCAGCGTAAGCGCTCCGTTCATAGCGAACTTCATGTTACTGGTGCCAGACGCTTCTTTGCCTGCGGTTGAGATCTGAATCGATACGTTTGCAGCCGGAATGATGGATTGCGCCAACGAAACGCCGTAGTTGGGAATGAACACCACCGAAAGCTTCCCTGCCATTTCGGGGTCGTGGTTGATCACGGCCGCCACGTCGTTAATCAACTTGATGTGAAGCTTCGCCATCACGTAGCCCGCCGCAGCTTTTCCGGCAAAGACGTAAACACGCGGCACAACTTCAGCGTCAGGGTTGCGCTTAAGATCAAGGTAGTGGCTGATGATCTGCAAACAGGCCATCACCTGCCGCTTGTATTCATGGATTCGTTTCACTTGGGCCGCCAACATCGATTCGGCGTGAATGTGAACGCCCGTACGTTTGCGAATTACCAGTGCCAAGTCGCGTTTGTTGGCTTCCTTGACGTCCCACAGGGCGCGCAGGAAGGGCACGTCCTTCGTCAGTGGTGCAAGTTGTTTGATCTGTGAAAGGTCCTTGTTGATCCAATCCCACCCAATGCGCGATGAGATGAGATTCGTCAGGCGTGGGTTTGCGTGCAGGATCCAACGGCGGGGCGTTACGCCATTGGTCTTGTTGTTGAAACGGTCGGGGAAGAGCTCGTAAAAATCGGAAAGCAATTCCGCCTTAACAAGATCCGTGTGCAACCGCGCGACTCCGTTGATGCTGTGTGCGCCCACAGTGGCCAAGTGCGCCATGCGGATCTGCTTTACAGGCCCTTCTTCAATGATCGACATGCGTTCCATGCGTTCGGGCTCAGTAGGCCAGCGCGTGTGCACTTTGCGCATGAAGCGTTGGTTGATCTCGTAAATGATCTGCGTGTGCCGTGGCAACAGACGTTCGAACAAGGGCAGGGGCCATCGCTCAAGCGCCTCGGGCATCAAAGTGTGGTTCGTATAGCCGAGCGTTTGCACCGAGATATCCCATGCATAATCCCAATCAAGTCCTTCAACGTCCACCAGCACGCGCATCAATTCAGCAACAGTGATGGAAGGGTGCGTGTCGTTAAGCTGAATGGCGACGCGCTTGGGGAACAGATCGAAGGTTTGGTGACGCTTTTTGTAGCGTTTGACGATGTCAGCAATGGAACACGCCACGAAGAAGTACTGTTGCTTCAGGCGCAGCGCCTTGCCTTCTTCGGTTTGATCGTTCGGATAAAGAACCTTCGAGATGTTTTCGCTGTCGATCTTTTCTTCCACCGCTTTTCGATAGTCGCCGTCGTTAAAAAAACGCAGATCGAAATCGCGCGTGGCCCGAGCGGCCCACAGCCTCAGCGTGTTCACTGTATCGGTTCGGTGGCCGACGATGAAGGAATCGTGGGGAACACCAATGACTGTTCGCGCGTCCACCCAGTCAACGCGCAGGCGGCCGTCGCTATCTTGCCGCATTTCGGTGCGGCCAAAGAACTTCACGGTTTGTGCGTCTTCGTGGCGCGGCAGCTCCCAAGGGTTGCCTTTGTGCAACCAGTTGTCGTGAAACTCAATTTGGTGGCCGTCTTCGATTCGTTGCTCGAAAATGCCAAAATCGTAGCGGATGCCGTACCCCATGGCGGGCAGTTCCAAGGTTGCCAACGAATCCATGAAGCAGGCTGCAAGCCGCCCCAAGCCGCCGTTGCCTAGGCCCGGATCACCCTCGGCCTCTAAGATGTCGTTCAAATCAAAGCCACGCTCGCTGGCCAGGGTGCAAGCCGCTTCGTAAAGACCCATGTTCATCAAACAAAGGCCCAAACTGCGACCCGTAAGGAATTCCGACGAGAGATAGTAGGCACGTTTGACATCCTGCGCCTCATAGGTTCGCTGGGTCAGGAGCCAGCGGTGCACCAAGCGGTCGCGAACCGAGTGCGCCAGGGCTTGGTACATGTCAAAAGTAGATGCGTCCGTGGCATCCTTTGCACAAGTAAACACCAAGTGATCCAGCACAGCTTTTTGAAAGCCGCTCGCATCGATTCCGGCCCTGTTGGGCACCGGTCGCTTGTTCGATTTTGCAGAAGTTTCGTCGTTTGCGGCCACCACGGGATTGCTGTTTTGCACGACTATCATCGTAGCGAGCTACGGTTAACGACGGGTTTCAGGGGAGATCATGTCTCGTAAAATCGGAGGAGGTCGCATCCCCGAACCTCCGGTTTCACCGGCCGACGAGGATTTGTTCGCCAAGGCCATGCAGGGCGTTGCGCCACTCGAAGGTAAGCAAAGGGTGCCGCTGGCCCCTGTTGCCCCGAAAGGACCCAAGAAGCTTCCCCCACTGCGCAGTGGGGTGTCATTGGCTGCTGGCATTGGACTCGCAGGTAGCGGATCCACACATATGGAATTGGAATTGGGTGGTGAAGAATTTTGGGGACGAGCGCTTGATGTGGATCGCAAACTTTTGCGACAATTACGCCAAGGCGAACCCGCCCCGCAAGCCACATTGGATCTACACGGCCGCCGCGCGGCGCCCGCGCACGAAGCGGTGCTGCGCTTCATCAGCAATGCCGCAGGTTCAGGTAAGACGTGCGTGTTGTTGGTGCATGGCCGAGGGCATCATTCCGCCAGCGATGGCCCCGTGCTGAAGAATTTGGTGATCGATCTGCTTTCATCTTCTGAAATGAAGCCCTTTGTGTTGGCTTTCGCATCGGCCCCACGTTCGTTAGGTGCCGATGGCGCGACGCTTGTACGTTTAAGGCGCGCACGGTGATTCGATCCACGTTTCAATTGGTTCCCGGCATTGGCCCTGGACGAGAACGCAGTTTGTGGGCAGCGGGTTTTAGAGATTGGTCACAAGTGCGCGCTGCGGGCGCGAAGGACTTGCCGCTACCTGCGTTGCTGCTGCCCGCGTTGATGAAAGCATTAGATACGCTTGAGACCGCGTGGAGCAACCGAGACTTAGTAACCCTTGCGACGCTGATCCCGCAATCAGAACATTGGCGTTTGTTTGGTGCCTTTTCAGACACTGCGGTTTACCTCGACATCGAAACCGATCGCGAAGAAGGCGTCACCGTTGTGGGCGTTCTTGATCAAGAAGGTCCGAAGCTGTTGATGGCCGGCCGTTCGCTTAGTGACATGAAGCTAGCGGCTCATGTGCCTACCGATTGCTTGTTGATCACGTTTAATGGTTCGTCTTTTGATGTGCCCGTGTTGCGCAAAGAGTTTTTGCAATGGCTGCCACCAACGGCACATATGGATCTGCGCCACGTGTGGACGAAACTGGGACATTGGGGTGGTCTTAAAGCCTTGGAGGACGTACAAGGCATTGGTCGCCCGGCGCACATTAAGAACTTAGATGGTTCACACGCTTCGTGGTTGTGGCGACACGCGCGCCTAGGTGATCGCGATGCGCTACTAAAGCTTGCCGAATACAACCTTTACGATACCGTGAACTTGCGCACGTTGGCCGCCATGGGTTTTAACAAGATGCTTGAGAAACACGGTTTTGAAGAGCAAAACATTCCCATTTCGCATCGGGGCGATGTGTTGTACGACCTAAGCAAGTTGTTGCTTTCGATTTAACCAGGAGTTCGTTCATGACCGCAGCATCCACAGTTACCATTCCCCGCGTTGATTCATGGGCCGGCCTTTCGGTGCGCACCGCGGGCGCCCGCGAAAACCCTACGCACGTGGTGGTGTTTCTGCACGGGTGGGGCGCAAGTGGAGACGATCTGGTTCCCCTTTCGCAGGTGTTGGCCGCGCCGGGACGCTTGTTTGTGTTTCCGGAAGCGCCGCTGGTGACCATGGGAGGCGGGCGCGCTTGGTGGCATTTAGATCTCGCCAAAATTGAAGCCGCACGCATGCGCGGCGAAAACAGGGATTTGCGCCAATCGGTTCCCGAAGGTTTGCCTGCCGTGCGCGCAACGATGGTTGCGTTGCTGGCGGTGATTGCTGAACGCACGAAACTACCGATGACGAAAATCACGATCGGCGGTTTCTCTCAAGGCGCGATGTTGTCGACCGACGTAACGTTGATGTCGGCAGAAAAGCCCTGCGCATTGGTGGCGTTGTCGGGCACGCTGGTGGCTGAAAATGAATGGACCAAGGCGTTGGCCACCTTGCCTCAAAGCTTTCCCGTGTTTGTTAGCCATGGCAACGGAGACGTGGTGTTGCCTTTTGAGTTGGCCGAGGCTCTACAACAGACGTTGCGCAAGGGTACCGGGAATCTGACGTGGGTTCCGTTTCGAGGTGGCCACGAAATTCCCGGTGTGGTGCTTGAGAAGTTATCAGCGTTTCTTGACGCTAATAAGTGATCACGGTGCGGGTCAGTTTGTCTTCCCAGCGAAGCTCGGGGATCAGTTTCAGATCAATCAACACCGCTAAGTATTGAACATCGAAGCCTGCCTTCTTGCATAGATCTGCTGCGCCCTTCAGCGTGCCGCCCGTGGCCAGAACGTCGTCGACAAGAAGAAGTCGGCCTTTGCCTGTTTGCATTTCCAATACGCCAGACCCGTACTCAAGGCTGTACTCCACATCAACCACGGGGGGCGGCAGTTTGCCTTTTTTCCGTACGGGGACGAACCCTTTGCCGCGCAGCTGTGCCAACGCGGCTGCCAACACGAAACCGCGCGATTCGACGCCGGAAATGACCTCAATGTTGGCCCATTCTTGCTCGGTCAACAGGCCGTTCATCGCGGCGATGGTTTCGGCAAAAGCGTGGGCGAGCAAGGGGGTAATGTCGCGAAAAAGGATGCCTGGTTTGGGGAAATCAGGCACGTCAACGATGTGCTTTCGTAGATGAAGTGGCATGCGGCGAAGACAATAGCACTT
>Ga0105046_10013054_pt1 | contig 12874 bp, 10 predicted proteins | sample MAT03_FD_78385 | JGI IMG/M metagenome (GOLD analysis project Ga0105046, IMG submission 78385) | Freshwater microbial communities from Lake Fryxell liftoff mats and glacier meltwater in Antarctica - MAT-03 (megahit assembly) | ecosystem: Environmental > Aquatic > Freshwater > Ice > Liftoff... | reverse complement strand
CCCGATGACGGCAAGGAAGTGACATCGAAAGGGCGATTTGCCGGCGACCACGGCTCCCCCGCATGGGAACCGATGTTGATCTACCACAACACCATCATTGCCGACGACGTGCCGCGCAATACCTACGGCACCTGGGGACTCGGCAACGCGATGGAAAAGGGCACGCGGCGGCGCGTGTTCAATAACGTCGTCGTGCAACTCAACGCCCTGCCGGGCAACTTCTTCCCGCCAACGCGGACCGACTTCCAGGCGGACGGCAACCTGAATTGGAGTGTCGCCCTCGGCGCGAAGCAGCAAGGCGACTTCCGGGCAAAGTTCCGTGCGTCGAAAGAACTGGCCGAGAGCAAGGTGAAGTATCCGCCTGGCTGGGGCGCGGCCGATAAGTTCGCCGATCCGGCATTCGTGAAGTTCGATGCTGACTGGAAAACCGCGGTCGACCTGGGCCTCTCGCCGAACAGCCCGGCCGTCGATGCCGGGGTTGCGATTCCGGCCGAATGGAACGACCCGCTTCGGAGCAGTGACGCGAACAGGCCGGACATCGGTGCGGTCCCGCTGAACCGCAGCCCCGCGAACATCGGTTTGCACGGGAGGCTGAACGCGTACGGCAATCCCGCGAAGCTCGACGTGAAACCGACCTTTGAACGGCTCAAGTACGTACCGCATCCGAAGCAGGAACGCGTGCATCGTCCCGCTGCGATCGTCGAAGGCTATCCCGCGTTCGACGTCCCCCTGCTGGAGTTCGCACTTCGACAGAACAATGTGCCGGTCGACATCTTCGAGAAGCAGTGGCTGGACCCGAAGAAGTTCAAGGACTACGGCATCATTGCCATGAACGGGAGCCTGACACGCGGCAAAGTCTCACCGGCCACATTCAGCGAAGCAGACCTGAGGCTGCTTGATGCTTACATGAAGGACGGCGGCATCTTCATCCTCACCGCATCGGCCCGGGAAGTGTTCAACACAGCAGAAGGCAAGCGGTTCCTCGGCGACATGACCGGCCGGTCGATCGCGATCAAGGGGCCCAAACCGCCCGTGCTTCTGGAAGGCCATCCGTGGGTGAAGCATCTTGATGTGAAGTCGTCGGCAGCGTGGATCGAGACGCTGGGCAGACAACCGGCATCGCCTTTATCCATCGACAAAGGCGAAAGCGTGATCGGCCTGCCCGGCCAGTATGCCGTGCTCTACCGGCAGACCGTCGGCAAGGGCCAGTTCATCTACATCGGCTGGCAGGTGCACGATTCATTGCCGTACACCCGCGACAAAAAGTCAACCGTGGCCGGCGAAAAGCTGTTTGAAGACCAGGTCGGCATCCTGCGCTCGCTGGTGGCGGATGCGTTGAGCAAGTAGGCGAAAAGCCCCGGGGTGAGGCTTGCGAACCCCGGGGTTCGCAAGCCTCACCCCGGGGCCTGTTCATCACCGCGGCTTGCGTTTGATAGCCGGGTCGATGTCGATATGCTCGGAGAAGCGGTATCGCAACGCGCCGAGGAAGTCCTGCAGGCTCAGCAGGTCCTGCATCGGAATTGTCGGGCTGATGCGCTGCGTGCCTTGCGGCAGCGCATGCATGTTCTGTGCGAGGCACCAGTCGATGGCGGCCCGGCAGATGGTATGCACGTTCATGAAGCGCTCCGAGCCTTCGCCCGGCTTGTCGGTCTTCACACCGAGGAAATTGGCCGCGTCGCGCCAGCGTTCCGGTTCGGAAGGTTCGTCCCGCCACCTGGCCAGCAGCGGATGCGCGGCGAAAGGGACGACGCTGTCGTGCAGTTCCTTCATCGAGTTCCCCTTCTGCGGGTCCCCCGATTCCACACCGCGCAGCCGGCCGGCTTCGACTCGCCCCAACGGCGTCAGTCGATAGTGGTTCGGCCGGGTGCGGACCATGAAGTTCAACAGGATCGGGTTGCTGGCCTTGTTGCCCATGATCTCCATCATGACCCGTTTGTGATCCGGGTAGATGCTGGCGTAGCCGCGCAGGCCGAAGCGCTGCTTGTCGCGGTTCCACACGGCAACCGTGAGATCGAACTCGCTGAACTCGTCGGCCCCGTTGGCCACCAGGTCATCGGCAGCCAAAAGAATCATCTGAACAGCAGTCAATCTCCGCTCGGTCCCGATCATGGCGCGCCCTTCGAGTGTGGGGGTAAAGTCGCGGCGCGTCCTGCCGAATTATGTGAGTCGTGTGTCCTTGTGGGGACAATCATATCAGCTGGACCGATTAAGTGGAAAGCGCCAGTCACCGTGAACAAACTGATTTTCCCAAGCAGCGACAGTACAGTCGGTTAGGGCAGCGTGTTTTCGCAGCCATGCCTGTCTTAACACCGGAGGCAATGTCAGTTGTCACTGGTCTTTGGTGACTAACGAGTCGCGCCAGAATAAGTTGGCGGGTTTAGAGAAGAGGATCGCGAAAGCACGGAAGAATGAAGACACGAAAAAGCATGATGGCAATGCCGCATTTCTCGTGTTTTCGTCGTTTCGTGCTTTCGTGACCCTCTTCATCGGTGCCGATACGATCCGGTAACTTATTCCGGCGCGAATCCTAACCTCCCCGTCGCACTGCCGCCGGATGAATTCCCCCGGTCAAGCCGACGTCGAGTACAATGCGCCCATCGACTCAGCGGGCGAGGGTTGGATCATGCGAACGATGATGACAGTCGGGATGATGTTCGTCGCGGCGGCAGTGTCGGGAGCGGACTGGCCCGTGTTCCGCGGCAACGCCCTCCAGAACGGCGTGGTCGAGAGCAAGCTGCCCGAGAAGCTGGAACTGCTCTGGAAGTTCACCCCGGCCAACCCCAAGTTCGCATCGATCGAAGGCGCGGTCGCCATCGCGGACGGCATCGTCTACGCAGGATCGTTCGACGAGAACCTCTACGCCATCGACCTGAAGACCGGCAAGCAGATCTGGGCGACGAAGCTGGGGCCGATCAAGGCGTCCCCCAGCGTGCGCGACAAGCGCGTCTACGTCGGCGATGTGGACGGCAAGTTCCACTGCGTCGATGCCGCGACCGGCAAGCCGATCTGGAATTTCGTGACCCAGGGCGAGATCTCGGCCGGCTGCAACTTCGCCGGCGACCGGATCCTGATCGGCTCTCATGACGAAACGCTTTACTGTCTCGACAAGGACGGCAAACAGATCTGGACATTCAAAACACAAGGCCCCGTCAACGGTGCCGCCGCAGTCATCGGCGACAAGACGTTCGTGGCCGGGTGCGACAGCAACCTGCACGTACTCGATGTGGCCAAAGGCGAAGAGTTGTTCGCGGTGGAGCTGGGTGGCCAGGCAGGCGCGACCGCCGCGGTCAAAGGCGATTCGGTCTACGTCGGAACCATGAACAATCAGGTCCTCGGCATCGACTTGACGAAGAAGAAGATTGACTGGACTTTTGAAGCACCAAAGCGCAAGCAGCCGTTCTACTCCTCGGCCGCGGTGACAGACGACCTTGTGATCGTCGGCAGTCGCGACAAGAAGGTCTACGCCATCGATCGCAAAACGGGCAATTCCAAGTGGGAATGGGCAACTGACAACCGGGTTGACAGTTCCCCGGCCGTGGTGGGCAATCGCGTCTTTGTCGGTTCGCTCGACCGCGTTTTCTACGTGCTCGACACAAACACGGGCGGCAAGCTGCAGGACTTCGAACTGGATGCCGGCATCCTCGGCTCGCCGGCCGTCGGCGGCAGTTGTGTTGTCGTCGGCACGGAGAAGGGGACCATCTACTGCTTCGGCGGCAAATAACTCCAGCCGATTTTCTCTTCCCACGCGTCCGTCGGGAGGCTAGACTTCTTCTTTCACCCAGCTCGCTTAGCGGTTGAGAGACGCCCCATGACTCAAGGCTTTCAATCCAAAGTCGATATCAACGAAGACACCCCGACGCGTGCCCAACCGCGTACGTCGCCGTCGCAGGCGCAAACCGGCGAACTGGGCCGAATTGATATTGTGTCACGGCCGATTCCGCACATCAAAGGCTACGATGTCCGTCGGCCGCTCGGTCAGGGCGGCATGGGCGAAGTCTACGAGGCGGTCGATCGCCTGGGCATGACTTACGCCCTCAAGATGATTCGCTTCGACTGCTTCCGCACCGGTACGCTCGAGCGATTCCGACAGGAAGCCCGGGCGATGGTGCCGCTGCGGCACCCCAACGTGGTGCGCATCTACTCCTTCGACGAGACTGACGACGGGCCGTACTTCACGATGGAGTATCTGCCCGACCGCACCCTCGAAGACCGCAAGGGCAGTTTCGTCGGCAAGCCGCGCGAAGCCGTTCTGCTGATGATTCAGATCGTCGATGCCGTCGCCTACCTGCACGCCCGGGGATTGGTGCATCGCGACTTGAAACCGCTCAACATCCTGTTCAAGGAAACCACCCCGTACGTCGCCGATCTGGGCCTTGTGAAACTGCTGGGGGAACCGGATGACAGCCGGCGCGACAGCCCGTTCCTCGCTGCAGATACCGACGACGCCCTCACCAATCAGCAGACCCGCCCGCAGCACGACACCGCCAGCATCCCCGGCGAGAGCAAGGGGGTTCTCGGCACACTCGACTACATGGCCCCGGAACTGTTCGCGGGTCAGCCGAGGGTTTCCCGCCAGTCGGACATCTGGGCTCTCGGCATCATTCTGCACGAACTGGTGCATGGTCTTCGGCCCAAGCTGAGACCGACCACTCTTGCGAACGTCGATCCGGCCCTGCAGGCGATCATCGACCGCTGCCTGGCACCGCTTCCCGAGAACCGCTATCCGTCCGCGAATGACCTGCTGACCGATCTCAAGCGATGGCTGAACCCGCCGCGGACATCGCTCGCGTCGTACCGCTGGCTGTTCCCGCTGCCCGTGGCGCTGGCTTCGCTGCTGCTGGTGGCAATGCTGCCGCGATCGACTCCATCGAAAGGTAATTCGGGTCCCGAACGATTGGCAACTATCGACTTCGACGAGCGTGCTCGGGAATCGCTGGCGGGAGGAAAGGCCGTCACCCTGATCGGCGAGCAGGGCCTGCCGATCAACGGGAAGAAGCTTGCCGTTTCCGGGTGCGATGAAGAATTAAGGCTGGAGGACTGTCATTTCGTCATCGCCACCCAGCATATGGCAGCCGCCGAACTGCTCAATGATCCGGGGATCGACAACTACCGCTTTCGCGTGCAGGTACGACAGGAAAGCTCGATCGCGCCTGACATGGCGCGCGTCGGCTTATACTTCGGACGTCGAATCGTGACGATGCCCAACGGAAACCTCGATCAGTTCAGCATGTTCGGCATACGCGAACAGCGATCTGCCGGGGGCCAGCGTCACGGCGAACACAGCCTGAACTTATGGGGTCTTTGGTACCCGGATGGTGAACGCGAGCCCTCACCGGGCCTCTTCACCGGACTGAAATGGGTGCTGCCGTTTGACCAACCGGCTGAACGCCCTGATCGGGTCTGGCGGGAGTTGATGGTGGAAATGCGTCCAACCGAAGTAAAAATGTTTCTCGATGGCAGGTTGGTGACAACCCAGCGGCGTACCATGCCGGACCATTATTTGCACATGCTCGACAGCATGACCAGTCATCCCGAATTGCTGCCCGCCACGGTCGATGCGCGCGGCGGGCTCGGCGTTATTGTCACTCGCGGGGTGGGCTCGTTCCGCGATGCCGTGATCGAACCGCTGGGCGACTGATGCGACTTGCGACCAACCGGGTAGCTCCACAACCGGGGTACGATGCGGGGCCACCCGGGCGCGTTAGACGATGATCGGTCGCGGTTCGACCGTCAACAGCCGAAATGTCGGGCCCGAGCCGACCCAACCACCGAGTGCGGCGAAGAACATCGCCATCCACGTTCCAAAGAACGCGTACCACGCGCCCTTGCTCGCACGTTCCCTGGCCGCCTTGGCATCCGCTTCACGCTCGGCAGTCGTTCGCGAGGATTTCCACTCGTCGATCGACTCCGCCGATACGCCGGCATTCCGGGCGGACGATTCCCAGCTGCCCTTGTCATTCACGGCGGCGAGCGCCCCGACGCCCATTCCCGCGCCCACTGCTGCGAAAACGATGATAAGCGTCGTCAGCACTGCCCACATGATGATGCCATAGATGATCGATTCCATCTTGTTCTCACCCGCGGTCAGACTGCTGGTCACCACGCCGCCGACGAACATGGCCACGGCCATGACAATGAACGTCCATGCAATGGCGCCGAACTTCAGCGATTCGTTGCTCGTTCGATCGCTGATCGACAGCCCGGCGGCGGTCCCCAGCGTACCCAGCAGAAAGTAAATTCCCAGCGCGACGGCCGCACCGGCGAGGATAGCCGGCCAACTGACCCTGCTTCCGACCGAAGCCAGATCCTGCATCTGGACTGTTGATTCTCGTGCGTTCATATTGCCCCTCATGGAGTGGAGTCAATGGCCAAGGCGGCCATGGCGGCGGTATCGGCAACCTGCCGATCACGAATCGCCGACCACAGATCGGGAAGGCAATTCCCGTACCGTCATGTCCAATTGGTTTCGCGAAAATGAGAATGCGAGAGCGCTTGACGTGTTCCGTTTGCAGTCTTTACTTCTTCTCAAGAAGTTTGCTCAGGCTGACGCGGATTTCCCTGGTGTCGCCCGCTTTGACGATGGCAGCATTGGCCTTCGCCAACAGGTCGCGTTCCAGTTCCGGGACCCAGCGTTTCAGCATGTCGTGAATGGCCTCACCGAAGATCTTCGCGAAGTCGCCGCCTACGCCGGCGGTATGCTCGACGACAAAGTCGTAGTAGGACAACTTCGCTTCCATCACACGCAGCCGCATCACCAGATCAGGCAGCAGCGTGCCTTGCTTCTTCTCGAATCGGCTCAGCGATTCGCACTTGAGCTTGAGGATCACCCATGCCCGCGCCCGTGTCTCGCCGCTGTAGAGGCGCTTGCCGTTCTGCCAGAGTTGCTGTTCAAACTTCACCCGTACCGGCAGATGCACTTCCATGTCGAACGTCAGCCGGCCCTGTTCGGGCATGGCGATTTCCCTGATGCGGACTTCCAACTTGTTGAGCGGATCGAACGCGACGACTTCCACCTTCCTCCACATGCCGTCATTACGAAGTGCCCGCATCACCTCGGGCTTCAGCAGCACGCCTTTCTTTTCCCACTTCAGGCCGATGGGAGCCATCTCCTGATGGCCCCAGTTGTGGCTGGTGGCCACCAGCGGTGTGGGAAGATTGGGCACCAGCAATCCGCGAAATGTTCGCGACAGGCTCTCGGCCGTCGGCAGATCACTGTCCGCGGCACGGACGCCGGGAACCAGCACAATCGTCAAAATCAGTGCGAGGCGCATGGACATCCATCCTCCGGGAATGACACGTCAGTGCATCATACGCGGGCCATGGATAGCCTTGCGCGAATCCGTCATTTGGTCGTGCGCAGAATCCGGCCGATGTAATCGCGCACGCCGATTACGTCGACTCCGACACCGATATGCACGTTCTTCGAGCCCGCGGGAACGGGCCGCATGTCGACGACGCTCATGCCGCGCGTCAACTCCCCGCGCGTCTCGACATCGACGCAGACGCGCTCCGTCGACACCGCGCCAGGCAGCACAAGGTGGGCGACGCCGAGCACGTCCTTCAGGTGAAACCCTTCAATTCCGTACAAATTCGAACTGGCCCGGATGCCGAATGGAACGATCTGCCGCAGGAACTGGCAGGTGGCCGAGCCGCTGTTGGGCAGTTCCAGCAGATCGCTGGGCGAGAAGATCAACTTGCGCGTCACATCGAGCGGCAGCAGCGTGATCGGCACGCCGCAATGCAACACTTGCTTTGCCGAGAGCGGATCGCAGTAGAAATGAAACTCCGCCACGGCCGACGCATTGCCCGGCTCATGCCACGACCCGCCCAGGCAGACGATGCGGTCGATCAGGTGCGGCAGATCCGGATCGCGGTCGAGCGCCCGCGCCAGCATTGTGCACGGCCCCATCACGACGATCGTGATCTCTTTCGGGTTTGCCCTTACCAGTTCAACGATCAGCTTATCGCCCGTGAGGGCCTGATGCAGCGAGATCGGCGGGAACGAGACACCGCCCAGACCGTCCGGCCCGTGCAGGCGCATGCCGTCGATTTCGTACTCGGCCGGCAGAGCCGCACCAACGCGAGGCCACTTGGGCACGTCGATTTGATTGACAAGCATATGGACGTTCTGCGTCGCCTGCTCGGCCGAGACGTTGCCGGCCGTGGCGACGATGCCCAGGACGTCCAACTGAGGATCGTGCAGGGCCAGCGCGACAGCGAATGCGGTGTCGATCCCCGGATCAGCAATCAGAATGATCTTCTGCGGCATGATTCATCCTCCCTGGTGCCTGAATCACGATTGCGCGAGTCGAGCCAGCACGCTCGCGGCCCGGCCACTGTCAATGCTCTCGGCCGCCTGCGCCACCCCCTCCGGGAGCGTGGCAACTCGACCAACGGCCAACAGCGCGGCGGCGGCATTCGCCAGCACGATCCGCCGCGGTGCCCCATCCTCGCCAGCCAGCACATGACGGATGACGGCGGCGCTCTCGACGGGGCCATCGGCCTTCAATTCGTCCATCCGCGCCGGTTCGAGGCCGAAATCGCGATGGTACCACATCGTATCGACGATTCCGTCGGCAGTCACCTCTCGAACATGTGTGCCGGCCGACAGGCTGACTTCGTCCAGCCCATCGTCGCTGCATACAAGATACGCACGCGTCGTGCCGAGCGCATTGACAGCCCCGGCCAACGGCTCGAGCAGTTCCCGCTTGCCCACGCCCAACAACTGATGCGATGCCGATGCGGGGTTCAGCAATGGCCCGATCAGGTTGAAGATCGTGCGGAAGCCGAGTTTCCGCCGCAACGGCCCCACGTAAGCCAGGCACGGATGAAAGTGCGGCGCGAAGCAGAAGGCAAAACCGAACCGGTCGAGGCACTCCTGCGACCATGCGGGGCCCTTCTCGATCGGCACGCCCAGCTGCGCAAGTACATCAGCACTGCCGCTGCGGCTGGAAACGGAGCGGTTGCCGTGTTTCACGACGGCACAACCGGCTCCGGCAGTCACCAGTGCCACCGCGGTGCTGATGTTGAAAGTGCCGCTGCCGTCGCCACCGGTACCGCAGGTGTCGATGACACATTCCGTCGGGGCATTCAAGTGGACCATCTTGCACCGCAGCACGCGTACGGCGGCGGCAATCTCGCCGGCCGATTCGCCCTTCATCGCCAGCCCGGTCAACAGCGCAGCCGCGAGAGCTTCATCAACGTCGCCGGTCGTCAACGACTCGATGGCGGCGGTCATCATTTCGGGCGGCAATGGTTCGCCGCGCAGCAGTAGCGGCAGGCCATGACTGACCCAAGGTAGCCGGGGAACGCTCATGCGGACTCCGTACAGAGGGCGAAGCATGTACCTTATCGGATTTCCATGTCAGTTTACCGCTTTTTCTCTTCCATTATGTACAGATGTACCATATACTCATTTACACAACGTGATATTCCGAACAGTAATTGGGTGGCGAAGTTTTGGGCGTGAATGCCCAGCTCAGACCCCAGCTGAAAGTTATACCGTCAGCTGAACAGGAGTACGTCATGGCGAGTGTTCGTGCGTTGACGAGCCGTCAGCGGGAAATCTACGAGTACATCTGCGGCCAGATCGAGACTCGCGGCTTTCCGCCGTCGATTCGCGAGATCGGTGCCGCATTCAACATCAAGTCGCCCAACGGCGTGATGTGCCACCTGCGTGCCCTGGAAAAGAAGGGCCTGATCAAGCGTCAGGAGAATAATGCACGTGCCATCCAGATCGAAGGGGTGCGTTCCGGCGGAGCAACGCTCCCCCTGATGGGCCTTGTGGCGGCGGGTGCTGCCATCGAAGCAGTGCATCAGGAAGACCGGATCGATCTGGGCGAGATGTTTGGTGGCCGCGATCACTTCGCCCTGCGGGTCCGCGGTCAGTCGATGATCGAAGACCACATCGACGATGGCGACATCGTGATCCTGCGCCAACAGGCCGAGGCCCAGAACGGCGAACGCGTCGTGGCGATGATCGATCGCGAAGTGACACTGAAGCGATTCTACCGCGGCAAGGAAGGCATCCGGCTGGAACCCGCCAACAGCACCATGGCCCCGATCATCGTGGAACCCGACCGCGAGATCCAAGTCCTGGGAATTCTGGTGGGCGTGCTGCGGAAGTGTTGAACTACCCGATCAACTTCCCGTCGCCCTGAATCGCGTCGAACTCCTTGCGGACATGGTGCAGGCCCAGCGCACACAGCTCGAACTCATCGCTGAGGCGGCGAAGCACGGCGTGGTCGTCGGCGGCGTCGTCCTCGCTGGCGATCCGGTAGCAACGCTTGCCGGTCTCGCAGTAGCTGACGAAATGATCCCTGCTCCAGGCGGAGCGGCCACGCTGCACTGTCTCGGGGTAAAGACCCGTCCAGTACAGTGTGAAGTCGCCGATGTGGCGGTGGTATTCCCGGCGAGTTCGTCCCTCGACCGGCAGCTGCTCTGCCTCGCGGATCATTTCGTACACTTCGTGGATCGGCCGACCACGGCCGTCGCGCAGCCTGTACATCGTATCGGCGTGCAGAAATCGCGTCAGAATGCCGGAGACGTAATCCACCAGCGGCGGGTCGGCGACCCCTAGCGTGGTGAGGAACGCGTGTTCCGTCAGGCCGGCAAACATGCGGTGCAGCGGATGATCATTGGGAAGGGACCACATAACGGGTGCCCTCGCTCTCAAGTGAACCGCCCCGATGCGGAGAGGGGAAGGCGGCAGTTTCTGTTTTTCGCCAGCGTCGATTCCTATGAAATTCTTCGTCAGCCGTCAAGGGTATTATACCACAGAATTTTGTGGATTGGGTATTCTGACCCGTTTCACGCCAAATGGATGGCGACGCTGCAAGCGGCAATGATCGGCGGAAATCGATTGCGTTGCCTGCCCGGCGCGGTATATTCTCAACACTGCTGAATCTCACCTGACCGCTGCCTGCCGCCCTCTCTCCCGCGGAGTTCGCGAATGGTTCGCTCGCTATTGGCCTGTCTGTTCCCCGCACTGCTGCTGCCGGCCGTCCTGCAATCCGCCGAACCGCTGCATCGGCAGATTGATCGACTGGTTCAGGAGAAGGCCAAGGACAAGCCCGTTTCACCACGAACGACCGACGCGGAGTTCCTGCGACGTGTCACCCTCGATCTGTCTGGCACAATCCCGACGGCTGAAGAGACACGCGCCTTTCTGAAGGATACCTCACCCGACAAACGGGCGAAACTGATCGACAAGCTGATGGCCGGCCCGGAGTACCCCCGGCGGATGGCCGACCTGTTCCACGTCATGTTGATGGAGCGCATGGGCGACAACCCGGCCTGGACGAAGTTCCTGCGAACCGCTTTCGAGCGGAATCGCCCGTGGGACCAGTTGGCCGGCGACATCCTGAAAGCCGATCGCGACAACGAAGCAACGAAAGGGGCCGCATTCTTCATTGCCAAGCGGCTCGACAAGGTCGGTCAGCAGACGATTGACATGCCCGGGCTCACCAGAGACATCGGCAGACTGTTTCTGGGTCGCAACCTTCAGTGCGCCCAGTGCCACGATCACCTGTTCATCGACGAGTACAAGCAGGAACATTTCCAGGGCCTGTTCGCGTTCGTGCAGAACGTTTACATCGTGGACCTCAACGCACCCAGCATTGCCGAGAACGCGACGACGGAAAAAGTCAGCTTCATGTCGGTCTTCAAGAAGGTGAACAAGCAGATCGGCCCGTCGTTGCCGAACGGCAAAGAGATCGCGATCCCCGCGTTCAAGAAGGGTGAGGAGTACGCCACCGCGCCCAACCCGCGCCAGAAGGTCCCGGGCGTGCCGAAGTTCAGCACGCTCGCCCAACTCGCCGGGACGGTGACTGCCACGGACAACAAAGACTTTTCGCGCAATATGGCCAACCGGCTCTGGTTCATCCTGATGGGCCGGGGACTGGTGCATCCGCTTGATCTTCATCATGCGGAGAACCCGGCCTCACAGCCCGAGGTACTCGACCTGATTGCGAACGAGTTTGCCACCCGCAAGTTCGACATGAAATGGCTGATCCGCGAACTGGCGCTCACGGAGACGTACCAGCGCACCAGTGTGCTGCCGACGGGACGGAAGCAGGTCGCCCCCGAGTCGTTCCTGACGGCCATCGAGAAGAAGGTGACGGCAGAGCAGTTACTGTCGAGCATGCTGCAGGCGACGGGCGAGCGGAAAGCACTCGAAGCCCGCCGCAAACCGGAGACCAACGGCACCAGGACAGACCCGTACGAAATCCTGCTGGCACGATTCCAGAAGGCATTCGCCAACCCGGCCCGCGAGCCCGAAGAAGAGTTCAACCCGTCGCTGCGGGCCGCCCTGTTCCTGCTCAACGATCCCACGGTTCTTGAATGGCTGACCGTACGGCCCGGCAATCTGATGGAGAGAGTGACGAAGATCAGCGAAAACTCGGCAGCGATCGACGAGATCTATTTGAGCGTGCTGACGCGGTTGCCCGATGTCGACGAGAAATCAGCCGCCTCGGCCTACCTGGGCAAACGGACCGACAAGCGGGACATAGCTCTCAGCCAACTTGCCTGGGCACTGCTCGCCAGTACCGAATTCAGCGTGAATCACTGACGTCGTGCACGCCCGCACGCCCCGTAGTGTACACGTCCTCGTGTGCACGATTCGACGGAGAAGACGATGCTCCCCCATGCACTGAATCGCCGGCAGTTCCTCGGAACAGCGGCTGCCGCCACGGCCACGGCCGCCGCAGGTACAGCCGCGGTACCGGCCAAGTCGCCGAAGCAGGTGCTGTTCGTCTGGATCGACGGCGGGATCAGCCAGCTGGAAAGCTGGGACCCGAAGCCAAGTTCGCCATTCGGTGGCCCTTTCCGGGCAATCCAGACCAGCGTTCCCGGCATCAGCATCAGCGAATTG
>Ga0105046_10013053_pt1 | contig 12874 bp, 9 predicted proteins | sample MAT03_FD_78385 | JGI IMG/M metagenome (GOLD analysis project Ga0105046, IMG submission 78385) | Freshwater microbial communities from Lake Fryxell liftoff mats and glacier meltwater in Antarctica - MAT-03 (megahit assembly) | ecosystem: Environmental > Aquatic > Freshwater > Ice > Liftoff... | reverse complement strand
TCGCCCGCTATGGAATTTCGTGCTGGCTTATCCCGTCCATCTGGCCCGAGACGTTTTCCTATGCCACACACGAGGTATTGGCGACCGGACTGCCGGTCTGGTGTTTCGATCTGGGGGCGCAGGCCGAGGCGGTACGCACTGCCATGAGATGCGGCGCGCCGGGTGGGGTGATCGCGTTGCATGAAGGGCGCGCGCCGACCGAAACACTGACCGACGTGATCCTGTCTGAAAAAGAGGACGCATGAGCAATCTGACGATTTCCATCAAGGCGCTGCACGACCGGGGCATCGAGGTTTTGCCGCGCGGGGGCAACGGTAACGTTAATTTGCCGCAAAACACGCGTCTGGAATCGCCTACCAGCCTGAAATGGACCGTCTACGAACATTCGCTGCATCTCGGGGCATTCTCCTATCAGGTTTCCGGATATTGCTTTGCCGCGCGGATCGGGCGTTACTGTTCGATGGGAGAGAATGTTCAGATCGGGCGGCAGAACCATCCGCTGACCTGGGCATCGACCAGCCCGGCGTTCTATCTGTATGACAAGTTGTTCGATCTGGGCGAAGGGTTCGAGGGTGCAGCGGACTATCACGCCTACCGATTTGCCAATTCGGGACCACCGACCCATGTCAAGGTCACGACCATCGGCAACGATGTCTGGATCGGCCATGGCGCGCTGATTTCGGCGGGTGTGACGATTGGCGATGGCGCGATCGTCGCGGCGCATGCCGTGGTGGCCAAGGATGTGCCGCCCTATGCGGTGGTGGCGGGAAATCCGGCAATCATCAAGCGGTTCCGCATGCCGCCGCAATTGATCTCGCCCTTTCTGCGCGCCAAGTGGTGGCGCTATGCGCCGTGGCAACTGGCGCATCTTGACGCGTCGAACGCCGAGAAGTTTGTCCATGCCGTGTTTTCCATGACGGATGTCGAACCCTTTGCTCCCACGATCACCGACCTGCGCGAGGACAGTCTTTGAGCTCTGCCGTGACCCCTATCGTCTTTCTGCATGTACCGAAAACCGCTGGACAGACCATTCATAACGAGTTGGCCCGGATGGTTGGGGCCGCAGCGGTATCTCCGGTCCGGGTCCATACGCAGGCGCTGAAGGGGCCGCAGATGCCGCCGGGATTTGCGTTGTATTCCGGACATCTGGACTGGGCCGAAATCGACACGATGCCGGATCGGTTCGTGTTCACCGTGTTGCGCGACCCCGCCGAGCGCATCGCATCTTTTTACTTTTTCCTGCTGGACGAGGCGCAGCGATTGACGGACGATCAGTTGGCGCTGCCCGGCAATCAGGGCAAGGCGTTCATCCTGCGCAGTTCGACCGAGGACTACTTCTTTGGCGGGCCGCCTGCCGTGCAGAGGTTCATCCGGGATCATTATGACAACTTTTATTGTTCCTACTTTGCCACACGAAAAATGCGCGGCTGGGGCGAGGTCAAGGGGTTGGCAGCACAAGACCGGATCGCTGCGGCGCTGACCGGGTTGGAGCGGCTGGACAGCATCTATTCCACCTCCGATCTGGCCGCGCTGGAGCGCGACATCGCGTTGCGCTATGGCGCGACCATTCGTATTGTCGAAAACTACCACAACACCGGCAGTCACGAGGCGAAAGAGGCACGATGGCCCAAGCTGCTGGCGCGCATTGGCAGCGATTCTGCCCGTCGGCGGCTGGAGGATTTTGTGGCTATCGACGCGCAGTTGATGGACCGGGTTCGTTTCAGCGCAGATTGACGCTAACGTCACGCATTCAAGAGATCACGGTGATAACGGCGCAGGAATACTGTCCCGATCAGCATCAGACCAAGGCTGACGCCCCAGACATACACCAGCGAAACATAGGCGGCATCGTAGCTGGGATAGAAGCCTTTTCGCATGTAGCCCACGACATGAACCAGCGGGTTCCAGCCAAGATAGTAGCGGTAAGGTTCTGGAATATCCTGATAAAGATGAAAGACGCACGACAACAGGAACAGCGGACGGGTGGCAAGCGACCACATTTTTTGCCACAACGGATACATCGTAAACAGCACACAGTTGACGGTCCCCACCCCTATGCCAAGGGCAACCGCCATCGCGAATGACCCCAGGATGATCGGTAGGTCTGGCATTGTCCGGGTCTCGAACACGATCAGGATACCGCAAAACACCACATACGCCACTAGAATTTGGGTCAGGATATTGACCAGAAGACGGGCGATGATGGCATCGATGAATGTGACGGTGGGATAGGCCAGCAGCGCGCGCGAGAACATGATCGCCGTGGCGGTTTTTGCGGAAATGTCGTTGAACACCAAGAAGGGCAGGATGCCGGTGGCATAGAAGATATGAAAGTTGATGCCGAGGGACGGCGAACGGAACCCGGCTGAAAAAATCGCCGTCAGCAGAAGGATGGCAAGGATCGGCTCCAGCACCGCCCAAAGATAACCTCCGGGTGAGCGGCCGTTGTCTGTGGCCATTTCGCGCAGCATCAGGGCGGCAATCGCCCGCACGCTGGCATACCGCAGTCGAAGGGCTGCGATTCGGGGTTGTTGCGGCGGCGGAAACGGGCTTTGCGAAGTCATTGAAACTGCACTATCCTGACGGTCATGGGCCGCGCTGTGGTTTTGGGCATGGGACCAGCCCGACGCGGGCCGATATGAGTAATCGGGTGAGAGCCACGCCAGAGCGCGTTTGCAGTATGGCGCAGCAGGCGCAAATGTTCAAACCCCTAGCGCAGGACATGCCTTGACCCAACCCACCCCGATAGGCCCCGCTTTGGCTCCTGCCGCATCCACCGCCGGGACGCCCTCACCCGTGCCACAGCCTGTGCCCGCGTCCAAGCCGGTACCCGCGGCCAAAGCCGTGACACCGCCGAAACCGGTAGCCCCCCCGGTCAGCAGGGCCAGGCTCAAGAGACGCCACAAGGTGGTACTGATCAGTTTCGTGTTCGGGGTGATCGGGCCCATGGTTGTCACGGCCTGGTATCTTTGGATGGTCGCCGTCGATCAATACGCCTCGACCGTGGCATTTTCCGTGCGCAAGGAAGAAATCAGTTCGGCGGTCGAGTTTCTGGGTGGAATTACCAACCTTTCGGGGACAACCTCTTCGGACACCGACATCCTTTATGAATTTTTGCAAAGTCAGGGCCTTGTGGCGCAGATCGACAAAGAAGTCGGTCTGCGGGCCTTGTGGTCGAAACCGGTTTTCGATCCGGTTTACGACTATCCGGCCCCGGGCACGATCGAAGATCTGACCCATCACTGGGCCAGGTTGGTCAAGATCATGTATGACAGCGGCACCGGCTTGATCGAATTGCGGGTACAGGCATTTGCGCCCGAAGATGCGACCCGGATTGCCACGGCGATCTATCTGGCCAGTACCGACATGATCAACGAACTGAGTGCGGTGGCGCGGGAAGATGCGATCCGTTATTCGCGCGACGAATTGACCCTGTCGGTCGAACGGCTGAAAGACGTGCGCGCGGCGGTTACGCAGTTTCGGAACCGCACCCAGATCATTGACCCGATCATAGATCTGCAATCGCAGGCAAATCTGTTGGGAACGTTGCAGGCGCAACTGGCCCAAGCGCAGATCGAAGTCGATCTGTTGCGCGAAACCACCCGGGCAGGGGATCCGCGCATGGAACAGGCCGAGCGGCGGGTGCGTGTGACGGAAGATCAGATTGTCGAGGAACGTCGCAAGCTGGGGATCGGCGACGGCACCGAGCAGGGACAGGTCTATGCCAATCTTGTAGGCGAGTATGAACGCCTGCAAGTGGACCGCGAATTTGCCCAACAGACCTACACCTCGGCTTTGGCAACCTATGACGGTGCGTTGGCCGAAGCGCAGCGCAAGAGCCGCTATCTGGCGGCCTATGTGCTTCCGACCACTGCGGAAAAATCGGAGTACCCACAGCGGTTGACCCTGTTCGGGTTGATTGCGCTGTTTGCCTTCATGATCTGGGGTATTCTGGTGCTGGTTGCCTTCTCGCTGAAAGACCGGCGTTAGGGGCGGACGATGATCCAGTTGCAGAACCTGACCAAGACATTCGTGTTGCGCGGCGAACGCAAGACCGTGGCGCGCAACCTGAACGCAGTTTTCCCATCGGGCAGTTCCGTGGGCCTTCTCGGGCGGAACGGGGCCGGCAAATCGACGCTGCTCAAGATGATCGCGGGCACGATGGACCCGACGTCGGGGCGGGTCCTGACGGATGGCACGATTTCCTGGCCGGTGGGCTTTGCAGGCTCGTTTCATGGCGAGTTGACGGGCATGCAGAATACCCGGTTCATCGCCCGCATCTATGGGGTGGACACGGATGAGCTTGCCGCGTTCGTCGAGGATTTTGCCGGGCTGGACCGCCATTTCCACCTGCCGTTCCGCACCTATTCCTCCGGCATGAAATCGCGGCTTGCGTTTGGCGTGTCGATGGGGATCGCGTTCGATACATACCTGATCGACGAAGTGACAGCGGCGGGGGATGCGTCGTTTCAGGAACGCAGCAGCCTGTTATTCGAGGCGCGGATGGCGAACGCGGGGGCCGTCGTGGTGTCGCACGGGATGGCACTGATCCGCAGACTGTGCACGTCGGCGGCGGTGCTGGAGAATGGCGAATTGACGTATTACGAGGACGTCGAAGAAGCGATCGCGCAGCATCAGCGCAATATGGATGTTCCGGTGAATCTGGCGATCTGAACCGCAAGATCGCTTGCCCGCGCGCGCAGTTTCCGCGAAAGATCATCGAAGCGCGCGTCACGCAGAGGAGTTTCCGGATGGCAGGACTGTTCAACAACGGCAAGAAACCCGACGCCCCCGCGTCGCACCATTCGGAAGCTTTGTCGAAGGCGGGATTGACTCTTGAAACCAAACTGTCGCCCGCCCCGGTGTTTCGGACCTTTCCGGATATCCAGACCAGCAAACTGATTGAGCGGTACCGGGAGTTCCTTTTTGCCGCCAGAAAGAACGGTTTGGTCGAGATGGAACAGTTGGTGCCGTATGTGAATGTGCCGCCCGCACCGACCAAGGCCGATTTGCAAACTGAGGCGATGGACGATGCGGTGGGCGCGCGGGCGCTTCTGGCGGCTTACCCGCCCGCGACCTGGGGGTATTACATGCCCCTGTCGCGGGAGTTTGGCACGCTCGGCCCCAAGGCCGCGATGGGGCCGAACCAGCAGTTATCCAAGCGGCGCAGCGATTACCGGCTGAATTTCATCCTGCAAGGCGTCGCGGCGCTGCGGGGCGGGACGCTTGACGGGGCCAGTCTGGCCGACATTGCCTGCAACTGGGGCGGATTTTCGGTGGAGGCAAAACTGCGCGGGGCGGGGCGCATCCTTGGCTTTGACATCCGCTCCGAGAACGTCGCAAAGGCTGGCCGTGTCGCAGAGCATTTCGGAACACGCGATATCGAGTTCAGGGTTCAGGACCTGTTTACCTATCAGGTGGACGAGACCTTTGATGTCGTGCTGAACCTTGGGCTGATGTATCATATCTCGATGCCGTTCGAAATGATGAAGAAAACCTACGAAATGACGGCTCCGGGTGGCATGGCGGTATTCGACACCGTGGTTCACCGCGAAGTGTTTTCCGGGTTTTTCCTTGGCACCGGCGAGGCGGCGGTCGGGCATGCGGCAACCGCAATCGGGGTCGAGCTTCATCCGACCTATCGCGCCTTGATCGACCTGACGCAGATGGTGGGCTTTACCGATGTGATCGAGTTGATCGGCGTGCCCGACCCAAGCTGGGCCGATTTCGACAAGGAACCCTACGGCAACAAGACCCGGCGCTGCATCGTCGGGTTCAAATAGGTCACAATCGGCCCAGCGCCGCTGCCAGATAGCACAGCATCGTGCCAAGGCGGCTCTGGCGGCGAAAGCCGAGCGATTGCAGCAATCGTACCCGCGCTGCGCCCGCGCGGGCGGGGTCGGTGGTGAACCGGGTCAACGCCACCCGCACCTCCGGGGTCAGGTCGGACGTCGACAGCAGGGCGCGGGCGTTGGCCTGCACCCATTCGCCGTAATTCCGGCGCAGCACCCGTGTGGCGCGGGACAATGCGGCGCGCAGGTTGCCGGGCGCGCCAAGAACATTTCCGGCGTGCTGGCGATACAGCACCCCCCGCCGCGCATCGAGGATGGCGCGCCCGCCTGATGCAGTGACCAACAGCGTCAGCCACCAATCGTGAAATGCGATCCGTTGCGGTCCTGCATGGCGGACCAGTGCCAGTGCCGGCGCATTCAGCACCATGCTGTGCCCCGCCATCACGTTTTGCAGCATCGCCGTGGCAAAGACCGGCGCGCCGCCGGACGGTGGGCGCGACCCGCCTTGCCGCTTGCCCTCCGCGTCGATGTAGAAACTTTGCGCCGAATAGACCAAGGGCGACGGATCATCCGGCGGCAGCGCCCGCAACGCCCGCGCCAGTTTGCCGGGCAGCCAGATGTCATCCTGATCCGACAGGGCCACCAGACCGGCAGGAAGGTCCGGGTGGCACAGCAAAGACAGAAAGTTGGCCGCCGCGCCCTGCCTCGGCCCGTGAAGCAGACGGATATCGTACCGGTCGCCATGATCGGCGCGGAACCGGCGCAGCAGGTCCAGCGTGCCGTCGGTCGATCCGTCATCGCTGATCCACAGCACCCAGTTGGTGTGGCTTTGCCGCAGGTAGGATGCAAGTTGTTCCGGCAGAAAAGTCGCGCCGTTCCGCGTGCAAAGCAGGATGGAAATCGTGCGCGGGTCCTGCGGCATCCGCCCTTGATGCCTGAGCGGGCGGCGTCCTGCAATGGCTGCAATCACGCGGCGATTGCCTGCAATTGTTGCCAAACGCCTAATTGCTGCCACGAAGTCTTTCGGCAGCATTAATTCCGCGAACGCATCCTGACCCGGCTTGTGTGGGTAAGCGTGGGGGCCAGGGGTGGCGTTAATTCAGCATGTAGAAACCCGTCTTGACGGGCCGATCGCCTATGTCCAGGCGATCACTGATCTGGAGTTGGTGACAATCGGTGGGGTCACCAGGTTGTATGCCGCAACCGCGCAAGGCGGTGGCGGGGTGTCGGTTCGCAGTCTGGACACCGGCATGGCGGTGCTGGGCACAGCGGCGCATCCGCCATCGGCGGGGCTGGTGGCGCTGCCGAAACTGTCGGGCATGGCGGTCAACGGGCAACAGGTTCTGTCGGTCGCGGGTCTGTCCGACGCCGGGCTGCGGGGCTATGCGCTGTCGTCTACAGGACTGCCGGGGCAGGTCAGGCTGTTTGGGTCGGGCAGCACCGAGGCCTATTCCGCGATGGAGCTTCTGCAGATCGGGACCCGGAGTTTCGTGGTGTCGGCGGCGCTGGGCGGCACCGGGCTGATCAGCCGCGAGGTGACGGCGACCGGGGCCTTGGTCGCGGTGTCGCAGGTCACGACAGGGGCTGCCGTGCAGGGCTTGGACATCGGTGCGATGGCGGTGGCGCAGGTCGGCGCGCTGCGGCTGGTTCTGGCCGTCTCGGCGTTTGGCGACAGGTTGCTGAGTTTCCAGATGTCGGACACCGGCACTCTGACGGCTGGGGCCAGTCTGGGCGGAGCGGAGGGTTTGTGGATCGCCGCACCCTGTGTGCTGGAAACCGCGCAGCTGGGCGGGGTGAGTTATGCCTTGGTCGGCTCGGCCGGAAGCAGCACGATCAGCGTGGTGCAACTGGCCGCCACTGGCGCGATGACGGTGACCGACCACGTGATCGACAGTCTGGCCACCCGGTTTCAGGGCATCGGTGCGCTGGAGGTGGTGACGGTTGGCGACCGTGTGTTTGTCATTGCAGGGGGCGGCGATGACGGGTTGACCCTGATGGTTCTGTTGCCGACGGGGCGCTTGCTGCATCTGGATACGATCCCCGACACGATGCTGACCGCCCTGTCCAACGTATCTGCGTTGGCGGCCCGCTGGACCGGGACGGCAATCGAGGTGTTCACGGCGGGACGGGCGGAGGCGGGGATCGGGCGGTTTCGCATCGACGTGGGCACGCCTGCCCCGATGCTGTTGGGCGCGGCAGGGGCAGACACGCTGACCGGCGACGCGCGGGCCGATCTGATCAGCGGCGGGGCCGGGGCAGACCTGCTGTCGGGTGGGGCCGGGGCCGACATCCTGATCGACGGGGCGGGCAGCGACACGCTGTTTGGCGGGGCCGGGGCAGACACGTTCGTTCTGGTGGCAGACGGTATGGCCGACGAGGTCCGCGATTTTCGTGTGACCGAGGATCGGCTGGACCTGTCGGCCTGGGGGATGCTGTACGATGTGCGTCAGTTGGCAATCACCGCCACCGCCACAGGGGCCACGATCCGCTTTGGCTCGGAAACGCTGGTCCTGATCACCGACACAGGCTCGCCCCTGGCTGCGAATGCGCTGACCAACGCGCATATCGTCAACCTCCAACACAGCCCCCCTGCCGTGGTCGAGACGCCGCCTCCGGTCGCTGGGCCGATTCTGGGCACCACAGGGGCCGATACGCTGACGGGCGGTGCGTCGGGCGACACGCTGCTGGGCGCCGGTGGCGACGACCGCCTGCTGGGCGAAGCGGGGGCGGACAGTCTGGATGGCGGCGATGGGCAGGATCAGCTTTTCGGCGGGCTGGGGGTCGACACGCTGGACGGCGGGTCGGGGAATGATGCGCTGTCCGGGGGCGACGGGGGCGATCTGCTGCGCGGCGGGCTCGGCAATGACACGCTGGGCGGCGACGCCGGGAACGATTCGATGGACGGCGGCGACGGGCAGGACCAGTTGTTCGGTGGACTAGGGGCGGACACGCTGGATGGCGGATCGGGCAACGACCTGCTGGACGGGGGAGATGACAACGATCTGCTGCGTGCGGGGCTGGGTGATGACACGCTGTTCGGCGGAACGGGCAATGACAGTCTGGACGGCGCGGAAGGGTCGGATCAGCTTTCTGGCGGCTTGGGCGATGACACGCTGGATGGTGGGGCCTGGGGGCAGGATGTGCTGTCAGGCGGGGATGGGTCCGATGTTTTGCGCGGGATGGCAGGGGACGACACGCTGAACGGCGATGGCGGGAATGACAATCTGGCGGGTGGAGACGGCAACGACGCGATCTATGGCGGCGATGGAACCGATACGCTGGACGGCGGGGCGGGCAACGACCTGCAAGGCGGTGGGGCAGGCAACGATGTGCTGCGCGGCGGGTTGGGGGATGACAGTCTGAATGGCGATACGGGCAATGACCTGCTGGAGGGGGCAGAAGGGTCGGACCGGCTGTTCGGCGGCGCAGGCGATGACACGCTGGACGGTGGCAGCGGCACCTTCGACTGGCTTTGGGGCGGGGATGGGGCCGACGTGCTGCGCGGGGGGGCAGACAATGATTCGCTGGCGGGCGATGCGGGGGACGATCAACTTGACGGCGGGACCGGCAATGACCTGCTGCAGGGCGGGGCTGGGGCGGACCGGTTGATGGGCGGTGACGGAGACGACTCGCTGCAGGATGGGACCGGCATCGACCAGATGCGGGGCGGGGCCGGTGCAGACGTCTTTGTGATGACGCGGGACGGCGAGGCGGATGCGATCCTCGATTTTCAGCCCGGCGTGGACCGGATCGACGTGACCGGATGGGGCCTGATCCTGTCGGGCCATCAGTTTGAGATCGACGCGACCGCCACGGGGGCGGTGCTGCGCTATGGGACCGAGACGTTGACGATCACCTCTGCCACAGGCGTGCCCTTGAGCAAGGCCAATCTGGTGGCGGCGGGGGCGTTTCGGGTTTGGACCGGCCTGCAAGACTACGGAACATGGGCCGAGCAAGGCGGAACACCTCTGGCTGATCTGCGCACCGGAACGGAAGGAGCCGACCGTTTGCGGGGCGAGGCAGGGGCAGACACCCTGCGTGGAATGGGGGGCGATGACCTGTTGATCGGCGGGGCTGATGCGGACATTCTGGATGGCGGCGCCGGGATCGACACCGTCAGCTATCAGACCAGCATCGGGTATATGCTGGTTGATCTGATGTTGATCAGTCCCGGCACCAATCAGGCGCAGGGTGACACATTTATCAGCATCGAGAACCTGATCGGCGGAACCGGGATGGACGACATCCGCGGGACGATGGCAGGGAATGTTCTGGACGGCGGGCCCAGTTTGGACGTCCTCTATGGTCGCATGGGGAATGACACGTTGGTCGGCGGCGAGGGGGATGACGCGCTGTTCGGCGGGCCGGGGGCGGACCTGCTGATCGGCGGTCTTGGCCGTGATCAGGCGTGGTATTCGACCAGTATGGGCGCTCTGGTCCTTGATCTGCTGTTTCCCCAGACGAACACCGGCGAGGCGGCGGGCGACCAATATGACAGTATCGAAGATCTGGTGGGCGGGATGGCCGCCGATCTGATTGCCGGTGACTTCGGCAACAACGGTCTCTATGGGCGCGAGGGGGCCGATTCGCTGTATGGCAGGGCGGGCAACGACTTTCTCAACGGCGGGTCGCAAAGTGACCGGCTGGACGGCGGGATGGGGAACGACACGTTGCGCGGCGGCACCGAGGGCGACACCTTTGTCTTCAACAGCGGGCGCGACGTGGTCGAGGATTTCAACCGTGCGACGGGCGACCGGATCGCGATTGACCGCGCCTTGCTGAGCGGGACCGTGCAGACCGGGGCGCAACTGCTGCAGTATGCGGTGTTCGACGGGTCGCAGGTGGTCTTTACCTTCGGCAATGGGCACTCTCTGACGCTGTGGGGACAAACCGGGCTGACCGGGCTTGCCGATGCGTTGTTTTCGTTCTGACCTGCATCCCGAGGGGCACAAAGCGGTGCAAACGCGGCGAGGGGCCCAAAACCAGCTTGGCCCCGGCGAGGCTCGCGCCTTAGATGGCGATGCGGGCGGACGAAAGGGAAGACATGACGACGACATATCCGGTGATCCATCCGGTTATCCTGTGCGGCGGGTCCGGCACGCGGTTGTGGCCGTTGAGCCGCAAGAGTTACCCCAAGCAATTCGTGCCTCTGGTGGGCGATGACAGTCTGTTTCAGGCATCGGTCCGGCGGCTGTCGGGCTTGGGCTATGCTGCACCTCTGGTCGTGACCAATGCCGAGTTCCGCTTTATCGTGAGCGAGCAGTTATCGGTCGCCGGAGCCTGGGCCGCTGGGATTTTGATCGAACCTGCGGCGCGCAACACCGCGCCCGCCGTGCTGGCGGCCGCGCTTTGGCTGGCGCGGACCGATCCCGAAGGGTTGATGCTGGTGGCACCGTCCGATCATGTGATCCCGGATGCCGCGGCGTTTCGGGTGGCGGTTAAGTCCGCCGTGCCGCGCGCGATGGCGGGCGATCTGGTGACGTTCGGCATCGCGCCGGACCGGGCGGAAACCGGCTATGGCTATCTGGAACTGGACAGTGCCGGGGCCGCACAGGCCGACACGCCGCAGCACCTGTGCAGCTTTGTCGAAAAACCGGACGCCGCGCGGGCGGATGCGATGCTGGCGCAGGGCAACTATCTTTGGAACGCCGGGATTTTCCTGTTTTCCGTCGGGGCCATTCTGGCGGCCTACCGCCAGCACGCCCCCGGATTGTTCGCCAAGGGTGAGGAGGCAGTCGCCGGGGCGACGGTCGATCTGGGGTTTACCCGGCTGGCTGCGGGACCGTGGGCCAAGATGGACGACATCTCCATCGACTACGCGATCATGGAGAAGGCCAGCAATCTTGCCGTCGTGCCCTATCGCGGCGGCTGGTCTGACCTTGGCGGTTGGGAGGCGGTGTGGCGCGAGGCCGGTCCCGATGATCGCGGCGTGGTGGTCAGCGGTGCGGCCACGGCGCTGGATTGCGACGACACGTTGTTGCGGGCCGAGGCTCCGGGGCAAGAGCTGGTCGGGCTGGGGCTGAACGGGGTTGTCGTGGTGGCGATGCCCGATGCCGTGCTGGTCGCCGACAAATCCCGCGCGCAAGAGGTCAGGCAGGTGGTCGCCAACCTCAAGGCCAAGGGCGCAAAACAGGCCGAAGCCTTTCCGCGCGACCACCGGCCTTGGGGGTGGTTCGAACAGTTGGTCATGGGCGACCGGTTTCAGGTCAAGCGGATCGTGGTCCATCCCGGGGCGGCTCTCAGCCTGCAAAGCCATGTCCACCGCGCCGAACACTGGATCGTGGTGGCGGGAACTGCCGAGGTCACAGTGGGCGACGAGGTCAGGCTGCTTACCGAAAACCAGTCGGTCTACATTCCGTTGGGGTCAAAGCACCGTCTGGCGAACCCAGGCAAGCTGCCCCTGACCCTGATCGAGGTGCAGACCGGCAGCTATCTGGGCGAAGATGACATCATCCGGTACGAAGATATCTATGCGCGCGGCTAGGTCGGGCGAGCGCGCCGGTCTTGACCCTCAAAGGTCGGGTCAAAGACTGAAGATATGCCCTGACAACCCGTCCAGCGAGGTGATCCCCTCCAGCGTCAGGGTGTTCCCGCCGCCAAAATCAAAGAACGCCGCTGTGCCGGTCAGGGTGGCGTAGGTTGCGACAATCTGCGCGCCGGTCAGGGTCTGCCCCCCCAGCGCGCTGCGCAGGATGGCGATGTTGTCACCTTGGGCAAGCGTCATGTCGGAAATCACGTCAGACCCATGCGCGAACACAAAGCGGTCGACCCCGGCACCGCCGGTCAGGTGGTCGTTGCCCTCGCCACCGACCAGCGTGTCGTTGCCGGCCCGCCCGTCCAGCGTGTCGCGGCCGCCTGACCCCTCAAGTCGTTCAGCGCTTGCAGAGGCAAAGATGCGGTCGCCCTGCGCCGACCCGATGATTACTTCGATCTCGAAGACCCGATCGCCCACCGCCTCGCCGGTGTTGCCCACAGGCAGCATCAGGTCGACGTTGATGGCCGCGCCGACGCCGTAATTGAGCGTATCAATCCCCGCGCCGCCAAAGATCACGTCCGCCCCGGCACCGCCAAAGAACATGTCG
>Ga0105046_10013052_pt1 | contig 12875 bp, 6 predicted proteins | sample MAT03_FD_78385 | JGI IMG/M metagenome (GOLD analysis project Ga0105046, IMG submission 78385) | Freshwater microbial communities from Lake Fryxell liftoff mats and glacier meltwater in Antarctica - MAT-03 (megahit assembly) | ecosystem: Environmental > Aquatic > Freshwater > Ice > Liftoff... | reverse complement strand
TGCGGCAGACGAACCGGCACCAATTGCTCCGCCCTTGGAAGAATCCGTCCCGCTGCCAACTGACGTCACCCCTGCTTCCCTATCCGTAGCGCCGGGCGCAACCGGAGCCACGGATGCGGCTGCGGTAACGACCAACAGCGGTAATATTAATGATTTCCAAGGCGACGAAGTGGGCACCGTGCTGCGGTTGCTGGCGCGTCAAGCCGGCATCAACCTCATCGTCAGCGACAAAATCACAGGAACCGTAACCATGCGTTTAGTCGGCAAAACCCCGCTGGACGCCATTAAAGTCGTGGCCAAGTCGAAAAACCTCTACGTGGACGAGTTGGAGGGTGACTACTACGTGAAAACTCTGGAAGAAAAAGCGGCCGAACCAACCATCGCTGATTCCTACACCTTCAGCTACGCAAGTGCCGAAAAAATTGCCCCTCTCCTAAACGCCCAACTCGCCAGCAAGGTTCCCAGCCAGTTCGACACACGGACCAACACCATCTTTTTCCGTGAAACACAGTCGGGCATGGAAAACACCAAAGCCTTTCTAAAGCAGGTGGACTCACCTACTCAGCAGGTCATGATCGAAGCGCGCTTGGTCGAAGTAACCGCTAATCCTCAGCAAGCTTACGGCATCAACTGGAGCGGCGTGGTCGGCGGCATCACCACTCCTCAGACCTTCCGCTACGCAGGCGGCGATCCCGGAGACATTGGAAAAGTTAACGACCCCACGGATGACGAGGGCCCGGGCATTACTTACGACAACAGCACAGGCCGCCTCAGTGGCCGCGACTTCTTCGGCCGCACCAAAGGAGCCAATCCGCTGAGCAATCTGTACCGCTCGGTCAACAGCCAGTTTGCCATCATGAGCGCCCCTCAACTTGCTCTCTCCATGCGCTTGATCAATCAGGACGGCGATGCCGAATTTCTTGCCAATCCGCGAATCGTCACCGCAAACAACCAGGCGGCGAAAATCAAGATCACGCGCAATCAACCCGTGCCCCAGCTCAACTTTAATGAACAAACCGCCACCGCAGTGTTCGGCGGTTTCGAGGACAAGGAATACGGCAACACGCTGGAAGTCATTCCCCAGATCAACAAAGACAATTTCATCACACTCGGCGTGAAGCCGGAAATCAGCAATAAAGTCGGCGACGCAACGTTCACCTTCGCCGGTGCCACCGTGGCCAGCCCGATCATCGACAAACGCACGCTGGATTCCAATGTGCTCATCCGCAGCGGCGACACGCTCGCCATCGGCGGCCTCCTGCAAGACGAAGTCGGCAAACAGCGCACCAAAGTTCCGATCGCCGGAGATATCCCGATACTGGGCTACCTGTTTCAGGAACGTGTAAACCTCCGCAGCAAGCGCAATCTCCTGGTTTTCGTCACGCCCACGATCATCAAACAGGGATACGCAACGGGCTTGGAAAGCCAGGTAAGCGGCTTGGATTATACCGGCGAAGAATTTGCCGATCCGAACGGCTGGCGCAACAATGCCAAGGGTGCCATTCGCCTCGTTCCAACATCAAACCGTTCCGTTGCTGCGGATTATCCGAAACCCGGTGCAGTTCCACAGAAACAGCAGTCCACCAAATTCAAGACCAACGCGGCTGCGCGCGAAAGATAGTCTGCTTTTTAGCGGAATTTGTTTGAGCAAATTGCCGCGCGAACGGTTCTGATCAACACCTTTCGCAATGCCGCAATTTAAATACACCGCACGGGGCGCCGACGGCAAACTGGCCGAAGGCACCCTCACTGCCAACGATCGGGCCGCCGCCATCCTCCAGATCGAGAAACAACGCTGTTTTCCCATTAAAATCACGCCGGTTGCGGACGCCGCTTCCTCCACCGGTTCCGCAAGTTCCACAAAGGCAAAAAGCGCACCTGCCGGAACAGTTCAGACGCTGGGTTACAACCATCAGTATCTGTTCACCGAGCAACTCGCCCACTTGCTCGGCGCGGGCATGACGCTCGATGAATCCCTCGGGATTTTGGAGAAACGTCTCAAACATCCGAAATTACAGGGACTCTCCGCCGCGTTGCACCGCGCATTGGTCGATGGCCGCAGCCTGTCCCAGGCCCTGCGCGATTTTCCTAAAATTTTCACCCCGCTCTACATCAATATGGTTTCCGCCGGCGAAGCGTCCGGCACCCTGGCGGAAATTCTTCGCCGACTCACGGGCTACCTGGCTGATATCAAATCCCTCCGCGACCGTGTCACCCAGGCACTGGTGTATCCGTCGGTTCTTGTCGTGGCGGGCATTGGATTGATCGTCGTGTTCATGACAGTGATGGTCCCGCAGCTCACAGGATTTTTCACTCAAACCGGCCAGGAACTTCCCCAAGCCACCAAGACGTTGCTCGCCGCAAACCATGTGCTTACGCATTACTGGTGGTTATTCGTGCTGGCTTTAGTGGGGTTAATCGCCGGGGTGAAGTTTTTCCAGCGTTCTCCCGAGGGCCGACTGGCTTGGGATCGTTTTCTTCTCATGCTCCCAGGGTACGGACTCATCATGCGCTATCGCTTCTACGCGCAATTCGCGCGCACGCTAGGCACCTTGATTGAAAACGGCATCACACTCCTGCGGGCGCTCGAACTGCTGGAAGACATTTCAGGTAACGAATGGATCCGGCAGCGCATGCACGCCACACGCGAGTCCGTGATGGACGGTGCCGCGCTCTCCAATGCCTTGCGACGCCACAAGATTTTTCCGGAACTCTTCCTCGACATGATGTCCGTGGGCGAACAGACGGGACGGTTTGGCGATACCATGTCGATGATTGCCGAGGTCTACGAACGAGAACTCGACAAACAAGTGCGCATCATCAGTACGCTGATCCCGCCGGTGATCATGATTGTCATCGCCGCAATCGTCGGGTCCGTCGTATACGGCATCCTTAGCGCCGTATTCAATCTCACCAGCGGCCTGCGCGGCAGGGCCCGCTAGGCACGGATCCTTGGCGGGAAATAACCCGTTCCCCTTTCACATAAGGCAAAAAGCCATTGCCCCACCGTCCCTCCTTCGTGTGAACTACACCGCTCTATGGAAAACGTGATCATTGTCGGAACCGGGTGCGCCGGACTCACCGCAGCCATTTATGCTGCACGCGCCAGCTTCGCCCCCCTCGTGCTCGAAGGCATCCAACCAGGCGGTCAACTCAGCACCACCACGCTCGTGGAAAATTTCCCGGGTTTCGTCGATGGCATCGACGGACCGGATCTCATCAACATCATGAAAGCCCAAGCCGAAAAGTTTGGCGCTCGCTTCGAGTACTCCTCGGTCAATGCCGTGGAAAAACATGAAGGCTTTTTGCGCCTCACCCTGGATGAGCGGTCCATCGACACCAAAACACTGATCATTGCCACGGGCGCTTCCGCAAAACATCTCGGACTACCGGGCGAACGCGAACTCGTCGGGCGCGGACTGACCTCATGCGCCACCTGCGACGGCGCGTTTTATCGCAACGTCCCTGTCTGCGTCATCGGCGGCGGCGACTCAGCTTGCGAGGAAGCGGGTTTCCTCACGCGCTTTGCTTCGAAAGTTTATCTCATCCATCGCCGCGATAGTCTGCGCGCTTCCAAAGTCATGGCAGATCGCGCGATGGCGAATCCCAAAATCGAGCCGATCTGGAACTCGACCGTCTCGGAGTATCTTACCAACGACAAAAAAGAGATGCGTGCGATTCGCGTGAAGAATCTCATTACCGGCGAAGAATCGGAAGTCGATGTGGCCTGCGTTTTCGTCGCTATCGGACACGTGCCAAACACCGCGCCGTTCAAGGGCCTGCTCGACATGGACGACAACGGCTACCTCAAACACACGCACGGCACCGCGACGAACGTCCCTGGCATTTTTGCAGCAGGCGACGTGGCCGACCCGGTCTATCGTCAGGCAATCACCGCCGCCGGTGAAGGTTGCGCCGCCGCCCTTGATGCGGAGCGCTATCTAGCGCATCTCGAATAGCCCGCAACGGTAACTCACGTTGCGGCTTCACGCTGACGATTGATCCAGACCCGGCAGATGCCTTTCATTCGGGTCAAAACGTAGTACACCGTCTGCGACCGCACGCGCACCAGCGTCGCTCCCACAATCTTCGGCACAAAATCCGCCGGAACTTCAAGAATCTCCGCTGGTGTGCATCCGTCCAGGCCACGACACAAAATGGAACTCATCGCGCGCGTCAAAGTCTGCACTTGCGGACCAAGCCGGATCCGAAAATGAGCATCGCCCTCCGGACCGATCCGCAGAAAAACCCCCACGGTATCCGTACACTCTTCGTCTTTCCTGGTGTCTTCCAAATCGAACGCCTCGCCATCCAGCGGTTCGTGTTTTTTCGATTGCTCCGAGTAGGCAATAAGATTCTCGCGCCTCTCGCTCTCCGGCAACATCTCAAACAGTCCGATAATCTTCGCGAGCCCGGACGGATAGTCCGCCGGCGAATCTTCAGGCAAATCGACGCAGCCCTTGCTCATACGCTCCGCTCGATGGGCATCCGCACCCGGTTGCCCCATTCCGTCCACGACCCGTCGTAGTTTCGCACGTTTTTGTAACCCAGTAGATAACTCAAAACGAACCACGTGTGGCTCGAACGCTCTCCGATGCGGCAGTACGCGACGATCTCTTCATCGGGTTTTAATGCGCATCCCTCCGTGTAAATCGTTCGCAACTCGTCTGCGGTTTTAAACGTGCCGTCCGCGTTCACCGCCGTTTTCCAGGGAACACTTTTTGCCCCGGGAATGTGACCTCCGCGCAACACACCTTCCTGCGGATACTCGGGCATGTGGGTCACCTCACCACGGAATTCGCCCGGCGAACGCACGTCAATCAGCGGCTTACCGGCTTTGGACTGCGCAAGCGCCTCTTCAGCAAACGCCCGGATCTCCTCGTCGTAACGTTTCGAAGGCACAGGATATTGCGTCTGCGGAAAATCAACCTTCCCGCGCGTCAACGTCCGCCCCTCGGCGATCCATTTATCACGCCCGCCATTGACGATTTTGACTTTCTCATGACCGAACAAACGGAACGCCCATAGCGCGTAGCAAGCCCACCAGTTCGATTTGTCACCGTAAAAAACACAGGTCGTTTCCTGGGTGATGCCGTTGCGACTGCACAACGCCGCAAACGCTTCGGGCGCAATATAATCGCGCACCAACGGATCCTGAAGATCCTCGTTCCAATCAATGTGCGCTGCGCCCGCAATGTGGCCGGTATCATAAAGCAACACGTCCTCGTTGCTCTCAATGATCCGAACCCCGGGATCGGCGGCGTGTTCAGTAACCCACTCGGTTGAAACAAGAACATCAGGATTGGCGTACGCGGATTGACTCATATGCACAGCATAGCGCCCAGTTCTCCACCACAGCAACCGGCTTTTGTGTCATGTGCGCTCTTCCACGGCTTGCCGCATCGCGCTTCTGCACTATTTTGATCTCATGCGCTGGTGCGTCCCCTTCCTCTTTTTCTGCATCGCAGGCATTGCCTTCGCCGACAACACCATCGTCATAGAGCGTTACAAAAAAATGCTCGCGGAAAAACCCGTCGAGGGGACCGCACTCGAGCGGCTCTGGAAAATGCATCAGGAATCCGGTCAGACTGCCCAGATCATCAAGGAATACCGCGATCAACAAACATTCTCCGCACAGCTCATCGCCGGCCATCTCCTGTTGCGCGCAGGCAAAAAAGAGGACGCTGAAGCGTGTTTCAAGGCCGCAGGAAAACTCGATCCCACAAGCGCCATGCCCCACCTCGCGCTCGCGAACTTGTTCACCAATGAACCCTCACGCGCAGCCGAAGCCCTCGAAAAAGCAGTGATCCTCTCACCAGCCCCGGACATCCTGCTTCAACTGGGCAACACCTGGCTCGCCGCCAATCAAACCGAAAAGGCAGTTGCCGCGTGGGAACGCCTTGCCTCGATCTCACCCGGCGACCGCGCCGTCCACAAGCAGCTCGCTGCTAATTATGAACGCCTGAATCTCCACGAAAAAGCCATCCTCCACTGGCACCAACTCGCCGCAGACGGTCCACCCGCCGAGCGCGCCGAAGCGTTCCAGCGCATCGCAAACATCCACCAACTCCGCGGCGACATCGATCCCGCCGTGCAGGCACTCGAAAGCGCCATCCAACTCGTCGCCCCGGGCCAGTGGATGCGCGAGCAACTTCAGACCCAGCTCATCCGCTTGTGCGAACGCGCCCGACGCCTCGACGACCTCGAAGCACGCTGGCGCAAGGAAGCCGAAGCCAATCCGCGCGATCTCGGCGCGCAAATGCAAATGGTTACGCTCAACGAAAAAACCGGAAATCCTGAGGGCGTTCGCGAATGGTTGGAAAAGTTGGTCGCCCTGACTCCACAGACGCTTTCCCATCGGCTGAAACTCGCGTCAACGCTGGCTCAAATGGGGCGTCCGGAGGATGCCGCGAAACTCCTCGACAAATCTCCAGCAAAACTCGCCGCTCAAATCGAAACCATTTTTTTACGGGCGGAAATTGACATCCAACTCGAACGCATCGACGACGCCTCAAAACGTATTGAAGCACTCGTAGCCCGCGAATCCGCCAACGATGGGGTTCGCCTCTCGGCCCTCCAGTTTTACGAACGACACCGCATTTTCTCCATGCAGGAAACCTACCTGCGCCGGACCGCTGCAAAAGGCGGAGAATCCCTGATAGACCTTGCGCGCTTTCTGTTTTCCCAAAAGAAAGAGGCGGATGGCAAAGCAGCCCTGCAGCAATACGTCGATGCCTCAGCCACGGCAAAACAGCAAGCTGCCGCGTTGATCCGCACCTCCTCATTGCTCACGGATGCAGGCGATCTGAACTCTGCGATTTTCAACCTTCGCCAGGCCGACGAACTCACCCCCAAAGATCCCGAAACGCAGCGCCTGCTCGCCACGCTGCTTGTGCGGTCCGACGACTTTGCCGGGGCGAAAAAAACGCTGCGATACCTCCAGGAAATCGCGCCCGGCGAAGCGTCCGATCAGTTACTGTTTAACTTCCTCGCGCGCGGCGTCGGTCAATCGCTCACCGCGCTCTCAGATAAACTCCGCGCACCCACCAACCAACCCGCAGGCGTGCTTTCCAGCATCCCGTTGCGCGAGGAATCAAATCAGCTTCTCGCCGCTGCCGAATCCCAACAAACCGCAACCGCATGGCTTCGTGCCGCGCGCTGGAGCCATTGGATGCGCGAGCACCCCGAGGCACTCCGCCGCATCACTCAAGCCGTTGCCAAAGAACCGGCCTCTTCGGACGCGCTGGATTTTCGCGCCACCGCCGAGGCTGCCGTGGGTGATCGGGTAACAGCCATTCAATCGCTCAATGCGCTGGTCAAAATGGATCCAACACGCTCCAGCGACGCCACACGGCGCATCGCCCAGCTTCAACTCGAGGCCTCACTGCCGGACGACGCAATCAGAACGCTCGCCGCCTTCGAAACCGCGCATCCCGGCGACCTTGACGCCACCATGGCTCTCGCCTCCGCCCAGGAACGCACGAGCCGCTGGTCCGATGCGCTCGGCACCTGGGAACGTGCGTTTCAATCGGCGCCCCGCGCCAGACGCCGTGAGATTCTTCCCTCCCTGCTTCGCGCCCTCCAGCGACTCGAACTCAACGACCGCGCCGCCATGGTCCTGCTCGAAGCGCTCGATTCTGAATCCGATCCAAAGCTGAGGGAGAGTCTGCTCAACGATCTTTTTTCCATCGCAACCCGCACGCGGAAGTTGCCATGGCTGGCTGACGAACTCGAATCCCGTCAGCGCAGACAACCCCTCGATTTCTTCCTCGCCTCAGCCCGTTCGCGGCTTCTCAAAATGCAGGGCCGCAATGATGAGGCCTTCACGCTGCTCGGTGATGTGGCTCTCGCCGCTCCGGAGGATGCCGCAATTCTTGATCAACTCGTCGCAGAAGCCCTGGAGTCCGGGAACCTCGAGGCCGCGCTCACCGCACAAAAACGGCTCATCCTCGCGCTGCCAAGCACCGACTCGGCGGGCTTGGAAAAACTTGCGAAACTCCAGGAAACCGCACTCGACATCGACGGTGCCATGAAAACCTGGGAGCGGCTTTGCCTGCGCTTTCCACGCGATCCACAACCTCTGCGTTCCGCCGCAGGTTTTGCGCAGCGCTGGGGCGAAAATGACAGGGCAAAAACGTGGCTCCGCAAGATTACCGAATTGGATTCCGGGAATCCGGAGACATGGGCCGATCTCGCCCGCCTTGAGCAACCCGCCGACGCGCTCCGCTCCTACGACAAGGTGCTCGCCAATTCAACATCCGATGCCGCCGACTTCTCGCTCTGTCTTCCTTCGCGGCCACCCGTTGAACGCCGTGAGATTCAGGAAAACTATCTCCGCACCGTCGCGGGACGCGGCGGAGAGGCCAACCCCAAGGTCGTCCGCGCACTCCAGGATTTCTGGGCGGACGGCGGCACCTCTCTCTCCATTACCGCCCGACTCCGTCTGCTCGCCATCCGCGAGACCTCAAAACTCCTGCACGCCACCGACAACAAGCCCGCCCTCGCTGCATGGCTTTCAAAGTGGGACACGCTGGCAGGCGACCCCGCTTCACCTCAGCGTTCGGAGGTGCTCTGGGCGTTCTACTACGCAGGTGATGTCCGCCGCGTGCTCGACCACCTCCAACGCTGCACCGATGCGCAACCGGATAATCCATCTTTCCGTAGTGCGTGGATGTGGCTCGGATTGGACATGGGAGAATACGCCAAGGTAAGCGCATGGCTTTTGGATCGCCAACGCTCAAGCGATGAACGCGACGGCTTCCCGCTCGCACTCCAATCCGCGCTGCGCAACACCATGCTGAAGAACAACTTTTTCGAGAGTATGTTTCCCCCGGACTTTGACAGATTGCGCCCCTTGCTCTGGCAGAGCGCCATTGCCCTCGCGCAAACCAGCAGAATCCACGAAGCCGTGGCCCTGACCAAACGACTGCTCGCCAATTCCCCTTCCCGCCAATCCGAGTACGCTGCGCAGTATGCCGACTGGCTCCTGATCGCCGGACGTCCGGATGACGCTCGGGAGATTCTGCGCAAGACCGCCAAAGGACGCGGCGACAGCTTTGATCACCCTGTTTTTCAAATGATCCGCTCCTGCTGGATGCTGCTGCCGGAACCAGAGCGCGCCGCATTTCGCGACGAAATCTTGTCCTCCTCTGATCCGGCAACCTTGCACTACGGCATCGCATCCACACTGCTTTATGGTCTCGAAAAAAATGTGGATCTCGCCCACAAATCGATCGAAGGTTTGCTGCGCCTGCGCGGTTTGAGCGCACCAAACGATTTGCTTAACAGTCCGGGCGCATCCTCGCGCTCCTGGGGTTTTATTTCTGCGGCAGGCCAGCAATTAATCGCCTGGCAACTCGACAGTCTCGCAGAATTTCTCTGGTCCAAGGCGCTTGCCGATTCCACACCCATCGCCCTCGAATCCGACGCGACGTCGCAAACCATCCGCGACATCAGGACGCGCCACTTTGCGCTCCAATTACTACAGAACGATCCACGCTCCCGCGACGGCAGGCTCGCAGAGTGGTTGCACTCAGCTCCTTTGGAGGATGTTCAAACGCTGGCAATGGTGCTGGAACAAGATGCGCCAGGGCTGCAACTCATCGCGTTGCAACACCTGTGGCGGACCGAAAAACAGAACCCCATGTTCAAACGCAGTCTGATTAACTGCCTTCGCAACCTGCGCGATCCGATGATCGTGCTTCCGGCTTTTGAGGAAATGATCACGTCCGTTTCCAACGACGCTGATCCGCGGGTTTCACGCGAGGAACGATTGTTCGCTTCGGACACCGCACAACAATTGGGTTTTCCGGAAAAAGCCCTCGAATGGCTGATTCAACCGCCCGGTGAAATTCCTTCGGACAAACAACTCCTCGATAGATTCGCCCTCCTCGCTGCGAGTTTAAAAAGGAACGGCCTGATCGCGCAGTGCATGGAGCAGGCCGATACGTTGGAACCGCTCGCCCGCCTTCGATTCGCCACCGCGCTGGTCGATGCGGGCTACCACGATGAACCGGCTGCACTGCTCGCTTCGATTGAGTTCCCGGGAACTGAGAGCGTCCGCCTCGTTCTCGCCGCCCGGCTCGGCGACATCAATCGCGTGCGTTGGTTGGCAGGCCGTATGAGTGGTCCGGCAAAAGCCATGGCCATCGCACAGGCGCTTCCTTTTCTCAAAGAACAACAACTCGCCTCAGAAGCCCTGCGCATCTGCGGAATGGCCTTCCACGGCGATCTCGACGATGAATCCGCCTTTCGCATCACCGTCGGCATTGCCTCGCTGCTCCCCGAAAATCACCCGCTCATCGCTCACCTCCGCAGCCGTTTGCTCGTGCTTGCGGGCGAGGATGCAACGCGCACCGCCCAGGCTCTGGACGCCATTGCTTCAATTCCACAGTCCAAGGAAACCCTGCACGCACTTCTGCAAAACCTTTGGAACGATGGCCGGGGCCCGGTTCCGGCCGGACTGAAACTCGCGCAGTTTGCCTTGATGGAAAACGATCGCGCAGCGGCGACATCCGTCATTCATGCTCTACTCGTTCGAAACGAAGTAACCACGCAAAACTTCACGATGCTCGCCGACCAGGCCGACACGGCAAAAATGCAGGATCTCGCGCTCCAATGCAGCGGCGAGGCTTTCCGACGTTCTCCCGCAGATCTCAGCCTGCTTTTCCGCCACGCGCGTTGCCTCCACGCCAACGGCAAATCCGACGACGCCGCAGAGTTGCTCCGCAAAAATGCACTGCGCATGGTGCTCGAAACCACCTCAACCCAGGATTTCGCCAACGCCTTTTTCGATATCAATTGCACCGATGACGGTATGCGCCTGCTGGAAGAAAGCTGCGCACGTCCGCCAAGGGGCAGCGATTGGCCGCTCCGCATCGCCCTGGTGCAACGCTACATTACGGCCGGAAAAATTACCGAAGCGCGCAATCTCCTGCGACAGGCTCTGGCCAATCCTCAAGCCACCGCAGGCTCTGCGCTGGTGGCGCTTGCCGTTCAGCAGGGAGGACTGCACAAACTCCCCCCAGAACTCGATGCCGTCGCCGCGACTCCCGGGCAACGCGCCGAAGCCTGGAGCGCGGCAGTTCAGCATGTTCTCGAAAAGGAAGGCCGCGCACCCGCGCTCGCACTCTCCAAGGCCCATCCGGAAATCTTTCTGCACAATCCGGGTTTTGAAAAAATCATCCAATCAATGGAAAAGGATGCCGCACCGGAATCCCCTGCGGCTTCACCCCAGAGCCTCTGACTCCATCTCGCCATCGCGTTCAGGGATCAGCATCTCTTCAATAATTTCCGCCACGCGCAACGTCGCGGGCTTTTCAAGATCCGAACCCAGCAACCTTCGGATCTCCCGATAATCCTCCTGCATCCGTCCCCGCGTCACCTCGTTGTCCAGCAACTCCTTGAGTGCGATCAAAATGGCCTCGGGGTTACTGTCCGGCCCGAGCAACTCCGGCACCGCCATCCGCTCCAGAATAATGTTGGGCATTGCAATAAACGGAATCCGTTTCCACGTCCACAAAAGCATCCATTCCAGCCGCAACATCCAGCCGATATCGTAAATGGCAATCTGCGGCGCACCGATGACCGTGGCTTCGAGTGTGGAGGTCCCCGTTTTTACCACCGCAGCATCGCAGGCCGTCAGCGCATCAGCTCCACGGCCCGGCACAAACTTCACGTACGATGGAAAATAACGCGAAACCTGGTCCGCAAGATTTTCGGGAACAGGTACGACAAAACGCACCTCGCGCTCTTTCCGAAGCAACTCCGCAACCTTCGCCATCTTGGGGCCAAGCACCTTGAGTTCCGGCAGACGGGACCCCGGAAAAAAAGCGATCAACTCCTCCTCCCCGCGCACACCGAATTCGCGACGCAATTCCCCCCGGTTTTCCCGTGACACCTCGCGATCCAGCAAGGGATGCCCCACCCATTCCGCATCGCAACCAGCGCCAGCCAGTCTCTTCGCCGACCACGAAAATGGCGTTGCCACTCGCGTCACCCAAGGAACAATCCCCAGTCCCGCCGTGCCATGACGCCACCATGAGCTTGGCGGAAAATAGTACAGCGTAGGCACCTGCAGCGCCCGGAGAAAACGAAACTGCCCGCAGTTGAAATACCCCCAGTCGCACAGCACCACCAGATCCACGGGATTCGCCCTCATAAACTCACGCAACCGCCAGGAGAGCACCCGTCCACGAGGCCAGATCAAGATGCCTTCACTGATCCCCATCGCGCTCATACGGCTTGAATCGCCGATCATTTCTCCGTTGATCGCCCGCGCGAGGTGCTGACCGCCAACCGCATGAATCGTCCAATCCGGGTGGTGTTTCAAAACCTCCCCGGCGAGTCGCGCCGCATAAATGTCTCCAGACACGTCGCCAGCGGAAAAAATGAGATTCATCGGTTCGGCCCGGAAACCTATCAGGGCAGTCGCTTCGACGTAAAGCGGAGGTTCCATTTAATTGCGGAACCGCTACAAAGACGGTTCATTCGACGTGTGTTCCGTGGAACCCTTGCTCATTTCCAACCATCTACCGCTCACTGACCGCGGCTTCCGCTACGGCATGGCGCTTTTTGAAACGCTCCGCTGCGTGCGCGGCGTTGCGCAATTTCTGCCCGAACACATCGAGCGCCTGACCGAAAGCGCGCGGCTCGCAGGTTTTCCGGAAATCACGCTGAATGAAGAAACCTTCGCCAGGACGCTGCAAGAGCAGGAGTTGAACGGCGTCGCACGCATTTATCTCACCGCCGGGGACGGCGCTCCGGACGCGCCCATCACCGAACCGCGGATAGCAGTCCTGACCGAAACCAAATCGCTTGCTGCGCCGCAGACCTGCGCATTAACCATTCATCCCGATCCCCACCTTCCGCCATTC
>Ga0105046_10013050_pt1 | contig 12875 bp, 12 predicted proteins | sample MAT03_FD_78385 | JGI IMG/M metagenome (GOLD analysis project Ga0105046, IMG submission 78385) | Freshwater microbial communities from Lake Fryxell liftoff mats and glacier meltwater in Antarctica - MAT-03 (megahit assembly) | ecosystem: Environmental > Aquatic > Freshwater > Ice > Liftoff... | reverse complement strand
CGATCCCGCCAGGATCACAAGCACCGCGTGAATCACGCACGAGAGCATGAAGAACCGCGATTCCGCGAGCTTCAGTTGGAATCTCTGAAACATCGTCAGCGGCTGTTCCTGCTCGGTCTGTATTTCCGGATCGTAGATGTCGTTCATGGGAGTGTACCGGAGAATAGACGCCTCCGCCTTCCTCTGTCAATCACCCACACCGAAGGTCGCTGCTCGCAACAAGCTGGCCGTGCCTTCCGTCCTCTGGCACGGTGCGGCCATGATTCGCCTCTTCCTCACCGCCCTCCTGATCGCCCACACCGTGCTCGCCGCGGAACCTCCCATTCCCGCCGAAGTGCGAAAGCAGATGATCGCCGCCTTTGAGGAAAGCCAGCGCGAGGCGGACGCCGCGCTCGCGAAGACGCCAGACAGCGCCGAGTGGCTCACGCGCCGTGGTGATGCGCGGCTTTTCCTCGGCGACGCGAAGGGCGCGGTGGCGGATTTTGAAAAGGAGATCGCACTCGAACCCTCGCACGACGCCCCGCACTGGCGGCTCGGCATTGCGTGTCTGTTCGCTGGCGATTTCGCGAAATCGGCGAAGCAGTTTGAGAAATATCACGCCCATGACGGACGCGATCGCGAGAATGGTGTGTGGCAGTTCCTCGCGAATGCGCGGGTCGTCGGAGTCGAAAAGGCGCGCGGCCAGATGCTCGAATACACCCGCTTCGACCGCGAGCCGTTCCCCGCGCTCTACGAGATGTTCGCCGGGAAGAAAACCGGTGCGGAGGTGCTGGCCGAGATGGAAAAGAAAGGCCTCGGCGACAATGCGGGCGTGATGTTCTTCGCGCACTACTACGTCGGCCTGGACGAGGATTTGGCGGGCCACAAGGACGCCGCCCGCGAACACCTCGCGCAGGCCGTCGCCCTCGCGCTGAAGTCCGGTGCGCGTGGTGGCCCAGGCTACATGGGACAAGTCGCCCGCCTGCACTACGAGGCGATGGCGGCGAAGTAGCCCGCGCTTCTCACCATCGCGGGACCGGAGACGATTTGCGCCGGGAACGTGTGCTCAGTTGCCAGCGTTGATTTCCTCCGCGTGGAGCGCCCGCCGCCGCGCTTTCATCCGGAAATGGCGAACCCATTCGTAAACGATTGCACCTCCCAGCGCCGCCAGCGCCGCAGCTCCCGACAGGATCCCGGTGATGTGATCCTGGATGAAATACCAGCGCCAATAGTTCAACCCCTCCTGCGGCTGCGCTGCCGAACCCGTCAACAGAGAATCATCGCCGTGCCAGACGAGTTGGGCAGCCAAATACACCAACAGCAGATACACAAACGAAGCTGCAAACAGCATTATGACCCGAACCTTCGTTGGCTTGGAGCGATTCACCGGCGGGGGCAGGTTCGGCTTCCTCCCGCACCCAAGTGGCCAAGCCATTCGGCCTGCAATTTCTTGATGGCGGGTTCCGGGGCGGGGGCAGAGGTCGTGGCGAGGACGAGAGGGAGGGCCGTCTTCATACCGCCGAGCATGGCCAGTGACGCGAAATCCGCAAGCCTGCGATAAAGGTCCCGTGAACTCTTGCCTGCGCATCACTCCACGACCAAGTCCGCCCATCCCGGCGACTCGGCTATCTCCACCTTCCTCTCCGGCTGTCGCTGGAAACGCGCGACCACGCCGGGCGTTTCGGCGACGAGCTTCATCCCCTCCGTCGGTCCCAGAGCGCTTGCAGCCGTGGCGAGGCTGTCGGCGGTGATGCCGTCGCGCGCGATGATGCTCACCAGACTGTGGTCCGTGAGCGGCTGGCCGGAGCGGATATTGAGGATGTGTGAGAATCGCTTCCCGCCGATCTCGACGCGTTGAAACCGATCACCGCTCGTCGCAATCGCGGCATTTGCAAACTCGACCACCACCGGCTTCGACTCCTCCGCAGGAGACCCGACATCGAGCGCGACGACTTCGATGCGCCAGCCTTTGCGGCCCGGAGGCGGGTCGCCGGCAACCATGTCGCCGCTCCCGGCGACCAGCGCGCGCGGACAGCCGTGCGCCCGGAGAACTCTCAGCGCCTCGTCGCACGCAAAACCCTTTGCGATCGAGCCGAGGTCGAGCCGCATCTCCGGCCCCAGCAATTCCACGGTGCGCGCCTTTTCATCCAGCCGCAGCTTCCGCCAGCCCACGCGCGATCGCATCTCTGCCACCAGATCCGGCCCGGGCAGTTCCTGCTTGCGGCGCGCACGGCGCCACATGCTCGTGAGCGGCCCGCAGGTCACGTCGAATGCTCCATCGGTCCGCGCAGCGAGCGCCTGCGCGCGGGCGAGCACCGTCCAAAGTTCGTCGCTCACTTTCACCGCATGGCCCGAGCCCGATGAACGCGACAATTTCGCCAGCTCGCTGTCGTCCTCGTAGTCGCTGAAAATCGCATTCAACGCCTCCACGCGCGCAAACGCCGCATCCGCCGCCGCCTTCGCGACAGCCTCGCTGGCCGCATACAGCGTGATGCGGAATGGCACTCCCATCTCCGCCTTTTCAAAGACAAACTTCTCCACCTGCTCCGCGCGGATCGCGGCGGCGATGACGAACGACAGCAGCGCGCAGAGGGAAATTTTCGTGAACACGATGGGCGGCTCATTAACACGCGCCCGACGATTCCGCGAGTGTCCAAGAAGTGGAAGTGCCCTTGACGGCGCTTGCCCGAGCGGCTGGAAGCAGGCTTCCACTTTGCACATACCGCTTCCCACCCGCCCTAAACGTCCCGTGGTGGCCTGAACGGGCAAAGTCCTGTCGCCGATTACGCGCGGCGGGCGGATCGCCTTCCACGCACGGCTCCGCGTTTGCGCGCCCCACCATTTGCAGACGTCCGTTTTCCATCCTTCGGCAGCGGCTGCCGCGGCTTTACGCGATAACCGATCTGCAAATCAGCGTCACTGATGGATTCGATGTCGCGCCACCACGCATCGCGTTCTTTTTTGGTCATGGCGGAAATTGTGCCGCTGCTCATCGCAAGAGCAGGCGGGTTTGCGCCGAGCGGGTGAGGAATTCCGTGGCAAAACTCTGGTACCGCAGTCTGGAAACCACAAATAGACCGCGGACATTTTCGAGATGAAAGAACCGCTCATACTTTGGCGCGGACTCTCTGGTCGCTTCGCCCCAAATGACATCGGAATTCAGGACTTCCGCGACTTCCGTCACCGCCGGCAGCAGCGCGGGACCGATGCCCTCGACGCGAACACCGCCGGCTGCCTGAAGCGTGGATGGACGGCGAGAAAATCCACAATGAGATGATTGCACCACGAGCGGCGGAACAGGCACATCCCGAGCACCGACGGCCTCGCCCGTCGCGCTCGGGCGACTGTGAGAAAGGCGAGTTCGTCGGCGCTGACGATTGCCGGATCGCGAAGCTGTTTCGCGTTCGTCACGGTGCGGCCTTCTTCGAGGTAAAGGGCCCGGCGTTTGCACGTGAGGCCAGCGTACTCGACTGCATCCATCATCGCACCCGAACGCCGGCGGGGAACCTTCCATTTTGCCAGCGCGCGAACTTCGCGCGGCGTGGCGAACTCGCAACGGACAAGGCGGCGATCATCGCCGACTCGCACGGATGCCTCGATGATTCCAGTGCTCATCCTCAAAGCAGCGAGCCTTGCTCCGGCATTTGCTCCAGCGCCTTTTTCGCGGCCTTCCTCCCGCGCGGCTTGCCGTGCTTCGGCGGGGCGGGGGCCTCGGCGATGGTCGGCCTGCCGTCGGCGTTGAGTTCGTGGTGCTCGAGGTTGCTGAGGATTTCCTTGGCGCGTCCGATGACTTTCTGCGGCAGGCCGGCGAGGCGCGCGACCTGGATGCCGTAGCTCTTGTCCGCGCCGCCTTTCACGATTTTCCGCAGGAAGATGATCTGATCGTTCCACTCACGCACGGCGATGTTGTAGTTCTTCACGCCGCCGCGGGTGATTTCGAGTTCGGTCAGCTCGTGGTAGTGCGTGGCGAAGAGCGTGCGGCATTTGACCACATCGTGGAGATACTCGGCCACGCTCCACGCGATGCTCAGGCCGTCGAACGTCGAGGTTCCGCGGCCGATTTCATCGAGGATCACGAGGCTGCGCGCGGTGGCGTTGTTGCAAATGTTCGCGGTCTCATTCATCTCCACCATGAACGTGCTCTGGCCGCGGGAGAGATCGTCGCTCGCGCCGACGCGGGTGAAAATGCGATCGGCCAGCCCGACCTCGGCGCTCTTCGCGGGAATCCACGAGCCGGTCTGCGCCATGAGCACCAGCAGCGCGACCTGGCGGATGTAGGTGCTTTTTCCCGCCATGTTCGGGCCGGTGAGGATGAGCAGCCGGTTCACGGTGTCGTCGAGCGCCACGTCGTTCGCGACGAATTTCTCCTCGACCAGCGACTGGTCGAGCACGGGATGGCGTCCATCCTCGATCCGGATGCGCAGGTCGTCGCTGAGCTGTGGACGGCAGTAGCCGAAAAGGCGCGCGGTCTCGGCGAGCGCGCAGAGCACGTCCAGCGTGGCGATGGCGGCGGCGGTCTGCTGGAGCGGCGCGAGTTCGCGCAGGACTTCGTCGCGGAGCTGGCCGAAGAGTTCGGCTTCGAGCGCCTTGCCGCGCTCATCCGCGCCGAGGATTTTGCCTTCGACCTCCTTCAGTTCGGGCGTGATGAAACGCTCGCCCGTGGCGACGGTCTGCTTGCGATGCCACGTCGGCGGGACGTGCGAGAGGTTCGACTTTGTGACCTCGAAAAAATACCCGAACACCGAGGTGTAGCGGACCTTGAGCGATTTGATTCCCGTCTCATCGATCGCCCGCTGCTGGAGCTGCGCGATCCAGTCCTTGCCCGCGCGGGAGGCGGTGCGGAGTTCGTCCAGCGCCGCATGGTAGCCGTCGCGGATCATGCCGCCTTCCTTCGTGAGCGCGGGCGGCTCGTCCACGATGGCCTTTGCGAGCAGCTCGATGATGTGCGGGAGTTCGTGGAGCTGCGTGAGGAGGATGGCCGCCAATGACGAACGACGAAGGGCGAATGACGCAGGGGAACTGTTTTCCGCGGGCGGCGCGGCGGGTGTGGCACAGCCATCCTGGCTGTGGGGCCAGCGGGCATCCTGCCCGGTGTCTTGCGGCACCGCGGGCGGGACGCCCGCTGGCCCCACAGGCTGGAAGCCTGTGCCACAAAACAGCGCACCGCCCTCACTTTTCACGAGGGATTCGAGGTCCGCCTTGAGAGCGGGGATCCTCTCCAGCGACGTGCGGAGCAAATGGAGATCGCGCGCGTTGCCGCCGGTCTGCGTGAGACGGCCGACCGTGCGTTCGAGATCGCGGATGCCCTTCAGCGTCTCGCGCAGATTGCCGAGGATGAACGGCTCGGCAAGCAGATCGCCGATGAGGCTCTGCCGCTCGCGCAATGCCGCGAGGTCGCACAGCGGATGCAGGATCCAGTCGCGCAATTTCCGCGCGCCCATCGGCGTGTGCGTGCGGTCGAGGCAGCCGAGCAGGCTCGTGTCGCGCCCGCCGCCGTGGCTTGCGGTCAGTTCGAGGTTCGCCTGCGTCACGGCATCGACGATCATGAACTGCGAATTGCGATACACCGTGAGGCGCGCGATGTGGCTCACGGAGCGGCGCAGTTCCTTCAGGTATTGCAGGATCGCTCCCGCCGCACTCTGCGCGGCGTGCATTTCGGCGCAGCCAAACCCATCCAGCGACTGCACGCGGAAATGTTCGCGGAGCGCGTAGTAGGCCTGGTCCGGCAGGAACGTGTAGCCATCGCGTGTCTGGACGCGCCCGAGGTCGCGGTAACGCGCGACATTTTCCTCGGCGACCAGAATCTCCGCCGGCTGCACGCGCGCGATTTCGTCGGCGAGTTCCTTGTCGCCCGCGAGTTCCGTGAGGCGGAAGTCGCCGGTGGTCAGATCGAGGAAAGCGAAGCCGTGGCCGTCCTGTTTTCCGGGATGAATCGCAGCGAGGAAATTGTTCCGCTTTTCATCGAGCAGATGCATATCGGAAATCGTCCCGGGCGAGACGATGTGCGTGATCTCGCGCTGGACGATCTGCCCGGGCTTCGGCTCGGACACCTGATCGCAGATCGCGACGCGCCGGCCCGCCTTGATCAGCCGCCGGATGTAGCTCTCGTGCGCATGGTGCGGGATGCCGCACATGGGGATGCCGTTGCGCTTCGTGAGCGCCACATTGAGCAACGCGGCGCCCTGCTGCGCATCCTCGCCGAACATCTCGTAGAAATCCCCGAGCCGGAACAGCAGCAGCGTATCCGGCGGCAAGGTGCGCCGGATGCCGTGGTACTGCTGCATCATCGGGGTGAGCGTCTCGGACATAAGCGCGACGCTAGCGCCGCACGCGGGCGGGGCAAGCTGCGTGCGCTCTGACACGGGGGAATTTCGGTTTGAGCCGCCGCCGCAGGGGGTATCGTGCGCCTGTGATTTCCGTCCACGGCACATATCAAAATGGCGTCGTCGTGCTCGACGGCCCGGTGAACCTCCCGGAAGGCGCGCACGTCCGGGTGACGCTCGACGACGCCAGCGCGCCGGACGACGACCTGCTCCCCGACGGTCGGCCGTGGCCGAAGACGCCGTGGGAAATCGAGGAGTTTCTCGGCGAAATTGACGCCATCCCGGCCATGATGACCGAACGGGAACACCTCGCATGGGAAGCGCAGCGGCGGGAGGAGCGCGAGGTTCAAAAGGAACTGTTCGCAAAGGGCGCCGCCGAGATCGCGCGGCTCTTCCCGTGACGCGCTGCCTGTTCGATACCGGCATCGCCGGAGATTACATCAATCGCCGCTGCCAGGTGCGCGGGAAAGCGGCGCGCGCGACGAAGGCCGGGCATCGCAGCGGGATTTGCCCGCCGGTGCTCGGCGAATCGTGGGACGGTGTTTTCGGCAGCGCCACGCGCGAATTCAACGAACGGCTCCTGCTCCGTCATCTCGATCACTTCAAAGTGTGGCTGTTCGATGCGGCGGCTTGCCGCGAATACGGCCGTCTCTCCGCCGAACTCCGCAGCCGCGGGAGAAAGATGCAGCAGATTGACATCCAGATCGCCGCCATCGCGCTCACGCTTGGAAATTGCGGCGTCGTATCGAAAGACGGCGACAGGCGCGCAGTGCCAGGGCTGACGGTGGATGATTGGAGTCAGCAGTAGGCAGCGAGCGGTTCGCATCCACGCCACTTTAATCGGAAAACGTGAATGGACCGACGCCGGTCACTGCAGCCGGACGAAGTCCCGCAGGAACTGGAACCAGATGAACATCAGCCCGCGCCAGGTGTAACGGATGGCGCCGTCCTTTCCCTTCGCGAGGATGCCTGCGGTGAGGTTGTGCGCGATCTGGGAGTTCTGCTCGGCGTGCAGGATGTCGGCCAGCGTCGCGGGGTCCGTGGCCGTGAGTTCGCCGGTGAAGACGTCGTGCCGCGCGAGGTAGCCACGATGGCTCTCGAAGAGCTGGGAGAATGTCATGTTCCCGCTCTGGCGATTCGTGCGCCACTCGGGGGCGAGCTTGAGATTGAGCGCAAAGGGATAATTCCACGTCGTCCAGATCGTCCCGTCCGCGGCGCGGGAGACGAGGCGCAGGTAGTAAAAGGCGAAGTTTTCCTGCTCGACGAGACAGATGACGGCCTGCACGCGCTCGTCGGGCTTGTGGAAGACGCGGAAGAACTGCTGCGCCTCGTCCCATTCGCGCCCGAGATCCTCGACGTGCTCGAAGCCTTCGCCCTCGATCTCGTTCGTGATGGCCTCGAGCGACGGAAAAAGTTCCCGGTGAGGCGGGCCCTTGCGGCGCAGCGCGTTGTCCACCGGCATCGCGAATTTCCGCACGCGGGTGATGAGTTCATACCATGGCCACACGAGCCAGAAGCTCAGGAAGACCAGGCCCATCGGCCACCAGCCCGTGAGCAGCCAGCCAGCCAGAAAGGACGAGGCGAGGTAGCCGAGCACCCCGACCTTATGCAGCACCAGATTGCCCGTGGTGCGCAGCGCCGCGCTCAGGACAAGAACGCCAACGATCAGAAGCAGGTCGGAGATGCTCATGGCTTGAGCCCGTGACGGGCGACAAATGTCTCGAGTTCCTCGGGGCCAAAATCGGGCAGCACCTGGCCGGTGGCAATGACCAGCGTCGGCGTCTTCGACTGGCCGGAAAGGCGGATCATCTCATCGTAATCAGCGCGGTCCGCCTCCACGTCGATGAGTTCGTAGCCGAATCCCCGGGTGTCGAGCCATTCGCGGGCCGCGACGCACCACGGGCACCAGACCTTCACGTACAACTTCATTTGCGCGGCGTCGCCTCCGCCTTCGCCCGCCAGCGCATGGCGACTCCGTTGATGTAGGAGTTCACCGCCGTCTTGTAATTCTCGATCGCCGCTGGCGTCTCCTTTTCACTCACGATCACCGCCGCATCGCCGGGGATGATGAACTGGTTGCTCGCCAGCCGGAGAATCAGTTTCGTATGCGATTCCTTGTAGGCGATGACGGGGAAACAGTCGCCCTTGTCGATCTGCCAGATCGAACCATCCGGGAGCGTCGCATTCAGATTCACCGTCACGCGCGCGTACAGCAAGGCATGCTCCCCCGCAGCGACCTGGAGGACGCAAAGGGCAAACATCAGGATTGCCAGGATGGCTTTCATGCGCCGGACTCTGCCCTGCCCGTCCTGAAAGATCAATGCTTCACCGTCGGCTGGCAAACACGCGGGATTCCTGCCACCAATCCACTCCATGAACTCCATCCCGTCCCACGTAACCCTCGTCGAGCATCCGTTGGTGAGGGTGAAGCTCACCCGGCTCCGCGACGAGCGCACGACCTCGGCGGAATTCCGCGCCCTCGCGCAGGAACTCGCCGCGCTCCTCGCCTTCGCGGCAACCCGCGACCTGGCCACAGTCACCGAGCGCATCCGGACTCCGCTGACCGACTGCGACGGCGCGAAACTCGGGCGCCCGGTCGTCATCGTGCCGATTCTCCGCGCGGGCCTCGCGATGCTCGATGGCATCCTCCCATTTCTCAGCGACGCCACCGTCGGCCATATCGGCATGCGGCGCGATGAAAAGACCCACCTCCCGCATTGCTACTATTTCAATGTGCCCGCAAACCTCGCCGAAGCCGACGTCATCGTGGTGGACCCCATGCTGGCGACCGGACAGAGCGTCAGCGAATCCATCACCCAGCTAAAGGCCGCCGGCGCGAAACGTATCCGCTTCATCTGCTTTCTCAGCACACCGGCGGGCCTCGCCTGCCTGGCCGCGAAACATCCCGATGTGCCGGTCTTCACCGCCGCGATCGATTTCGGCCTGGACCACCGCGCCTTCATCATGCCCGGCCTCGGCGACGCCGGCGACCGCTACTTCGGCACGCCGCCCGCCGCCTGACGCGCGGCAGTAAAGTAGTCGCGCAGCCCCGCCACCAGCGCATCCGCATACTCGCGGAAAATGCTCCGCCGCATCTTTCCGGCGATCTCGCGTTCCCCCTCGTAATCCCCCGCCTGGATGCGCGCATAAACCTCCGCGTGATTCATCCGGTAAGGCTCCAGATAGACCACCGGGCAGTCGAAGATCCGGTTCGCGAGAAGATTCCGCGCCCACAGGAAATCATTTGCGCCGGCCTTCACCGCGTTGCCGGTGAGATATTGAAATGGCGGCAGCCCCGTCCCCGCCGCGATCGCCGCAGCCACCGGCCCGGCGGCGGCGACTTCCTCCGCGTGAGCGCGGCTGAGGAGCCGGAGCAACATCTCCAACCGCTGGTCGTCATAGCGCAGCTCACCCGCGCCGTAGCAGCCATTCACCATCACATGCAGATCATTCCGCGGCGTGAAAACCGGATTCGCCGGATCGCTCCATTCGTCCGCATTGAAATGAATGCACACCGCGAGATCCGGGCGCAGCGTCCCATTCACGCGCCGCGCCCGCGCGCGGATCTCGGCCACGCGGTAGAAGAGCTTCTCCGCATGCCATTGGACCGAGTTCCCCTTCAGCGGATCGCGCGCACCCGCGTAATTCTCGCGGATGTCCGCGATTCCCATGAGCCGCAGTTCCGCCCGTGCCGCAGGCCGCAGCGCATCCACGGTGAAAGGCGAGGACGGCTTCAGTTCATCCCGCACCAGAGTCACCTCCGCACCCAGCGCCCGCAACTGCACCGCCGCCATCTTCGCCACCAGCAGCGTCATGTCTCCCTCCTGCACCGGCTTGTCGCCGGGCAGTGCAAAAGACCGCTCTTCCATCGCCGCCCATTCGCCGCCGATGTGCCCCGGATCGAGCGCCAGCCGCACCCCCGCGAGCGGCCTGCCCTCCGGCGCCGGTCCCAACTCCGCCGCCCGCCGCCAGAATCGCACCGGCGCCTTCACCGCGGCCTCCTTCGCAAAACGCAGCGTCATCCTCTCCGGCGGCGACAGCGTCTTGAAAATCACCGCCTCCGCCTCCCGCACCTCGATGATCCCCGCCGCCGCACCACCCGGCGCATACACCGTGTCCAGCAGCCGCCGGAATTCCGCCGCCGTCATCGTCTCCTGATACGCCTCCAGCCGCGACCAATCCGGCGCCGACGCGAGCGAACTCAGCCGCTGCGCAAACGCCGCATCGCACACCAGCACGAGCGACGCGAGGATTGCGAATCGGAGGAATCGGAGTGGCACGGACATTGGCATACGATGGATGCGCCGCGCGGTCACGCGGCCTTTCTCCGACAGCGGCATTTCTCCGTGCTCAGATGCCGGTGCAAAAAAGGCGTTCCTTCGTCTGACTCGATAGGAGAGCGCCTCGATCGCAGGGCCGGGTCCGCGCCAGCGGCAGTGGGGCAGGCGACTCGCCTGCCGGGTCTCAGCGGGCGACTCGCCCGATGTTCCGGCGGGTCGCCGGAACAGACTCCCGCAGGCGCGGTCGCCCGCGCCACTTCTTCCCGCGAGTCACCACGGCCGGGCTCCGTGCGCGCCCCTTCTGAATACCGATTCCTCCCTCCCGCCGCGTCCTTCATGGTGACAAACCCCCCGCCATCCGCCATCGTCGCCCGCAATGCTGAAACTTCTTTTCCTTGGCGACGTCATCGGCGAACCGGGCCGCAAGGCCGTCATCGAAATGGTCCCCCGCTGGCGCGACGAGCGCGGAATCGATTTCGTCGTCGTCAACGGCGAGAACGCCGCCAATGGCCGCGGCATCACGCCGAAAATCTGCACCGATTTTCTCCGCGCTAAAATCGCCGTCATCACCACCGGCGACCACGTGTGGGACCAAAAGGAAATCGTCCCACACCTCGACATGGAGCCGCGCCTGCTCCGGCCCATCAACTACCCCGCCGCCACACCCGGCCGCGGCAGCATCGTCCTCGACACACCGAAGGGCAAAGTCGCCGTCATCAACGTCCAGGGCCGCACCTTCATGCAGCCACCGCTGGACAATCCCTTCCTCGCCATGCAGGCCGAGGTCGAACGCCTGCGGCAGGAAACGCCCGTCATCTTCGTGGACATGCACGCCGAGACCACCAGCGAAAAAATCGCCATGGGCCGCTTCCTCGACGGCAAAATCAGCGCCCTCGTCGGCACCCACACCCACACCCAGACCGCCGACGAGCAAATCTTCCCCGGCGGCACCGCCTTCCTCTGCGACGCCGGCATGTGCGGCCCGGTGGTGAGCTGCCTCGGCCGCGAAATCGAACCCATCATCCACCGCTTCCTCAGTGGCCGCCCCGTGCAAATGCCGGTCGCCGGCGGCCCGGTAAAACTCCACGGCGCCCTCATCGAAATCGACGAGAACACCGGCCGCGCCCAGCGCATCGAGCGCGTCGCCGAGGTCTTCGAGCCGCGCGGCTGAGCCCGAGAGCGCAACCGCAGGGACGGCGCAGACGCTTTCACTTTGATCGAAAGGTTCAAACCGATCCGCTTTGAACCCCCCCGATGAACAACAAGAAATCGACGATCCAGCCCCATCAAATCGAGCAGGTGATCCTGCTCATTAGCGGTCAAAGGGTGATGCTGGACCGCGATTTGGCCGCGTTCTACGGCGTTACGACCGGGAATCTCAACAAAGCGGTTCGGCGCAACCTCGACCGTTTCCCGGACGACTTCATGTTTCAACTCACACTGGACGAGGCCCAAGCAAGCACCGGTTCAAGGTTCCAAATTGGAACCTTGAAGCGGGGACAGAATATCAAGTGTATCTCCCGCGCGTCTTCACTCAGGAAGGGGTGGCCATGCTTTCGAGCGTCCTGCGCAGCCCGGGCACCGTCCGGGTGAACATCGCCATCATGCGGGTCTTCGTCCGCCTCCGCGAGACGCCCGCCCTGCACAAGGATCTGTCGTGGTGCCGACACCGGCCAGGTACACGGCCAGTCGGGCTGTCCGCGTTCACTTGGGGCGGCAGCCCGGCTAGCCCGCATTTCTCACACGCTTGGGTAAACGGGGGACAGCGTGTCGCTGCCCGCGGTTCTTTTAAGTGCTCAGTTCTCAGTGCTCAGTGCCCAGTCTCGGACGCAAACTGAGAACTGAGAACTGAGAACTGAGCACTGAGCACTGAGCAGATGCGAGCGCAAAAAGTCTGGAACCGGAAACGTTCAGCTCGAATATCAACGACTTACGTGAAGACATCGGGCGGTTACGACGCAAAACAGACGGTTCGGGGACTTTTTGCGCTCACATCTGAGCACTGAGCACTTGCCATCGACGGAGTGTGAGAAATGCGGGCTAGCCTCAATGCCGTGAAGCAAAAATAGTTCTGTACTTTATGCAGATTAAGTAAAGTAAGGGTGGATGCCCATCGCTCAGCATCCCGAAAACAGCCTGCTCGTCACCAGCATCCTCAATGTCCTGGGACCGGAATTCCACCGTGTGGTGCCGCCCGGAGAAGGGCGCCATCAGGGGCCGCGGCAGAAGATTCTCGACTGGCAGATCCTCGTCGGGCTCATCGCTCATCAAGTCCATTTTCATGGCTGCTTTT
>Ga0105046_10013046_pt1 | contig 12876 bp, 8 predicted proteins | sample MAT03_FD_78385 | JGI IMG/M metagenome (GOLD analysis project Ga0105046, IMG submission 78385) | Freshwater microbial communities from Lake Fryxell liftoff mats and glacier meltwater in Antarctica - MAT-03 (megahit assembly) | ecosystem: Environmental > Aquatic > Freshwater > Ice > Liftoff... | reverse complement strand
ATGCACGTTGAAGGTGAGCAAAGAACTCCTCAGCCTCCGACTCTGTGTCACCGAGTCGGGATACGAACTCCATCCAGTCCAACACGGCTCGCAACACGGTTCCAGCGAGATCCCTGACTCGTTCGCGCGCTTCGGCTTCTACAGTGATTTCTGTGCCGTGCAGGCAGTTGGATCGATCACCGTACATCTTCTTTATCTTGACTATCACCCAACGCCGAATTTCTGCCTCCGGAAACAGCAGCGTCGCGGCTTTGCGTGCGATGTCGTCACCGATTCCTTGGGTTCCCTCTCCCAAGAGCGACTCGATTGCGGTAAAGCTGAGCGCCAGCCCAATTGCATGATTAACTTGTCGGTCGGCCTCGACCAGAAGCTGGACGGCGTTCCGGATGCGACGGCCTTGGAACGTCATCTTCTTCGATTTAGCTCCGAAGTACATCGAGAGACACTGCTGGAGCCTGGCAACCACGATATGATCCACTGTATCGAAGTGACGACTCGCGTCGTCGGCTTCGGTTGAGCGCCCTCTTTCCTGCCGAAACACTCTGGGGACTACCGCTCTCATGATCTCAAAGCACTGCCTCGATGCAAGATCGAGTGCTCGCGCTGAGCAGACGCCCTGAACCGAGACCTCGATGAAGTCTAAGCCTGGTTCGATCTCGACGAGCTCATCAAAAACAATCGAGATACCGCTGGGCAGTCGAGCGAGAGGAGCACCCTCGGGGATACTCGGTGACATCAACCAAATGTCAATTCGTTCGGGCGGGGTGCTCCTGATTCCGGGTGAGTTGGCGCTCTGCGGAGGGACCAAGCGTTCAAGGACCGAAAGCACAAACTGCGAGTAGGCCTGCTCATCGGGACAACTGCCAGGAACGATGAGGTGTTCAGCGGCCGACTCCAGCACATCCTCTTTGACGATGACTGCTGGCTGTGGAAGCTTCTCGATGATCTCTCGCGTGATGACGTTGGCGAGTCCGGAGTTTGACGTCCGAAGTCCGGTCTTCTGTGACAGGACATTATTCAGATCAATCTCCTCTTCTGAAAGCCCATCTGTAAGGGAGGCAATATCGTAACAGCTCACTTTTCTTGCCTTCGACCAATCCGCTAGTTCCTTAGAGACTGCTGTACGGAATTGCTTGGCATCCAGGAGGTTCCGGACTTCCTGCAGGACTTGGTTCCATTCAGTGCTCATGTGTCATCATCCTGTGTTTGTGGCCGGCCCGCTGATTGGAAAGTCGCAGCGACAGGCATCCGGAGTGTCCGGGTTGAGTCTGGAACGCAGTCCGCGAGCATAGTCACGAGCATACAGGATTGGCCCGAGGGAATCCGAGGCTGTCACCCCGGCCAGGCGCCCCCGCGTTCTGATCCGCCGCGGCATTCCCTGCGAGTCCCGGACGCCGGGAGTGCTGCTCGTCGTGTGGGCTTCATCGGATGCGATGGCTTGCCATCTGCATCGCAGGTCACAGGCCCATGTCCCGCTGGAATCTTGTGTGTTCCAGACGGCGGGGAGAGCTGGGTTGCAGGTCGCAACAGACGACGCTCTGTCTGGCGATGAGCAGGGCTCCGACTCACTGAACTAGGAAATGCGGCGGTCGTCCCCCTACCGCGCCAACCCATCCGAGTCCTGCACGCCTAGCGTGGCGTAGACCTCGCGTGTCGCGCCGGATCTGTTCAGCGTGTAGAAGTGGACACCCGCGACGTCATGGTCGAGAAGGTCTCGGGCCTGTTCAGTTGCCCAGTGCACGCCGACGCGCCGCACGGCCTCGTCGCTGCCGCCGGTGCGGTTGAGCATGCGCATGAGCGGGGCTGGGAAGCGGGCGCCCAGCGCGAGCTCGGCCATGCGCTTCATGCCGGGCAGGCTCGTGACGGGCATGATGCCCGCGATGATTGGAACACGGATTCCCGCGAGCTCGCAGCGCGCCTTGAAGTCATAGAAGTCACGATTCTCAAAGAAGAGCTGCGTGATGATCGCGTCTGCGCCCTCATCGACCTTGGCCTTCAGGCGCTCAAGCTCGAGCAGGCGGTTGGGCGTCTCGGGATGCCCCTCGGGAAATCCAGCGACCGTAACCCCGAACCCGCGCGGATCAGGATGCCCCTTGAACGCCTTGATGAATCGCACCAGGTCCGCGGCGTACGTGAAGTCCTTCCAAGGTGAGCCATCCTGCCACTCGCGCGGCACATCGCCACGCAGCGCCATGATGTTGCTCACGCCCGCCGCGGCGTAGCGCTCGAGAATCGACGTGATCTCGGCGCGCGTGTGCCCAACGCACGTCAGGTGCGGCACCGGATCAAGGTCCGTCGTTGATCGCAGCTTCACAACCAGATCATGCGTCATCTCGCGCGTCGAGCCGCCCGCGCCGTACGTCGCGGAGACAAACGCGGGCTTGAGCGACGCCAACTGCTGGATCTCAGCAAAGAGGTCCGCCGCAGCCTTCTCCGTCTTGGGCGGGAAGAACTCGAAGGAGAAGGTTGGCGAGCGTTGGAGGATGTCGCGGATGTGCATGGTCTCGGACCTGGAGCCGCGGGGGGGGTGTTGGGGTCAAACCGGAGGAGACCCCCGCGTCGCGGCGGCTGTAGTCTAGCCGTTCATCCGGCTAAACGGATGAACCAAATGAAGCCTGTTTACGCTCGCTTGGATCGGACCGCCTCGAAGCCCCGCACCACATATGGAACGCCGCTGGCCAAGGTCGCGGCGACGGTCGTCCACACGGCAATGTCGATCGTCCATCGCCCCCAGGTGCCTCGGCCAGTGGTCGTAACTCCAAGAACGACAAGGATAAACGGAATCACGCAGGCCTGGAGGATCATCTTTGCCTTCCCGGACCATGTCGCCGAAAAGTCCTTCCCCTCAGCCTCCAGCACGGCGCGGATCGAGGTGACGAGCAGCTCGCGCCCCAGGATCAGTACGACCATCCAAGGGAAGACGCCCGATACCTGCAATTCGCGGTGGGCCGGGACATCAACCGCGAACTTTGGTCCCGCGAGCATGACGAACGCGCCGACCACAAGCACCTTGTCGGCAAATGGATCCATCACGCGGCCGAAGACGCTGACCACTTTCCAGCGCCGAGCCAGAGGCCCATCAACCGCGTCGGTGATCGCCGCGAGAATGAAGAGGAGCGCGGCGACGAGATAGGGCCACACGGGCTCGCGCGGCGAAACGAAGAGATCCGCCGCGGGATACGTCCATACCGAGAGGAGCGTGAAGAACGCCACGGCGATCACGAGGCGCAGCAACGTCAGGGCGTTTGGGATCCATCGTCGTGCCGAGGCCGCGTTTTCCGTGATGGCGGCGGCGGAGCGAGCCTGGGTTGGGAGTGCATCGAGCGTCACGCGCCCGGAGCGTATCGCGCGAAAGTGTCGAGCAACGAACAACGCCCAAGTTGGAGTGGGATTGATCCCGGGCGAGTCGCCGCCAGTCGGGGATTGTCCGGTCGCTCCTGTGGGTTGGTTGAAGGGAGCGCGTGAACGCTCTATCCTCTGCCCTTCCTGGGGAGGCGGCGTGGGCCGCGGTCCTCAACAGAGTGTTCCGGTGTTCTGCGTGGGCCGACGGTTGTTGCGGCCGCTCCAGCGAGAGGATGCATTGCTCCACGTTATCGCGCCCGCCATCCTGTTCACGCTGCTCGTTTCGGGCGGAGTCGGCGTTGCGCTGGCCCTGCCGCGTGCCGGTCGCATGCCGCAGGTGGTCGGCGCCGCGACGGCTGGTCTTGCGGGCGGCCTGCTGATCCTCGCGATGACAATCCGGGCCGGAGCGGACGCGCCCAACGTGTACTTTTACATCTTCTCCGCGATTGCGCTCGGCGCGGCGCTTCGGGTCATCACGCATGATCGCCCGGTCTACGCCGCGCTCTACTTCGTGCTGACGGTGATCTCGACCTCTGGCCTCTTCCTGATTCTCTCCGCGGAGTTCATGGCCTTTGCCATGATCATCGTCTACGCCGGCGCGATCCTCATCACGTACCTCTTCGTGATCATGCTCGCGACGCAGGCCCCCGAGGAGGAAGATGTCGAGGTTCTCGCGGACTACGACACCACCGCTCGCGAGCCCATCGCCGCGACGGTTGCGGGCTTCCTGCTCCTGGCGGTCATGACGGTCATGATGCTCCACGGCACGGCGGGCCTCCAGAAGCCGCTGCCCGTTGAGCCCAACGCGCTCCTCGCGGACATGCCTCGCAAGGTCGAATCAAGCCTGCGAAACCACGGCATGATGGACACGGGCGACCAGATCGCCATCGACGAGACAACCGGCAAGCTCATGATCGATGGCGTCAAGGGCGAGATCGTCATCAAGATGGAGAGCGGCCTGACCGCGACGCTCAAACGCGATGAGTGGCCCAGCGACCTGCGCGTCAAGAACGTCGAGGGGCTGGGCTTTGACCTGCTCCGCAACCATCCCGGCACCATCGAGATCGCGGGCGTGATCCTGCTGATGGCGATGCTCGGCGCCGTGGTCCTCTCTCGCAAGCAAGTCGAGATGGACGAGGACGCGAAGGCGGCCCAGTCGCGCCAGCTCAGCGAGCGTCGGCTCTCTGATCCCGGGGCGGCCGCCATCGGGCGCGGGCCGGGAGGTGGCGAGTGAACACGCTTCTGCTTGGCTCCACCCTGGCGCAGTCTGGCTTCCCCGCTCCCATGAGCGAGATCACGCTGGCCCACTACCTTGTGGTCTCCGCGATCATGTTCACGCTCGGGCTGATCGGCTTCCTGACGCGCCGCAACCTGATTGTGATGTTCCTCTGCACGGAACTCATGTTCCAGGCCTCGGGCATCGCACTCATCGCCTTCAGCCGCTTTCATCTTCTGTACACCGGCCAGACCTTCGTCATCTTCGTGCTCACGGTCGCCGCGGCCGAGGCCGCCATGGCTTTGGCCCTGGTCGTCCTCCTCTTCCGTCGCAAGGAATCGCTCGACGCCGAGGCATGGAAGGACATGCAGGGGTGAGCCGTCCGGTGGTATCGAGCAGGTGTGGCGGGAAGAGGGTGTCGTGTGATTGGCAGCGTGTTGACCTCTGAAGACTGACTATGACGAACTGGGCTGAACCCGCGATCACGAGCCTGCTTGGAGCCGCCTTCGCGCTCGCGGACGACGGCGCGCACGCCGGTCAGGCGGCGGACCACGCTGGCCATGCCGCGCATGCCGCGCACGTCATCCCCGCTGCCGTCGGCGGCGCGAGCGCGATCCTCCTCGTCCCGATCGTCACGCTCCTCGCCACCATCATCTGCGGCGTGCTCGCCGCACTCGGCAACAAGACCAAGCTTCCAGCCTGGATCAGCGTCGGCGCACTCGCCATCTGCTTCGGCGCGGTCCTCAGCGTTTATCTCGGCTTTGACGGCGTCCCGAAGATCGCCTACGGCTTCCAGTGGATCAACTTCGCCTGGGGCCCTGAAGGCAAGCCCGGCCACTCGCTCGTCGCCGACTTTTCCTTCTATGTCGACACGCTCACGCTCCTCTGGATGCTCTTTGTCACTGGGCTCGCGGCGATCATCGCCCTCTACGCCTCGGAGTACATGAGCCACGACGTGGGCCTGGGCTACTGCCGCTTCTTCGCGGCCTTCAACCTCTTTGTCTTCTCGATGGCTTGCCTGGTCATGGGCGACAACCTCCTCCTGACCTTCCTTGGATGGGAGGGCGTGGGCCTCTGCTCATACCTGCTGATCGGTTACTTCTATCAGCGCAAGGAGGCGGTCGCTGCGGCAAAGAAGGCCTTCATCATCAACCGCATCGGCGACCTTGGCTTCATCCTCGGGATCATGTCGGTCTTCGTCGCCTTTGGCACGCTCCAGCTTGATCCCCTGTTCGCCATGATCCAGAAGGGCGTTGATGCGGGCGGCAACCCGATCGCGGGGACCTGGATCGTCGAGGTGATCCCCTTCCTCTTCGCCATCGGCGCCTTCGGCAAGTCGGCACAGATCTTCTTCTACGTCTGGCTGCCCGACGCGATGGAAGGCCCGACCCCAGTCTCCGCACTCATCCACGCCGCAACGATGGTGACGGCGGGCGTCTACCTCATCGCCCGCATGTACCCGATCTTCGCGGCCGACGAAGCCAAGATGGCCCTGACCTTCGTGGCGTGGAGCGGCGCGATCACGGCCTTCTGGGCCGCGACGATCGAGATGGCGATCTTCGACATCAAGCGCGTAATGGGCTACTCAACCATCTCGCAGCTGGGCTTCATGTTCGCGGGGCTTGGGCTGCTGACGCCCCAGGGCGCCGCGTACCACACCTTCACGCACGCCTTCTTCAAGGCCACGCTCTTCCTGGGCGTCGGTGCCGTCATGCACGGCTTCGGGGGCCAGCTCGACCTGCGCCGGATGTCGGGCGTCATATGGATGAAGGGCTTCGGGCTTGTCGGCGTCGCGATGCTGATCGGCTCGATGAACCTGACGGGAGTCCCGGGCACGGCGGGCTTCTTCTCCAAGGACATGATCCTCGCCCAGGGCTTCTCAACGCCCGACTCGATGATCGGCGGCGCGCGGTGGCTCGGCTGGCTCCTGCTCCTCACGGCCGGAATGACCGCGTACTACACCGGCCGCACGTTCTTCCGCGTCTACCTGGGTCCCAAGGACTTTGTCCCCGGCAACGACGCCGAACTGATCGATCTGGGCCGCCACCCCAAGGGCACCAGCCTCGAGGATTGGCACGCGCAGCATGGCCATGGTCACGGCCATGACGATCATGCCAGCCATGCCAGCCACGCCAGCCATGCCGGACACGACTCGCACGGCCGCAGCGCCTCCGACCACCGCACCGCGACCAAGCTGGACTTTGATCCCACGACCGAACAGTTCGATCCGCATCCGCCCGGCATTGCGATGAAGGCCGCGATCGCGATCGCGATGGTCCTCTCGGTCCTCGCCGCGATCCCGTACTTCATGGGCCCGCACGGCGGCTGGGCCGCGGAGATGGTGAACAAGTCCTCCGCCTCGTACCACGGGCCCGACACATTCAATTTCCTGGGCATCACCTCGCATTATGCGATGTACCTGATCTCGGCGGTGGTAGGGTTCATCGGTCTGCTCATCGCGGCATATCTGCACGGACCCAAGGGGTGGCAGGGCCTCTTCATCGGCTGCCGCGAATCCGCTGGTGTCGCGCCCCGCGCCGACAAGCTCGTTGGCATGTTCGGGCCACTGACCAAGGCCGCGCTAAACAAGTACTACGTCGATGAGATGTACGACGCCGTCATCCGCACGCCCCTCAAGGTCCTCGCCAACATCTTCTACCTCATCGATCAGTTCATCGTCGATGGCCTCGTCAACGCCATCGGCGCGATCCCCAAGTTCCTCGGCAAGACCATCCGTCCGATGCAGAGTGGCGAGCTCCACGGCTACGCGCTCGGCATGGCTGGCGGCCTCGCGGTCCTCGTCCTGATCGTTGTGCTCGCAGCGTCCTGAGTTCATCTGCGGCCTCGGGCCCCGGGCCCCGCCGCTTCGCACGTGTCTCAAGTCTCGGGGCCAAGCAGTACCAGCCACTTCTGGTCACGCCCCAAGTCAGCAGTTCAGAAGGCGGCTCCATGAAGTCTGGTGTTCGGGCAACTCGGTTCGTGGTCGGCGCGGGTCCTGCCCGGGCGTGGAGGATCGTGCGATGCTGATGATCGCGCTGATGGCCACTCCGCTCGTCTTTGCCCTGCTGCTCCTGGCGGCGCCCGCCGCCTCGGCACGCGCTATTGCCATGGGCGGGACGCTCCTCTGCCTCGCTGGCGCGATTCTCGCGGCGGTCTCCTTTCCCTGGTCCGATGCCGCAGGCTTCCACTTTGCTGCGCAGTTCGAGTGGCTCCCCGCGCTCGGCATCACCTTCTCGGTTGGCATCGACAGCGTCTCGATGATGCTGATCCTTCTGACGGCGCTCCTGGGCCCCATCTGCGTCGCCGCCTCGACCACCGCCATCACCGAGCGCGTGAAGACGTACTACTTCTGGCTCCTCGTGCTCATGAGCGCGATGGTCGGCGTCTTCGCCTCACGCGACATCATCCTCTTCTACGTCTGCTTCGAGTTCACGCTCGTGCCGATGTTCATCCTGATCAGCCTCTACGGCTCGACCAACCGGCGCAAGGCCTCGATCAAGTTCTTCCTCTACACGTTCACCGGCTCGGTGATCGCGCTGGCGGGCCTGGTCTACATCGCGTGGCACGCCGCGCAAGAGACCGGCGTCTGGAGCTTCGACATCGCGGCCCTCGAGTCCTATTCCGCCTCGCTGCCCCTGTCGGTGCAGTCGTGGCTCTTGCTGGCGCTTCTCGCGGGCTTCGCGGTCAAGGTGCCCCTCTTCCCCGTCCACACATGGCTCCCGCTCGCGCACACCGAGGCACCCACGGCTGGCTCGGTCATCCTGGCTGGCGTGCTGCTCAAGCTCGGCACGTACGGCATGTTCCGCTTCGTACTCCCCTTCGTCCCCGCCGCCGTGATCGAGTTCGCGCCCATCATCGCCACGCTCTGCATCATCGGCATCCTCTACGGCGGCCTGATCTGCTGGGTCCAGACCGACGTCAAGAAGCTCGTCGCCTATTCCTCAGTGGCGCACCTTGGCTTCTGCGTCCTTGGCCTCTTCGCCCTCAACCACACGGGCATCACCGGCTCCATCACCTACATGATCAACCACGGCCTCTCGACCAGTGCGCTCTTCCTGCTCATCGGCATGATGTACGAGCGCTACCACACGCGCAACATGCGTGAGATCGGCGGCCTGGCCAGGAAGATGCCCATCTGGGCCACCTTCCTGGTCTTCTTCACCATGGCGAGCGTCGGTCTTCCCGGCCTTAATGGCTTCGTCTCTGAGTTCCTCTGCCTCATGGGCACGTTCCAGGCCAGCAGCGCCTGGGGCAGTGGCGTGTGGGGCTCACTCGGCGGCGCGCTTCCGGGCAAGACCGCTGGCGACCTTGGTCCCTGGTACGCCCTCGTCGCGGGCACCGGCATGATCGTCGCCGCGATGTTCCTCCTTTACATGCTCGGCAAGATCGTCTGGGGTCCGCTCGTCGAGCCCGCCGGTCATGGTGGACACGGTGGACACGGTGCACACGCCGGAAGCGATTCTCACGCCGCGACGCTTCCCCCCGATCTCAACCGCCGCGAGATCCTGACCCTTGTCCCGCTCGCGATCCTCTGCTTAGTGCTCGGCGTCTATCCGCGGCCCATGCTCCAAGCACTCCAGACACCCATCGAGCGCGTCGTGCAACGTCTCGACGGCGCCCGCATGACTCCCGAAGCGGCACCCGTGCAGGTCCCCGTCACGTCCGCCGACGCCGCATCCATGCCCGCACCCATGCCCACCTCCAGCGATCAACCGCTCACCATTGAACCTGCCACGTCTGGCACTTCTGCCATGCCCGTCACACCAACCACGCTCGACACCATCTCAACCAGCGGCCAAGTCCAGGAGGCCGGGCGATGACCGACCGTCTCTTCTTCCTCTGGCCCGAGATCGCCCTCTTCGTCACCACCTGCTTCGTGATGGTGGTGGGGCTCTCGCCAAAGCTCGCCACGCGCAAGCTCGCGGCCGTCATCGCGGGTCTGGGCATCGCCGTCGCTGGCGTGCTCGCTGCGGCCACCACGCCCGACCTTTCCGCCGCTAATCTCAACACCCTTTCCGTGACCGGGCAGGAAGTCGGCGGCAAGGTTCTGAGCGGACAGATCCTGGTCCCCGGCATGGTCGTCTACGCCAAGGTGACCATCGCCGTCGTTGGCCTCCTGCTCCTGCTCCTGGTCGTCGGCACCGTTGATCGTGTTGATGAGGCCGAGATCGCCGCGGGCAAGCGCCGGTTCGATCCCATCCGCTCCAACCGCGCCGAGTTCTATGCCTTCTTCCTCTTCTCGCTGACGGGCCTCATGCTCTGCGCCAGCGCCGATGATCTGATCTGGCTCTTCCTCGCCCTCGAGCTCACCAGCCTGCCGACGTACATCATGGTGACGATCTCCACCGCGCGCAACAAGAGCCGCGAGGCGGGCGTCAAGTACTTCTTCCTCGGCGCTCTCGGCGCGGCCATCTTCCTCTATGGCTTTGCCCTCATCTTCGGCGGCACCGGATCCACCAACCTCAACGCCATCGCCCTCCACTGGCGCACGCACGGCATCGACACCATCTCCATGATGGGCGTCCTCCTCGCGATCATCGGCCTGGCCTTCAAGATCGCGGCGGTCCCGATGCACTTCTACACGCCCGACGTGTACGAAGGCTCCACCGCGCCAGTCGCCGCCTTCCTCGCCTTCGTTCCAAAGACCGCCGGCTTCATCAGCCTCATCCTGATCTGCGCCGCCGTTGGCTGGGTCTACGCACCCAACGTGCTCCACCTTTCGCTCGGAGTCGCGGCGGAGCCGATGCGCCCTGCCATGACCAACGACGCGCAGCTCCCCGACCTCGTCCGCATCCTGCTCTGGATCATGGCGGCCCTCACCATGACGGTCGGCAACGTCCTCGCGGTCCTCCAGACCAGCCTCAAGCGCATCCTCGGCTACTCATCGATTGCGCACAGCGGGTACATGCTCGTGGGCGTACTTGTCGGTCCCGGCGATGGCACCTTTACCGGCTCGGGCATCTCCGCAGTCCTCTTCTATCTGCTCAGCTACGGCATCATGAGTACCGGCGCCTTCGCCGCGATCGCCGCCATCGAGCGCGCCCCCGACGCCGACGGCCAACCGCGCGAGGTTGAGGACGTCTCGGATCTTCGCGGCCTCTGGCGCCGACAGCCGCACCTCGCGATCGCGATGATCCTCTGCAACCTCAGCCTGCTCGGCCTGCCGCCGCTCTTGGGCTTCTTCGGCAAGCTCCCGCTCTTCACCAGCGCCATCTCCGCCGGCGAGATCGTGCTGGTCGTCGTCCTCGGCCTCAACTCCGCGATCGCGGCCTTCTACTACCTGCGTCTCGCGTTCGTTCCCTTCGTCGAGGATGCCGAGGCTGGTGCCGAGGCCGTAGTGCTCACGCCCTACAAGAGCCGCGAAGTCGTCGCGATGATCTGCGCAGGCGGCGTGATCGTGCTCTCGCTCGCGGGCGGACCGCTGCTCACGCAAGTCACTATCGCCGCCAGACTCGCGCCAACCTTCGCCGCGCCGCAGAAGAGTCCGGCAATTCTCGAAGGCTTAGCGCCAGCGGCCACGCCCGATCGCGAGTGATCGCGCCGGCTGAAGCTGGGACGCGACCAGTCCTTCCACGCGGCACGCTTCGAAGGCGGTCCTGGTTTCGGGTACCTCGCCACTCCGTGGCGAGTCTTCAATTGCCTTCCCCTCGATACTTCGCACAGGCACCAACGCAGCCCGGCGCACCGCGCCCCAAGCGTTACGCCGCGCTCCGCTCACCGCCGCCGCGTGCGAAGCGAGCTTGCACCCACATCCCCGCCGCCGCAAGGGCGATCCATATCGCAAGCCAACCGACGACGCCCATCGAGCCAGGATCAAGCCACACCGATGCATCGTCCATCGCAAGTACACGCGCGCCGATGATCGCCCCGCCAGCGCCAGCCAATGCCGTCACAAGCGCCGCCGCCCGGCGCGGCATCAGCGTTCCGAGCGCAAGCCCCAGCACCGCGCCGCCAAGCGTCGACCACACAATCGTGGCGCGTGAAGACGCGGGCAGCGTCGACCAATAGTCTGTCGCGTACGCCCCGGCCTGCTCGCCCGCAACGCGAATCGCATGATCGGTCGCGCTGCTACTCGCGCTGCTACCCGCGCTGCCACTCGCTCCATCACTCGCATGCTCAACCGCACCAGCGCGAGTTCCATTCGTCCTCGTCGCCGCACGCACTCGCGTTCCCGCTTCCACGCTCGCGATCTCTGAAATGCCCGTTGCAAGAGCCGAAGTCGTCGGAACGCGTGGCGAAGCGATCGTCCCACCAATCACCAGCACCGTCGCAGATCCCAGCAGGCCAAGCGCTCCAAACGTCGCGGTCGAGGCCGCGCCGATCGCAAGCCGGATCATCGCCATGCCGATCAGCCCGCCCGCAACCGCGCCAACGCCGCAGGTCAGCATCGATCCCGGAACCTCGCCAACAGCACCAACGCCCGCGGCCCTTCCAAGCGACAGCCCAAGAAAAGCGCCGACCGACAATCCCAGCACGATCACACTCGCCGAGAGCACCCGCGCCCCCATCGCGAGCAGCACCAAGCCGCCGACGAGCCCAACCGCCGCGAGCCCCTGATCGAGACTCAAACCCATTCCCCAAAACCCCAGCGCGTCCGAACCGGTCAACCCAGCAAACCCAGTCATCCCAGTCACGCCCGTCACGCCAGTCAGCCCGTCCATCGCAGAGCCCGCCAACCAGCCCGAAGGTTCGGGCATCAGCGCAGCCAGCGGCGGAAGTTGGAGCAAAGCCTGATTCATAAGAGCGATAAGGGCACGGGCAGCACGCGAAGCGAGATCATCAACGGTCAATCAACCCACAGTTCAGACACGATAGCAGAAGCTCCGCCGGGTTCGCCAGCCGCGAATCACCGCTTCTGGTTTGGTAAGCGGCCTTCTACGTTTCGGGGCAATGTCCGAAAACCCTTCCAAGCCAGTACCTTAGGATATCTAGTGTGTCGGCACAGACGGCCCAGCCGCCCCCATCCGGCCACGCATTCAAGTCCTTAGCGACCTCTCAACCCGCTCTCGCGCCACAAACCGCCCAGCTTACCACCTGCACACGAGCTTCCATCTGTGACGCGAGCATCAACCGGGCACCAAACAGTATCCAATCTCAGGTACGGTCGGATCCTCGCTCGTAGCATCGGGAACCGTACCGCAACGGCGGCGTATCGACCAGCTAAGCCCCGCGTGCGAGTGCCGAGAGCTGCACTTGCCGGATCCGAACAAACTGCGTACACTCCCGGGTTGTTGGCCGGTGCCACTTCGAGCCGAGTGGGAGGGGGTGCGAGTTGTCAAAGGGGCCGAGGGTCGATAGTCTGATGGTGTCTGGGAAGT
>Ga0105046_10013045_pt1 | contig 12876 bp, 12 predicted proteins | sample MAT03_FD_78385 | JGI IMG/M metagenome (GOLD analysis project Ga0105046, IMG submission 78385) | Freshwater microbial communities from Lake Fryxell liftoff mats and glacier meltwater in Antarctica - MAT-03 (megahit assembly) | ecosystem: Environmental > Aquatic > Freshwater > Ice > Liftoff... | reverse complement strand
TTCAGCCCTGGGCAATGCGGCTGACTGTGGAGCCCTGCCTCGTTTGATGGATGTCGATTGACAAATGCTCATCACGGCGGAGCGTGATGGCTACTTTAGGTTGCGGGCGAAGCCCGCGCCAAGCAAACATCGACCGCGAGAAGGCAAAAGCCCAGAGTGTCTCGCTCGACGAGATCCACTCAACGCTCCAGACGTATCTGGGCTCGGCCTACATCAACGACTTTTCCTTTCAGAATCGCAACTGGCAGGTGAACGTTCAGGCCGATCCGCGGTTCCGTATGAAGACCGAAGACATCGGCAAACTCGAAGTCCGCAATTCCTTCGGAGTCCGGGTATCACTTGGCGCGCTGCTTAAGCTGCGGAACACGAGTGGTCCGCCGATTGTGAATCATTACAATCTGTATCCTTCGGCGGAATTGAACGGTGCCACCATTCCGGGTGTGAGTTCCGGGCAGGCGATCGAGATCATGAATGGCCTCGGCAATTCGGCGCTGCCGGCGACCATGGGTTTTGAATGGACAGAGTTGACCTATCAGCAGATTCTGGCTTCGCAGGACTTGTTGACAAAGCTGGCCTTTCCACTCGGTGTCCTCTTTGTGTTTCTCGTACTTTCAGCCCAGTATGAGAACTGGACATTGCCAGTGACGATCATCCTGATCGTCACGATGTGCATTCTTGCCGCACTCACAGGTGTCTGGCTGGTTGGACTGGACAACAACATTTTCGTGCAGATCGGATTGATTGTGCTGATCGGTCTTGCAGCCAAAAACGCCATTCTGATCGTCGAGTTTGCGAAACAACTTCAAGATTCTGGTCAGCCTTGTTTCGAGGCGACTGTGGATGCGTGTCGCCTGCGACTGAGGCCAATTCTGATGACCTCGTTTGCGTTCATTCTGGGCGTGGTTCCGCTGGTACTGGCGAAGGGAGCGGGATGGGAAATGCGATACACGCTGGGTCTGGCCGTCTTCAGCGGGATGCTGGGTGTGACCGTCTTCGGCATCTTTTTTACGCCGGTCTTCTACTATGTCATTCGCTGGCTGACTGAGCCAAAGCCGACGTCGGCAACAATTCCGTCAAGCGCCGCGGCAGATAGCCACAAATCAAGTGGCTGACCCTGACCCTGACGCTGACCCTGCACGCCAGAGTAGAACAGTTGTCTCAATTGTTCCTTCCAGGCAGCGTCGTCCCAACGAACTGCGAAGACCTGCTCTTGTCGTTCTCGTTGAAGTTGCGCGAGTACCATGAAATTACGGTATTGACGGCGGGAATTTCATGGTGCACTGTGTGGCCATGATTAAGCGGCAATTTGACCTGCAACTCGTTCGGCGTGCTCTGAAACGCAGCCGCATTGTCGCGCTGCCGGGGCCACGGCAGTCGGGCAAGACCACACTCGCCCCGCAGTTGGTCGCGGCTGATTTATTCAATTACTTCGATCTCGAAGACCCGGCCAGCCTCGCCCGTCTCTCTGAGCCGGAGACTGCTCTGCGTCCACTCAAGGGGCTGGTGGTGATTGATGAGATCCAGCGCCGCCCTGATTTGTTTCCTTTGCTTCGTGTACTGGCCGATCGCAAGCCGCTGCCTGCGTGATTTCTGATCCACGGCAGTGCCGCGCCGGATTTGCTGAAGCAGTCCTCCGAAACGCTCGCTGGACGTTTGGAAACTGTCCCGCTGGAAGGCTTCCGACTCGCCGACCTCGGCGCGCGGATGCAAACCCGGCACTGGCTGCGAGGCGGTTTCCTATTGTCCTTCACCGCCCGAACCGAAACAGACTCGGTCGCCTGGCGGAAACAGTTCCTGCAGACATTCCTGGCAACCGGACGAAGCGTATTTCCGGGCGACACATAACGGCGCGGAACTCGACATGCTGCTGTTCAGTAACGGCCGCCGCATTGGAGTCGAATGCAAACGCGCGGTCGCCCCCACGCTCACTCCATCCATGCGCATCGCGCTGATTGACCTGATGCTCGATGAACTCCTTGTCGTTTATCCTGGCGAGAAACGTTACCCGCTGGCCAGTCAGATCGAGGTCGTGCCGCTGGCACAATTGGTGAATGCGAAGTGAGCCTCAGGTGGAAGCACATCAGTGTAGAACAAATGTCCTCAATTGTTCCTTCCAGACAGCGTCATCCAAACGAACAGCGGGGAACCTGTTGTTGACGTTCCGGCATTTCGGTCAGGTTGTCTCAGATCTCAACGTCGATTGCGGGAACAGTTGAGACAACTGTTCTACTCTGGAACACGAAAGTGGTTCTGGCTGGCGACGACGAACATTTCCGCGTTGTGCGGTATGATCGTGCACCCCATGTCTGTTCCGCTCCTTTGTGCTTCGCCTGCTTCCGGGATAACATGAGACATTGAATGCGTACCGATCGCTTGATCGCTGACAATCCTGCAGCGGCAGGGATTCAGAGGACTGTCTTTAGTAGGTGCTTTCTGCCGGAAAGGACTTTCGCCGCAAGGTGAACCGCCATGGGATCGCACATCCGCTCCACGTCGCCGAGTGCCCGTCCTTTCGACCTCGACTCGTCGCTGGTCGCCGCAAGCCGCGAAGGTCTCTCGCATCGACCTGCCTGAAGTTTGGGGAGACGGCTGCAAATGGCTTGAAAATCGTTGTTTGCGTCGATCATGGAATCCACGTGCGACGGCTGCACGTTCCGCATTGGGTGTTAAATTTATATCGTTTTGCAACATATTCAGTACCGTATTCTGTACCGGCAACGGCACCGTGTAAACGGCGGCGAGAAACCGTGGCGCGTGGCGGGCGGTTGAATACTGGCCATCGAATTGCTTCTTCCGTCAGAGACGCCAGACTATCGGGTCAAGCGATACCTCCGAATTCTGCCGAATCCGGCGACTGCTTTGTCAACGTTGAATCTTTGGGTTGACGCTTTAAAAAGGGGGTCAGGAACCAATAGTGCGGAGCACCCTCCGGGCCATTTGGCTATTGGTTCCTGACCCCTTTTTTAAAGCTTGACAAAGCACTACACTCCACTCCTGGCTGCGTGGAGTAAACCACGAATTTACTCCACCTGCTGCAGGAGAGATCAGACGCTATGAAAATTGGAATCGTTGGTTGCGGAATGGTTGGATCAACCTCCGCTTATGCGCTCGTCATGAGCGGAGTTGGCAGAGAAATCGTGCTTGTCGATCTGAACCATGCACGCGCTGAAGCGGAAGCCAGTGATATTTCCCACGCCATTCCTTTCGCGCATCCGCTGACAGTGAGGGCGGGGGACTATGCCGATCTTGTCGGAGCCCGCGTCGTGGTCATCGCCGGGGGCGTGGCGCAAAAGCCGGGTGAAACTCGTCTCCAGCTTCTGCAGCGCAACGCAGCGGTGTTTCGGCAGATTGTCCCTGCGGTGCTCCGTCATGCACCCGAAGCGGTGATGCTTGTGGTCAGCAATCCCGTGGACATCATGACGCACCTCGCCGCCCACTTCGCAGCCGAGTTTGGTGTACCCCCGACCCGGGTCATTGGTTCGGGAACGACGCTGGACACCGCACGATTCCGCACGTTACTGGGAAGGCACTTCGATGTGGATTCTCAGCATGTGCATGCGTACGTCCTCGGGGAGCACGGGGATTCCGAAGTCCTGGCGTGGTCACAAGCCACCATCGCGGGATTGAACCTCGATGAGTTTGCGAAGGTCCACGGCAAGCCTCTGACTGAGCCTGAACGGAAGCAGATTGACGAAATGGTCCGCCGTGCTGCCTACTTTATCATCGCAGGCAAAGGCGCGACGTACTACGGTATCGGCAGCGCCGTGGCACGCATTGTAGACGCCCTGTTGCATGACCAGCGTGCCATCCTGACGATTTGTTCCCGCATTACGGGAGTTCCTGACCTGGAAGGCGTCACGCTGGCTTTGCCGCACCTTGTGGGCGGCGAAGGAGCGCTGGCGACGATTCCGCTCCCGCTGGACGCTGCGGAACAGGAAGCGCTCCGACGAAGTGCAGGAATCCTGCGCGAGGCCATTCAATCGCTCAACCTGAATTGAACTGCCCTCCCAATTGGACAGGTCATTTCGCGGCAATTCGGTCTGGCGCTTGGAAATGTCTGTGGCGAACTGGATATTGCGCAGTCGCAAGTGGGTACGAATCATGACCTGGCAGAACTTGTGCGGGCTGTCCGCAGCCGCGAAACGACAGGACCAATTCTCTCATCTGCTGAGACTGCTTCGTGATGATAAACTTCGTCAGATTGCGGTTGTTAAACGGGAGGGATGTTCAATTGATAAGATTTGCAGGAATCTGAGCATCACTTCCGCTACCTGAGCGAGAAAGTTGCCGTTAATTCGGAATACGTAACAACTGACGATCGACAAAGAGAGTTCAGAGAATGGCAAGTCATGACGAACCAACACGATCCTTTCAATTGTCATCGCAGAATGAGATCGACCAGCTATGCGATGAATTTGAGGTATTTTGGCAAAGCGGCGAACATCCCGAAATTAGTGAGTTCCTGCAGCGAGCAAGCACTGATCTTTGGCACACTTTGTTCGTTGAACTAGTGCGGCTCGATATGGAGTATCGCTCGACGTTGGGTGAGTCTCCAACTCTCAAAGACTATGCTGATCGATTCCCACAGTTCGAACAAGTGCTTGTCGAGCTGCGAGTGTCGGCGTCGCCTTCGAGTATTCAGAGGCTGGCCGACATCCGTCAGATCGGTGGATTGAAACTCATTCAAAAGGTCGGCTCTGGAACATTTGGCGTAGTGTGGAAGGCCTGGGATCCGAAGCTTGAACGTGACGTGGCTGTCAAGTTGCCAACTGAACAAAGTTTGTGTCGCGAATACGCGGCGGAATTTCGGCGTGAAGCAAAAGCGGCAGCAAAGCTGAGTCATCCTGGCATTGTTCGAGTGATCGCCTATGGTACGGAGAACGGGATTGCCTACATCGTCTATGATTTGATTCACGGAGTCACACTCCAGCAGTGGATAAGACGAAATGAAGTATCGCATAAAAAGGCGGCTGAACTCTGTTGTCAAATCGCAGAAGCACTTTCGCATGCTCATGCTTTCGGTGTGATCCATCGGGACCTGAAACCTGGTAACATTCTGATTGACGCGGATGGGCTACCACATATCACGGACTTTGGTCTGGCGAAGCGAGACGATTCCGGTTCCACTGCGGCAGGTTCCGGAGTCATTGTTGGTACTTTGAAATACATGAGTCCAGAACAGGCTGAAGGCAAATCCCGTCAGATCAACGGTCGCTCGGACATTTATTCGTTAGGTGTCATCCTGTACGAATTACTGGCAGGCAAGCCGTTGTTTCAGGGTGATCAGCGGGAAGTGCATCAAAAGATCCTGTTTGCTGAAGCGCCAGCGCTATCGACGATAGTGAAAGGCATCAGTCCGGACATTGAAACGGTCTGTCACAAGTGCCTGCAGAAAACCAACTCCGATCGTTACCGAACCGCCGCTGACCTCGCTGCAGACCTGAAACGTTTTGTCAACGACCAGCCGGTTCTGGCACGCCCCGTTCCGCGCCGAGTCCACATATCGCGATGGCTGAAACGGCATTGGAGATCGATCGTACCTGGACTCGCAGTGACCTTGCTCCTCGTAATGTTGCTGACACGGCAGAATCCACCTGTGATTCCGCCGGGGCCAGAACAGAGACCATTGAAAACATGGACAGTGCATGTGACAACAGAACCGGCAGGAGCGTCCGTGGCAGTGAATCTGTGCGACCCAAAAACCGGTGAACCGGACATGCTTCACACTTCCGGCCAGCTGGATTCCACTCCGGGCACTTTCGATCTGAACCCCGGAAGATACCTCGTCCACGTCTCACTTTCCGGGCTCGACGGGCAGCGAACACATTTGTTACATCGCACAGTGCCCGGTGAGAACGGTGAGTGGCCGTCCATGTCCGCAGGTTGGGAACGATTTCAGGTCCTGTCACCAACGGAACTCCAGTGGCCTCCGATCACGATACCTTCGGCAGACATTATTAACGATATGGTACTTGTCGCAGGAACCGATGCCTTTGTTGCGGAAGATCCGAATGGCAGAAAGACCGTCTCCATCGCACCGTTCTACGTTGCCAGACGGGAGTACACGTATGGCGACTTTCTTAAGATTCGCCCCGGGGTAATCGGTGATGTTCCCGGAAAGCCAGCTCCGGAACAGCCAGCCGAAAATACAATGCCCGTCCGTTATGACATGGCCGAACACTGGGCCGAAGAGTCAGGAGGGAGGCTTCTCACCGACCTTGAATTTGCATACCTTGCCAAACTCGCTGCTGATGCGCAGAAAGATCGCACGCTCTCGCAGGAACCTGGTGCATTGTTTGACGCAGCCGGTGGTACTGATCTGGACGAAATCCCGACGGATCCGCCAATCCGCGGGATCCTGACCGGGTACGCTGAATGGACGAGCACCTGGCCAACTTCGCCTCTGATCACCGCGTTTCATGGTATCGACTCGACACCACTTGGGCCTTCGGAACAGCAACGGATCATCCGGGGCGGAGTCATCGACTGTGAGCCAGACGACTATCCTCGAAATCCCAACACCACGTGTGTGTCAAATATTTACACGTTTTACCCACACGTCGGTTTCAGACTGGCTCGTACACCGCCGCCAAAAGGATCACAAAAGGAGTCGCCATAGATGCCGGACAAAACAACAATTGTGCTGATTCTCTTTGCTGGAAATGGCAGTACGGCAGAGCAACTGGATCCTTTATTGAAAGAGATTCAGATTGGCCTTCGAGATCCGAAAACCACAAATTGCCCTGAAATACACTGTCTTTATCAACGGTTAACCGATATTGGACAGCAGTTTACCATCACGTCGCAAACGACTGACTTCGATCGTACGCCAAGTGGTGGCCTGACCAACTTTCCTCCAGCGGGCAGTATTGAACGCAGTGGTAGCCTCAGTTGCCAGATGACCGACTTTCTCAATTCCGTCAAGCAGCAGCTCCCAGCGTCCGGCCCGGTGCATGTCATCATCGGAGCTCATGGGATTGCTGGAAAAGGGTTTCACCCGACTGTCTTGCTGAGATTTCTGCTGTTACTTCTATTCAGCCGGTTGAATTCCACATGGCGCAGATTGTCATGGCGAACAAGGTTTCGGCAATTGCGGCAGAATTTGTTCGCGACCGAACTGCGACCAGGTGCCGTTGCGATGACTGCGGGCGATGTTGCATTAACACTTGATGATGCCGAGTTGGCACTCGGAATCCTCAAACCACGCCTGCAAGCTCTGGTCCTGCACACTTGCAGCTTAAGTGCCATCGAAACAATGTGTGCCCTTGGCACTCCGAGTTTTCACATCGCATGTCAAAACAAGCTTCGACAGTCGATGAAGCTGAGCAAATGGTTTGCGACGTTAGCAAGTCCGCAGGCCATTCCGGTCCAAGTGACAACAGCATGCCTGGACAGCATGAAAGCTGACTCCACAAATGCCATTGGTTGTTTTAGTTCGCACGTCAATTCAAGTCACGAAGTTACCGACGCACTGGAGAAGCTCAATAAACTGGGAAATGAGTTGTTCACACTTCTGACGTCGAATGTTCCTGCAACCGTGAACGCGGCCGAATTGGCTATTATTGATGGTCAGGAGTTGAGCGCGGCTGCAGGGACCACGGACATCGTTGCATTCTGCAATTCCCTGAGTGCGTCCAGCGGCATCTCCAATTCTGCAAGGTGTGCCGCAACCGCCGTCGCTGGCAAAATGCAGTCGTTACAACTCGGACTTGTGAAAAACGACGGCTCCACACCTCGGCGATTTGGTGGTATCAGTCTCTACCTACCCTTAAGAAACCAAGACAGTGAATCATTGAAACTCCTGCCCGAATCATTTCGGACAGGAGCAATGGACTGGGTCAAATTTGCTGAACTCTGGGCCGAACCATCGCCTTAAAACTACGGATGGCAAGCCTTGTATTCTGCTGCAGCGTTTCGGTTTTCAGTGGAATCCTGGAGTCGGACGAATAACACTTCATCTTTATCGTCAAAAAGCTGGATCTGAAGAAGCCCCTCTATTGGTGCGTGTATGATGTCATCTTTAGCATTTTTGCTCGTGCAAACGGCAGCACAAACGCTGTAGGGTGTCACTTCAACCTCATTGGGGATCACTCCGGAGATTTCAATTCCCATCGTGCCTCGCGCCATGACTGCGTCACCGCGAATGCGATATACGATCGCATGAAAATAGCTTTTTCCGCGGGGTAGTTTTACCGCAACAGGTTTATCGTATTCAAGCGGGCGGGGTCTGAGAAATGTGCAGTTGTCATAGACGTCCTTTGACGCCGTACCGCCGACTGTTACCAAGAATTGCCTGAATTCATCAGGTTGATCAAGATCCGCATATGTCGGAGCGACAGCATCTTTGACACCGAAATAGAGTGTTTCTGGCACTTTCGCCTCCTCGCCGAGGTCGCTGCAGTTTATGCATCCGTTCTTTGTATTGCTGCAGGATGCGCCATATGTCGCGGGACATATATGTCCGGTTGGATACTGATGAATGCAACCGGGATCACCCTGCTTGCATACTGTCGCATAATGGAAATAATTTCCACCGCCGACCGGATAAAACGGAACCAAGGGACAGATGCAGAACTTGTCAACTGCCCGTGCTGTATTCACCGACGGGAAGGCAAGAGCCAGAGACAACAAAACAAATAGTGTTTTTCGCATCATTTCCTCCAACAATAAACTCTTAGTAGGTACTGAACCCACGCGGGAGCAGTGTTTTGACTGCCACAAACGGCGTATGGACACAGACAAGTCGCAGAACGTTCGCCGACGCGACTTGTACGGCTCCATTGCAGGAACCGCGATTACTACGAACCACCAATCAGCCGACCACAGAATTCCGGAATATTCCAACAAGGTGTTTCGGTCACTTCAAGAAGTCGGGACAACGCTTGAAAATTCAGCGTGCAACGCAGTCGTCCCGCGGTGACGAAAGGCGATTACCAAGGTTGACTGCGCCAGGAAGACGAATGCTGTCGGCATTTGCACTTAACTGACATCGAAGGTTGCTGATGGCTTCGAACTATAATTACTTTTTTTGGCGGGAAGACATCACAATCGCCGCAGCAGGCAACGAACAATCCGGAATACTTTAAACTTCAAACCTCTGCAAGTCGTTCGGTGGCATCGCCGAACGTGTCCAGCTTCAGGCCGAATTTGTCCATCAGCGACAGGTACAGGCTGCACATTTTGCGGTTTGGTTTGTCGAGATAATCAAGGACTCGACCGGTCTCCAGTTTGCCGCCGCCCTTGCCGAGAATCACCACCGGCAGTTTGGTTGCGTCGTGGCCTCCCGTGTGCATGCTGCTGCAGTACATGAGCATCGAATTGTCCAAAGCCGTCCGTTCGCCTTCCTGAATGGCGTCCAGTTTTCCGGCAATGTATGCGAACTGTTCGATGAAGAATCGATTCACTTTCAGCCAGTCGTCGGATTCCTGATGCGACAACAGGTGATGAATCATGTAGTCCACATTGAGATTCGGGAATCGCAGTGACGAATGGTCGTTGTTCAGCTTGAGTGTACACAGCCGAGTTGAATCCGTCTGGAAGGCGAGCACAAGAATGTCGCTCATCAGCCGCATATGTTCGGCAATGTCCTGAGGAATGCCGTCCGGAGGTCGTGGGATATTGGGTTTGTCGAGCGTCGGCTTCCAGCCCTGCAATTCGCCGCGCTGACCAGCGCGGGAGATGCGTTGTTCAACTTCACGGACTGACGCCAGATATTCATCGAGCTTCTGTTGATCGCTGAGGCTGATGTTTCGTCTCAGATCATTGGCGTCTTCAAGGACGGCATCCAGAACACTCTTGTCGCCCTTGCCGGCTTCGTCACGAAACAGCCGGTCAAATGCCAGAGCCGGATAAACTTCCAACGGCGTCGGGGTTGTCGGTGAACTCCATGAGATATGGCTGCTGTAGAGCATCGAGTAATTCTTATGCACCGAAGGGTTGGCCTTTTCGCAGCCTAACACGAGACTCGGCACTTTCGTGGTTTGACCGTAGCTCTGAGCCAGCAACTGGTCGATGCTGGTGCCGCTTCGAATACCGCCGCCGGCCTCCAGTGGCGCACCACTCAGTAGATTTCCGGTCTGCGAACTGTGAATGTTTCCCTTCAGTGCTTCTTCGTTGTAGAGCCCCTTGATGAACAGCAGTTTTTCGCGATAATCGTGCAGTGGTTCAAGGACCTTGCCGAGTTCCATGTCCTTTCCGGCCCCTTTGGCCCACCAGTGATCCTTGTGAAACCCGTTGCCGGAGAACAACACAGCCATGCGAATTGGCGCTTCTTCGGTCGCGGCGATCGTGCCCGCTTCCTGTCCCCAGACACGCAACGATTCCATCCATGGCAGCGCCATCGTTACGCCAAGGCCGTGCAGCATCGTTCGGCGTGTCGTCAAAAATGCGGTCATGAGTGGCTCCTATGGCAGGATTTCCGGGAGAGAGTTGAATCAAAGATATCGGGTGATTCAGATGCGCAGCCAGTTATTGCTCGCAGGTTGGCAGGATTGGTATAAGATTACTTACAATGTCGGAAGAATGGAAGTATCGCTCCCGACGGACCGAGTCAATTCACCGTTTGACAATTGAGAGTTCAACCATGCCGGACGCCGGGGTGCTGGCGACGATTTTATTGCTGCTGGGTTTATTTCTGCTGGGATTGGAGTTTTTCATTCCCAGCTTCGGAATGATTCTGGCCATCGCCGCTGTTTCGCTGATCGTTTCGTTCTGGAGCGCCTGCAAAGCTTGGTGGGGCGTGAATCCGGCGTTTTTCTGGACTTATGTCGTCCTGCTGATTGCCGGCATTCCTGGGTCGCTGCTGGGCGCCGTTGCCATCATGCAGAAGACTTCGCTTGGAAATCGACTGATCCTTCGACCACCGCCGCCTGCCGAGACGAAAACTTCGAGTCCGCTCGAGGAATTGATCGGCCAGCGCGGGACGGCTCAGACGCTCTTCACCCCAGGGGGGATGGTATTGATCAATTCCGAACGGTTTCATGCTGAAAGTTTTGGCATGCTCATCGAACCCAACACACCCGTCATCGTCGTGGCAGCGCGGTCCAATCGAATCGTCGTACGCCCGTGGACAACGGATGACGAAAATGCTTCGCAGCGTGTGGACCTGGCCCCGCTGCCGGTCATCGACACCGATGAACTCAACCAGGCTGCGACTTCAGAAAATGCTCAAATTGACAGCCGCACATCGTTGCCGCGCGAAGGGAACGAAAACGGCGAGCGGCTTGACTTCGTGATTCCGGACGATTACACCCGATCCTCAGAAACCTGATTGATCCGGTTTCAAGGGCCGTACGTTTCGCTGTTCAGGACTTTCCATGTTTCCGCCAGCACCTGCTATTCGAGAGATGACCATGCATCACATTCTGCTTGCAGACATCAGTGAACCCATTAAATGGGGCCTGCTGGTTTTCGCATTGCTCGTGACAATCGTGTTCCTGGCGATTTTTGCTCAATTCGCCAGCTTGTGGCTCCAATGCAAAATGACGCGAGCCGGAATTGGTCTGCTGGATCTGGTTTCAATGCGATTTCGTCGTGTGAATCCTGTGGTCATCGTGCGCGCTAAAATCATGACTGTACAAGCGGGCCTCACCAAGAAGTATCCGATTTCCACCAGAGCTCTGGAAGCACATTATCTGGCTGGCGGCAACGTGCCCAACGTCATCCGAGCCCTCATCGCGGCGGAAAAAGCCGACATCCCGCTCGACTGGAACACCGCTCAGGCAATCGACCTTGCCGGCCGCGATATTCTGGAAGCCGTGAAGACCAGCGTATATCCAAAAGTCATTGACTGCCCCGATCCCAAGAGTGCGCACGGAACATTGTCCGCCGTAGCTGCTGACGGCGTTGAACTGCGAACCAGAGCGCGTGTCACTGTTCGGACAAACATACAGCAATTGATTGGCGGAGCGACTGAAGAAACTGTCATTGCCCGTGTTGGTCAGGGCATTGTCCAGGCCATTGGATCGACGGCCTCGTACAAGTTGGTGCTGGAGAATCCGGATTCAATTTCCAAGATGGTACTGCAGCAGGGCCTTGAGGCGCAAACCGCTTACGAAATCGTTTCGATCGATATTGCGGACATCGACGTCGGCGAGAATATCGGAGCCCGTTTGCTCGCAGACCAGGCGGAAGCCGACATGCGTGTCGCACAAGCGAAGGCAGAACAGAGGCGTGCCGCAGCTCGAGCACGTGAGCAGGAAATGGTGGCCAAGATTCAGGAGAACAAGGCGGCCGTTGTATTGGCAGAAGCGGAAGTGCCAAAGGCCGTCGCTGAAGCGTTCGCCAGCGATAAGCTCGGGCTGCTGGACTTTTACGAACTCAAGAATGTCCAGGCGGATACGAAAATGAGGGAATCGATTGCCGGCGAAAGCACGGGTCGTGCGGGTCGAGCGACAGAAGGTTAATGACCAATCGCAGGAAAACGACGTTGAAGGACACTGAATTACGGACGATTCGTCAGAACCTGAGAAATTGGCGGAAATAGTCACTGGCAATCCCGTCGTTCGTCGATAGTATCCCGCGTCCCTCGCACAGGACATGAACCTGTGCGATTTAACACCCAATAATTTTGCGACGTTTTGCAGTTTCGGATTTTCCGACTGATGCAAAGCATACATTGTCGCGGGGTGGAGCAGCCTGGTAGCTCGCGAGGCTCATAACCTCGAGGTCGTCGGTTCAAATCCGGCCCCCGCCACTAAAACCTCACAATGCAAATTGTGAGGTTTTTTATTGTCCAAATCCTGCTGAAACCTGCTTTCAGGTTACCTGCCGTTGGTCGGCAGTGCGGCTCAAAGCCAGTTGCAAAAGGGTAACGCTACGGGGTAAGTCCCCGGAACTTACCCTTTTGGCTCCTGAGCAAAGGGCTAAGCACATGCC
>Ga0105046_10013041_pt1 | contig 12878 bp, 14 predicted proteins | sample MAT03_FD_78385 | JGI IMG/M metagenome (GOLD analysis project Ga0105046, IMG submission 78385) | Freshwater microbial communities from Lake Fryxell liftoff mats and glacier meltwater in Antarctica - MAT-03 (megahit assembly) | ecosystem: Environmental > Aquatic > Freshwater > Ice > Liftoff... | reverse complement strand
GCCAAGCAAGGCCAGGGCGTCGCCGTCGCGGCGCGAAGCCGCGCCACGGGGACCCACCAGGGGCCAAGCCCCTGGACCTTAAAGACACGAAAATAAATGGGTTTCCAACGGCCGCCGGCCTTTGGCCGGTCCCTGCGGTGCGGCTTCGCGCCGCTACGGCAGCGCCCTGGCCTTGCCTTGCTTCGATGGGTCATTGTTGACAAGGCTTGGTACTAGGGGCCGGGCTGCACCATTGGGCTACATCGTTCCGCTGAGGATGTCGGCGACCTGCGCATCGCTCAGCGCGTGGCCGAAGATGTTGCGGTAGAAGGCGTGGGTTTCGGCCGCGAGGTCGATGCCGTGCATGCGCTGCGGATGGAACATGCTTGCCGCCCAGATGACCGTCAGCGGCTGTTCGGCGGTGCGGTTCGACCAGGAGTGGGCGCCGACTGGCACGACCAGCACGCGGCCGGTGCGCACTGCGGCGAGCCGTGACAGGACGGTGTGGCGGTTCACGTAGGCCACGTCCTTGGGGTCGGTCACGATCAGGATGTCGGGGTTCCACAGCACCACCTGTTCCAGCGTGAAGCTGCGGCTTTCCGCGCGGCGGCTGTCATCGGTGACGCTGAGGCCGCCGGCTGCGGCGATCCACCATTCCGCGATCAGGCGGGGTTGGGTGAGCGTGTCGGGCTGGAGGTAGAGCACGCGCGGGGGCGGGGTGCCGCGCACTGCTTCGGCGACCCGGGCGATGGTGCGGTCGAAGTAGGTGCTGTAGGCGGCGGCGCGTTCGGGCTTGGCGAAGACCTCGCCGAGCACCGTCATGCAGGCCTTTACGTCGTCCGGGCGGCGCCAGGCGAGGAACACCACGGCGATGCCGCGGGCGGCGAGTGTTTCGACGCTTTCGCGGTGCATGGTGAGCACGATTTCGGGCTTCGCCAGCAGGATGGCTTCCACGTTCGGCTCGCGCGTTGGCAACTGCATGCTCGGCATGTTGGGCAATTGCGGGGCGAAGACCGACTGGAACTTCCAGTGCGGGCGGGCGAAGTCTGCCAGCCCGTTGACCAGGGCGGCACCTTCGCCCATGGCATAGACGAAGCTGTTGAGCACCGGCAGCGAGCCCAAGGTGACGATCCGGCCGATGCGCGCCGGCAAGGCGACGCGGCGGCCGGCCATGTCGGTGACGGCACGTGTTTGCGCGACGGCGGGGGTGAGTGGCGCGGTGGCGAGGGTGGCAAGCACCAGGCGGCGGGTCAGCATGGCCATCCCGTTCATGACGCCGGCATGACTGGCACGCACAGGATTTGCCCGCGCGCGCGCCCGTCCGGCACCGACACCAGCTCGATCGGGGTGCCGTAGAGGGCTTCGAGCGTGGCTGCGGTCAGCAGGTGGTGGGGTGGCGCCGGGCCGATCAGGCGGCCATCCTTGAGCAGCGCCGCATGCCCGCCCAGCATGAAGGCGTGGTCGGGCAGATGGCTGGTGAGCAGAATGGCATAGCCCTCGGCGGCCAGCGTGCGCAGGATGGCGATGATGCGCATCTGGTTGGCGATGTCCAGGCTGGCGCAGGGCTCGTCGAGCACCAGGACCGGCGCACCCTGGGCCAGCGCGCGCGCCACCAGGACCAGTTGCCGCTCGCCGCCGGACAGCTCGTCGAAGGCGCGGGCGGCGAGATGGGCGATGCCGAGCCGTGCCATGGCGTCGTCGGCGGCGCGCCGGTCGGCTGGGCGGGGGCCGGCCATGAAGCCGAGATGCGGGTTGCGCCCCATCAGCACGATGTCATCGGCGCGAAACGCGAAGGCCGTGGCACTGGCCTGCGGCACATAGGCCACGCGCTGTGCGGCCGCGGCGCTGGACAGGTCGGCCAGGGCCTGCCCGTCCACCGTCACCCGCCCGGCCGCGGGACGTTCGAGGCCCAGCAGGCAGCGCAGCAGCGTGGTCTTGCCGGTGCCGTTCGGCCCCAGCAGCACCAAGGGCACGCCGGCATGCAGGCTGAACGACACGTCGTCGAGCACCACCGGCCCGCCCGGCCAGCCGAAGCGCAGGCCCTCGGCCGTGAGCATGGCACTGCCGCGGGCTAGAACCATTGCCGCCGCGTGCGGGCCAGCACCAGGGCGAAGAACGGTGCGCCGATCAGCGCGGTGAGGATGCCCAGCGGGATTTCCACTGTGCCGGAGAAACGCGCCAGATTGTCCATGCCCAGCAGGAAGCCGGCGCCCAGCAGGGCCGACATCGGCAGCACCGCGGCGAAGCCCGGCCCCACCAGCATGCGCACGATATGGGGGATCAGCAGCCCCACCCAGCCGACGATGCCGCACAGGCTGGTCGCGGCCGCGGTCATCAGGGTGGCCGACAGGATCAGCAATATCCGCACGCGACGGACATCCACGCCCAGGGTGCGCGCCTCATCCTCGCCGGCCGCCAGCGCGTGCACCTGCCAGCGCAGCGCATGCAGCACCAGCCCGGCGGCGGCAATCGGCACCAAGGCACCCAGCAGCGATGCCGGCGTGGTGCGCGCCAGGCCGCCGAGCAGCCAGAAGGTGATCGACGGCAGTTGGTTCAGCGGGTCGGCGACGATCTTGGTGAGCGACACCAGCGCCTGGAAGAACGCCGACACGACCAGGCCGGCCACCACCAGCACCAGCGTGGCGTGCCGGTCGAACGAGCGCCCGAGCCACATTGTCAGCCCGACGGCGATCAGCCCCAGCACGAAGGCCAGGCCCTGGATAGCCGCCCCCGGGAGCCCCAGCAGGATGCCCAGTGCGGCCCCGAAGCCGGCGCCCGACGACACGCCCAGCACGCCGGGCGAGACCAGCGGATTGCGGAACAGGTTCTGATACGCCGCCCCGGCACACGCCAGTGCCGCGCCCACCACCAGGGCGGCGGCGATGCGCGGCAGGCGCACGTGCAGCACCACCATCTCCACCGCATCCGGCCAGCTGCGGTCGACCAGATGCAGCTGTGCGAGGAACACGCGCGCCACCGTGCCTGGCGCGATCGGATAGGGTCCGACCAGGAACGAGGCCAGGAACAGCGCCAGCACCCCGAGCGTCGATGCAGCAAGCAGCGGCCCGAGTCGCGCCGCCGGCATCATGCCCCCTGATGGGGCGAGCGTGGGTGCGGCGTTAGTGGTGGGTGCATCAAGGCGGCATCCGTGGGTGCGGGAGGAGGCGACGGTACCGCCCCGCCCTGCCCGCGGCAACCCGGGCTAGACGCGCCGCACGTTCCAGAATTTCGGCACGCCTTCCAGCACGCCCTCCAGATCTGCCCGCCACGCCGAGGGCTGGTAGGTGACGCCGCAGGGGGCGAGGGGCACGCTGGCGACCAGTTCGCGCTGGATCGCGGCGGCCAGGCGCAGGCGGGTGGCCGGGTCGGGGGCCAGCATCCACTCCTGGCGCAGCGCTTCGTAGGCCGGCCCGTTGTACCAGCCGGATTCGTTCGCCCCCACCCCACGGATGCGCGAATTGACCAGCGGCGACGCCACCGACAGCCCTGGCACGTTCAACATATGCAGATGGAACCCGCCATCCTCTGGTGGCCCCTGCTTGATCACCCGCTGCGTCATCGTTGCCCAGTCAACCACGACGTTGTCGAGGTTCACGCCGATCCGTTTCAGCAGGTCGGCGAGCACCTCGCCGGCGGCCTTGAGGTTGGGATAGTCGCCGGCCGTGATGCAGACGATTTTCTCGCCCTTGTAGCCGGCCTCGACCAGTGCTGCCCTCGCCTGGGCATCGGTGTAGCGCGGGTGCAGCGTCTCCAGCCCTTCCTTGGTGTCGTCCGGCGTGCCGGGCGGGAAGAAGCCTACCCCGGCGCGTTGCAAATCGGCGGTGCCGCCGCCGATCGCGGCGACGAAATCCTCCTGGTTGATGGCACGCATGATGACGCGGCGAACCTCCGGCCGGTCGAAGGGCGGCTGCTTTTGGTTGAAGCGGACGAAGGCGTAGTTGCCGAGCTGCTCCAGCACCCCCCAGCGCAGGTTGCGGTCGCGCTTGACCACCGGCAGCAGGTCTTGGGCGGCGTATTCCCACCAATCCTGTTCACCCTTTTGCATGGCGACCAAGGCGGTGCCCTGGTCGGGCATGGTGGTCCATATGATGCGCTCGAAATGCACGATCTTGGGGCCGGAATCGCCGTTCGGCGTGCCGCCCTGGCGCGGCACGTAGCCGGTGAACTTCTCATAGACGTTGCGCACGCCCTGGAGCCGTTCCGACGCGACGTATTTGAACGGGCCGCTGCCGACCATTTCGGTGATCTGTTTGAACGGGTCGGTGCTGGCCAGCCGCTCGGGCATGATCGCCGACATGTTGGCGCCCGGCTTCGCCAGCGCCTCGGCCAGCAGGGGGAACGGGCGTTTGAGGCGGAATTCGATGGTGCGGTCGTCGGGTGCGGACAATTCGTCGGTTGCCGACATCAGTTCAACGCCGAGCACGTCGCGCCGGCCCCAGCGCCGCAGCGAGGCGACGGCGTCGCGCGCCAGCACGGGTTCGCCGTCGTGGAAGCGCAGGCCGTCGCGCAGGCGGATGCGCCAGCGGCGGCCATCGTCCTCGACGGTATGGCCCTCGGCCATCTGCGGGTGGGCGCGCAGGGCGTTGTCGGCGCTGTACAGCCGGTCGAACACCAGCCCCGCATGGTTGCGGCTGATGTTGGTCATCGAGAACACCGGGTCGAGGAAGACCAGGTCGATTTGCGGGATGAAGCGCAGCACGCGGGTTCGCTCGGATTGTGCGATTGCGGGGGCGGCCAGCGCGGTGGCGGTCGCGGCCAGCAGGCTGCGGCGGGTGATGCCCGTCATGGTGGTGTTCCTCCTGCGGGGCATGTCGTGATGCCGCGCGTTGGGTGGGAGTGTCGGCAATGCCTGGCATCTTGTCCACGTGCTTGACGCTGGCGCGCTGGCTGGCCCAGGCTGCAGCGCAGATACAGGGAGGGGCAGATGGCGGGTTCACTGTCGGCGGAGCAGGCGGCGGCTTATGGGCGCGATGGCATTCTGTTTCCCATCCGCGTGATGTCGGAGGACGACGCGGAACAAGCGATGCAGCATCTGGCGGTGATGGAGGCGCGCTGGGGGGGCAAAATTCCCAAGCGGAGCAACCAGAAGCTTCACATGCTCACGCCCTGGCTGAACGACATGGTGCGCAACCCGGCGGTGCTGGATGCGGTGGAAAGCCTGATCGGGCCCGATATCATTTGTTGGAACGGTGGGTTCTTCACCAAGAATGCCGGCGATGGGGCGTTCATCTCGTGGCATCAGGATTCGACCTATTGGGGGCTGTCGCATCCCGATGTGGTTACTGCCTGGATCGCGTTTACGCCCAGCACGCCCGAGAGCGGGTGCATGCAGGTGGTTCCGGGCACCCATACCGCCGATCAGGTGGAACACCGCGACACCTTCGCGCCCGGCAACCTGCTGAGCCGCGGGCAGGAGATCGCCGTTGAGGTGGACCGCGCGCAGGCGGTGGATGTGGTGCTGCACCCTGGCGAGATGTCGCTGCACCATGTGCGCATCTTTCATGGCTCGGAGGCCAACCGTGCGGCGCATCGGCGCATTGGCTATGCCGTGCGCTATATTCCGACCTATGTGCGCCAGACCAGCGGGCCACGGACGTCGGCCTTATTGGTGCGCGGCACTGACCGGTTCGGGCATTTCGACGACGAGCCGATCCCGGTCGCCGACTATGCGCCCGAGGCTGTCGCTGCCTATGAGAACGCGCTCGACCGGCTCGACAAGGTTCTCTACGCCGGCGCCGATCGGTAGCGGCGGTCAGCCGGCCGGGGCCTGGCGCCAAAGGCACCAAGTGGGTCGTTCTTTTCAATGGCGGGTATTACTCCACATGCACCGCGACGTGCTGGCGGAACCCTTCATGCGCGCCCATCCGTTCGTACCAGGCGTGTAGCCCTGGCACCTCGGGCCGGTTGTCGATCGGCATGTTGAACCAGCGGTGCAGATGCGGGGCGAAGGCGATGTCGGCCAGGGTCAGGCGGGGGCCGCAGAGGAACCCGTCGGCGGCCGCGCGGGTGGCGCAGATGCCCCAGATTTTCGCCAGCTCGCTCGCCGCCGCAGCGATAGCGGTATTGTCGCGCTTGTCGGGCGGCGTGCGGATGAGGCCGAGGAAGATGGTGCTGGCCGGGCGGCTTTGCGCGGTTTGCTGGAAGTCCATCCATGCCTCCACCTGGGCGCGCTGGCCGGCGGGCTTGGGGTAGAGCGGGCTGTCGGGGGCGTGGGCGTTGCACAGATAGCGGATGATGCTGTTGCTTTCGAACAGCTTCACGGCGCCGTCCTCGATGCTGGGCACCAGGCCGAGCGGGTTCATGGCGCGGTACTCGGGCGCGCTGGTGCGGCCGAAGGCGCCGCCGGCGTCGATGCGCTGGTAGGGCAGGCCCAACGCGTCCAGCGTCCAGAGCACCTTCATCACATTGCTCGACGTCGTGCGGCCCCACAGCGTGATCATGCGCGTCTCCTTCTGGCGATGGCGCGAGCCTAGGCAGCGCCGGGCGGCGCCGTCCAGCACACGCTTGCCCGGCGCCGTCGGGCGCACGCTTGCCCGGGAGAGGAAGCAGGTACATAGCATGGGGTCATGCCAGCGATTTCGCTTCGTGCCGCGCTTGCCGGGGCCGCCTTGGCGGTGGGGGCGACGCTGTTCGCGGCACTGGCCAGCGAGTGGTGGGGCGGGCTGGTGCCGTGCGCGCTGTGCCTGGTGGGGCGGTGGCCGTACTGGGTGGCGATCGGCCTGGCGCTGCTGGGGCTGGTGGGGCCGCGCGGGCTTGCGATGCTGAGTGCGGCCGGCGTGCTGGCGGCCATGCTGGCGAGTGCGGCAATCGGGGTGGTGCATGTGGGGGTTGAGGCGAAATGGTGGCCGAGCCCGCTGCAGGGATGCGTCGCGCGCTTCACCCCAGGGGGCGATTTGCCGGCGCGCCCGGCCAAGCCGTGCGACGAGCCGGCGTATTTTTTCGCGGCTCTGCCGGTGTCGATGGCGGCGATGAGCCTTATATTCTCCCTGGGCAGTGCCGCCGCGCTGGGTGCTGTGCTGTATCGCACCACGCGCACGAGGCCTTCATGACCATGTCCCCCCTTCCCGGTGACCGAACGCGCGCGGCTGCGATTGCCCGCATGATCCGGGTGGACCATGCCGGCGAATACGGCGCCAAGCGCATCTACCAGGGCCAGCTTGCGGTGCTGGGGCGCGGGCCGAAGGGCGATCTGATCCGCCACATGCAGGCGCAGGAACAGGTGCACCTGGACACTTTTTCCGCCCTGATCGCGCAACGTCGGGTGCGGCCGACGGCGTTGCTGCCGTTCTGGCATGTCGCGGGGTTTGCCCTGGGGGCGGCGACCGCGCTGCTGGGCGAGCGGGCGGCGATGGCGTGCACGGTGGCGGTGGAGGAGGTGATCGACGCGCATTATGCCCAGCAGGAAGCGGCGCTGGGCGAGGACGAGGCGGCGCTGCGCGACACCATCGCCGGGTTTCGTGCCGAGGAGCTGGAGCATCGCGATATCGGCCTGGCGCACGAGGCGGAGCAGGCGCCGGGGTATCGGCTGTTGACCGGGTTGATCAAGGCGGGGTGCCGGGCGGCGATTGCGGCGAGCGAGCGGATATAGCCGGCGGGGCGCTGGCTTTTCTTGCCTTTTCGGGCATCGGCGGCCTAGCGTGCGGGCCTTGCGGGGAGGCCTTTCGATGTCGAGTTTCCTGAACATGGGCGGTATGCCCGCGTCGATTGCGACGCTGCCAGCCCGCGACCTTGGCGATCCCGGGTTCTGGCGTGGCTTTGCCCCGGGGTTGCGGGTGGAGGACGCGCGGTCGGTGGAGGCGCTGGCGGCGATCACTCCGAGTGCGGCCGATATGGCGGCGATCCGGGCACTGGTGGTGGAGGAGGGGTATTTCCAAGCCAGCAACATCGCCTGGCCGATGGATGTGGCCGTGATGGCCGATACGGTGCGCGCGCTGGACGCGGCCGGGTTGCCGCCGGTGTTCGCGTTCATGTACGACGAGTTCTGGCTGCCGTTCTACCTGATGCAGCCGATCTATGCGGGGTTGTTGGGCGACTACGCGATGCTGCCAGATTTCTGGGTATGGAACGTCGACCCGGCGCGCGGCGATGCCGGATGGCGGCCGCACCGCGACAAGGGGCAGCAGGCGCTGTTTCCCGACGGGTCGCCGAAGTCGATGACCACCTGGATGCCGCTGTCGAAGGCCACGCCGCTGAACGGCTGCATGTATATCGTGCCGGCGACCCAGGACCCGACCTACAACACGGCGAACGACCGGGAGTGGAAGTTCGAGCATGCCGGCATCCGCGCCTTGCCGGCCGAGGCAGGGGACGTGTTCATGTGGAACCAGGCGGTGCTGCATTGGGGCAGCCGGACCTCGCCGCGCGGCGGCGCGTCGCGCGTGTCGATGGCGTTCGAGTTCCAGCGCACCGATGTGCCGCCGTTCAACACGCCGCTGCTGGCGCCGATGGCGTTTCACACATTCGGGTTCCGGCTGCGGCTGATCGCCAAGCAGATTTTGCAGTATCGGCATATGTACAAGGTTGATCCGGCGATCGAGCGGGTGGCGTTGCAGGTGGTGGGTGCGCCTGGGTAGAAGGTAGCGCCTTCTTTTTCTGAAGAAAAAGAAGCAAAAAGACTTTATTTATTTTAGCTCCATGGCGCCGATTCGCCGAGCTTGCTGAACGGACAAAGGTTTTTGGTTTTTTTAAAAAAGAACAGTCTTCCTTAACTCTTGCGTAAGTTCAGTTTGACCGCGCACTTGTCGTGGCCGTATTCGCCCTCCATCACGCCGCCGGTGATTTTGGCCTTGAAGACGATCACCCGTTGCGAGCGGACGTTCTGGCTGCGGTTGGCGGAGCCGCTGACGCTGCCATCGGCGGTGACGGTGATATCGACCTTGTTGCCGGCCCAGACACGGGTGAAGGCGCTGTCGACGACAGTGATGGTGACGCCGTCGGCGTCCATCTTGTCGCAATTGCCGGAATTGTCGTTGCGGATGGTGCGGTAGGTGCCTTTGTAGGTGCCGTCGAACGGGCCAGCTGCCTGGACCGGCCATGCGACGGACGCCAGCAGGAGGGGAGCGGTCAGGAGAAGGGCGGCGACTCGGGGCATCGGGCGCGTCCTTTTACCGTATGTCAGTAGAATGTTACGCTATACACCTGAAAGCGCCAACGCAAGCGCCTCTGCTATCCCGGTTAGGGCAAACGGGTGAAGACGCAAGCCTCCGTCGTTGCACCCGCGATGACAGGGAAGGAGTAAATGAATGAAGTTTTTTTGCTTCTTTTTGTTCTCAAAAAGAAGACTCTTCCTGCGACTTGACTTTACGGGTTTCCACCCGCCCGGGGCATGGTTTTTTAAAAAAGAACATTCGTTCTCCTATTCTGTCGTCACCCCCTTGCGCGCCAATGCTTCCTCCTGGTTCGCGACCCCGCCATGGGCTGCCGACCATGCCATCGGGTTTTCCAGGAAGCGCCGCACTTCGGACAGTGCGCTGTCGGAGAAGTAGGGTCGTTCGCGGCAGGCTTCCAGCACGTCCCACCAGGTGCAGAGGTGGTGCAGTTGGATGTTCATCTTTTTCAGGGTTTCGAAACTGCCGGGGAAGACGCCGTAGAAAAACACCACGAAGGTGTGGTTGCAGATGGCGCCGGCGTCGCGCAGTGCCTGGCAGAACTGGATCTTGCTGCCGCCGTCGGTGGTGAGGTCTTCCACCAGCAGGGTGTTGCGTCCTTCGGGCACGTCGCCCTCGATGAGGGCGTTGCGGCCGAAGCCCTTGGGTTTTTTGCGCACATAGGCCATGGGGGCGGCCATGCGGTCGGCGATCCAGGCGGCGAAGGGGATGCCCGCGGTTTCGCCGCCGGCGACGCATTCGATGGATTCGAAGCCGATGTGGCGGCCGATTTTCTCGACGCCGAGTTCACATATCTTGGCGCGGGCGCGGGGAAAGTAGATGATGCGGCGGCAATCGATGTAGACAGGTGACTTCCAGCCGGAGGTGAGGGTGTAGGGTTCCTCCGGCCGGAAGTTGACCGCCTTGATTTCCAGCAGAATGCGCGCCGTTGTCAGGGCGGCGTCGCGATCCCAGTCTGTCATGTGCAGCTTTTCCATTCGGGGACTCCCTATGCCTCACGCCGTCGTTCCTGGGGTTCCTAGTCGCCCCGGCCGGGATCGTCCATCCATTGGTCGAAGTGGGGAAGTCGTGTGGCTGGGCGGCGGCGATGCCTGAGCTGGACCGCGCGCCCGGCATGGCGGCCGAGGGCCAGAGCGCGCCCCCGCAGGCACGGGTTTGGGTGCTGGACGATCCGCGCACGGGCACGGCCAACCAGGCGATCGGCATTGCCGAACGGCTGGGCGTGCCGTTCCGCCGGGTGCCGCTGATGTGGAACAAGTGGACTGCGCATATCGCCGGGCTGGTGCCGGGGGGCTCGCTGGCCGGGTTGCGCCAGCCGTCGCGGCGGATTGCGGCCACGCTGGCGCGCAGCACGGCGGGGATTTCGCTGCCCAATCAACGCGGTGGGCCTCAAGGCGGTGGGGTGGGGCTGCGCGGCGTGGGAACTGAGGATGCGCCGACCCGGCCCGACCTGGTGATTTCCGCCGGCCGGCGCTCGGGCGCGGTGGCGCTGTGGATGAAGACGCAGTTCGGCTGCCGCATCGTGCATTGCATGAGCCCCGGGCTGGGCGGGCTGTGGCGGCACGGATTGTTCGACCTGCTGGTGATCCCCGAGCACGACCGGCCGGCGCCGGCGCCCAACGTGTTCGCCGTGCTGGGCGCGCCGCACCGGGTCTCTCCGCTGGTGCTGCGTCAGGCGCGGGCGGCGTGGCAGGAGCGGCTGGTGCATCTGCCGCGGCCACGGGTGGCGTTGCTCGTTGGCGGGCCGGTGCGCGGTTCCGACATGCCGCCGGCCATGGCGCATGCGCTGGGCCAGCAGGTGGCGCGGCTGGTGGTGGCGCGCGGCGGCGCGGTGCTGGCCACCACATCCCGGCGCACCGGACGGGAGGCAACCGAGGCGCTGTCGGCCGGGCTCTCGCCGGCGTTGCACATAATTTATCGCTGGGGCGAGCCGGGGGAGAACCCCTATCACGGGTTTCTGGCCAGTGCCGATGCCATCGTGGTTACCGGCGACTCGATCTCGATGATCTCGGAGGCATGTGCGAGCCAGGCGGCGGTGTATATCGCGACCCCGGAGTTGGCCGGCCCGCGCCATCGCCGGTTTGCCGAGACGCTTTACCAGGCCGGGCATGCGCGCCCGCTGGGCACGTCGATCGCCCGTTGGCCGCGCCCGCCGCTGGACGAGGCTGGGCGGGTGGCCGATGAAATCCGGCGGCGGTTTGCAGTGGACTGATTTGCCGCGATACTCCGGGCAAGAATTTCGGAGGAAGCGCCATGACCAAGACCTATCGGCTCGCCGTGATTCCGGGCGACGGCATCGGCAAGGAGACCACGCCCGAGGGGCTGCGCGTGCTGGATGCGGCGGCGCGGCGCTTCGGGTTCGCGCTGAAGCTGGATCACTACGACTGGAGTTGCGAGACCTACAAGGCGACCGGGGCGATGATGCCGCCGGACGGGCTGGACATGGTGCGCGAGGCCGACTCGATCTTCCTGGGCGCGGTGGGGTGGCCGGGGGTGCCGGACCATGTGTCGCTATGGGGGCTGCTGATCCCGTTTCGCCGGCAGTTCGACCAGTATGTGAATTTGCGGCCGTGCCGGCTGATGCCGGGCGCGATCTCACCGCTGGCCGGGCGGACGGAGAAGGATATCGACTTCTACGTGGTGCGGGAGAACACCGAGGGCGAATACTCATCGTCGGGCGGGCGGCATTTCGAGGGGACGGACCGGGAGTTTGCGAGCCAACTCACGATCATGACGCGGACCGGGATCGACCGGATCGTGAAGTATGCCTTCGAACTGGCGATGACGCGGCCGCGGCGCAAGGTGACCTCGGCGACCAAGTCGAACGGCATCATCCACACCATGCCGTATTGGGATGAGCGCTTCGCGGCGATGGCGAAGCAGTATCCTGACGTGAAGACCGACCAGTATCATATTGATATCCTGTGTGCCCACTTCGTGCAGCACCCGGACTGGTTCGATGTGGTGGTGGGCAGCAACCTGTTCGGCGACATTCTGTCGGACCTGGGGCCGGCGGTGGCAGGCTCGATCGGGATTGCGCCGTCGGCCAATATCAACCCCGAGCGCAGGCACCCGTCGATGTTCGAGCCGGTGCATGGCTCGGCGCCGGATATCGCCGGGCGCTGGATTTGCAACCCGATCGGGCAGATTTGGTCGGGCGCGATGATGCTGGAGCATTTGGGTGAGAAAGCTGCGGCGGATGCCATCGTGGCGGCGATCGAGACGGTGCTGCGCGAGGGCGGGCCGCGCACCCGCGATATGGGCGGGCAGGCGGGGACGGTTGAGGTGGGCCGCGCGATTGCCGAGATCGTCGGGCGCGCCTGAGCTGCTGTCGGCGCTGTTGCTATCGGCGGGTGGGAGACCCTATACTGAAGTTGTTGCGAGGCATTCGCAATTGTAGAGGTGCACCATGGCTCGGGATTTCAGTCACATCGCGCGCAATTGCGAGCGCGCCGTCGTGACCGCGTATCGCGACCTGCGCACGCTGGGCAATGCCGACCCGTCGGCGTTTCGGGCTTGCACCACGCTGTATCGCATCCACCACCCCGAAGCCTCGGTGAACGAGGCGCGGCGGCTGGTGGCGGAGTGGATCGACCATCACCTGGTGCGCGCCGAAAGCGGGCCGACGGACGGGTGCGAGTGCCCTTGAGGCGAGGCGCGGGTTAGCTTTGCGCCCAGGCGATCGATGCCAATGCGAGGGCGTCGATGCTGTCGATGGTGGGGACCGGCAGGGTGTGGTGGGGGCCGGCGAGGATGCCGAGCGGGATTTCGGTGCAGCCCAGCACCACGGCG
>Ga0105046_10013040_pt1 | contig 12878 bp, 16 predicted proteins | sample MAT03_FD_78385 | JGI IMG/M metagenome (GOLD analysis project Ga0105046, IMG submission 78385) | Freshwater microbial communities from Lake Fryxell liftoff mats and glacier meltwater in Antarctica - MAT-03 (megahit assembly) | ecosystem: Environmental > Aquatic > Freshwater > Ice > Liftoff... | reverse complement strand
TTAGACGAAAGCGGGCCGAGCGACACGTTGGCCTTCCACGTCCTGGTCGGCGGAACGGTCGCCGCCTTGCCCGACAACCCGTGGGCCATCGTGAACCTCCGGTGGTCGAGAACCCGTGCAGAGTGCCAGTCCTCTGAACCGCTCCCGACTTTCTTGTCTCTGGTTCATGACGCTTACGGTGCGGAGATGACGCCGTGGTCATGGAGAAGGTAAGCCTGGGCGAGAAACTGGCACTGTTCGCCGACCAATGGAGTCCGAAGGTGGTCGGCGAACTGAACGGCCAGCACGTCAAGCTGGTCAAGTTCGTCGGCGAGTTCGTGTGGCACAAGCACGACCACGAGGACGAACTGTTCCTGGTCGTGAAGGGGCGGTTCACGATGGAGTTCCGGGACCGGCTCGTTGCACTCGAAGAAGGCGAGTTCCTGATCGTCCCCCGTGGCGTCGAACACCGCCCGGTCGCCGTCGAGGAGGTCCACGTCCTGCTGTTCGAGCCAGCCACGACGATGAACACCGGCGACGTGCGGAACGAACGCACGGTCGTCAACCCGGAACGCCTCTGACAAACCAGGACAGTGACGGCATGATCCCGCTCTACCACGAATCGCACTTCACGTTCCGGTTCGCCGACGACCGGCTGATCCCCCGCTTCTATCTGGAGGGCGTCCAAGCAGGGCGGCGGGTGTCCGTCTTCAAACTCGACACTATGACCGGCGAGCGGCTGAACCTGATTACTTCGGCGACGGTGGGCGACGGCGGGTGCGTGGACTTGTCCGAACCGATAATTGTGGGTGCGGGTGAAGGCTTTGTAGTCGTACCCGACCCTGGATCTGTATTGCGGAAATGACGCTGTTCACCCGGTCCTCCTCGCCACCACGAACAACGCCTTCGGTCCACCCTCTGCGAAACTGGCGTCTTTCGGGTCGGGCCGGACCTCGTACCAAGACGGCTCAATGCTTTCCACGACCCAGCCCTCGGCGAAGGCGTCCTCGATCTCCTTCCGTGACACCCGCCGTGGCCCTTGATCGCCCGGCTCTTCGTCAGAGAAGCAAAGCAGGAAAAACTTGCCGCCCGGCTTGAGAACCGAAGCCAACCCATCGACGTAGCGCCGCCGATCTTCGTCACCAAAGACGTGAAACAGCCCGCTGTCGATCACGGTGTCGAAGACGTCGGGAAGGTCTTTGAGGGCCAAGGCATCCATCACCAGGAACGTGGCCGTCAGCCCCCGTTCACTTGCCTTCTGCTTCGCCAGTGTGATCGGTTCGGCCAAGAAGTCGATACCTGTGACTTTGCAGCCCCGCTTGGCGAAGAAGAGGGCGTTCTCGCCCGTGCCGCAACCGGAGTCCAAAATCGACCCGGTGATTTGATCGACCACGTCGAGTAATGCCTTCTGCGGCCTTCCGATCTCCCAGCGTGGTTGGCCGGTGTAAAGGCTCTCGAAGCTTGTGCGGTCGTGTACGGGCATGGTGAAGATTCATTTCGGCTGTGAATCACGGGTGAATTCGTCATTCCGGTATGATTGATGCTCATGCAGCCGGTATTGTAGCCGCAACGTAATGAAGTCCGCAGACCAAGACCATGCCCGCAGAAAGATGTGACGCTGATGCCCTGGACCGAATGGTACAACTCGCTCATCAAGCCGTCGTGGACACCAGCCCCGGCGACCATCGGGCTGATCTGGCAGATTCTCTACCCGATCATCCTCGTGAGCTTCGGGTTCGTCTTCGTGCAGGCGATCCGAAAGAAAGTGCCGTGGCTCGTGGCGTTGCCCTTCGCCATCAACCTCGTGGCGAACCTGCTGTTCACGCCGATTCAATTCGGGATGCGAAACCTGCCGTTGGCAGCGGTGGACATCCTCATCATCTGGGCCACTATCATCTGGATGGGAATCGTCGTGTGGCGGCACCACCGCTGGGTGACAGTGGCCCAAGTGCCGTACTTTGTGTGGGTTTCGTTGGCGACCGTGCTGCAACTGAACATCACGGCGATGAATTGGGGGAAACCATGATCCGTAAAATGCTGGCGTTGCCACTGCTGATCCTGATGGGGTCGTCTCTCATGGCCGATGACACGCCGAAAGTTCTGCTCGACTTTAACGGAGCCGATGCCATCAAGGAGTGGCAGACCGTCAACGACGGCGTGATGGGCGGCGTCTCCGAGGGCAAGATGAAGATCACGGAGAAGAAGACGCTGGAATTCTACGGCACGCTGTCGCTCGAAAACAACGGCGGTTTCGCCTCGGTTCGAACCAAGGCCAAGAAACTCGGCCTGGATAAAGGCGATACGTTGGTCGCCAAAGTCCGCGGGGACGGGCGGGAATACACGCTGAATCTTTACTTGAACAAGCCGCTGATGGCCTTCTCGTACCGGGCCGCAGTTCAAACCAAGAAAGACGAGTGGATCGAAGTCAAAGTCCCGCTCGACAAGTTCGAGGCGACTTCGTTCGGAAGGCCCGTGAAGGATGCCGGTGCAGTGAAGCCGGAAGAGGTCAACGCTCTCGGCTTCCTGCTCGGCGACAAGAAGGCGGGGCCGTTCAAGATGGAAGTGGAGTGGATCAAGGTGGAGCGGGCGGGGAACTAAGCAAAGCCACCCTTACCGCACCGTCGTCTCTTGCTCCCTCACGTCCTTGCTGCTGGCGAACGCCCGGTAGAGCAGCAAGTCGTAGACGATCTTCAAGCCCCCGGCGAGGAAGAACGGCACACTCATCAGCCCGGCGTTGCCGACCAGCACCGTCGCCAGCACGGGCGACAGGGACGCCCCGACCGACCGGGCCACGCCGGTGACGCCCGCCGCCGCCGAGCGCTCGTCGGGCCGCACCGCCGCCATCGTGTAGGCTTGGCGGGTCGCCACGTCCATCTGCGAGATGCTGAACCGCAGCAGCAACACGGCGATTGCCCATTCCACACTCGGCATCAGCGGCACAAGAATGAGCAGCACGTTCGACGGCAGGTGCGTGAAGATCATCGTGTTCAGCAGGCCGATGCGCCGGGCCAGCCACCCCGCCGCTAGCGCCGACACCCCGGCCAGCAGGTTAGCGAACAGGAAGATCGTCCCGATCAGCGCCGGGTCGAGTTGGAACTTCAGGTGGAACCAGTAAGCGATGAGGCTCTGGATCACGAACCCGCCGCCGAGGGCGTCTAGGGAGAACAGGAACGACAACTTGAACACCGTTCGCCGGGACTCGTGCAGGCCCAGCACGACCTTGGGCCTGGGCTGCGGCCCGTCCCTCGTAGCCTCCACAGCCGACGACACCCAGGCGAACCCTGCGATCATCGCAAGACCGATCCCGGCGTAGGTCAGCAGGACGGGGCGGAAGGCGGCGGCTCCGACGAGGCCCAGGTGTTGAGCTTCGGCGACGATCAGCCCGCCCGCCAGCGCTCCGAGGGCGGTCGAGAAGGAGCCGACGAGGTTGTACCAGGCGAACACGTCGATGCGGCGGTCGTCGGGGACGACGTGGGCCAGCGCCGCCTGCTCGACGGACAGGAACGGCCCGATCTCGTTCCCGCTGGGGCTGATGACCCCGATGGTGGCGGCGAGTAAGAGCAGAATAAAACTGTCGGTCGAGACGAAGACGAGTCCGGCCAGGGCCATGAGGACCGCCCCGACGATGAGAGTGCGCCGCCTTCCGAACCGATCAGCGGTCGTCGTCAGCCACAGGGAGATCACCGTGTCCCCGGCCAGCGTCAGCGACAGCAGCAGCCCGACCTCCCACTCTTTCAACCCGACTTCGATCAGATACAGGACCAGAACGACCGAGAGCAGGCCGTAGGCGAACATCCTCGAACAGCGGGTGGCGAACAGTAGCCACCCGTCCCGCGTCAGTTTCCCGGCGAGGCTCATGACCGCTCCTTCCATTCAACCGGAAGGCGAGGTCCGGCGTCCCTTCCCTGGATCACCCGTGGATAGTTTATCGGCCTTTACCCGATGGCCTTGGCGATGGCGAATGCCGCCGTCGCCGCCAGCCCACCGACGACCACCGTTTGCCATGCGCTGCGGAACGGTTTGCTCGTCGTGAACCGGCCCTTGTTGTAGCCGAAGAGTAACAGAGCCAAGAGCGTGACTACGACCGAACCGATCAGCGCCGAGTGAACCGACTTGAAGAAAAAGTACTGCGCGAGTGGGACCGTTCCCCCGGCGATGTAGGACACGGCGATGGTGAGGGCCTATTCCTGGCCCGCTTCGGGTCCGGCTCTTCCAACCCCAACTCGAACCGCATCATGAAGTCCACCCATCGTTTCTTGTCGGCCCGGATGGACTTCACGACCGCGATCACGCTCTCTTCTTCTAAACCATAGGTTCGCAAAACGGCGGCGACCTCGGCGGCTTCTTCTTCCGGCATCTCCTCCGATTCTTTCTCTTCCCGTGCCCGCTCCGAAAGGAAGTGTTCGGTGTCGGTCTTGGCAGCCAAGTATCCGCCGAGTCCCATCGCAATGGCTCCAGCGGCGACCTCGGCCAATCCCGCCGTGATGATGATCCCGGTCGCCTCTACTGCCCCGGACAGGCCCGCCGCCAAAGCGAACGGTGCGGTGAGGCCGTCGGACATGCCGATCACAATGTCCCGGATGGATTCCGAGGATGCGAAGTGCTTCTCGATGTGAGGCGTTTGCGCCATACCGAAATCCTTCAAATCCAAGCAGCAGTTCAAAACAAAAAAACCAAGGTGGGTATTCTAGCTGTGTGTGGGGATGATGCCTCGGCAGGAGACGTGCGATGCTCTTTCGGCTCTCGCAAAAGCTCGGTGCGAAGATCAAAGCGGGAAAGTTGGTTCAAGCGCCCCTTCACGCCGATCCGCTGTTGGATTGGTCGGCCCAATCGTTCGCCGTGGGTCGTACGCAGTACATCCTCCTCAGCAATACCAAGTCGCTCTTCTCGACGATCCTTCTGGCTAAGGGATGCACGGATTTGCCCCGGTTCATCGAACGGGCCGTGAGTGGCATTCGGGAGTGTTTGGAAGCCCACGGAGATGAGCGTGTCTTTCGAGATTTCATCGCTCCTCACGCCGGAATAGTTCGATTTGCGAAGGCGTTGAACCGCTCGGTGACGGGTTCGATGAACGAACAGATACGATGTGCAGGGTTCTGCATGGTTGACGGCGACCTCTCGCTGCTCGAACTCGGCCAGAGGCTCAACGATAACCTTCTGTCGGCGATTGCCAGCAGCGGTTCCACCTTCGGTAGACCACGAGACGCATTCCGAGAGTTGGTCGGGGCCACTTTGAAACCCGGCAACAGCTAGACCCGGAGATAGACGCCATTCCTCTCTCGGTTCTCTAGCCTTTGGATGGCTATAGCCACGTCAGCATCATGTCAGCTTCATTGTCCTCAGCCGCAACGCATTTGCCACGACCGATACGGAACTGAAGCTCATGGCGGCGGCAGCGATCATCGGATTGAGCAATAGGTGTGACGAGATCGGGTACAAGATACCCGCTGCAACGGGCACGCCGAGAGCGTTGTAGATCAGGGCAAAGAAGAGATTCTGCCGGATGTTCCGCATCGTGTGACGACTGAGCTTCAACGCTTTCACGATGCCCCGCAGATCGCCTTTGACCAGCGTGACACCCGCCGATTCCATCGCCACGTCCGTCCCGGTTCCCATTGCGATGCCGACATCGGCTTCGGCCAAGGCGGGGGCGTCGTTGATGCCGTCGCCCGCCATCGCCACTCTGCGGCCTTCGGCTTTCAGGGCCTTGATCCGCTCGTGCTTGTCTTCCGGTCGGACCCCGGCGTGGAACTCGTCAATCCCCAGCTTCTCGGCGACGGTCCTGGCCGTCTTCTCGTTGTCGCCGGTTAACATGATGACCCGAAGGCCGAGGTCGTGCAGCGTCCTCACGGCCTCCGGGGTGGACGCCTTGATCGGATCGGAGACAGCGACGAGTCCGGCGAACCGCCCGTCCACGGCAACGAACATCACCGTTCGGCCTTGCCGCTGCAACTCGTCGGCCCGGTCGTCCAGGGCGGCGAGGTTCTGCACGTTTTTGTCTGAGAGCAGCGACCGCTTCCCGATCAGAATCGTCTCGCCTTCGACCGTCCCGTGTACGCCGCCGCCCGTCACGGAGTTGAACTCGGCCACGGTCGGAACGGACAGGCTTCGGTCTTTGGCCCCCTGCACGATGGCACGGGCCAACGGATGCTCGCTGTTCTGCTCGACGCTGGCGGCATATCGCAAGAGGTCTTCTTCGGAGAAGGAGCCAGCGGGTATGCTCTCCGTCAGTTTCGGTCGCCCTTCCGTTAACGTCCCGGTCTTATCGACCACGACCGTATCGACCTTCTCAAGCGTTTCCAGCACTTCGGCGTTCTTGATGAGAACGCCCTCCTTCGCCCCACGCCCAATACCGACCATGATCGACATGGGCGTGGCGAGGCCCAGAGCGCACGGGCAGGCGATAATCAGCACTGCAACGGCGTTCACAAAGGCGTATGCGAGGGCAGGCTGTTCCGGCTGAAGTATGGCCCACACCAGGAACGTGATGACGGAACTCGCCAGGACAGCAGGCACGAAGTACCCGGCCACGGTGTCGGCCACTTTCTGAATGGGCGCACGGCTCCGCTGCGCATCGGCCACCATGTTCACGATCCGGGCCAGCACAGTGTCCCCGCCGACCTTCTCGGCCACCATCAGGAACGAGCCGGTCTGGTTCACCGTCCCGCCAATCACCGGGTCGTCCTTCTGCTTCACGACCGGCATGGGTTCGCCGGTAATCATCGCCTCATCGACTGAACTCTTGCCTTCCGTGATCTTGCCATCCGCGGGGATTTTTTCGCCGGGACGCACCCGAAGGATGTCTCCCTGATGGACCTCATCCAATGACACGTCCCGCTCCTGACCGTCTCGCACGATCCTGGCGATTGGCGGGGCCAGAGACAGCAATTCCCGGATGGCGGCTCCGGTGCGTCGTCTGGCCCGAAGCTCAAGGACTTGGCCGAGCAGGACCAGGGTGACGATGACCGCCGCCGCCTCGAAGTAGACGTGAACCGTCCCTTGGTGCCGGAAGGCGTGGGGGATGAGGAACGGGAACAGCACGGCCACGAGGCTGTACAGGTACGCCGCTCCCGTGCCGATGGCGATGAGTGTGAACATATTCAGGTTGCGGCTGACGATGGACCACCAACCCCGCTCAAAGAACGGCCAACCGCCCCATAGGATCACGGGCGAACTAAGCAGGAGTTGCAGCCAAAGGTACACCGTACTTCCCAGCCAACGGTCCGCCGGGACGCCTATCATGGGCAGCATCGCCATCACCAGGACCGGTACGGTCAGGGCGGCGGCGATCCAAAGCCGGAGGGTCATGTTCCGCAGTTCGGAATCGTCCTCTTCACTCTCCGTCTGTGCTGTCTTCGGCTCCAGGTTCATGCCGCAGATCGGGCATGTTCCCGGTTCATCCCGTTCAATTTCTGGGTGCATCGGACAGGTGTAGATGACCTTCTGCTTTTGAGCCGAAGGACGAGCCAGTTCCAGGGCCATGCCGCACTTGGGGCAATTCCCCGGCTGGTCACTCTGCACGTCCGGGTGCATCGGGCAGGTGTACTTGGCGGCGCTTTGCTCAAGCTTCTGTAACGACGGCAATGGGGAGGGAGACGACGGAGTGAGATGGGCGTGCGGTTCGTCGGCGGTGTGGGCCTCCGGCTGTTTCGTGTTCGAGGGTGCGGTCGCCAGGAACTCCTTGCGGCAATGGTCGCTACAGAAATAGAAGACATGCCCACCCTTTTCGGCGTTGCGGGCGGTCGTCTGGTCCACTGTCATGCCACAAATCGGATCAACAGCCATCGTTCACGTCCATTTGCTTCCCTAACGAGTCTATCAATCAATCCTAACATAAGCATTTGTTATGCCGCTTCATGCGGTTCCGGTTTTCGGCGGTAGAGTCAGGAAGCGGCAAACGTCGACGGCGACTGCGAATGTGCGCCCTTCGGCGGGCGTTCGGATGGTCGGTGATCGTGTCATTCGGTTGTCTCCTCGGTTCGGTCGCATCCGGTAATCTATCCGCATGACGAAAAAGGCCAGCCGCCCGACCGCCCGGATGACCGCAGATGGGTGGGTCGTTTACATCGTTCGGTGTGCCGATGGCTCACTCTACACCGGGATCACCAAGGACGTGAAGCGACGTTGCCAGCAGCACAACGCTGGAACGGCGTCACGGTACACTCGCAGCCGAGGCCCGGTTAAACTGGTTTACCAAGAAGATCAGCCCGACCAAAGTTCGGCGTTGAAGCGAGAAGCGGCGATCAAGGCGATGACTCGTCAAGGAAAGCTGGCGATGATTCAAACTAAGAAAAAACCGGCCAAAGGACAGCGAGAGGTCGCTCGCTTGGAAGACATCCCCAACGTCGGCCCGGCCATTGCCGCGGACCTTCGCCGGATAGGGATTACCGCGCCCGCCGAATTGCCGGGACGTGATCCCTTTGCGCTATACGACGAACTGTGCCAAATCACCGGCCAGCGACACTATCCTTGCGTCCTGGACACCTTCACGGCCGCTGTCCGTTACATGGAGGGATCGCCGAAGAAGCCGTGGTGGAAGTACGCGGCGGAACGGAAGCGGGTGATGGTGATACGAAGGGAAGAAAGCGCTAAACCAGGAAAATGATGCCGAGCTTGTACGAAACCTGCGAGAACATCCGGGCGGTCCGCACCGCACGGTCCAGGTTCTTGCTCTGTCAGTTGTCCTCCACGAACGCCGCATACCCGAAGTACCCGCCCCAGCCGGTCGTTCGCTGCGACGGCTACCGTCCCCGGAACGATGACCACGAGGGCAGGCCGGGTGATCGGTGCGAGGCCGGTTGACGGGCGGGATGGACCGGGACAGGCCGTCACGGAAATGCTGCCGCTGGACCACGACCCGCACTTCACCTTCCGGTTCGCAGACGACCGGACCTAGAAGCCGTTGCCCACGAAGACGACCTCATTTCTTGTACCGATACACCCACATCACGCCGTCATCCTTGCTGTCACCGGCGACGTGGCAGAAGTAGGCGTTCAATTCCCGGTCGTAAAAGGTGTTGGCGGCGTATTGGAACTTGGGGCCGGTGGCCGGGAACGGTATCGGGTCAGCCCACGAATTGCCCTTCGGGTTGTACACGAAAATGCCGGTCGCCGGTCCTCGGAAGTGGATCGCCACCACGGTGTCGAGACGGGGATCGTATTCGTAGAACGCAGCGTTCGTGTTCGCCGGCGGCGGGGCGGTTCCCGTGGGTTTCAAGTGGCTCCAGGAATTGCTCCCGATGTCATACGCCATGAGTCCTTCCCCCTTGGAGCCGTCGCCGTCGTTCCGATAGAAGCGGTTCCGCTTGGAGTCGTAGCAGCCGCAGGCGTCGTACCCCTTGGGGCTTGGGCCTTTCGGCTTGGCGTCGGTCCACTGGTCCTTCGCCGGATCGAAAATCGCCACGGTGTCGGAACCCACGGCGAAGAACTGCTTCGTGGAAGGGAGGTAGTGGAACTGAGGGAATCCTCCGGCGTTGATGGCCGTCGAGTTGTTCGCCGGGGAGCGCTCGAACCGGCCCGAAGCCACGTCGTAAAACCACGGCGAGAAGACCCGCTTCTTCTTGTCCTTCAGTTGCTCCTCCAGCAGTTTCAGCCCCTCGTCCATCTGCTTCTCGCCGCCCAGGAAGTACCGGGGAATCGTGCCGCCCGCCGTGCCGTTCCAACTCAGGAAGGCGAATTTCTTCCGGTCGGAATCGTAGGCCAGGTAGCCCCAGGCGTGAACCAGCGTGTGGAGCGGAATGGGCTGCTTTGCGTTATCGATCAACTGCCCGTTATCATCAATGACGAGTTCTTTGTCTTTGACCCGCTGGTTGAAGGTCTTCGTGTTCATGCCGGGGTTGAGACACATCCAGGCGTGTGCGTTGATGTCGTAAAACCAGAGGTCGTCCATCGCATGGCCATCGGGCTTGACGTAGGCATGGACGCCTTCGCCGAAGAGGAAGGCTCCGCGCTTGTCCGGGGCGAGTATCAGAGCTTTGGCCCCCCACGCACTGCCCCGTGCCTTGCCCCACTTCGGGTCGGCGGCGGGCGCACCGAGTTTCAGCCACTCGTTGTCGCCCAACGCCTTAATCTTCTCGACGTGCGCCCCCGGTTTGCCGGGCAGTTCGGCGAGCGGCCCCTTCTTGTCCTGGGCGAACAGTGTCAGCGACGTGCTGGCAACCGCCGTAAACGCCATGCAGATGGCAGCGATCCCGAACACTTTCTTCATGTCCCTTCTCCCCGATGAAGTGGCTCCGAATTGGTGCATGACAAACTCTGGAGTTCACTTTAGCTTGTGCTTCTGAAAGAACTCCCACATGAGGTCGTTGGCCGAGACGTTTTTGGCCGACTTGCCCATGAATCCAACCGGCGGCTCCTTGCCCGGCCAAGTGTGACCGCCACCCTTGACCACCACCAACACGACCTCGGCCCCGTCCTTCCCGCCGCCGTAGGTCTTACGGGTCACGGTCATTTCGTCCCCGTCCTTGGAGAGCGTGTCGGCCTTCGCCTTCTCATCGCACTCGTTCAGCTTCACCCACGCCTGCACCGACTCCTCCACCCCCTTCAGCTTCATGAACCCCTGCTTTCCCTTTGCCGCCTCGAACGGCACGAGGGTATCCTTCGTCCCGTGGAAGTGGATGACCGGCACGGGCCGCTTGGGTTTGCTCTCCTCGATGGCGATGGTCCCGGCGACCGGAGCAATGGCGGCGACGCGGTCGGACAACTCGGCGGCGAGCCGGTAGCACATCATGCCCCCGTTGCTCATGCCGGTGGCGTACACTCGCTTTTGGTCCACCGTGACCACAGTGCCGAGGTCGTCGAGGAGTTTGCCGATGAAGGCCACGTCGTCGGCCTTGCCCTCGGCCATCTTGCCCGTGAACCCACCGGCGTTCCAGGTCAGGAACGGCCCCGTCCCGGTCCCGCTCGGATACACCACCACGAACCCGGCGTCGTCCGACTTCGTGTTCAGCCCGGAAAACCAGACCATCATCGGGCCGTTCATCGCCGCCCCGTGCAGGGCCAGCACCACCGGCGTCGGCTTCTTCGGGTCGTACCCCTTCGGGACGTGGACGAGGTACGTCCGTTTCTGCCCGCCGACCGTCAGCGTACGGGTGTGGTCCCCGGCGATCAGGGGTTCGAGCAGTTCCTTCTTCGGGCCGTCCTGTGCGACCGACAGGAGGGCCGACAGCCCGACGGCGAGCAGCGCCGCCGTGGACCGGGCCACCTTGGATTGGATCACGCTCATTCCGATTCCTCCCGAAGACAGATTGGGTCGTTGACTACATGGGGTTCGACTCTTGATCGTCGGCCATGCGCTTCCCGGCGACGGCGGTGACGCCGACGACCACGACCGGGAACACGACGACGAGATCGCACCAGAAGAGCTGGTCCAGTGAGTGCGATCCCGACGCAACGCCCTGGACCACGACGGCGGCTCCGGTCACGACGCCGCCGACCAGCACACCCCACGGGACGGCCCTTCGCCAGCCGGGAGGCCAGGACAGGAACTTTCTCTGGCTCATGGACACTCCCCGGAAAGCAACCCATCGACGAGCCGGGCGGTTTCGACACTCACGACCCCGACGTGGGCGGCTACTTCGTCGCTTCGATCAGGGTGGCCCGGCGTTTCTCCCGCCCCTCGACCGGCTTCCCCACGGTGATGACCAAGGAGCCGTCCTTCGCAACCGTGTCGGCGAAATCCGGTACGCCCTTCGGGTAGATCGCTTCCGCCGTGGGATTCTTCGCTGCCTTGCCGTTCACCACCGGCGGGCCGAACGTGACCGTGAGTTTCGGAATGTCGGCGACCGGCCTGCACCGCCCGTAGACCTCCACGAAGTTCGCCACCTTGCGGTCCAGCACCGGTTTCTCGCCCTTGAAACGCAGCGCCCCGACGAACACGTTCTCGTCATTCTCGTGGGAGTACACGAACGCCCCGACCCAGGTGTGCGGCTTCCCGTCGATCTCCTGAGCGTCCATTTTGGACAGGCGGTAGGTGTACTTGCCCTTCTTCCACTCGAACGGGCGGCGCACGCTCACGAAGTCCCCCTCGTGGCCCGAACTCTGGAAGAACCCTCCGTCCGATCGGCGGATGGCGTCGGTGCTACGCTCGCCCCACATCGAGAACAGGAAACCGGGGCCGATGCTTCGCAGCTTCGGGTCTTTCTTGGTATTGCCATCCTATTGGGTCTGGATGCCACCGTAGAACACCGTCTTGCTCAAGTGGCCGAGGCCGATGGGAGCGATGTAAAGGTTTACCGACGAAGGCACGTCATCGCTGATCGTCACGTCCACCGACAGACTCTCGAACGGCGTGTCGCCGCCGATGTCCCACCAAGTATCGACCAAGTGCCACGGCATCGGGGCGTACTTCTTCTCGTCCTTCGGCGGGTCGTCCCCGGTGGCGGGCGACAGGGCGAGGCCGAAGAGGGCAAGGAGAAGGAACAGCCGGCTGGTCGTCATATGTGAAAACCCTGGATACGATGTTTGCCCGGCTTGGAGCCGTCGAGACGGTTAGAACCGGGGGGCCTCGATGCGGTCGTCGCGACTGGGCAACGGGGCCGAAGTTTTCTTGGCGGTCGGGGACACGAGAGCCTCCAGGAGTCCGGGTCGAGGGACGGATTTGCTCAGATCCCGGTAAGATAGTCGGCCGCCGCTCAAATTCCCACCCAAGTAAGAGCTGTACACCCAGGTAAGGCAGCCGGTTGGAAATGATCTACCGGTTGATCGTGGAGTATCTGACATCCCCGACAAAAGTCCACATCGCCACAACTTGTTAATTTCATTCATTTTACGTCGATTCCCCTCGACGGCTCGCCTCGGGTGCGCTATCATAACTCCATACTCAATCAGGAGTTGCGGACACAATGCGGAATTTCGTCAACCCTCGACAAACGCTCCTCGTCGACCCCTTCCACGGGATC
>Ga0105046_10013039_pt1 | contig 12878 bp, 9 predicted proteins | sample MAT03_FD_78385 | JGI IMG/M metagenome (GOLD analysis project Ga0105046, IMG submission 78385) | Freshwater microbial communities from Lake Fryxell liftoff mats and glacier meltwater in Antarctica - MAT-03 (megahit assembly) | ecosystem: Environmental > Aquatic > Freshwater > Ice > Liftoff... | reverse complement strand
GGACTACATTCTGTCCAAACTCGGCTCCATGTCGACGATGAAGCTGCAAAAGCGGGTGTATACGCCCAAGCGTGGTCCCTGGTGTGGGATGAAGACGTGTTCTACTCAGAGGTGATCGAGGCGCCGGGTAGGGCCGGAGAATTTCCCATACAAAACAGGGTCGCTGATAGAAAAACAACGAGAAACGATTGACGTGGTCATCCAGACCTATGGCTCGAAAGAACCCCAGTGGTTGAGCGATTTGACGCACATGGAGGCTCCTTGGCGTGACGCGCGAAAGGGCGTTCCACCCGGTGATCGAGGCGGGAACGAAATCACGCCAGAGGCTCTGCTGAATTACTACAGTTCACTATAAAGTGAGCAAGAAAAAAAGCAAACCCGGTATCTGGCATCACCAGATGGAGGCAAGAGCACGCGACTGGGTGGTGATCCGGATTCCCACCTGAACCAGTATCCGGCTTGGCAATTGCGGAAAATGGATATTGATGGGGATTGGTCGCCGCTTGGAATGTCGCGCGACGAAGTGATCGAGCAAATTCAGAAAAAGCTCCCACACTTCGCAATGAGGGTGAAAGCCGGCAAGCTTGCGCGGCATGCCGCGCGCCGGCTTGAACGCCTGCAAGCTGTGCTTGCAGGCCGGAACAGGGCAAGCTTGCGCGGCATGCGGCGCGCCGGCTTGATCGACTGCAAGCTGTGCTTGCAGGCCGGGGTGAATAGTTGTTCTATTCCAACGAGTTGCAACGCCGCCATGCGCGGCCAGAACTGTGCAATCTGCCCCGTAGCGCACTCACCCAAATGGTGAACGAGTCAATCTGCTGAAATGTCACAAGAATCATCGAGCTTCACCACTTCAAAGCGGTCAACTGAGGTTTCTAGGTTCAATTAAGGCCCCATCGGCCAGCCGCACCTCGTCGTCAACTACCGTCACCGCAACACGCGTTAACGATTCGCCGCGGCACGGTCCGCCGATGCAATAGCCCGTTTCTGGCACAAAGGATGCGCCATGCGCGGCGCAAACCAATTGGCCATGGGCATAGAGGAATCGTCCCGGCGCCCAATTCAATGGCCGGCCGGTGTGTGGGCAACTGTTCAAGTAGGCGTGAACATTGCCTGCGGAACTCAGCACCACCAAACTGCTGCCGTCGTCTGCACCCGGCAGAGCGCACTCGATCGCCTGTCCGTTAGCCAATTCTTGTAATCCGCACAATCGCTCGTTCACTGGGCTTCACCTCGGCTTAAAGCGTTTTGTTGCATGCTAGCGACATCTGCGAAATGGAGCGCTATCTTGAATCGCCTTTTGCTGTCGGGACCGGTGCCTTGGAGTCAGCGCATTATGGCGCTGCTGGTCTGGCTGATTGGTCTGGCGCTAGCCGCCGCACTGCTGGTCTTTGGCTTCTTTGTCGGCGCTGCTTTGCTCGGCATCGGGGCCATTGTGGCGTTGATTGCGTGGGTGCGATTGCGCTTTGGCAAACCCATTTTCCCGGCAAGATTCAGTCGGGTTCAGCAACCGCCGCCATCGACGCGCCAGCGAGAAACGATAGTCGATGCCGAATACGTGGTGATCCGCCGCGACGAGTAGAGCAGCGGTGCCGCTTTTCGTGGGTCTGGACTTCTCCAAACGCTCCTGCCTTGGCTTTTCCGCGTTCTGGAAGGGTGGAGCAACCACGGCGAGCGACCGCAACAGCGTGCGGACAAGCCCAAACCCGCCAGCGCGCTTTTGCTGTTCAATGACTTACTCAATTTTGGTGAGAGCAAAAGCAGCTGAGCAAAGCCCCGCTCTCACCCACAACCCACAACCACTCAAAACACCCAGCTCACCATCGCCACCGACAGCAGCGCGAAGATCAGGGTTAGCGGCACGCCGATGCGGAGAAAATCGCGAGTCCGGTAGCCGCCTGGGCCGCTGATCAGCGAGTTGACTGAATTGCTGGCGGTAATGAAGTTATTCGATGCGCCGAAGGCGGCGATCAACGCAAACTCCAGCGTGCTGGCATTGGCGGCCAGCGCCAAGTTGATTGCGATGGGCACCATCAACACGGTGGCGCCAATCTGTGAAATGGCCATAGCCACCAACGAGGTCAGGATAGCCAACGCGATTTGCACTAACCAAATGGGCCAGTTGTGCACGTAAGCGAACACTTGCTGCGATAGCCACGCCGCCGTGCCGGTGTTATCCACCGCCCCGCCCAGCGGAATCAAACAGGCGAGCAGAAAAATGGTCTTCCAGCTGATCGCTTTATAGGCTTCGTCCATGCTGATGACGCCGGTCAGCAACATGCCGGCCACTCCGGCTAATAGCGCGACCGGCAGCGGGAAATGCCCGAGTATCGTGAGCAGAAAACCCATCGCAAAAAAACTGACCGCGTACCAGAGTTTCTGTGGCCGCTGTTCTTCCTGCGGGTAATCGGTGACCACCACAAAATCCTTCTCGTGCGCGTGTTCGGATAATTCCGGCCACCCACTGTGAAACACCAAGCAATCACCCTGCCTGATTTCGACGCGGCGAATGTCCTCGCGAAACACTTCTTCGCCACGGGTCAAAGCCAGCGGACTGATGCCGTAGCGCTTACGCAAACGCAAATCGCCGACCGTTTTATTTACAAAACGGGAACCGGGCGGAATAACTGCTTCAGAAATCCCCGAACGCGCCGGATTGAACGCGTCTTCCAATTGCCGTAACTGCGGCGCCTGACTGAGCCCGTGCGTGCGCGCAAAGGCTTCCACGGCGGCGCGAGGCCCCAGGGCGCCGATGACGGTGCTCTGCATCAACAACTGATCGCCGGACGGCGCAACGCGCACGCCTTGGTTGTCCTTAATGGCGAGGATTAACGGTGCCGCTGGCATCGTTTCGACCGCTTGAATGCTCTGGCCAATCAAAGAACTGGCAGCGTCCACGGTCAATTCGAACACCTCGCCACGTATGCCATACACCTGTTCGAAATAGCTTTCCATGGTGCCCGGCGTGACCGGAATGCGATCGTCCTGATCGATTAAAATTCGGTTGGCATAGAGGCGAAAGTAGGCGATGCCGGCGATAAAAAGCGCCAGCCCAACAGGTAACACCGCAAATAAGGGCAGTAGGCGAAAGGTCTGCGCGCCAGACGGCAAGTTGCGATTGGCGGCTTGCAACAAATCATTGAGCAGAATCATCGGCGAGTTGCCGACCATGCTCATGGTTCCACCCAGCACCACGCAAAAACCCATCGGCATCAGTAGGTGCGACAACGGATAACCGGTGCGCGCGGCGATACGACTGGCAACCGGCAGGAACAAGGCGACCACTGCCGGATTTTGCATAAACATGCTAACCGTGCCGGCAACCAGCGATAGCGCGATCAACAAACGTTTTTCGTCGCCCTGCGAGAGCCGCAGAACCACACTCGCCGCGTGCCCCATCACGCCAGTGCGATCTAAGCCGGCGGCCAACACCATCACCGCCATGATCGACATCACCGCATTGGACGCGAATCCGTCAAACAATCGATCGACCGGCACTAACTGCGTCAACCCGAGGATGACCAGGATCAGCAGCGCCGCGACATCGGCAGAAACCCATTCGCGCACGAAGAGGATCACCGTGAGGCCCAAAATGGCCAACACCAAGCCGATATCGAAGGACAGCGTCAGCGCCGCATCCATCTCGCTCGCAACATCCTTGGGAAGCTCAGCTAGAGATTAAAAGAATGTTAAGCCCGATGGCAGCCCAATTGTGTGCGTTGTTGCGGTTTGTTCAGGGGTGAGCAGGCGCAGCATGGCCGGCATTGCTTGAACCTAAGCCGGACGAGCCGGAACCAAACACACAAAAAGTCTTCGCATGATTTGTCAAGACTGAACCGGATAGTGACTAGTGCGCTTCCAAACAGTCAAATAGCAGATCCAATACGCCGTCCAAACCGTCGTCTTGATGGGCGCGTGCGCCGGCGATATGCAGGCTTTTCAGTGGCCGGGTGCGCAACCACAGCCGTACGGCGGCGCTATCCAAATTGCCCGGATGCAAATGCAACCACGGTTTGCGGTAGCGCTCGCACCATTGCCGCGCCAATAGCGCGCGGCCAAACAGCGGCCCGGCTGGCGTAATCAGCACACTGGCATCGGCAAATCGGGCGTTCCATTTCAGCGCCTGAGATGGGTGCGTGGTCGGCGTTGCCAAGAAACTCTCACCCGGATTGCGGGTGCGGCTGGGCACAAACCCGGCGTGCGCCAAGCCGCGCGCCTGCGCCAACTGCAACGCGCGCGCTTCCACTCCGTCGGTTTGCGCGCCAATGATCGTCGGCCCTGCGCCATTGCTAGCCAAAGTCAGCGTGGCGCGGCGCTTCTTACGACGCGCTTTGGACGAAGGTTTACGTGTACTGGGGGTTCGGCTCATGCCTGGATCATCGCGAAAATCGCCGCGCACCGCCATGCGCTTGATTCACCAATGCGTCCTGTTCACTTCACCGGCGGACTTTCTTTAGCCACGCAATAGATCCCGTACAAGGCCGCCAAGACGGTGCTCACCGCGGCGCTGGCCACGCGGTAGTAGATGGTTTGCGACTCGCGGCGGGTAGCGACCAAGCCGTCCTCACGCAATACCGCCAAGTGTTGCGACAAGGCCGACTGGCTTAACTCCAGGTCCGCATTCAACTGGCCGACCGAGCGTTCACCTTCCAACAGATGACACAAAACCAGCAGCCGATGCTCATTGGCCAGTGCTTTTAGCAGGCGAGCGGCGTCGCCAGCGTTGGCGCGCATTTGCTGTAAGTCCAACGGGTGCATGGGTGATTGCATGGATATTGGCGCAATGTCTAATTTAGTTTTATATGATATACAACAATCTGCACACGCGCGCGCTGCACAAGCTTTTTAGCCGAGGAACGGAGAGGAATCATGGTGAAGATCATCGTTGTTGGGGCCGGTATCGGCGGCATGAGTGCAGCCTACGAATTACGTAGTGTGCTTGGCAATGGGCATCAGATCACCGTAGTCGGCGAAGGGTCACGCTTTGGCTTCAATCCATCCAATCCGTGGCTAGCGGTGGGCTGGCGCACGCCGGCGCAGATCCAAATCGAAGTGCAACCGTACTTGGCTAAAAAGCAAATTGAGTTTGTTGCGGATGCCGCAGCGGTCATTGATGCAGCTGGCAAACAACTCACTACAGGCACTGGTCGAGTGCTCGATTTCGACTACTTGGTGATTTGCACCGGACCGCGCTTAGCATTTGAAGAGATTCCGGGATTCGGTCCCATCGACGGCCATACCCACTCGATTTGTACGGTCGAGCATGCTGAGAGCACATGGCGGAGTTATCAGGAATTTCTGCAGAATCCCGGGCCGATTATCGTCGGCGCGGTCGCAGGAGCCAGTTGTTTTGGACCGGCCTATGAGTTCGCGATGATCCTCGACGCGGATTTGCGCAAACGTAAACTACGCGATCGCGTGCCCATCACCTATGTGACCAGCGAGCCGTATGTTGGCCACATGGGCTTGGGTGGTGTAGGTGATTCCAAGGGTTTGCTGGAAGGTGAGTTTCGCCAGCGGCACATCAAGTGGCTTAGCAACTGCAAGGTTCGTGAGGTTTCGACCGACAAGCTGGTTGCTATTGAACACAATGATGACGGCGAAGTGGTACGCGAGCATGAGTTGCCGTTCAAGTTCGCGATGCTGATGCCGGCCTTCACCGGTGTCGCCGCAGTGGCCGCCGTAGAAGGATTGTGCAACCCGCGTGGCTTTACTTTGATCGACGAATACCAGCGCAATCCAAAATTCCCGTACATCTATTCAGCCGGCGTGTGTGTCGCAATCGCGCCGGTGGAAAAAACCGCAGTCCCGGTCGGCACACCAAAAACGGGATTCATGATTGAGTCGATGGTTAGCGCGCTGGTTCAAAACATCAAGTCCGCGATCGACGGGATGCCGCCAACCGCAAAAGCGACTTGGAACGCGATCTGTCTGGCTGATATGGGTGATACCGGTGCCGCCTTTGTGGCGCTCCCGCAGATCCCGCCGCGCAACGTGACCTGGGCAAAGGTCGGCAAGTGGGTGCATTTTGCCAAGGTGGCTTACGAGAAGTACTTCATTGCCAAGATGAAGAGCGGCAACACCGAGCCGATCTATGAAAAGTACATTCTCAAGGCGCTTGGAATCGACAAGTTGAAGTAGCACTTTCGGCGGTTGACAATATATTAGGATACGCTATATTAGGTATACCGCACATAGGGGTACTAGTATGAACATTGATCGCGTGGTATTTGCCTTTGCTGGTCTGGTGGTTTTGCTAAGTCTGCTGCTTGGCCACTTTTTTTCACCTTGGTGGTTAGTAGTGACGGCTTTCGTGGGCCTAAATTTGTTGCAAGCTGCCTTCACGGGCTTCTGTCCATTGGCCATCATCCTGAAAAAGGTCGGCATTCCCGCTGGCCAGGCATTCCGCTGACATGAATCTACTCCAGACCACGCTGTTGCTCGCCCTGTTGGGTTTGTTCGGATGCAGTAGCCAGGAGTCGGCCGCGCCGCTGCGCGCGCCGCTGCCGGCGTTGCCGACACTGACCCTGGCGCCGGAAAACGCCGCCCGCGAGCGCATCTGGGATGGTGTGGTGGAGGCGGTCAACCAGGCGACGCTATCGGCGCAAACCGCCGGTCGAGTGGTCGAATTGCCCTTTGATGTGGACGATTACGTGACCGCGGGTGCGGTGGTCGTGCGTTTTACCGATGTGGAACAACAATCGGCCAGTCGTCAGGCGCAGGCGCAGGTGCTCGCGGCGCAGGCCGTGGCACGCGAGGCGGAAGCGGAGTACACGCGCATTGCCGATGTCTACCAGCGCAAATTGGTTGCCAAAGCGCAGTTGGACCAAAGCACCGCGCGCCGTGATGCGGCGCGCGCGGCTTTGGAAGCGGCCAAGGCGGGCGTGCGCGGTGCCGTTGAACAAGTCGATTACACGGTGATCCGTGCGCCCTTCACCGGCATTGTGACGGCAAGGCACGTGCAACTGGGCGAATCGGTGCGGCCTGGACAAGCGCTGATTTCGGGTTTGTCCTTGGGTCAATTGCGGATTGCGGTGGAGGTGCCACAAAGCGATATCGTCGCCATTCGTGAGCGAAAAAAGGCCAGCGTACTGCTCGGCGAGGACGGCGTTAAGCGCATTGATGCCACCTCTGTCACGGTGTTTCCGTATGCCGATGCGCAATCACACACCTTCAAGATCCGCGTCGAACTGCCGGTTGAGGAAACCGGTTTGCATCCCGGCATGACCGTCAAAGTGGCCTTTGCTGTCGGCGAAACGGAACGGCTGTTGTTGCCGGTGAGCGCATTGGTGCGGCGCAGTGAAGTGAGCGCCGTCTATGTGCGCAGCGCCGAGCAGTTGAGCCTGCGACAGTTGCGTTTGGGCCATCGCTTTGGCGATCGGATCGAAGTGTTGGCCGGCTTGCGTGCTGGCGAAGAAATCGTGCTCGATCCGCTAGCCGCTTCTGCCGCGCTGGTGGCCAGCCGCGCATCAACTCGCCATGAATGAGCCCAAACTAGGTTTTTCCGGCCGCATCGCGCGCGCCTTTCAAGCCAATCCGCTGACGCCGATTTTGGCGCTGGCTGGTTTGTTGTTGGGCATCGCCGCGACTTTGATCACCCCACGCGAGGAAGAACCGCAGATTGAAGTGACCTTTGCCAATGTTTTTGTGCCCTTCCCCGGCGCTGACGTGGCGGACGTTGAAAATCTGGTGGCTTACCCGCTGGAGCAAAAACTGGCGGAAATCGAGGGCGTTAAACACGTTTATTCGATCAGTCAGCCCGGCATGGCGGCGATTACCGTCGAATTTATTGTTGGCGAGCCGCGCCGCGAGGCGATCGTTCGTCTGTACAACCAAGTTTATTCGAACCAAGACTGGATACCGGCCGGTCTGGGCGTAGGCCAGCCGCTGATCAAGCCGATGGGCATTGATGATGTGCCGGTGATGAGCCTAACGCTGTGGAGCGAGGATCCGGCGCGCGGCGCGACTGAATTGGCACAAGTGGCGCATACCTTAGAAGCCGAACTCAAGCGCGTACCTGGCACGCGCGCGGTGTTCACCATTGGCGCACCACAGCGCGCGGCATTGGTGGAGTTAGACGCCGCGCGGCTGGCCGCGTATGGCTTGACCGCCGCCGACTTAGCAGGCGCGCTGGCCGCCGCCAACCAGGTGACGTTGGCCGGCAATCGGGTGGCGGGCAATCGTCAAATACCGCTGACCGCCGGCAGTTTTCTGCGCGATGCTAGCGACGTTGCGGAACTGGTGATCGGCCTGAAAAACGGTCAACCGGTGTATTTGTCCGATGTCGCTAACGTGCGCAGCGGCGGCGATTTGCCCGATCGTTATGTGTGGCACAGCGCCAAGACGGGCGGGCCGGCCGGCATGACGCCGGCGGTGACCATCGCGATAGCCAAAAAGCCCGGCAGCAACGCGGCAGACATCACGCGCGCCGTGGCAAAACGCATTGAAGCGCTGCGCGGCACCGTGATCCCAGCGGGTGTTGAGGTCGCCGTCACCCGCGACTACGGCCAAAGCGCCACCGACAAAGCGACGCAACTGATCAAGAAATTGGTTTTTGCGACCTTGAGCGTGGTGTTGCTGGTGTTGTTTGCGCTCGGCCGGCGCGAGGCGATCGTAGTCGGTTCGGCGGTGGTATTGACGCTGGCACTGACCTTGGCGGCGTCCTATTTCATGGGATTTACGATCAATCGGGTGAGTCTATTCGCGTTGATTTTCTCGATCGGCATTTTGGTCGATGACGCCATTGTCGTGGTCGAGAACATTCATCGCCACATGGCGCTGGGCGGCAAATCGCTGATCGAGGCCATCCCGCCGGCGGTCGACGAGGTCGGTGGACCGACCATCCTGGCCACCTTTGCCGTCATCGCCGCGTTATTGCCGATGGCCTTTGTCAGCGGTTTGATGGGCCCCTACATGCGGCCGATTCCGATCAACGCCAGCGTCGGCATGCTGTTTTCGCTGGCCATCGCGCTGACCGTGACCCCGTGGTTATCGTTGAAGCTGCTCAAACATCACGCCGCGCCGCCGCGCGAGGGGCTGGTTAATGGCGTCGGTGGAGTGCACGGCTTCTTCAACCGCATCATGCGGCCGTTTCTGGAAGGCGCCCAGGCTGGGCGGCGGCGCTTCATGCTGTTTGTGGCGATGTTATTGCTGGTGGCCGGCTCGGCGAGTTTGGCCGTGGTGCAACTGGTCGTGCTGAAGATGCTGCCCTTTGATAACAAGTCGGAATTCCAGGTGGTGCTGGATATGCCGGAAGGCAGCACGCTGGAGTCGACCAATCAGGTGTTAAGCGAATTGAGCGTCGAGGTGGGCAAGCTGCCGGAAGTCGCCAGCGTGCAGGGTTATGCCGGCACGTCGGCGCCGGTCAATTTCAATGGTTTGGTGCGCCAGTACTACCTGCGCGCCGGTGCGACGGTGGGTGATCTGCAGGTCAATCTGGTCGACAAACACCAGCGCTCGCGCAAGAGTCACGATATCGCGCGCGCCGCGCGGCCGGGTTTGGCGGCGATCGGCGCGCGGTATGGCGCATCGGTGAAGGTGGTCGAGGTGCCACCCGGTCCGCCGGTGATGTCGCCGCTGGTCGCCGAGATCTACGGCCCGGACCCCGAGCGCGGCCGTGCATTGGCGCTGGACTTGGCGCGAACCTTTGCCAAAACGCCGGGCATTGTCGATATCGACACCACCGTCGAAGCGGATACACCGCGCGATATCGTCGTCATCGACCGCCAGCGCGCCGCGCGCTTAGGCATCAGCCAGCAACAAGTAGCCGATGCTTTAGCGATGGGCTTGGGCGGCTTTGACGCCACCTATCTGCGTGATGGCGCGTCTAAATACGCAGTGCCGGTGCGTTTGCGCCTGCCCGCGGGCGATCAGGCCGAACTGGCGCATCTACTCAGCTTGCGGGTGCGCTCCAGCAGCGGCGCACTGGTAGCAATCTCCGAGCTGGTCGAAGTGCGCCCGGCGCGCTGGCAGCCTTCGGTTTATCACAAGGACTTGATGCCAGTGAGCTTTGTATTTGCCGATGAAGCCGGCGCGCTAGATAGCCCCTTGTACGGCATGTTTGCGATGGTCCGTGGTATCGCCGAACAAGGCATCGCCGGCACCCAGGTGGAGCAGTACTACTTCAACGTACCCAAGGAGGCGAACACCTTCGCGCTGAAATGGGATGGCGAATGGCAAATTACCTTCGAGACCTTTCGCGATATGGGTATCGCCTATTCGGTCGGTCTGATTCTGATTTATCTGCTGGTGCTGGGTCAGTTCCGCAGTTATGTGGTGCCGCTGATCATCATGGCGCCCATTCCGCTGACCGTCATCGGTGTGATGCCCGGCCACGCCTTACTGGGCGCGCAATTTACCGCCACCAGCATGATCGGCATGATCGCGCTGGCCGGGATTATCGTGCGCAATTCGATCCTGCTGGTCGATTTCATCAACCACGCGCTCGCGCAAGGCGCACAACTGGTGGATGCGGTGGTCGAAGCGTGCGCGGTGCGCGCCAAACCGATCGCATTGACCGCAGTCGCCGCGATGTCCGGCGGCGTTTTTATCCTCGACGATCCGATCTTCAACGGTTTAGCGATCTCGTTGATTTTCGGCATTTTGGTTTCAACGGTGCTAACGCTGATCGTCATCCCGGTGTTGTATTACGTGTATTTGCGGGGACGGGAAGAAGCTAGGCCGTAGGAGAAGCGTGCCGAGGACTACTTCTCCGGTCGCAGTTGCATCCAGCCAGTGCCGCTGATCAATGCGCGCCAGGCTAGTTTGATCCAGCCGATCAGCGCCCAGGCCAGCCACAGTGCAAAGGCCAGCATCAAGGCTTTGTAGGCCCACATCGGCAGGCTGATCGCGCTGGCGGTGGGTAAAACGCCGCTGCTGCGGTCCGCCAGCCAAGCGTATTCGCCGTAGCTGGCGCTGCCGGCGATGTGCATTTCCGGCGCTCCCAGCAAGCCGGCGGGAATCGCGGCGACCAACGCGGCGAAGGCGAACACGCTAAGCACCACCAGCAGCAGTTGCGCGAAGTCAAAACGCCACTTACCCCAGGCACCAGGCAAATAGCGCTGCCGTGCATCCAGCGCGATGAAGGCCACCGCGACGATCAACAAAGGCACATAACTGAGCGTCGAAAATCCCAGCACCAGTAACATCCACGCGCCAATCGGCAACAGCGCGCGCCCACTGCGGCCCAAGCCGTAGCCCAGCAGCAACAGCACGATCAAACCCGACCAATAGAGCACCGCCGGACCTACCGCTGGCCCGGCCAGACGCAATAGCCAGCGATCGTTAGGCAGCGCCAGTTTGAGCGAGATATTGGCGGCGTCCAGCCCTAAATCCAGCGCCGGGCTGCGGGTGATTAGGCCTATGCCCTGATCCTCGCGCCAGCTGAGCAGCACTTGCTGGCTGCCCGGTTTGATCGGCAAGGTCAGTACGCCGGCTTCTGGCTTCGAATTCAACGTGCGTCCGTCAATGCTGAGGTTGAGCAATTCCGCGTCAGCCGGTAATTGCAGCGCATGGCTGCCACCCTGAGTGGCGCGTAAGGCCAAACCCAGCGTGTGGGTGCGGCTGCGCGCGCCGATGCTGCTGTGCAGTTCAACGCTATCGGCGACCAGCGTCGCGCCGGGCACCGCCGCAGGCCGCGTGATAGTCAGCGTGAGTGTCTCGCCCGGTAGGGGATGGAATTCGTGCGTCCACACGGCGTTGTCATCGATTCCACCTGCGGTCTCGCTCATCGGCACCCCGCTGGCCTGCAACGACAGGCTAGGGCCTACGACCACGCTCCAGACCTCGGCACGATCCGAAAGCGCCGGCGCGGTCAGGGTGATGCTCTCGCTGCGAGCCAATCGCGATTCAAATACGCTGTCCGAACTGCCCGGTTGCAAGGTGATCTCGGCGCTGCCACCGTCAATGCGCAAGCCGGGGTCGAGTGGCTGTTCGCCAGTCAACAATGGCACCCGCACGCTGAAACCACCGCTGCTCGGCGCGACGCGTTCTACGCGGGTGGTGACCGTCCAATCTAAGTCCAGCACGATTTCGCGGATCACGCGCACGAAGGGTTGCACCGGCACGCGCGCCGGTGCGCTCGCATCGGCGGCTAGTGTGGGTGCTTCACGCACCAATTCCAGGCGCTCGGCCAGCAAACGCCCGTCACGCAAGCCGGCGGCCGTCCAACCAGGCGCAGCGACGTCCACGCGCGCCGGCGCCAGCAAAAAGTCCAGCGCGATGCGGTCGCCGCGCACCCGCGCACTGAGCGTGGCGCGATGTACACCGCGCTCCACGGCGATCCAGTTGCCAGCCGTATTGTTCATGCCGGTGACCGGAGCCGCAGCGCCGTCTAGCGTGATCGAGATATCGGTCAGCGCGCTTTCGTCGATCGGCAAGGGCACCAATACGCGTTCGGCGGCATGCACATCGACACTTAGACTCAAACGTTCGCCGTCGATGGATAACTCCACCGCGGCCAGACGCGCGCAGCGTGGCGCACACACGGGAAGCTCGGTCAAACGCTGTTTGAGCTGCGCCAGCATTTCATCATTGGGTATCTCGGTGGCGCCCACCGGACTGCCCACCAGGGCGAGCAACAGCGCCGCGGCGAGCGGCGCGCTGCGCAAACTGCCGCGCAAACGGCGCACCAAAAGCCCGGCGATCAGGGCCAGCGCCAGCACCAAACTTAAGCGCCACAGCGCCGTGAGCCACGGTGGCGACAACCACAAACGCAAGGTCTGCGCTTGATCGACCGGGCCATCAAAGCCCAGGTCGATCTGCATCCAGCGCCACGTTGGCCGGCCCACGCCGACCTGCACAATGGCGTCTTTGGCGTAGCGCTCCAAATTCTCAACGCGTTTGACCCGTGTCCCAGTCACCACCACCTGCTCTAAAGTTTG
>Ga0105046_10013038_pt1 | contig 12878 bp, 14 predicted proteins | sample MAT03_FD_78385 | JGI IMG/M metagenome (GOLD analysis project Ga0105046, IMG submission 78385) | Freshwater microbial communities from Lake Fryxell liftoff mats and glacier meltwater in Antarctica - MAT-03 (megahit assembly) | ecosystem: Environmental > Aquatic > Freshwater > Ice > Liftoff... | reverse complement strand
TGGCTGGCGGCGGCGATCCGGGGGGTAAACCAGGGGGCCGTCCCCCGTGGCCAAAGGCCGCAGCGCGCCCCATCCGGGGCCGCTGCCCGCGCCCAGCAATCGTGTTGCGACATGTTTGGCCCTCTGCTAAGGCACGTTGGATTTTGACGACCCGGGGAACGCTTTCTCCGGGCCTTGGCCAAATGCGGTCCGCTGGGCAGTCCTGCTCCGGCCTGCCAAAGACAGCGGAAGGTGGACCTTGTCCGAACCAGCTTCGATCTCGACCGGAATTGCCAGCCGCTATGCCACCGCGATCTTTGATATCGCCCGCGAAAGCGGCGGCATCGCGGCGCTGGAATCGGATGTCGATGCGCTGGACGCTGCGCTGAAAGACAGCGCCGACCTGCGTGCGCTGACCCATTCGCCGCTGTATTCGCGCGACGAACAGGGCCGGGCGCTGGGTGCCGTGGCCAAGTCGATGGGCCTGACGGTCACGATGCAGAACGTGCTGGGCCTGATGGCCGCCAAGCGCCGCCTGTTCGTGCTGCCGCAACTGATCGTGGTCCTGCGCGACCGCATCGCCACTGAAAAGGGCGAAGTGACCGCCGAGGTGACATCGGCCAAGGCGCTGACCAGGGCGCAGGCCGAGAAACTGGCAAAGGTGCTGTCGGCCCAGGCCGGCAAGGATGTAAAGATTGTGGCAAGCGTCGATGAAAGCCTTATCGGCGGACTTGTCGTCAAGGTCGGCTCCAGGATGATCGACACGTCGATCCGGGCAAAGCTGACGGCCCTGCAAAACACCATGAAAGAGGTTGGATAATGGCGATCCAAGCGGCCGAGATTTCGGCAATCCTGAAAGACCAGATCAAGAACTTTGGCCAGGAGGCCCAGGTGGCCGAGGTTGGCCGGGTGCTGTCGGTCGGCGACGGGATCGCGCGGGTCTACGGTCTGGACAATATCCAGGCCGGCGAGATGGTGGAATTTCCCGGCAGCATCAGGGGGATGGCGCTGAACCTTGAAACCGACAACGTCGGCTGCGTGATCTTCGGATCGGACCGCGACATCAAGGAAGGCGACATCGTCAAGCGGACCCGTTCCATCGTGGACGTGCCTGTGGGCAACGGTCTTCTGGGCCGCGTCATCGACGCCTTGGGCAACCCCATCGACGGCAAAGGGCCCATCGACGCGTCCGAACGCCGTGTGTCCGACGTCAAGGCCCCCGGGATCATCCCGCGCAAATCGGTGCACGAACCGATGGCGACAGGGATCAAGGCGATCGACGCGATGATCCCGATCGGGCGCGGCCAGCGCGAGTTGATCATCGGCGACCGCCAGACCGGCAAGACCGCCGTGGCGCTGGACGCGATCCTGAACCAGAAGGTGTATAACGACGCCGCTGGCGACGACGAGGGCAAGAAGCTTTATTGCGTCTATGTCGCCATCGGTCAGAAACGGTCCACCGTGGCGCAACTGGTCAAAAAACTGGAAGAATCCGGCGCGATGGCCTATACCATCGTCGTTGCCGCCACCGCATCCGATCCCGCGCCGATGCAGTTTCTGGCCCCGTATTCCGCCACTTCCATGGCCGAATTCTTTCGCGACAACGGCCGTCATGCCCTGATCATCTACGATGACCTGTCCAAGCAAGCCGTGGCTTATCGCCAGATGTCGCTGCTGCTGCGCCGCCCGCCGGGCCGCGAGGCCTATCCCGGCGACGTGTTCTATCTGCACTCGCGCCTGCTGGAACGCTCGGCCAAGCTGAACGAGGATAACGGTTCGGGGTCGCTGACCGCGCTACCGATCATCGAAACCCAGGCCGGCGACATTTCTGCCTATATCCCGACCAACGTGATCTCGATCACCGATGGCCAGATCTTCCTGGAAAGCGACCTGTTCTATCAGGGCGTCCGTCCTGCGGTGAACACCGGCCTGTCGGTGTCGCGCGTCGGTTCCGCCGCGCAGACCAAGGCGATGAAGTCGGTCGCCGGTCCGGTCAAACTGGAACTGGCGCAGTACCGCGAAATGGCGGCGTTCGCGCAGTTCGGCTCCGACCTTGACGCATCGACCCAGGCTCTGCTGAACCGGGGCGCGCGGCTGACCGAGATGATGAAGCAGCCGCAATATGCGCCGCTGACCAATGCCGAAATCGTCATGGTCATCTTTGCGGGCACCAAGGGCTATCTGGACAAGGTGCCGGTCAAGGACGTGGGCCGGTGGGAGGCGGGGATGCTGAAACACATGCGCAGCAAACATGCCGCCGTGCTGGAGATGCTGACCCGCGACGATCCGAAAATCGCCGGCGACGCCGAGAAGAAGATCCGCGCCGCGCTGGACGAATTCGCCCGCGATTTCGCCTGACGCCAGTTAAGGAGTCCCAGGGATGCCCAGCCTCAAGGCCCTGAAAAACCGGATCGCGTCGGTCAAGTCGACCCGCAAGATCACCAAGGCGATGCAGATGGTCGCCGCCGCGAAACTGCGCCGCGCGCAGGACGCGGCGGTTGCGGCACGTCCCTATGCCGAACGGTTCAATGCCGTGATGGCCGGGCTGTCGGCCGGGGCGCAAGGTTCGGCCAGCGCGCCGCGCCTGCTGCGCGGCACCGGGGCCGACAAGGTGCATCTGCTGATCGTGATGACCGGCGAACGCGGCCTGTGCGGCGGGTTCAACTCCTCTATCGCCCGGCTGGCGCGTGGCCACGCCGAACGGCTGGTGCGCGACGGCAAGACGGTCAAGATCCTGACCGTCGGCAAAAAGGGGCGCGAGACCCTGAAACGCGACTGGGCACAGGTCTTTGTCGGCCATGTCGATCTGTCGGGCGTCAAGCGGATGGGCTATGTCAATGCCGCCGACATTGCCCGCGACATTCTGGTCCGGTTCGAAGGTGGCGAATTCGACGTGGCGACGGTGTTCTATTCGGCTTTCCAGTCGGTGATGAGCCAGACCCCGACCGCGCAACAGATCATTCCGGCGCATTTCAAAGGCGACGGCGTGTCGACCCTGTACGACTATGAACCCTCGGAAGAGGCGATCCTGGCCGACCTGTTGCCACGCGCCGTGGCGACACAGGTGTTTACCGCGCTGCTGGAAAACGGCGCATCCGAACAGGGCGCACGGATGAGCGCGATGGACAACGCCACCCGCAACGCAGGCGACATGATCGACCGGCTGACCATCCAGTACAACCGCAGCCGCCAAGCCGCGATCACCAAGGAACTGATCGAGATCATCTCGGGGGCCGAGGCGCTATAGCATGACTGCCGAAACCGAAAGCCTGATCCTTGATATCCTGAAAGACATTCAGGGCCGGCTTGGCCGAATCGAGTTCGATTTCGCAGACATCAGGTCGCGGCTGTCTCATGTGGACATTTCTGTTGCACAGCAGGCGCTCCAGATCGCCGAAATGAATCACCGGATGGCTCGTTTTGAGGAACGACTATCTCGCATTGAACGCAGGCTCGAACTGACCGACGCCTGACAGCCGCCCCGCAGCGCGGGGCCTTGAACGAACGTCCGGGGCCCGCCCCCGAGTGAATGGGAGACGACAGATGGCTGAAGCCAAAGGCAAGATCACACAGGTTATCGGCGCTGTGGTGGACGTGCAGTTCACGGGCGAGTTGCCCGCGATCCTGAACGCGCTGAACACCGACAACAACGGCCGCCGGCTGGTGATGGAAGTGGCCCAGCATCTGGGCGAAGGCACCGTCCGCTGTATTGCCATGGACGCCACCGAAGGTCTGGTGCGCGGCAGCCCCGTCACCGATACCGGCTCCTCGATTTCGGTGCCGGTCGGCAACGCGACGCTGGGCCGCATCCTGAACGTGGTCGGTGAACCGATCGACGAGCGCGGGCCGGTGAACGCGGCCGAACACCGCTCGATCCACCAGCTTGCCCCGGTCTTTGCCGACCAGTCCACCGAATCGTCGATTCTGGTGACAGGGATCAAGGTGATCGACCTCCTGGCCCCCTATGCCAAGGGCGGCAAGATCGGTCTGTTCGGCGGTGCCGGCGTGGGCAAGACGGTGTTGATCCAGGAACTGATCAACAACATTGCCAAGGTGCATTCGGGCTTTTCCGTCTTTGCAGGCGTGGGCGAACGCACCCGTGAAGGCAATGATCTGTATCACGAATTCATCGATTCGGGCGTCATCAACATCAATGACCTCGAGAAATCCAAGGTGGCGCTGGTCTATGGCCAGATGAACGAACCGCCCGGCGCCCGCCTGCGCGTGGCGCTGACCGGCCTGACCCTGGCCGAACAGTTCCGTGACCAGTCGGGGTCGGACGTGCTGTTTTTTGTCGACAACATCTTCCGCTTTACCCAGGCCGGGTCCGAAGTGTCCGCACTTCTGGGCCGCATTCCGTCTGCCGTGGGCTATCAGCCGACGCTGGCCACCGATATGGGCACGCTGCAGGAGCGCATCACCTCCACCAAGAACGGCTCGATCACCTCGGTGCAGGCGATCTATGTGCCCGCCGACGACCTGACCGACCCCGCGCCCGCCACGTCGTTCGCCCACCTGGACGCGACCACGACGCTGTCGCGCGCGATTTCCGAACTCGGCATCTATCCGGCGGTGGACCCGCTCGATTCGACCAGCCGCCTGATGGACCCGCTGATCGTCGGCGAGGAACATTATCAGGTCGCCCGGTCGGTGCAGACCATCCTGCAACGCTACAAATCGCTGCAGGACATCATCGCCATCCTGGGCATGGACGAACTCAGCGAAGACGACAAGCTGACCGTGTCGCGCGCCCGGAAGATCCAGCGTTTCCTGTCGCAGCCGTTCGACGTGGCGCAGGTGTTCACCGGCAGCCCCGGCGTGCAGGTGCCGCTGGAGGAAACCGTGTCATCGTTCAAGGACGTGGTGGCGGGCAAGTACGACCACCTGCCCGAAGGCGCGTTCTACATGGTCGGCGGCATCAGGGATGTCGTGGCCAAGGCCGAACGCATGGCCGCCGCAGCGGCCTGAAGGGGGGAACAGTGATGCCAGGCAACGTGCAATTCGACCTTGTGGCACCCGAACGGCGCCTGGCATCCGTGCAGGCCAGCGCCGTGCAGATCCCCGGGGCCGATGGCGACATGACGGCGATGGCGGATCATGCGCCCACCATCACGACCCTGCGCCCCGGCATCCTGCGCGTCGTGCATGGCGGCGGCACCGATGACTATGTCGTGTCGGGCGGCTTTGCCGAGATCAGCGCCACGGCGGTGACAGTGCTGGCCGAACAGGCGCTGCCCAGGGGTGAAGTGACCCAAAGCGTGTTCGACGGCATGCTGGCCCGCGCCCGCGCGGCCAACGATGTTGCGCGCAGCGATGCCGGGGCCAAGGTGGTGGCCGACATGCTGGCGCTGGGCGAGGCGATCGGGTTTGGCGGGCGCGCCTAGGCTCTGCAACTGCACCATCAAAACGGCATGCGGGCCTCCGGTTGAAACGGCGGCCCTTGTCATATCGGGATGGAAACCTTGGCAAGAATCGGGAACATTGGCCGAACGGATCGGGGCATGCGGCGGGATAGATGATACGACTGAACAGCCACGCTATCGGCATCGACCAGGGCGACGTGATCCTGTTCTCCGACTATCAGCATAACGGGTTGATGTGGACCGGCGACGGCCCGCGCCAGACCCGCGCCTATGTCCGGTTCGCCACCCCGTTTCAGTCTCCTCCGGCGGTCAATATCGGCCTGACGATGTGGGATGTCTCCAACGCCGCCAATGCCCGCGCCGATGTCCAGGCCGAGGATATCACCGCCTTGGGCTTTGCGATCCTGTTCAAGACCTGGGGCGACACCAAGATCGCCCGCGTCCGCGTCGGCTGGCAGGCCATCGGCCCGGTCTGGGATGATGAAGCCTGGGACCTGACCTAGCGGATCCGCGACGCGGCCCGAAACGCCGCCCGCCACAAGATCTGCCTGTGCAGGTTTTTTTTGGCCCGAAATATCCCGGAGTCCGAGGCAGAGCCTCGGGTGCCGACCAAAGGCGACCCCGCCGGGGCTTTACAGAAACCCGCTATACATGCCCTCATAGATCGGGATCAGGGTTTCGTCGTCAAACAGCGACGATACCGATGTACCGTTCCAGATGTTCAGGATGGCTTGGGCAAACATCGGCGCGGTTGGCACGATGCGGATGTTGCGGGCCTCGCGCACGGTGGAGCTGGGTTCGATCGAATCGGTGATCACCAGCGATTTCATCACCGATGCGCTGATCCGCGCGACGGCTGGGCCGGACAGCACGCCGTGGGTGATATAGGAATGGACCTCGACCGCGCCCGCTTCGACCAGCACTTCTGCCGCCTTGCACAGCGTGCCGGCGGTGTCGCAGATGTCGTCGACGATGATGCAGGTCTTGCCCGCCACATCGCCGATCACCGTCATTTCCGCCACTTCGCCCGCCTTTTCGCGCCGCTTGTCCACCACGGCAAAGGGCGCGTTGATCCGCTTGGCCAGTTCCCGCGCCCGCGACACGCCGCCCACATCGGGCGACACCACCATCAGCTCTTCCATCCGGCCCTTGAAGTGATGGCGGATATCCAGGCTGAAAACCGGGCTGGCATAAAGGTTGTCGACCGGAATGTCGAAAAACCCCTGAATCTGCGCCGCATGCAGATCCAGCGTCAACACCCGTTCGACCCCGGCCACCGCAATCATGTTGGCGACCAGTTTGGCGCTGATCGGGGTGCGGGCCTTGGTGCGGCGATCCTGGCGGGCATAGCCGAAATACGGGATGACAGCGGTGATCCGCGCGGCGGACGACCGGCGCAGCGCGTCGGTCATGATCAGTAATTCCATCAGGTTGTCATTGGCCGGGTTCGAGGTCGGCTGAATGATGAACATGTCCTCGCCGCGGACATTCTCGAACACTTCGACGAAAATTTCCTGATCGTTGAACCGCTCGATCCGGGCCTTGACCAGTTCGACGTTCATCCCGCGATGCATCGACATCCGCCGCGCCACCGCGCGGGCCAGCGATGTGTTGGCATTGCCCGCAATCAGCTTTGGTTCGGACTGAATCGGCATGAGGCCCCCTGAAAGCGCGGATTCGTGGCGTTGACACCGCCTAGCATGGGTCTAGCCTGAGGCAAAGGAACCGGCATTGCAGAGGGGCGCAAAATGCAACAGGTGGACTACTACTTCGCGGCCATCTCGCCGTTTACCTATCTGGCCGGGCGGCGGCTGCAGTCGATCGCCGACCGGCATGGTGCCACGGTGCGCTATCATCCGCTGGACATCATGGGCCTGTTCGACCGCACCGGCGGCACCCGCCCCGCCGACCGGCACGAGAATCGCAAGGAGTACCGGCTGCAAGAGTTGCGGCGCTGGTCGGCCAGGCTGGGGCTGCCGCTGAACCTGCGCCCGATGTATTGGCCCGCCAACCCGGCACCTGCGTCCTATGCCATCATCGCGGCGCAGCATGTCGGTGGCGGCGATCTGGCGGGCCTTGCCCATGCGTTTCCCCGCGCCGTCTGGGCCGAGGAGCGCAACATCGCCGATGACGATGTGGTGCGCGACATTCTGGCCGCCAACGGTTTCGACCCCGGCATCGCCGACCGGCACATGGCGATGGCCGCCGACACCTATGCCCGCATCCTGGACCGCGCCGTGCTGGCGGGCGTGTTCGGCGCGCCGGTTTATGTGGTGGGGGACGAACGATTCTGGGGCCAGGACCGGCTGGACGATCTGGATGCGCATCTGGCGGGCCTGTCCTGACCCCGGTTGCCGGTTTTCCTACCTTTGTCCAGCACGCCGGGGCGGGGCCGGACCCGGCGCTGATGATCCATTGCTCGCAGGCGCGGTCCGACAGCCTGCTGCCGCTGGCAGCGCTGCTGCCGGGCACCAGTGCCACCTTGTTCGACCTGCCCGGCCATGGCCGCAGCGGCGAATGGGATGGGCGCGGTGATTTTCAGGCGGTCAGCGCCGCCATCGCCGCCGCCCTGTGCACCGGCCCGACCCATCTGGTCGGCCATTCCTTTGGCGCGACGGTGGCGCTGCGGCTGGCCTGCGACCAGCCCGCGCTGGTCACCCGCCTGACCCTGATCGAGCCGGTATTCTTTGCCGCCGCGCGTGGCAGTGCCGCATGGCAGGACTGGCAAGCGGCCATTGCCCCCTTTGGCGCGCTGATCCGCGCGGGCGACATGGCGGGCGCGGCACGGCTGTTCCATGGGCTTTGGGGCCAGCGGGATTGGGACAGCCTGCCCGACGGGGCCCGCGCCAGCCTGACCGCCCGCATCCATCTGATCGCCGCAGGCGCACCGGCGATCGAGGATGACAATGCCGGGCTGTTGGCTTCGGGCGCGCTGACCCGGCTGATCTGTCCGGTGACGCTGATCCGGGGGGCGGGCAGTCCGCCGGTGATCGGCGCGATCCACCGCGCGCTGTGCAGCCTGATCCCGCAGGCGCGCGACCATGTGGTGGCCGGGGCCGGGCACATGTCGCCCTTGACCCATCCTGCCGATGTTGCGGCCGTGATTCAGGCGGATGCAACCTGAACGAAACGGTCGATGTCGGCCACCTGCACCGACCAGTCGCAGACCAGCCGCGCCAGCAGGCGTTCGTCGGGGTCGCCCACCAGCGGGTCGCCGTCCCAGACATAGTAGTAGGCCCCCGCCTGCAGCAACCGCTGATGCAGCGCGCGCGGCGCGCGGAAAAACACCAGATTCGCCCCCGGTTCCCATTCCAGCGTCACCCCCGGCAGGCCGCGCAGGCCCGCCACCAGCCGGTCATTGGCGCAATTGGCGGCGCGCGCCATCGTCAGCCACAGATCATCGGTCAGATAGGCCAGCATCTGCGCCGACAGATAGCGGTGCTTGCTGAACAGATGCGCACCACGCTTGCGCCGCAGTTCAAACTCCCACGCCAGCGCGGGGTCAAACAGGATCACCGCCTCGACCCCCATCAAGCCGTTCTTGGTGCCGCCAAAGCTGACCGCATCAACGCCCGCCTTCCACGTCATCTGCGCGGGCGAACAGCCCAGCCGCACCAGCGCATTGGCAAACCGCGCCCCGTCCATGTGAACGGCCAGCCCCTGCGCCTTGGCCACCGCCGTCACGGCGTGCAATTCGTCCAGCGTGTAGACGGTGCCCTTTTCCGTGGCCTGGGTCAGGCTGACCGGCCCGCGCTGCGGCCCATGCACGCCGCGCGATTCCTCGGTCGCAATCGCGCGGGCCAGGGCATCCGGGGTCAGTTTTGCATCCGGCGCGGGCACCAGGGTCAGCTTGGCCCCGCCCGTATAGAACTCGGGTGCGTTGCATTCGTCTTCGTTGATATGGGCCATCGGCGTGGTGAAGATCGTCGCCCAGGGTTTGGTCAACGTGGCCAGGATCAGGGCATTGGCCGCCGTGCCGGTGGCCACCAGATAGACGGACGCCTGCGGCGCCTCGAAAACGGCGCGGATACGGTCGCGCACCTGATCCATCATCAGGTCGGCCCCATAGGCGCGGGCATGGTCCTGATTGGCCGCCACCAGCGCCGCCATCACCGCCGGATGCACCGGCCCACCATTGTCAGATGCGAAAAACATAACTGTCTGCACCCCTTTCAGGGGATAAGTGCCGGTGCGTTGCGGCCCCAGGTTGCAAAACCACCGGCCTCAAGGCAGCGGCTCGTCGATGATGTGGTCTTCCCACTCGGCCTCGTCCACCTCGAATTCGGGGATGGACAGCCCGCGCACCGACACGCCGGCCCGATGTACCGAAGCCGGATCGCCCGAGATCAGCGGATGCCAGTCATACAAGGGTCGCCCTTCGTGCCGCAGCCGGTAAGCGCAGGTTTGCGGCAGCCAATACATGTTCTTTTTCAGTGTCTTGGGCGTCAGAACGATGCATTCTGGCACGAATTGATGCCGGATCGGATACTGCGCGCAGCGGCAGCTTTCGCCGTCCAGCAACCGGCAGGCGACCCGGGTCAGCACGACCTCGCCGGTCTCTGCATCCTCCAGCTTGTTCAGGCAGCATTTGCCGCAGCCATCGCACAGCGCCTCCCACTCCGGCTTGGTCAGCCGGGTCAGCGGGAGGGTTTCCCAGAATTTGGGGCGCAGGTCAGACATCGGCCAGAATCACCCGCGCTTGCGTACAATCGGCATCCATTTGCGCGATCAACGCGGGCATGCCGTCGAATTTCAGTTCAGGTCGCAGGTATGCGACCAAGGCGACCGACAGGGTCGCGCCATACAGATCGCCCTTGAAATCAAACAGGTATGTCTCGCAGTTGGCCGCGTTCACGCCAAAGGTGGGCCGCACGCCGATGCTGGTGGCACCGCGATAACTGCCCTGTTGCGGCCCGTCCAGCACATCCACCAGCACGGCATAAACGCCAAAGCGCGGCGGGTGCAGGCCCGTGACCGACATGTTGGCGGTCGGATAGCCCAATTCGCGCCCGCGCTGTTCGCCCCGGATCACCGGGCCTTCGATCCGGTGCCAATGGCCCAGCATCGCGGCGGCATCGCGCGGGCGGCCATCGGTCAGGGCGGCGCGAATCGCGGTCGAAGACACCTCGCCCCCCGCCAGCGCCAGCATCGGTGCGACGGTGACGCCAAAGCCATGCGCGGCACCCATGGCCACCAACCCGGTGGCGTCGCCGGTCCGCCCCTTGCCGAAGCGAAAGTCCTGGCCGACCACGACGCTGCGCAGACCCAGCCGCCGCGCGATCACCTCGCTTGCAAATTCCTGCGCGGAAAGGGCGGCCAACCCGGCGTTGAACGGCAATTCGTACAGTTTTGCAACCTGCAGCTTGTCCAGCCGATGCGCCCGAGCGCCTGCGTTCATCAGGCGGAACGGTGCGCCACCCGGGGCAAAGAACTCGCGCGGGTGGGGTTCAAACGTCACGACGCCCAAGGGTGCGCCCGCCACCCGGGCTGCGATGCGGGCGGCGTCCAGCACGGCCAGATGGCCCAGATGCACGCCGTCGAAATTGCCGATGGCGGCAACTGCGCCCCGGTCGGTCGGGTCCAGATACAGGCTGTCACGGATGATGCGCATGGTCGCGATGGCTAACGCCAAGCCGCCGCCGCTGCAAGCCTGTGGCCCTAGCGCAGATATCCCAGGGCAAAGGTCGGCGACAACATCTGCCCCGCCAGAAACGCGTCCAGCGCAGCCGGGTCGGGCTGGGTGTCAGTCCGCGTTTCGGCCCGGGCCAAGCCGCCGGTGATGAACAGGCTGTCGATATCCTCGCCCATCGCGCCGTGGATATCGGTGCCGATCCCGTCGCCGATGGCGATGATGCGGGCGTCGGACGCGTTCACCCCCAGTTCGGCCAGACGCTGTCGGGCCAGGTCATAGATCGGCGGATGCGGCTTGCCGAAATACAGCGACTGGCCGCCCATATCGGTATAGAGCGCCGCCAGCGCCCCGGCGCACCATTCCCGCACCTCGCCGCGATCCACCACCAGATCGGGGTTGGCGCAAAGCAGCTTCATCCCCTTTTCGCGGGCATACAGAAACTGCGGCCGCATGGTGGCGGGGTCGGCAAACCGGTCGAACGGGCCGCAGCACACGATGCCCTCGGCCTCGGTCAGGGGCACTTGCGTGATCACCACCGGGTCTGTCACCAGCTTGAGCGGGTCAAAGAATACCTGGTCCTGCGCCTCGCCGACAAACCAGACCTTGCGGCCTATCACGCCCTGAAACATCGCCGTCCGCGCGGCATCGCCGCTGGTTGCCACCACGTCCCAGGCATCCGCCGGGATGCCCAGACGATCGAACATCGCCTGCACCGGCGCGCGCGGGCGCGGGGCGTTGGTGACCAGCACCACCTTGCCACCCCGGGCGCGAAACCCCTGCATCGCGGCGACGGCCTGCGGAAAGGCCGACACGCCATCATGCATGCACCCCCACAAATCGACAAACGCCGCGTCGTAACGGTCTGAAATGTCAGCGAAACGGGCGATGATCTCGGTCATGCCTCAGACTTTCAGCATCGGGATGATCTGCTTCTTGCGGCTCAGCATGCCGGGCAGCAGCACCGTATCGCCGGTCACGACGGCGCCAAAGCTTTTCTCGGCCATGGTTCTGGTCAGCGCGTTGGGGATCAGCATCGTCGCCTCTTCACGCAGGATATCGATCACGAACAACAACACCTGATCGGCACCATCCTCGCGCGCGACATCCACCATCGACCGCATCAGGCTGTCCTTGCGGGCCAGAATCGTGCCGGGCGCGGTGGTTTCCAGCACCGACACGCGCAAATCCATGCCATCGACGGTGTATTGCTTGCTGTCCATCCGCAGCAATTCGGCGTCCGAGAACGCCGAGACGTCCGACTTGGCGGCAAACATCTCGGCCGCATAGCCGGGGATGTCGATGCCCAGATCGGCGGCCAGACGTTCGGCGATCTGGCGGTCGACCGGGGTGGTGGTCGGGCTGCGAAAGGCCAGCGTGTCCGACAGGATGCACGACAACATCAGGCCCCGGATGCCCTCGGGCGCGTGGCCGGCATGGCCGCCCATCAGCTGATACATCAGCGTGGCGGTGCAGGCGAGGGGGCGGATCGTGATCTCGATCGGGCCCGCCGTTTCCAGCCCGCCGACCAGCTTGTGGTGGTCGATGATGGCGACAATGTCGGCATGGTTGATGCCGGCGGGCAGTTCGGCGGGGTTGTTGGTATCGACGATGACGACCGGGGTGCCGGGGGCCAGATCGGTCAGCAGCGGCGGCGTGGCAAAGCCCCAGCGTTTCAGGACGAACTGCGCCTCGGTGTTGGGCGTGCCCAGCACGCGCGCTTCGGCCGCACCGGGGACGTGGTGGGCCAGAAACCATGCCCAGACAATCGCCGATCCGGTGGAATCGGTGTCAGGGGATTTGTGGCCAAAGACGAGGGTGGTCATGGGGCGGTCTTTCCTTGCGCGCATTCGCGGTTTGGCGGCCTTATAGAAAACGGCGCGCAGGATGTCACCCCTGAGCGCAGG
>Ga0105046_10013037_pt1 | contig 12879 bp, 9 predicted proteins | sample MAT03_FD_78385 | JGI IMG/M metagenome (GOLD analysis project Ga0105046, IMG submission 78385) | Freshwater microbial communities from Lake Fryxell liftoff mats and glacier meltwater in Antarctica - MAT-03 (megahit assembly) | ecosystem: Environmental > Aquatic > Freshwater > Ice > Liftoff... | reverse complement strand
CCCGGGAAGCGTTCATCCTTGATTATGGCATTTCAACTGACCTGAGGTACGGGAAAGACAGAAGGTTGATGCGCAACGTCATCCTTATTGGCAGCGATAGAGATCGAACGCAGTCCCGCACAGTATCCACTAGCGGGGATTCGGGTAGCCCAGTGCTCGTTGACGGAAGAATGCTCGTCGGCATGCTCATCGGCGGCAATGACCGCTTCAGCTTCGTTCTTCCGATGCGGGATGCATTGGAGGAATCCAAATTCAAACCAATATGACCATGAAGACCTTGTTCACAACGGTGATGCTGACCCTCCTTGCAGCATCCGCGTATCCGCAGGAGCCCGCCGTTCAGTTCAGTGTGGTCAACAACAAGCAGCAGGTCAGCGTAGGGGATCTGCAGCTACCATTGCGGCTCACGTTCGCCAAGGAGTTCGACGGGAAGTCCGTGGAGATCCTCTCCGCCGATGGTTCGCGCACCGTCGCGCTCAGCGGCGCCAAGCTCGGAAGAGGCCAGACCGTCGGTCCGAACCCCGATGATTCGTTCAGCATCGACATCGCGGAAGACCATAAGGTGAACCCCGGTGATGAAGTGGTCGAAAAGGGCGGCTTCCAATTGCGCTTGGATGGAAGTGTCTACCCTATGAAGCTCGACCCGACCCCGCGCGTGCCTGATGTGGTAGGCGCCGGTGGTGGCTCAACGCCCTATCCCGCCGCTGTACCGGAGGAATACGTACCCGGGTATGTGTACTACGATGCGATGCGACTGAAGAGCGGCATTTCCGACAAAGAGCAGGCAAGGATCCTCGCGGCCTATGGCATTACAGCGGACAACATCGGCAGCAATCCCTACCTGGACGATGCGTTCAAATCCGCGTTTGTTGGATCTGATGCTCAAGTCGGTTTCACTTCGTTGTTGGGAGCGATCGGGAGCAAGGACGTCACTCCATTCGCGGCGGGTCTGGGTCGATTTCTTGCACAGCGCTTCAAGGAAGAGCTCAACGAAGCCTTCTTCAGGAAGATGAAGGATAAGCTGAACGCCTACCCGGAGCTTAACACCGTTTTCCCCAAGTCATCTGCCGTGCTGGGCAAATTCGAGACCTATTCCTATGCCTCTGTGTTACAAATCTTGCGGGATGCCTTCGAGACCGACATGCGGACTCTTCCGGAGAACCTGTACGATGTGCAGTCGCTCAATGCGGAGAACTGCCGCGAGCGCTCGCTCGGCAAGAAAGACTCAACCGCTTGCGAAGATCGGCTGATTGCACTTAAGACGTTTTTCACCGAACAACTGGAGGGCAAGTGGGTCGGCTTGGGTCTGCTGGCCGTCAAGGAAGCCTTTGCAAGTTCGGATCCGGCTTCAACGATCAACGGGATAGCAACGTCGCCCGATATCGACAGCCTAGCGGTCTTCTGTAAGAAGAACAAATACTTAGACCACTACAACGTAGCCGCCTCGATCAAGCTCGCCAACCTGATCTCCCAGAGCTTGGTGAGCAAGGAGGAAGGTGAGGTATGGGTGGGAAGGAACGAGTTGCGAGCACTGTTCGGCGACCAAAACAAGGCGCGCGTGTTCGTGGGGTTGATCCTTGCCAAGGAAATGTACAGCAAAAATAAGATCCAATTCTGCACGGCCACAAGCGAATGTCAGCCATTTGATTCGACCTTGATCAAGGCAGACCGTGATGCCGGGACGTTTTCGAACATCCTAGCCATGATCAAGCAGGCACACGAGGTGCTGGACGCCAGCAATGTGGTGGCCAAGCGCGTGATGGCGGCGAGCGGGAACGGTGTAGAGCCCTCGGTCGACGGGCTGTATGGCTACTACCGGACACTGACGAGCGCGCTCTCAACGATCGTGCACAGCGACCTCCTCAAGACGCATACGGATATCGACACGGCCTACAAGAAGGCAACCTTGCTGCTGGAACCGGCGATGGACCTTGTTTACCATGTCTCGATCGAGGATTACGGCGTTGCCATCTATGACGCCGTGCAATTGCTGCACAACACCAAAGTGTCGGCATTGAACGATCCTGCTGCAAAGACCTTCCTGAAGTATGGAACATTGGTGGGTACGATGGCTGCTGCCAAGACCTCTGATGAGATGAAGAAGGCACTGGAAGCATCGGCCCTTCCTTTAGGAAGCTCGTCCATCAAGCGCAATTCGGCGGGAAGCATTTCCTTGAACGCCTACGTCGGTGCCTACTACGGGTGGGGCAAGGTCACCAGGTTGGACACGGTGAGGAACACGAGTACCCTCGAGCTGGACACCGTGCCACGCTCTGAGCAAGTCGTGAGCTATGGCTTGTATGCCCCGATCGGCTTTTCTTTCTGCAGAGGCTTCGGAAAAGGCTGGGGAGGAAGCCTGACCTTGCAGGTCCTGGACCTCGGCGCGTTGGTCAATTTCTATCTGCTGGAAGGCGATGAGGCGTTGCTCCCCGAGGACTTCGAAGTGCGCCTCTCCAGCATATTCGCCCCGGGTGTTCAATTGGGGCTCAATTTCCCAAGAACGCCCATCTCCCTTCTCGGTGGCGTCCAGTATGTCCCTGCCTTGCGCGATGTGGACCAGATCACCTCGTCCGTTCCGATCACTGAGTTCAATGCCACCCGCTGGCATATCTCCCTGGTAGTGGATCTGCCCATGCTGAACCTGCATGTCCGAGATTTCAAGGAATAACGCGGAACGCCCAGGAAATTCATTCTTCAACCCTGATAAAAAGATCATGACAGTCACCTTTCCCGGCACGGAGGCCAACGTCGTAAATGCCGTTGCCCGCACCAACCAGCTGCTACAGGATGCCGCCTTTTTCACTGCCATCGGCCAGCATCCAGCCTTCGATAGGTCTACCGCAACGCCAAAGCAGATAGCCGACCTGTTGCAACAAAGCGCGACCACGATCACCGTTGTGTTGTACAAGAGCAAGTGGCCCCTCAGCAAAGCGCTTGCTTATGAGGATCACCGCTTTCCAGATAAGGTCTTCATTAACAGCCGCAGGCTCAAACGATCATTGGGGTCCATATGCGCGACCATCATCCATGAATGTGTTCATGCGATCGATGCTGCCGATGAGAACCTTCGCTTCGGGCATGGAGACAACAACCCCAACGGCAAGGAGAACACTGCACCCTACTGGATCGGTGACCTTGCCTATGAAATGGTCCAAGGACAACCTGCCGAGCACGTGCAGCTTTTTGCGGATATGGACAGTGAGTGGGCTTGAGTGAGCGAAACATCCTGCCCCACTTCCACGATCGAATAAGTTGACCAATTCTCCCAGCCCATGACCAGAAAACAGCAGATCCTTGTCGGTTTCTTAACCGGTGTGGCTTTCCTGCTACTGCTTCTACACTTGGTCAGCACTACGCCATGTCCAACTACTCCGCAAAAGTATTTTTACCAAGTTGTCCTGGCCTTGAGCGCGGCCGCTTTCGCGGCGATCATTCCTGGCGTGCTCGATGTGAAGCTGAGCAATGGGGTTACCGCCGGTGGTGCATTTGGGGTGCTGGTTCTCGTGTTCTTCTTCGTACCTAAGAATTACTACACGGGTTGCCCGCCCGCGCAATTGCAGTCCATCCATGGCCAAGTCTTTGTGAATGGCAGCTTGCTGAAGGATGTGGTGGTAAGCGTGCCAGTGCTGGAGCGCAGAGCGGAGACAAATGACTTCGGCATCTTCGAAATACATCGATTCCCAGGTCAGGAGCAACTGTCCTATCAGTTGGTCATCACCTTCAACTCGCAGGAATTCGTTGTGGACACGACTATCACTGTGAAGGATGGGCCATCAATTTCCAACTTGACGCTGACTGTCTTCGCCAAGCCAAAAGCGCGTTTGGTAAACGACGATTTGACGCCAAACAAGGAGCCAGTGCTCACGATCTATGAATATCATTTGTTCAATACGGGGTTCTTCGCGAACATCAACTATGGTGGAGTAGGCTTCTGCACGTATACCGCCCGATTGAATGACCTGAAGCTCACCGTGGCGCTGGACGCGGACCGTAGCACCGTACTCTTCGCATCCTTGAACTATAATTTCACGGAGCACGCGCCCGGCTGCCCCCACCCGACATTACCCGCCAATCTGAACACTTTCACAATGACCGATTGGAAGATTGACGGCGATCAAGTGGAACTCAATTTCCAGCCCGACCCTGCGAATACCCCGCAATGCACAGTACGTGTTACTTGTACCCGGAAGCACAAATCACTCAGAGGGCTGATGACCGTCAGACGCTTTGATTCAAGCGGTGTGTTCAACTTCCAATCCGAAATACCGATCACGTTGGCGCTGGATATCCCGTGATACCCTCAGCGAAGGTCAAGCGCTCGATCTACCAAGAGCGGCCCGCCACCACAACAAACCCACCCAATGCCAGCCGACCTCACCTTACTCGCGCCAGCCTTTCAGGACCAAGTCCGGATCATGCTTGATGCATGCGCCCAACATGGATACATTTTGCGCCCTAGCGAGGGTCTGGGCGATCCGTACAAGCAGGCCATCTATTGGCGGCAATCTCCCAGCATAGAACAGATCGAGCAGAAGATCGCCAGTCTGGAAGCCGCTCAACTTGGCTTTCTGGCCCACTGCCTGCGTATCGTCGGTCCACAGCATGGCCCTCCAGTCACGAAAGCAATCCCCGGCCTAAGCTGGCACCAGTGGGGGGGTGCCGTGGACTGCTTCTGGCTGGTGGACGGCGAAGCGATCGGGGACCTGAAACGGAAAGTGAACGGCAAGGATGGCATCTGGGGCGCGTTCGAAATCCACATCACGGAACAGATGAACGCCGTGGGCAGGCGCGCCATTGTAATGGCCGGGCCCGTGCTCGCCGACGATGACGAAGAGAAGGAATACACGCGCGGAACGCTGAAGGTGCCCATGCGCTTCTGGAAAGTCGTGGCCTGCATCAGTGCCGACAGCGGCGAGGAAGAACTGCTCGCCTACGGGGTTGTCTTCGACCAGAGCGAACCGATCCGCACCAAAGGCTATGAGGCCATGGACATGAACGACTACGAGATCAACCAGCGCTCGCTGGCCTTCATCACGGAGCTCCGTGGCGTGGTGTTCCCGGATGTGCTGATGGAGGCGGATGTGCTGAAGGGGGCGAGAGGGGAGGAAGGGAAGCGGATCGAGAGGAAGGGGGATGTGGAGTTGAGAAGTTCGAGTAAGAAATAGATGCAGCAGGAGAAGAACATACACTTGGTACATCCTGCGGCACCGGCTTGGGTCCAAACGCCAAGCAGGGGCCTCTGGGTCGGTTGTGTTATGCGCCCTACCAATTGGGAAACATACCCGGAAATAACACGCTCCGTGGGACAAGCCACGGACCAGAGCGGGGTGTGGGTAGAGGTGGATATCGCGTGACGAACCATTGTGCAACAGACTTTGAATATAGCCACCGAATGAATAGCGCTCTTCCGATGAACACCGCAGCCAACCGTTGCGGAAATCCGCGAGCCGTGTATGCGCGGGATGGGGAATGCCTGCCAGCAAAACGGTTGCACAACAACATGTCAAAGTGTTTTCCACTTACGGGTACTCACGTGAAAATACGTGCACGCACCTGTGAAAAGCACCCTTGTGGATGTGGGATATGCTTTGTGACCGCTGGTCGCGTCGTGAAGTAGATCGCCACCGACCATCCAGCCAAAGGGAATTGTGAAAGACATGATGGTAGAGGACACCGAATACGACAAGAACGCACTTGGAAGCGCGTGCAACACGAAGTTCAAGAGTCACGAGTTGGTCGAGTTCAACACCGGGCGACGATACATGATCGAGCCCGAGAGGCCCAATGCGTTGCATACCATGATCAGGAACTGGGGCGGAAAGGGCCTCGTGCAAATACTGCGTAGCGTAATGCAAACAGTTGTTATCGGCAATGACGACCGCGAACCCAAAAGATCCGATAAGTATCCCTATAGGAGCATTGCGCTGTTGGTTTGCAAGGTGAATGGCAAAGCTGTGGGTTATGGTACAGGATTCTTCATCTCGAGCAGGTGCCTGATCACAGCAGGACATTGTGTTCATAACGGGGGTAGATGGATGGACAGCATTGAGGTGATACCGGGAGCCATGGCCACCGACCCATCGCCGTTCGGTTCCGACGTATCCACCGACTTCCGTAGTGTAGATGGCTGGGTTGTGAACAAAGATCGCGGCTATGACTATGGTGCGGTTCTACTGAAGACCGACGCTCTTTACAAACAAGTGGAGGGCCATATGGGATTCGATTCAATGCTGGAGGCGAGGGGACCGATCGAAGTAGCAGGCTATCCGCGAGATCGGACCTATGTATTGACCACCGCCCTAGGTGAGGTGCTGGACGCCAGTGAACTCCGATTGGATCACAATGCGGATACGAATCCCGGTATGAGCGGCGGACCGCTATATGACCCCACAACCTACATGGTCAAGGGGGTCCAGTACTGGGGAACTGAATTTGGTAATGTCAACTACGCCATTCGCCTTCGGCCAAAGGTCGCCAAACAATGGCAAGACTGGAGCCAAATAGACCTACTAGAACCCTAACCCATGAAAAACCTGACCATCCCCCTAATCCTCAGCACCACCATGTTCTTTGCTTGCACCAGCACCCAACACGCTTTCGATAGTAAAGGGACGAAACACAAATTACTAACGGAATACGCCACCATTACCTTCGACGACAAGAACACGGTTGTGGTGAAGGACGAACGACAAGAATTTGCTGGGTTGGGCGTGGTGTTGACAGCCGTAACGAACATCGGCTTCAACTTCGTCGACAGCCTATTGAAGGGGAGGGTCAAGCAATATTCGTCCGAGTTCACCGCGCATCAAATCTATGATAAGCAGGATGCCACGAGAAAGATCCCCGGGTTCACCATTTACAGGCACGCGGACATCGGAGGCACAGAACAACCGCTCAAACTTGAATTCGCCATCAAGGAGTTCGGTACTGCACTGAATACTTTCTATTATGAACTGATCAGCATGAAATACGACTATTCAAGGGCGCGCGTAAAGGCCAAGGATCGGCTCGATTACACCGTAGAGTTGAAGCCGACCTTCCGCGTGGAGGGAAAAGAGGAAACCAAAAAGGAGACGATCGAGATGAAGCCCCTACAGATCACCGGGGTGCCTTTTGGGGACAATAAGGTTCAGGATCGTTCAATACGCAGCGAAACATTCATCGCCCCCAATGGTGCCATTTTCCTAGAGTTGGATGTGAAGGTGAGCGAGACGAACCAGCGCAGTGTGAAAGCGCAAACCATCTTGGAGCACTGGACCAAGAATCAAGAAGAATTGAAGAAAACCGTACAATCATTCATTCCCCAATCAAAGGGCGACGCAGAAACAGCCAGTGTTGATTCCGATGCGAGCACAGGCAACGGGGACAAGAAGAAGACGGAAAAGGCGGACGTGAAAGAGGAGAAACATAATTAAGAAGCTCAAGCCTACATACGAACCTGAATTTAGACCGAAGCAGGGTCGCCGCAACTGGCGGTGACTCTTCAATCACCTTGCAGGGCCGGTGATCGTAAAGAAGGCTGCTGCCAACAACGCGTACAGGTTCCGGCGTGGGCTACAATTGATCCTAAATACACCCAACCACGTCTTGGCACACCATGCTTCCTCCTCACTCCAGGATCCCGCGTTGAACAACCAAGAAAACAACATCATGCAAGTACTTTCAGCGGACTGCCGACATGCAGTTGATCTGATCAACCGACAAGCCGAGGAAAAGGTTGAACAGCTTCGAAAGGCGCGTGAACGGAACTCATCAGAACTTGATGAATTGCGGGAACTGTATCCGAATGCACGGGATGCATGGAACCAAAAAGCAGCATTGATCAAGAAGAATGGACCGGGCTATTCCGCCGGTTTTGGTCCGCTGTATGGCGATGGTTCAAAATTCACCTTGGCCGATCTTGACCTTGGAACGATCAGGTTCTTCGCCCTACTGGCAGAAGCAGCCTACCCTAGCGTACCCGGTGGCCGTGGTCGGGACATTGTCCGAGATGTCGCCGATCGGTGGCGCGGGCTCATGATGCCAAGTGTTTCCAGCTTGCTTGATCGGTTGCATAACCAGTGCCGCGACGAGCACGATGCGGTCATGGCAGCTCTAGATCCAAAGCGCTTACCTGAACTGTTCGATGAATTTTGACAGCATAGGGTGCGGCGTGAGCACGCATGCATTGCAGCTTGTGCATAGGGAACCGATGGACAGGGCACAACTACTTAACCGCACCTGCGATACTTTAGCGGCGTTGTTCGACTGTAACAACTGCGTACCCATCGCCCCATGACAAGGAGGTCTTAAAGGTTTGGCATGTATTGCTTTGGATGCACACAGCTTCGCCGGGTGTATAACGTGTAGATCTGAAAGGTACAGTGAGCCAAGGGATCATGGCCGCTAGCCACCTGAGCAACCCAAGAGCCCGAACCACCAAACCCGATACCTTCAGGCCCGAACAGGACCAATGACCACCACCACCAAACGCGGCCCCGGCCGCCCACCCAAAGCCAAAGCCCAACAAGCCAATGGCCCCGAAGACCAAGGCCTCGTAGCCCCTGTGCCCAAGGCCCACGAGCCTATTGGCCAAGAGGCTACAAACCAAGAGCGCATTAACGTAGAGCCTATTGACGCTAGGCAACCTGCGTCGGCTTCAAGAACTACCGCCCCCAACCGCGACCCCATCCTGAACGACCCCTATCAGGAGCCGGAATTCCATTACCGTACTGACTCGGACGGGCGATTGGACTATGATGGTATCCAGAAAGGTCGGCGCATCTTCTCACCCGATATCCCCACCGTACCGGAGCGGGCGCGTGGGCAGCGCTCCGTTTTTGAAGTGGCGGACTTCACCACAGGTAAGGAACTGATCAACCTCGTCCGCAAGGAGGTCGCTGCTTGGCGCAAGGCGGGCTATCCGAACGTCACACGCGTCACGCGCGACCTGCTGCTCTTTTGGTTCGACGAGGAGAAGCCACCCACGAGCAAGCTCTTCTTTGCCCAACGCGAAGCCATTGAGACCGCCATCTTTCTGAACGAGGTCGCGCAAGGCAGTAACCCCGGCCAGAACATCCTTCGCGTGCTGCGCGAGTTCCAAGTGGATGTGAGTGACGATGCAACAGAGCATCTGCCGCGCATCGCCTTCAAGATGGCCACCGGCACCGGCAAGACGGTGGTGATGGCCGCGCTCATCCTCTATCACTACCTGAACCGGCGCGAGTACCGGAGCGATACGCGCTTCGCGGACTACTTCCTCATCATCGCACCGGGCATTACGATCCGCGATCGCTTAGGCGTGCTGCGTGTGGACGAAACGCACCGCAACGACAAACAGAAGCGCGTGGACTATTACAGCGAGCGCTCGCTGGTGCCGCCGCAATACAATGCGTTCATCGATGGGTTGAACGCGCACACGGTGATCACCAATTACCATGCATTCATGCCGCGCACGTTGCAAGGGAACAAGCGCAGCCCCTTCGATGGCAAGATCGGCGAGGACGGCAAGAAGCAGGTGGCGCTGGAGAGCTTCGACCAAGTGGTGAAGCGCGTGATGAGCAATTTGAAGCCCGGCAGACGCTTGCTGGTGCTGAACGACGAAGCACACCACTGCTACAAGCCCAGTGGCAGCGCAAAGGCGACAGAAGATTTCGAAGGCGAGGATGAGAACGAACGCGCCGCCGTCTGGTTCACCGGGCTTGCGGAGATCGGCCAGCGGTACAAGCTCACGGGGGTCTATGACCTGTCGGCGACGCCGTACTATTTGAAAGGTTCAGGGCACACGCCGTATTCGTTGTTCGGCTGGGTGGTGACTGACTTCGGGTTGATCGAAGCCATCGAGAGCGGCTTGGTGAAGATCCCCTACCTGCCCATCGCGGATGACACGCAGGAATTGGACGAGCCGGTCTTGAAGAACCTCTACCAGCATACCTACAAGGCGCTACCACGCAAGGGACAGAAGAAAGAGAAGAGCCTGGCGAAGAAGGAAGGTCGAAAGCTGGAGGACGACATCCCGGATCTGCCCAAACTGGTGAAGGGTGCGCTCGACCAGTTCCACCAGCACTACAACGAATACGAGAAGGGCTTGCGCGCGGCCTACGAAGAGAAGTCCACGCTCTTCACGCAACCGCCGGTCTTCATTGTGGTGTGCCAGAACACGGGCATGAGCCGCGAGCTCTTCAAGTTCATCGCCGGTTTCGAATGGGAGGATGAAAAGGGCAAGCGGCATTACCGAAAGGGCGAGTTCGAGGTCTTTAACAACTACGACCAGTTCGGTCGGCCCAAACAGAAGGCACCCACCCTGCTGATCGACAGCGATGCGCTGGAGAACAGCGGACAGATCAGCGAAGAATTCCGGAAGGTCTTTGCTCCGGAGATCTTGGAGTTCAAGAAGGAATACGCCCGGCTCTACGGGCAGGTCGCAGCGGCGGAGATCACCGAGGGTGAATTGTTGCGCGAAGTGGTGAACACCGTGGGCAAGCCCGGCAAGCTGGGTGCGCACGTGCGCTGCGTGGTGAGCGTGAGCATGCTTACAGAGGGCTGGGACGCGAACACCGTTACGCACATCATGGGGCTGCGCGCCTTCGGAAGCCAGTTGCTCTGCGAACAGGTGGCTGGCCGTGCGTTGCGGCGGCGTGACTACTACTTACAGGGCTATGATAAGGATGGCCAACCTACGGACGACCAGCGCAAGATCAAGCGGTACAAGTTCCCTCCTGAGTATGCGCACATCATCGGGGTGCCGTTCAAGATGTTCCGCAGCGGGGGCGGGCAGGTCACCATCGTGAAACCGATCAAGGGGGAACACATCGTGGCGCTGGAAGAGCGACAGGCCGAGCACGAGATCAAATTCCTGAACGCGGAGGGCTACAAGAAGGTGGTGGCACCGGAACTATTGCGCCATGACTTCTCGAAGCTCGCGCCCTATGAGTTCGATGGCAGCAAGTTCCCGCTGAACACGGACCTCGGCAGCGCCTTCTCGCCCGATGAACAGAAGATGAAGGTGGAACAGGTGCTCCAGAAGCGCCACCAGGAGATCGTCTTCCTCATCACCAGCTACCTCATGCGCCGCGTGTTCGGTGGCGAGGACAAGCCCTCAACCCAGCCTTCTCCCAAGGAGAAGGAGCCGGAACGGAATACGCGCTGGCACCTCTTCGGCGCGCTGCGCACCATCGTGCAGGAATGGTATGAGACCAAGTTGCGCATGCTGAACATCGTGGACCCAGAGCACCGCAAGTTGATCTACTACGAGGATCCGGTGCGCATCTGCGACCACCTCATGCAAGGCATCAACCCGGAGCGCGACAGTCAGGAGTTCGTGCGGCCGGTGTTGAACGCATACAACCCGGTGGGCAGCACCATACACGTGACCGGCCACACACAACGCGACACCTTCGACACCAAGAAGAGCCACGTGAACAAGGTGGCCATGGACAGCGAGTGGGAAGGCATCTGCGCCAAGACGCTGGAAGAACTGAAGCCCGTGGTGAGCTACGTGAAGAACCACTTCCTCACCTTCGAGATCCCGTATATCAAGGAAGGCAAGGAACACCGGTACCGGCCCGACTTCATCGTGCGCATCAAGTTGGCGAACGGCTCCATGGCCAACCTGATCATCGAGATCACTGGCATGGAGTACGACAAGAAGGAGAAGCGCTGGTACGTGATGAACCGCTGGCTCCCCGCCGTGAACGCCGTGCGCAAGGACTACGACATGGATCCGTGGTATTTCACGGAAGTTGCTGGTGACATCCGCGACATCAAGAACGACCTGACGCGGGCGATCACGGAGATCAGCAGCAAGGCGCCGGAGGAGCAGACCGTGCCGTTGGAAGTGGAAGAAGCCGAATGAAGCGACCTTTGACGAACCATGCACATTCGTAGCCTACACCTGAAGAACTTCCGTCGGTTCACCGATCTGGAGATCACGGCCATTCCTGCCGAGGCGCGATTGGTTCTACTCATCGGCTCAAACGGGTCGGGGAAGACCTGCGTGTTCGATGGCTTTGAGGTGATGAACTCAAGAAGTTACGGAGAGCAAGGCCTTGAGCAACTCCATGTCAAAACCAAGAATGCGGATGCACATGTGAGCGTGGTGTTGGAGAATGGGCAGGAACTGAACAGCGAGGGTCCGTTACTACCACCGAAGAACTCCTTCTACGGAAGGACGAGCTTCAGGCAGGTGCCGCGCCTGACGCGCACCGTACTTGGTCAAAGCAAACGACCGCTGAACATCCCATCGGATTCCGACAGGCCCAGGATGTACATCGACCGCGACGAACGCTTCGAGAACGATATCGAGCGCATCGCAGGCGATATCCTCCGCGACTTCTTCCGCAGTTCGCGCCCGCGCGAAGAACTACGCAGCCTCTACATCGACCCGCTGAACCGTGCGTTCGAGAACATCTTCGGCACCACCAACGGAACACGCCTCGAACTGCTGGAGCTCATTCCTCCTTTGGATGGACAGACCGCCCGCATCATGTTCCGGAAGGGTGCATCCGAATTCCACTACGACTCGCTCAGTGCTGGCGAGAAGGAGGTGGTCAATATCCTCTTCAATCTACTTGCCCGTAAGGACTATTTCACGGACAGCATCTACTTCTTCGACGAGATAGACCTGCACCTGAACACCAAGCTCCAGTACAACCTGCTCAAGGAGATCACCGAGCACTGGATCCCTGAGAACTGCCAGTTCTGGACAGCCAGACACAGCCTCGGTTTCATCCAGTACGCGAATGAGTACGAGCAAGGCTGCATCATCGACTTCGACGATCTGGACTTCGACCAGCCGCAGGTGCTCTCGCCGCGCCCCAAGGACGACATGGAGATCTACCAGGTGGCGGTGACCAAGGACTTCATCGACCAGTTCGTCCAAGGCCGTCGCATCATCTTCTG